>Ga0081538_10000646_pt1 | contig 38553 bp, 37 predicted proteins | sample TabmetS5T2R1_FD_71022 | JGI IMG/M metagenome (GOLD analysis project Ga0081538, IMG submission 71022) | Tabebuia heterophylla rhizosphere microbial communities from the University of Puerto Rico - S5T2R1 | ecosystem: Host-associated > Plants > Roots > Rhizosphere ...
CGGCAGAACGTATCCATGGTCTGACGATCTACCGCAAAGATGCGGACGGAGAGTTAATCGAGCAGGTGCACGCGCGCGAAGCCCGATGGTTATTCGGGCGCTGGATCTTGTTGGATGGGACGACCAGTCGTTTTCAGGGGAAGCTGACCACGCACGTCGACCACTTCACATGGCTTGAGATGCCCATCGGCATGGAGCCGGAGGCGCTACGGTCGATGTTTACACCACCATCGCACATGAGTCTCTCCGAGTTGCAGTCCTACATGCGCAGACTGCGCGATCGCGGCGTGGATATGACAACCTATGCACGCGATTTCCAAACCAAACTCGCGACTCCCTTTATGGGGGTGGTGATGGCGGTCATCGGACTTGCAGCGATGTGGGGAACGCACGACACCCGCCGGATCAGTCTCGGATTCGTCGGCACACTCTGTGGTGCCGCGGTGTACTGGGTCACGATGATGGCTGGAACAGCTCTGGGCGGTACACAGCAGTTATCGTTGCTGCTCGGCATCTGGCTTCCACATCTCATCGCCCTCGGGCTCAGCGGTTTTATTTTCTGGCGGAAATCCTTCGCGTAACGAGGGGATCTGCCCAGGCATCGACATGGCTGCAGACGGGTGCCTCGCGCGCCATTCCAGATACGATTGCAGAATGAACTGGGCCGCCAGGCGGTCTCGCACTGCCTTCCGGCGGCTTCTGCTGGTATTGGTCTCCAATAACGCGCGCTCCGCCGCTTGGGTCGTTAGACGTTCATCCCAGGGAATGACCGGTACCGCCGCCGCCCGACGGACTTGCTCGATGAAGGCGAGCGTTTTCTGCGCCTGCGGCCCCAGCGAGCCATCCATGTTCTTTGGCAGGCCGACGACGATAGCGGCGACCTCATAGAGGGCACACGTCTCGCGAAGAAACGCCATATCGGCGGCTGACGACGACCGCTGGCGGACGGTCACCCCTTGAGCCGTCAATCCCAGCTCATCACTGACCGCCACTCCAAGGGTTTTGTCGCCGACATCAAGTCCTAGGATGCGCTTCATCGATCCCCGACCACGATGTTCAGTCGTTCTAAGGTCGTGCCCTTGGCTTGATCAAGGTTTGCCAAAGACACATTGTAATCGGTCAAAGCCCGGATCTCGCGGCTTTGCTCCGCAGACAAATCATCTTGGAAGCGTAGAACCTCTCGAACCGATGAGAGCCCGACCGCCAGTTTCTTTTCTTCAGCTTCGAGTTTTTTCTGGGCGAGTTCGCGTGCCCCTCGGGTCACGCTCACCCGTTTGATGTTGGTCTCCACGTTGCGCACCGCTTCGCGGACTTCGACGAGAATGCGTTGTGCGGCGCGTTCAAGACCCGTCTTCGCCTGCTCGACCTCCAAGCGAGCCCGGGTGAATCGACTTTTCGCCGCCTGATTCCCGAGGGGGTACCGCAGGGTGAAGCCGACACGGTACTGCACCCAATTGCCCGATGTGAAATTGTTCAGCGTATCTCCAAAATGCTCGTCGAGGCCATTGAGGCCAACACGCCCCTCGAGGTCTAGTGCGGGCAGCAGTTGATTCCGGGTAAAACGTTCATTCAGAGTGCGGGACTCGATCTCCAGTCTGGCCTGGCGATAATCGGGACGGTGTTCGAAAGCGGCCTCTAGCGCCTTCTCAAGGTCGATGGCTTCGATAGTGAATGGCGGAGCGTCGGTGGGAACGATTTCAACTGCAGCCTTGCGTCGATCTTCGAAAAGGCTGAGCAATTCCTTCAGCCGATCCTGAACATTTCGGACGTTATTTTCGCCCACGATCACCGCTTCTTCACGCGCCGCCACGCCTGCTTCTCCCTCTAAAATAGAAAGCTGCGGCTGGGTGCCGACCGCTACTTGCACGCGCGTTTGCGCCAGCAAATCCTGCGCCAACTTGAGGGATAACCGACGCACTTCCAACTCCTGGATGCGGAAGACCAACTCCCAATAAAGCTCTTGAACGAGGGTTACCACTCGAATGACACGATCTCGTAGCGAACTTTCGGAAATCTCTTGATTCGTCTCGGCGATGCGGATGCCTGTACGGTTCGTCTCGAACCCGAAATTGCGTAACACTGGCTGGACAACGGCTAAACTTGCTCGGAGCTCATTTGAAGGTTCGATAAAGCGCCCGGTGCTCGCGGTTTCGTTCGATCGGATATGTTGCTGGGAGACTTCCAGGCCGAACCGCGTGCCCAGTTGTATGCGTTGCTCGACCCCCACCAACGGGGTTGAGGTTCGGACCTTCGCGGTGCGGTCTGGCGGCCAGCGGAAAGGCGCATCATCCAATTGCTCTTTCCCACCCGTATGATTATATCCTGCGAAGGTTGTGGGATCAAATTCCGCCTGCTCATTGCTGACCTCAGCCGCCCGAATTTTAGGGTTAAAACCTTCAATCATGATATCGAAATTGCGTTCAAGGGCGAGCACTATGCTCTCCATGAGAGACAAGGGGAGCGTTTCAGGGGGCTGCACAGCCTCGGCGGAGAGCGACAGCACCCGCTGCGCCGTCTGCTTGGCGGAGCCCGCCTGCTGACGATTGGCAGCCTGCACCGGTGAACGACCACTGAACATGAACACCGCGATCATCAACCCGATCACAGGCAGTGACCCACCTCTGCGCACCATCCAGCCTCCACCCAGATGTGCTGTTGCCCGCGCTGCGTCAACGCATGCTGTGCGTGCACGACATAGCACTTGGATCAGGGGCTTGTCAACTGGTTTCACCGAGTCGCGCGGTTCCTGTGACTCTCCGTGCTTCCTTAACGGCGGACTTTTCTCTTGCATGACGACACACCCGATGGTAAGGTGCAGTGCTGAGGGACACTGCATGCGTTAGCTGGGATAGGGCTCCGCCACATGAATGTGATTACTGATTTGGGAGCATTTCCGAATTCGCTGCCGTCGCCGATCATGACGATCGGAAATTTCGATGGGGTCCACCGTGGCCATCAGGTGATCTTTCGCACACTGCATCAGCGCGCCCGTGAGGTCGGCGGCACGTCGATCGTCCTGACATTCGATCCTCATCCCTTGAAGGTCCTGGCACCTGAGCGCTGTCCGCTGCTGATCACCCCGACGGCGAGAAAACTGTCGATCATGGGGGGATGTAAGCTCGATGTGGTCGTCTGTTTGCCCTTCACGCAGGCGCTGGCAGATCTGACCCCCGTGGCGTTCGTCGAGGACGTGTTGGTTGGGATAATCGGTATTCGAGAGATCTACGTAGGGTATAACTTCGCCTTCGGCAAGGGGCGGCAAGGTTCGATCGCACTTCTCCGAGAACTGGGGCAGCGCCACGGGTTCCATGTGCACAGCATCGAGCCGATCACGATCGAAGGGCGTGTGGTCAGTAGCTCGATGATCCGCCAATGGATTCAGCAGGGCTGTGTGGACGAAGCGGCGCTCTTTCTTGGTCGCCTCTATTCGATCGCGGGAACCGTAGTTGAGGGTTTTCAGAAAGGGCGGGAGCTTGGCTTTCCAACGGCCAACGTGCGCGCCACCGATGAGTTGATCCCCGGCCGTGGTGTCTATGCTGTCATGGTCGATTGGCGTGAACAGCGTTATGAAGGGGTGGCCAACATCGGCTTCAACCCAACCTTTGGACGGACCCAGTTGAGCATTGAAATCCACCTGTTTAATTTCTCCCAGCAATTGTATGGAGAGGCTGTTGAGGTCTCCTTCGTGAAGAAAATCCGCGATGAACGAGCCTTCCCATCGGCCGCCGATCTGGTCAAGCAGATCGGCCACGATGTGGAAACAGCGCACACCCTGCTTGCAACCTACCATCATCACGCTGCTCTCGGTTCCTCATAGGCATTCCCCCGACTTGGTCGGCTCGAGAGGATACCCGTGAAACACGGTCATATCTGGATCGGTACCAGCATTAGTCTCGCATTGCTCATCTATCTCTTCGTGCGCGTTGATTATGGCCAACTGTGGCTCTCACTGGCATCGGCGGATCTCTCCATGTTGCTGATCGCATCGGTCTTAGTGACGGGGACGCTGGTGATGCGCGCGTGGCGCTGGCAATACCTGCTGAAACCCATCAAAAGCGTCAGATTCTCGAACTCGATGTCGGCCACAGCCATCGGATTAATGGCCAATATGATTCTTCCCGTGAGGCTCGGAGAGATCGTCAGGGCGATGGTCCTTGGGCAGCGTGAACGCATTGCTAAGAGTGCCTCGTTCGCCACGGTCGTCGTTGACCGCCTACTGGATGGCTTCACGATCTTGTTCATCCTCGTCGTCCTGCTTTTGGTTGTGCCCCTGCCCTTTGATCAAGAGTGGCAACGGCGAATGCGCTGGGGAGGCCTGGCGTTCTTCCTGCTCTATGGCGGCGTGTTTGCCCTGCTCTTCTATCTGCACCGTGCGCCGACCCAGGTGCTCCAGGGTGTGCGCCGTCTCTGCTCGCGGCTGCCAACGCGCTGGGTGGACAGACTTTGCCGGTTTTTGGAGTCCTTCGGTGCGGGGCTGCATGCCCTCGACCGCACGGAATATCTGGGCCAAATCGTCGTCACCTCGCTCCTCCTCTGGGGTTTAATGGGCGTCTATAACTTCCTCATCGTGTTGGCCTTCCAGGTTCACTTGCCGTTGACGGTTGGCTTTATCTTGCTCGTGGCGCAGGCTGCCGCGGTCATGATCCCCGCCTCGCCTGGCTTTGTCGGTACGCATCACGCGGCCAGTGTCGCCTGCCTGAGTCTTTGGGGAGTTTCTCCCGAGGCGTCACTCAGCATCGCGCTGGTGATGCATGCCATTGGTTACTTCTTGACCATCGCCATTGGTGCGGTCTATTTGTGGGCGGTAGGGCTCTCCATGCGTGACCTCGGCCAGCCAGGTCGAAGCGTTGCGGGTACCCCGTCGCCGACCGCATAAGCTTGAGAAACCTCTTGCAGCGAAACGGTCGCCTGGCTATGATATGATCCCCATTGTTCAGGCGGATCGCCAGTCGCTGGGAAAGGTGATGGAACATCAAACATTCGGTCCACCAGCCACCGCTCGTCGAGGACAGAGCACCTGTCAGAGGCATGCGCCGATCATCACGATTGACGGCCCAGCCGGGACCGGCAAGAGCACTCTGGCGTTGCGCCTGGCGAGCTACTTCGGATGGCGATACATCGATTCTGGCGCGATGTACCGCGCTGTCGCGTTGTGCGCCGCTGAACGGGGGATTCCCTGGACCGACGAACCAGCTCTGGTGCAGCTCTGCGCCCCACTGACGTTCGAGTTCCCCTTCTGCGGTGGGCAAGCCGCCGTCCATGTCGACGGGCGTAACGTCACGCAAGCTATTCGTAGTCAGGCCGTGGGCGAGGGCGCTTCTCTGGTGGCGACGCATCCACGTCTACGCGCCATCCTCGTGGACAAACAGCGACAGCTTGGATGCGCCGGTGGCATTGTGATGGACGGCCGCGACATCGGCACTGTAGTGTTTCCTGAGGCTGACGTCAAATTCTATCTCGACGCCACACCAGAGGCACGCGGCTGGCGACGCTGGTTGGAGCTTCAAGAGCGGGGGGAACGGACGACGCTCGCGGAGGTTATCGATGCCATCGGCCGCCGGGACCAAGAGGATCGTACACGCCAAGCTTCCCCTTTACGGGTACCAAAGGGCGCGTGCTCCATCGATACCACGAATTTATCCGTTGACGACGTCTTTGAGCTTATGGTAGATAAGATAAAATTTTTCGGCGTCTCCTTCCGCACTCTTGATCCCGGCCAGGGAACGAGATGCCCACAATCGACTTAATGCGACGGCAACGAGGAGGATGTTGTTTGTATGACGGATGAACAGAAGACCCCACAAGACACATCTTTCCAGGGCGAAGTCGACGGGTTTGACGCCGAGGGCGAACTAACGGCAGGTTGGAGGACGCCGGCCGAGGTAGATATCGGCGACAGCAGGCCTGGCGACGATGAACATGTGGACATGGAAGAACTTTATCGGGAGAGCCTCGATCATATCCAGGAAGGTGAGATCATTAAGGGCCGGATTGTCCAGATCGAGCGTGATTCGGTCTTGGTGGACGTCGGCTACAAGTCTGAGGGCTTGATCCCCCTGAGCGAGTTTAAGGAGGGGGCCAGAGACCTCAAGGTCGGCGACGAGGTCGACGTTCTCCTCGAGAGTAAGGAGGATAGTGAAGGTCTTGTGGTCCTTTCCAAAGAGAAAGCCAACAAGATCAAGGTATGGGATGAGATCAGTCATGTCTATGATAGTGACGGGGTCGTCGACGGGGAAATCGTCGGGCGTATCAAAGGCGGGCTGATGGTCGACATTGGCCTCAAGGCCTTTCTCCCTGGCTCACAAGTCGACCTCCGTCCGGTTCGTAACCTTGACAAGCTCATTGGCCAACGGTTCCCGATGAAAATCATCAAGCTCAATCGTCGCCGCGGCAATATTGTGCTGTCGCGACGCTTGCTCTTGGAAAAAGAGCGGGAGAAAGCTAAACAGGAGACGCTGGCGAACCTGCAGGAAGGCCAAGTGGTTGAGGGCGTGGTGAAGAATATCACCGAGTACGGCGCCTTCGTGGACCTGGGTGGCATCGATGGCTTGCTCCATATCACTGATATGTCATGGGGCCGTACAGGCCATCCTTCCGAATTGTTCGCCGTTGGAGACAAGATCAAGGTAATGGTGTTGAAGTATGATCGGGACAATGAGCGCATTTCACTCGGATTGAAACAGATCACCCCCGATCCGTGGAGCGAGGTCGACAAGAAGTATCCCGAAGGCACACAGGTGCATGGTAAAGTCGTCAGCATCACCGATTATGGTGCCTTTGTGGAGTTAGAGCAGGGCGTTGAAGGCCTGGTCCACGTCTCGCAGATGTCGTGGACGAAGCGCGTCAAGCATCCCTCGAAAATCGTCAATATCGGCGATATGGTCGAGGCGATAGTCTTGAGTGTCGACAAGGAGAAAAAGCGCATTTCCCTTGGTATGAAACAGATGGAACCCAGCCCGTGGGCGACCGCTGACGAACGTTACTCCGTTGGCACGGTCATCGAGGGTAAAGTGCGTAACCTGACCGACTTCGGCGCTTTCGTCACCCTGGAAGAGGGGATCGATGGGTTGATCCACATCTCCGACCTCTCCTGGAGCCAGCGTGTGCGGCACCCCTCCGACATCCTGAAGAAAGGTCAAAAGGTCACCGCCAAGGTGCTCAGCATCGATAAAGAAAACGAACGCCTCTCCCTTGGCATCAAGCAGATGACCCCCGATCCTTGGGAAGGTGTAGCCGCGAAGTATCATGTGGGGGAAAATGTCAGAGGCCGCGTCGTGAAGCTGACGAATTTCGGGGCCTTCGTCGAGCTCGAAGAGGGGGTTGAAGGGCTGATTCATATCTCCGAACTGAGTCGCGATCGCGTTGCCAACCCCGCGGATATCGTCCAGGTGGACCAGGAGGTCTGGGTCAAAATTCTCAAAGTGGATCCCGAAGGACGCAAGATCGGCCTTAGCCTCAAAGCCTTCCAGGAGGAAGGGGGAGAGCCGACTCTCGCTGAAGACGATGCCTAACACCATGCACTGCTGGCGACAGCACACGACATCCTGACGGACAGGAGAGTCAGTCATGCAGGCCGGCCGGCATCCCTGGCTATGGGGCATGGTTGGTACAGCGCTGATGTTCGCCTTCTTCTTTCTCGTGACCTTCCTCCTCACTGTGCTCCTGACAGGAGAGGAAGGCATCACAGATGGCCGAACGAAGATTGGCGTCATCCAGATCGAGGGGGTCATCTCGAGCGACCTCAGCGAGAGGACGGTGCGACAGCTCACCAAGTACGGGGACGATGCGTCGATCAAGGCGATTATCCTGAGGATCGAGAGTCCAGGCGGCGGGGTAGCCTCATCGCAGGAAATCTATGAGGAGGTCAGCCGCGTCCGGTCAGGCGGGAAATTGGTGGTTGCCTCTTTGGGGAGCGTTGCTGCCTCCGGGGGCTACTATGTGGCCTGTACGGCGGATCGTATCTTCGCCAATGCCGGGACCCTAACCGGAAGTATCGGCGTCATCGTCCAACTCGCGAACGCCGAGGAACTCCTGCGCAAAGTCGGTGTTGCCTCGACGGTGATCACAAGTGGTCCTTTTAAGGATAGCGGCAATCCGACGCGCACCTTGCGCCCGGAGGAACGCCAGGTCTTTCAAGCGCTCGTTGACGACGTTTACCAGCAGTTCGTCGAAGCGGTGGCGCAGGGGCGAAACTTGCCCCTAGATGAGGTCCGTCAAGCGGCGGACGGACGTATCTATACCGGGCGGCAGGCGAGGGATTTACGACTCGTCGATGAACTCGGAAGCATGCAGGACGCCATTACGTATGCTGCCTCGACGCTCGGCATCGTTGGCAAGCCCAAACTCGTTCAGGAGGGAAAGGAGCGACTCTGGTGGCTGCGGTTTCTTTTCGAGAGCCTGTCTGACGCATTGGTGTGGACTCCCTTCTCGAAGGCGGAGGCCGTGTTGCAGTATCGTTGGCCATACTGACAGCTCAGTGAGGGATCCTGTGTTGCGGAGGAGAAGCTCTGATGACAAAAGCTGATCTCGTCGAACGTGTGTCGGAGCGGATTAAATTAACGAAGAAGCAGACTGAGTTGATTGTCAATACGTTGTTCACCAGCATCACTGATGCCCTTACCCAGGGAGACAAAGTAGAATTGCGGGGGTTTGGTAGCTTTCGCGTGCGGCAGCGTCACTCGCGGGATGGCAGGAATCCCAAGACCGGTCAGGGCGTCCATATTCCCCCCAAGAGAGTCCCTTTCTTCAAGGCTGGCAAGGAATTGCGAGAAATGGTGGATAACTAATGCCTGCGCATTGGACCGCTTTATCTAGGCTGGCACCCTGTGAGGCAACCAAAGCAGGGTGGCGGCGGGCGCGGCAAACTCATTTCACTAGCGCCTCTGCATGTTCTTCCCGCTCGAGAGCGTTGCAGGCAATCGTAATGAGCCTCGGCTCCCACCCTCCTCTGTTAAAGACTTTAGGGCGTGATGTGTGATATTTGGGCTAACGACCTTATCTAGGGGCGGACTGGGTGCGAGGTATTCATAACCTGTCTTGGTCCCGACTTTACCCCCAGCCTCCATTCCGGCGTAACATCTACGTGGCGGTGAGACCGCGATCGCCCCTCGCAGTGCTACCCTGTCTCTTCATGCCTCAGATTCAGAGCGCGCGGGGCCGGTGTGATGCACCGGTGAAGCGGGGTGATGCTCGCGTGGGGCACCTTTGGAACACGACGTTAGATCCACAGAGTTCGGAGGACATCCTATCGATTCACGGAGTCTGGGCTAGCGCGAAGGCTTTGTTGTCGTGGAAGTCGGCGGTCATCTCAAGGAGAGTGCATCATGTCCGAGGTCAAACAACAGGATTGGGCTGACACACTTGCATGCAAGATTCGCGAACGAACAGTACGGGTTGGCGTGATCGGACTGGGATATGTCGGCCTGTCCCTCGCCGTTGAATTCGCGAAATCTGGATTGCAGGTCACCGGCATCGAGATCGATGCCGACAAAGTCGCCCGGCTCCGATCAGGAGAGAGCTACGTCCAGGACGTCAAGCCCTATGAGGTGAAGGGGCTGATCGCTGATGGAAAACTCTTGGTGGTGGATGATTTTGACCGGCTGAGTGAGCTCGATGCAGTCAGCATCTGCGTTCCAACGCCTTTGAGCAAGACGAAGGATCCCGACATTTCCTATATCGCGGCGGCGACGAAGGAGATCGTCGCACATCTTCATTCAGGTCAGCTGGTTGTGCTTGAGAGCACGACCTATCCGGGGACAACCGACGAAGTGATTCTCCCTGAGCTACAGAAGACCGGCCTCCAGGTGGGGGAGGAGTTTTTTCTCGCGTTTTCTCCCGAGCGTATCGACCCCGGCAATCCCCAATACGGCACGCACAACACCCCGAAGATCATCGGTGGCGTGACGGGGCGATGTGCGCAGGTCGCAAAGTCCCTGTACGAGGTCGCCATCAACCGCGTCGTGCTTGTCAGTTCGGCGCGCAGCGCCGAAATGGTCAAGCTGCTCGAGAACACATTTCGGGCTGTCAACATTGGCTTGGTCAACGAAGTGGCCCTGATGTGCGACCGTTTAGGGATCAATGTTTGGGAGGTCATTGAAGCGGCGGCCACGAAACCGTTCGGCTTTATGCCCTTTTATCCCGGCCCTGGACTGGGGGGCCATTGCATCCCCGTGGACCCGTATTATCTCGCCTGGAAGCTCAAGACTCTCGACTATAAGGCACGTTTCATTGAACTCGCGGCTGAAATCAATACCAGTATGCCTTGGCATGTCGTCTCTAAAGTTGTTGACGCACTCAACGAGCAGTGCAAGAGCGTCAATGGCTCGAATATCTTGGTGCTTGGAATCACCTATAAGCGTAACACGAGCGACTTGCGGGAATCCCCTGCGCTTGATATCATAAAGATTCTGCAGGGAAAGGGAGCCACTGTTAGCTTCTACGACACCTATGTGGCCGATCTCACCAGTCTGGATGGTGCCCTTCATGTCTCCCTTGACAAGGAAGTTCTTCAAGAGGCCGATTGCGTGATTATCGCAACGGATCACGGCAACGTGAATTATGAATGGGTGATGGCTCATGCACCGCTGATAGTCGATACCCGTAACGTGGCGAAGCAGATCAGTACCGGGCGTGCGAAAGTGATCAAGTTATGAGCTGGGCCGTGGCGTGTGTACAGAGCGGATCGGAGTGAATGGCGCAGTGCGAGCGCAGCTGTATATTGCGGACTGGTGGCGGACTTGCAGCCCGCCGTCTTCAGGAAGTCACGAGACCCTCTTTGGTGGGGAATCTCTACTATGGCAATGAATGTGCTAGTCACGGGGGGTGGGGGGTTCATCGGCTCCCACCTTGTGGAGGCTCTTATACAGCGAGGTGCGTCAGTCCGCGCGCTGGATAATCTGACCACTGGTCATCGAGCAAACCTCGCTGGCGCGCTGGCGCATCCCGAAGCCCAGGGAATCTTCACCTTCATCGAGGGAGACATTACTGACCGCAAAACTGTGCAGGAGGCGATCAAGGGCGTAGAGTACGTCTTACATCAGGCGGCCCTCCCCTCTGTGCAACGCTCAGTCGAGGATCCGGTAACCTCCAATCTGGTAAACGTCGAAGGCACGTTGAACGTCCTGGTTGCCGCTCACGAAGCCGGGGTAAGGCGGGTAGTCTACGCCTCCTCGTCCTCGGTATATGGCGATGCGCCCCAATTGCCCAAGATCGAGTCCATGCCCACAAATCCTTTATCCCCGTATGCCGTCTCCAAACTGGCGGCAGAGGCCTATTGTCGGGCATTTACCCGCGTCTATGGCTTGGAAACCGTATCGTTGCGCTACTTCAATGTGTTTGGGCCGCGCCAGGACCCTAATTCCCTCTATGCTGCCGTGCTGCCCCGCTTCATTGAGGCGCTCCTTTGCAAGACGCCACCCGTAATTTACGGTGATGGCACGCAATCGCGCGATTTTACCTATATCGAGAACGTCGTCCAGGCTAATCTGCTGGCGCTTGACGCCGTAGGGGTCGCCGGGGAAGTCTTCAATATCGCCTGCGGTGAAAGCGTTACGCTCAAGGCTGTCCTACGGTACTTGGCGAAGTCCTCGAACCAAGCGGTGGAGCCCGACTATCAAGCCCCACGGGCTGGCGATATCAAACATTCCCTGGCTGATATTTCAAAGGCCGAGCGGATGCTTGGTTATCGGCCGGTCATCCCCTTTCGCGAGGGTTTGCAGCGGACATTCGATGTTTTTCGCCAAAGGAGAGCACTACAATGAATATCTGCGTCATTGGCTGCGGCTATGTGGGGCTTGTCACCGGGGCAGTCTTTGCTGATCTGGGTAATGAGGTGGTCTGCATCGATGTGTTGGAGGAGAGGATCACCCAATTGAAAAATGGCATCATGCCCATCTATGAACCAGGGCTGCAGGAGATGGTGCAGCGCAATCTCGCGGATCGACGCATCGACTTTAACACCAGCCTCGAAGTCGGTATGGACAAGGCCGAGATCATTTTCATCTGCGTCGGTACGCCTCCCAAAGAGAACGGCGAAACGGACCTCTCGCAGATCGAAGCGGCGGCCCGTGGCATTGCCCGGTATCTACGGCGGTATACCGTTATCGTGAATAAGAGCACGGTTCCTGTGGGCACTGGCGATCTGGTACGCGAGATCATCGAGCAGAATCGTCGCCGCGACGTCGATTTCGACGTCGTCTCGAACCCCGAGTTCTTACGTGAAGGCTCCGCCGTCCAGGATGCCCTCACCCCTGATCGCATTGTCATTGGGGCGCCAAGTAAGCACGTGGCGATGAAGCTCCTCGAACTATACGCCACGCTCGGGCGCCCGATGCTGATCACCGATGTGCATAGTGCGGAGATGATTAAGTACGCCTCCAATGCCTTCCTGGCAACGAAAATCTCCTTCATCAACGCTATCGCTAACATCTGTGAGGCGTGCGGGGCTAACGTTGATGACGTGGCCCGCGGCATGGGGTTCGATCCGCGTATCTCGGCGGATTTTCTCAGTGCCGGCCTCGGTTTCGGCGGGTCATGCTTCCCCAAAGATGTCGAGTCCTTGATCCATACGGCAGCGCAATTCGGCTCGGAATTCACACTGCTGAAGTCAGTTCTGGACATCAATCGTGAGCGTGTCGAGCATTTCGTCGATTGCATCCGTCAAGGACTTGGCGACCTGGAGGGGAAAACGATCGGCATCTTGGGGTTAGCGTTCAAACCTAACACCGATGATATGCGCGAGGCCAAGTCGATCGAGATCATTCGCAAGCTGCTGAGTGCCGGTGCGCATCTCAAAGCATACGACCCAGCTGCCACGGAGAATGCCAAGCGGATGTTCCCCGACATCACCTACTGCCAGAGCGCATATCAAACCGCCGAAGAGTCCGACGCGCTGGTCATTGTCACCGAATGGCGCGAGTTCAAGCTTCTCGACATGGATAAATTGCGCAAGCTGATGAAACGGCCGCTGATCTTCGACGGGCGAAATATCTATAACGTGGAACGGATGATGACGGTGGGGTTTGACTACTTTAGCATCGGTCGTCCCGGGCGGAAGTCACTGAAGGGCTAGGGTTAACAACCGCTGATCCAGAGCGGGTCGGTGGTGCTAGACTGATCGATCAGGTGCGCCGACGAGGTCGAGAAACAGAGGGTATGGACATGCCACGCACGCTCATCACCGGGGGAGCTGGGTTCATCGGGTCGCACTTATGCGATCATTTCCTGCGCCTGGGCCATGAAGTTATCTGCATGGATAGCCTGCTGACCGGTGACATCTCCAACATCGCCCACATCCGGAACCAGAACTTTCTCTTCATCAAGCATGACGTGACCAACTACATTTACGTAGAGGGGAAACTCGATTATCTGCTCCACTTCGCCTCCCCTGCGAGCCCGATCGATTACGAGAAGCTGCCTATCCAGACGCTGAAGGTCGGCTCATTGGGCACCCATAAGGCCCTTGGCCTGGCCAAGGAAAAGAAGGCGACGTTTCTTCTCGCGTCGACCTCGGAGGTCTATGGCGACCCCATGGTTCACCCCCAATCCGAAGAATATTGGGGGAACGTCAACCCCATCGGCCCGCGTGGCGTCTACGATGAAGCCAAACGCTTCGCTGAAGCGATGACCATGGCGTACCACCGCGTCCATGGGGTTGATACGCGGATTATTCGCATTTTTAATACCTACGGCCCTCGTATGCGGCTGGAAGATGGCCGGGCCATTCCGAGTTTCATTACCCAGGCGTTACGCGGTGAGGACATTTCGGTCTTTGGCGATGGGTCTCAGACGCGCAGCTTTTGCTTCATTTCCGACCTTGTCGAAGGTATCTATCGGGTCCTGATGTCTGGGGAGACACGCCCAGTCAATCTCGGCAACCCACAAGAATTGACCATTCTCGACCTGGCAAAGGCGGTCGTTCGTCTCACCGGAAGTCGAAGTAACATCATCTATACACCACTCCCGCAAGATGACCCCAAAAGGCGTCAGCCCGATATCAGTCGCGCCAGGCAACTGTGCGGATGGGAGCCCAAGGTTGAGTTCGCCGCAGGACTGAGTGAAACAATCGCCTATTTCCGTGACAAGCTGGCTTAGTCGGGGCCTTCCTGCGGCAGGCCAATGCATAGATGTCATCCCAGGATTACTGATGGCCATGACAAGTTACTCGAGCGCCATCAAGGAATGGCCGGAGGATGAGCGACCGCGCGAGCGGCTCATGAAATTTGGGGCTGACGCGTTGTCCGAGGCTCAACTTCTGGCTATTGTGCTGGCAACCGGAGATGCTTCTTCGGGGCAGAGTGCCCTCGATCTCGCCATGCATTTGGTACGCACCTTTGATGGATTGCGCGCGCTCGACGCCGCCAGCACCGCCGAACTATGTCAAATCAAGGGCATCGGTCCTGCGAAAGCCACTAGCATTAAGGCGGCCCTAGAGCTGGGGAAGCGTTTGTCAGGGGAACCCGCTCAACGAAACCTCAAAGTCACCTCCCCCCAGGATCTGGTCACCTACTTCCGACCGCGCCTGCAGCACCTGCGCAAGGAGGTCTTTAAGGCGGTGCTCCTCAATACCAAACATCAGATGCTCAAGGCTGTCACCGTCTCAGAGGGCAGCTTATCCGCCAGCCTCGTCCATCCGCGCGAGGCGTTTCTGCCGGCCATCAAGGACTCAGCGGCGGCGGTGATCTTCCTCCACAACCACCCGAGCGGCGATCCGACGCCAAGCTCTGAGGACAAGGAGCTGACGCTTCGGCTCGCCGAAGTGGGCCAACTGGTAGGCATTACTGTACTGGATCACATCGTTATCGGCTCAGGGACGCCTGGATATATCAGCTTCCGTGACGCAGGATTGCTCTGATGATAGACGCGATAGCGGCTCAGCCTTCAGCATGCCCGGAGATAGCGTCCCTACGAATGTGCATTCTGGGGAGTGGCAGTAAAGGCAACTGTACGTATATCGAATCCCCGGAAGCGCGGATCCTCATCGATGCAGGGTTGAGTGCACGGGAGATCGAGCGCAGGCTGCGGCAGATCGACCGCTCGCCCACGGCATTGGATGGAGTCCTGATCTCCCACGAACATAGCGACCACATCCAGGGGGTAGGGGCGTTGGCCCGGCGCTATAAGCTTCCGGTCTATGCTAACCCGGCCACGTGGCAGAGGGCTCAGCACATCGTGGGCATGGTGGACGACCGGCGCGAGTTTTGGACTGGTGCGCCATTCGTGCTTAAAGATCTGGTGGTCGATCCCTTTTCCTTGCCCCATGATGCTGATGATCCTGTGGCGTTTCGGCTTACCTGGCGCCGGAGATCGATGGCCATTGTGACGGATCTAGGATATCCCAGCCAGCTCGTGCGCGAGCGGATCAGAGGATGTCATCTGCTCGTGATCGAGGCCAACCACGATGATGCCATGTTGAGGGCGGGGCCCTATCCATGGCCCCTGAAGCAGCGTATCGGGGGGAAATCAGGCCATTTGTCGAATCTCCAATCGAGCCAGTTGCTGCGCGATGTTGTGCATGACGAGCTGGAGGATGTCGTCTTAGCTCATCTGAGTGAAATCAACAATCACCCCGATCTCGCTCGGCTTACCGCTCAGGAGATGCTGGGTTCCCGGGGTCCGCGGCTGGGCGTTGCGTCGCAGCGCGAGGTATCGCTGTGGTTCCGCCTCACCGATTGACGTGTTGGGAACGATGGGAATCATACAGCAGGCAGGAGCCCAAGCGCTCTAGAGGCTGTGGGGATTGATTATGGCTGATGATCTCGGCGAAAAGTGCGGATTATTTGGGGTCTATCATCATCCTGAAGCAGCCAAGTTAACCTATCTCGGGCTGTATGCTTTGCAACACCGGGGCCAAGAGAGCTCCGGCATCGTGTCCTCGGACGGAGCGACGCTGCACGCTGAGATCGGCATGGGATTGGTGGCAGACGTCTTTAATGAACGCCGCCTCGCGAAGCTACCGGGCCATATGGCGATCGGGCATAACCGCTACTCGACAACGGGGTCTAGCCTTCTGCGCAATGCGCAACCCATGGTCATCGGCTATGCGGGAGGCTCACTGGCCATTGCGCATAATGGCAATCTGGTCAATGCAACCGAGATTCGCCGAGAGCTGGAGCAGCAAGGTGCGATCTTTCGCTCAACAACCGACACCGAGGTCATCGTCCACCTGATTGCGCGATCCTCTGAGACCAGACTGGCAGACCAGGTGGTGGACGCGCTGCGGAAGGTCCAAGGGGCCTATTCATTGCTCCTGATGACCGAGAAGGAGATGATCGGTGTACGCGACTCCTTCGGATTTCGGCCATTGGTGGTCGGCCGTTTAGCGGATAAAACGTGTATCCTGTCCTCGGAGACTTGTGCGCTAGACCTAATCGAGGCGGAGTACGTCCGAGACGTCGAGCCAGGTGAGATGGTCGTCATTCGCGATGATGGGGTCGAATTCTTCCGTCCCTTTCCGCAAACACGCCACGCCTTCTGCATTTTCGAATTTATCTACTTCGCTCGACCCGACAGCATCATCTTTGAAAAGAATGTCTACCCGATTCGCAAGGCGCTCGGCAAGCAACTAGCCCGCGAAGCCTACGTAGAAGCCGATGTCGTTGTTCCAGTGCCGGATTCAGGTGTGCCCGCAGCACTAGGGTTTGCAGAGGAGGCGGGCATCCCATTCGAGATGGGACTCATTCGCAACCACTATGTGGGCCGGACCTTCATTGAACCTCAGCAAGCCATTCGTCATTTCGGCGCCAAGGTCAAATTAAATCCGGTCAAGCAGTTCCTGCGTGGCAAGCGTGTGGTCGTGGTGGACGATTCGATCGTCCGCGGCACAACCGGCCAGAAAATCGTCACCATGCTCAAGCACGCAGGGGCTAAAGAAGTGCATGTACGGATCAGCTCTCCCCCCACCATTAGCCCCTGCTTTTATGGGATCGACACCCCGTCAAAAAGCGAGTTGATTGCCGCGAACCAATCGGTGGAACAGACTCGAGACTTCTTAGGGGCTGATAGTCTCGCCTATTTAAGTCTCCATGGACTCTTGCAGACCGTCTCCCCCGATGGGCATCGCTTCTGCACCGCTTGTTTCACGGGAGAGTATCCGGCGGGGGCGCCCTCAGAAGAACTGCTGCAGTTGGAGCTGTTCTAGAGTGTGGCGCTCTCTTGCTCCAGTTCACTCTGGCATTGCACGCAGTAGCGTGTGAAGGGGAGAAGTTCCAGGCGCTTGACCGGGATCGGCTCCTCGCAGCGTTCACACACACCGTAGGTGCCTTCGTCGATCTTGGCCAGCGCCTCTTCGACTAATCGAAGTTTGGTGCGTTCATTCTCTCCCAATCCCATGAGAACCTCTTTGGAGTATGAATAGGCCGCGACATCGCCACTATCTGGGATACCGTCCTCGCCGACCTCTTTGCTGTAGAGCTTCTTTCGCTCCACCTGACCGAGCAGATCACGACGCATTTCCAAGAGTTTCCGCTTGAAAGTTTCCACATCCTGTACCTTCACGTTACATCCTCCTTCATTCGCGTGAGCGGGGCAGTTGTATGTGCACTGCAGAGGCACCCCCTCAGGCACGCTATGCATCCCAGTCCGGGATTCATGGCCCCGGCCTAACCCGCAATTGAAAGGCTTCCTTCCCATGATAGACAATCAGCAGGGAAGGGGATGGATACGTCTAGCCTACGGATGCGCCATGGTGTGGTGCAACACCAGCGATCTTCTCGCTCAGATCGATTTTGGGCGCGTTTGCCCACAAGCGTTCGAGATCATAATACGCTCTTGTATCCTGCGAGAAGACATGTCCGATCACGTCGCCGTAATCCATCAGAATCCAATGCCCTTCGCGATATCCTTCAACGCCAAGCGAGGCGATGCCCAACGGCCCTAACACTTCATCGATGGCATCGGCGATCGCCCGAACCTGTCGTTCAGAGCCACCGCTACAGATGAGAAAGTAGTCTGTAATCGATGAGACATCTCGCATGTCGAGAACCACGACATCCAGCGCTTTCCTGTCCGTGACGATCCGATTCATCAGAGCGGCTTTTTCTTCAGCGCTTAGTCCTCCCATAGTGTCTCCTCAGCGATAAAGTTGATATTTTTGAATATACGCATCTACTGAATCAGGTAACAGATAACGAATCGACCGTCCAGTTTTCACCCGGTGCCGAAGATCGGTTGAAGAGATATCTAACCCGGAAACCTCCTGAAGATAAATTTGATAGGGCGTGCCCCGTACTTGAAAGCCAGAGCCATCTAGCGGCTGTTGATTGGCCACGGGTTCAAAGGTCAAGCGTGGGTGCATCTCCGACAGCAGCCGGAGAGTACTGGGGACTAATTCTTTGAAGTTATACCTCGGCCGACTCATGACGATGGTATGACAGCTTCCCAACAACACATCGGGCTGCCGCCAGGCAGCGATGTCGACAAAGGCGTCGATACCCACAATGAAATAGATAGCCTTCTGCTCCTGGTACAGAAGTTTGAGTTGGGCGACCGTGTCGACGGTATAGGAAGCCCCGGGTCGATCTATCTCCACGGAGGAAACGGTGAACTGCGGATGTGAGATCGTGGCCAACATGGCCATCATCAGTCGATGCCGTGGGGCGATAATCGCAGCCAGCTCCTTATGTGGCGGGATCGCCGCTGGCACGAACACCACCGTGTCCAGAGCGAATGCCTGGCAAACCTCGTTGGCCGCGGCCAGGTGTCCATAATGTATGGGGTTAAAGGTTCCCCCCATTACGCCCAGTCGCACCCTCGACCTCCGGGAGCCTGCGGGACCAAACTGCCAACCATCGGGGGCAGCCGATGCTACGCTCGGACTTGGCCATCTCCATACACGATGTATTTCAGCGACGTCAGGGACTCTAACCCCATGGGGCCGCGCGCATGGAGTTTCTGCGTACTGATCCCGAGCTCTGCGCCAAAGCCAAACTCGTGACCATCGGTAAAGCGGGTCGACGCATTGACGAAAACCGCTGCCGAATCGACTTCTCGGAGAAAGCGGCGCGCCTTCTGATAATTCGTAGTGATGATGCTCTCCGACAGCTTCGAACTGTACCGCGCGATGTGGTCTACGGCCTCATCCAGACTATCTACGATTTTCACCGACAAGATCAGATCGAGATACTCGGTGTCCCAATCCTCATCGCGTGCAGCCACGGCCCACGGTACGATGCCGAGGGTCACTGGACAACCACGGACCTCAACGCCAGCGGCCTTGAGTTGATTACAAAAGGGTGGTAGGAACCTGGGAGCCACGTCGCGATGCACCAGAAGGGTCTCCATGGCATTACACACACTGGGACGCTGGACTTTGGCATTGAACGCTACTCGAGCAGCCATGGCAAGATCGGCCTCATTATCGATGTAGGTATGGCACAGCCCCTTGTCGTGCTTGATGACCGGAATGCGGGAGTGTTCGACGACCGTGCGGATGAACTCTTCGCCCCCGCGGGCGACGACCAAGTCGACGTATTTCTCCATCTTCAGGAGTTCGAAGATGGCGCGCCGGTCCGTGATTGGGATCATCTGCAGGGCATCATTGGGTATCCCCGCCGCCGCGGCAGCTTTTGACAACAACTCGCTCAGCAGCAGATTGGATTGGATCGCTTCGGAACCGCCACGGAGGATGAGAGCATTCCCTGACTTGAGGCACAGACCGGCGGCATCGGCCGTCACGTTCGGCCGGGATTCATAGATAAAAGCGATGACGCCAAGTGGTATCCGCATCATGCCGATTTCAAGTCCATTCGGCCGTCGCCACATGTGCGTCACCTCACCGATTGGGTCCGATAAGGCAGCGATCTCCCGCAACCCGCGCGCCATGTCGCTGATGCGCTGAGGGGTGAGGCGCAAGCGATCGAGCATGGCAGAGGACAGCCCATTGGCTCTGGCGCGTTCGACATCGTGGACATTAAGTGCCATGAGAGCCGCCTCTTCCGCTTCGAGCGTTGCTGCCATCCGCATCAGGGCATCATTTTTAACGCCGCTAGGCAGTTTCGCCAGCAGACGTGCCGCTGACTGCGCTCGCTCAACGATGCGCTGAACCAGCTCTGGAATCTCATCTACCGGCACATTCCCCATGATCATGCGTCTCCCATGCGTCTATGCGCGCATGTACAGGTGAAATTTAGGACACTTCGAAGTGGTCGATACGGAGCAGTGGGAACACAGCTGTCTATGTATTATCCTTCCAAATCACCAAATTGTCTCGATGAATCACCTCGTCACAATACCTGTGCCCGAGCGTCGTCTCGATTTGTGAGGTGTGGAGCCCTTTAATCAGCCGCACATCGCGTCCAGGATAATTGACCAGCCCGCGGGCGAATTCATTACCCTCGGCATCGCAACAGCGCACCAGATCACCAAACTCGAATTCACCCTCGACGTTGAGAATACCCGAAGGCAAAAGACTTCTCCCCCCCGATACAATAGCGACTTTCGCCCCATCATCGACACGGAGAGCTCCGCGGGGACGGAGGGTCGTGACGATCCAGCGCTTACGGCCCCGCCAGAGGCGACTCTCAGGATGGAAAAGCGTGCCAACCGGTTCACCGGCCAGTAACCCTGCGATAATCCCTGGCCGAAACCCATTGGCGATAATGGTTGGGATACCACTCGCGGCCAGCTTCTTGGCCGCCTGCAGCTTAGTGAACATGCCACCACGCGCGACGGCGTGGTGCGGCAGACCCCCCATCGCTTCCACGGCTGGCGTAATGCGCGGAATCTCGACAATGAATTCGGCCGTTGGGTCGATGCGTGGGTCGGCGGTGTAGAGTCCCTCGATGTCGGTGAGAATGAGCAAAAGATCGGCCTGCACCAAATCGGCTACCATTGCAGATAATGAATCGTTATCGCCCAGTTTGATTTCTTCAACCGAAACGGTATCGTTCTCGTTGATGATGGGGACCGTCGCCAGGCGGATGAGCGTGAGGAGCGTATTGCGAGCATTCAAGTAGCGTGCACGGTGCCGCAGGTCTTCGTGGGTGAGCAATACCTGCGCCACGCGCTGCTGGTATTGGGTGAAGGCACGCTCATAGGCCCAAATGAGATGACTTTGCCCAACCGCCGCCACGGCTTGCTTTTGAGGGATCGTTCGTGGCAGATCCTTGAGCTTGAGCGCCTTAATACCCGCCGCCACCGCACCCGATGAAACCACAAAAACTTCCTTGCCCGCCTGTGCCAGATTGGAGATCTGTTTAACCAGGTCGCTGATGACCTCAAAGTCAAGCCCCTCCCCCTTTGAGGTGAGCACCCGACTGCCAATCTTCACGACAATGCGCTTGACACCGGCTACAAGGTCCTTTCGCGAGACGGATTTGATTGGATCACACTCCTTGCGGGGACTAGCGCTCTATCGATTTCATCCAAAAGGGTGCCAATGCCTTCGCCCGTCACGGCAGAAATGGCGACCACCCGCAGACCGAGCGCGGCAACTGCTGGCTGAAAGCGCTCCCATGCGTGCTTCGCCGACGGTACATCCATCTTCGTTGCCACAACCACTTGTGGCTTTTCCACCAAGCAGGCTGCGTAGGCTAGAAGTTCACGGTTAACCGTGTCAAAGCTTAACAGCGGATCGTCCTCTCCACACGACGTCATATCTACCAGGTGAACCAGCAACCGCGTCCGTTCAATGTGACGTAAAAATTGGTGCCCAAGCCCCTTCCCGTCGTGGGCCCCCTCGATGATCCCTGGAATATCGGCCACGATGCAGGAGCGTTCATCCCTGAGGCGTACGATGCCCAGTTGCGGGACAAGCGTCGTAAATGGGTATGGCGCGATCTTCGGACGTGCCGCCGAGATGCGTGCGAGAAGCGTGGATTTACCAGCATTGGGCAAACCCATCAGGCCGACATCAGCCAGCAGTTTGAGCTCCAGGCTTAACCACCGCGTCTCGCCCGATTCGCCTGGCTGTGCGTAACGCGGAGCTTGCTTTGTCGGTGATTTAAAGTGCGTATTCCCACGTCCCCCGCGCCCCCCATGGGCGGCGATGAAACGTTGTTCAGGTACCACAAGGTCCACGAGCACGGCCCCTGAACCCGTCGAACGAACCACCGTCCCAAGCGGGACACGAATGACGCAGTCGCTGCCGTCACGGCCCCTCTGATCACTGCCCCGACCATGCTCACCACGTTCCGCCGTGTAGCGTCGCCTGTAGCGAAAATCCAGCAAGGTGCCGAGGTTGCGATCAGCTTGGAGGATGATATCGCCGCCTTTGCCGCCATCTCCCCCGTCAGGACCGCCTTTCGGCACAAACTTCTCCCGTCGGAAGCTAACGCAGCCGCGCCCCCCATCGCCAGCCCGGACAAAAATCTTTGCTTCATCGATGAACATTAGAGGTTCGAGACAGCTTCTTGCGCCAGGGGTTCGATGCGAATCGATCTACGCCCCCCGCGCCCGTTGGTGAAGTGCACAATGCCGTCGATCTTGGCATACAAGGTATAATCCCGTCCAAGGCCCACATGCAGCCCCGGTTTGAAGGTCGTACCGCGTTGCCGCACCAGAATGCTTCCCGCCGTCACAAACTGGCCACCGAAGCGCTTGACGCCCAACCGCTTGCCGATACTATCGCGTCCATTCCCTGAACTGCCACCTGCTTTTTTATGCGCCATGACGCTTCCTCCATACCCGCGTTAAGGTTGATCGCTCGCCGCACCAGTGACGATCTCGCTCACACGGAGGAGCGTCTGCCACTGTCGATGGCCCTGCCGTTTCTGATAACCCTTGCGCCGTTTGTGCTTATAGATCAGGATCTTCGGGCCGCGCTCCTGTCGTACGATGGTGCCGACCACGCGAGCCTGCCCGATCTGCGGCTGTCCGACGGTGACTTGGCTGCCTTCACCGACCATCAGCACCGAGGCGATCTCAACCCGATCTCCTGCGGCGCCCTCAAGTTTTTCGATCGTTATCAGGTCCCCCTGTGAGACGCGGTACTGTTTCCCTCCGGTCTGAATAACAGCGTACATAGAATTCCTACCTCTTCAGTTCATGATTGGTGTCCCTAGAAGGACTGCGTAGTGCTGCAAATATAGCAAAAGATGGGCCAGAAGTCAATTTACCCCCGCCAGACCCGACGCCCTTGACACACCCTCACGACTTGCGACCGCCAATCCGGAACAGCGGACATGCGTATACCATCATCGATCGTGATCAGTGGAGCTTAATCCCCGCTCCTCTCATCGCGGCTACGCACATACCACACCACACCGAAGGCCAGCAGCACCATACCGATGAGGCCGACCGTTCCCGCCAAGGGTTCACCTCCAAACATACCGGTGACCACAATGACAGGGAGCAGGATCGCTAGGCATATCACGGCGGCAATGGCGACCCAGGCCAACACTCTTCGAATGAGCTCCGTCACCGCAGGCCTCCACCCTCTGTCGTTCCGTGAGCATCGTCTAATGGACAACCTCGCGCAGCACTTTAACGGCCCGCTCGATCCCGTCTTTTGAGACGTCGAGATGGGTTACGGCACGGATACTGTTGGGGCCGGTGCCGAGCATCAGTACCCCTTCGGCCTTGAGCCGCTCAAGCAGGATGGGCACGGAGAGCCCCGCCTGGCGGACGTCAAAGTAGACGATATTGGTCTCCACCCGATTCACATCGACCGCGAGGCCCTCGATCTCGGCGATTCCCCGCGCCAGACGCTTCGCATTGAGATGGTCTTCCGCCAGCCGTTCGACGTTGTGCTCAAGGGCGTAGATCCCCGCTGCGGCTAGGATTCCCGCTTGCCGCATCCCGCCCCCGAACTGCTTGCGGAAGCGATGTGCCTTGGCAATAAATTCCTTCGCGCCGATGATCAAAGACCCTACCGGCGCTCCAAGTCCCTTCGAGAGGCATAAGGTGCATGAGTCAAAATACTGGGCGTAATCTTTGGGGGTCAGCCCCGTGGCGACGCAGGCGTTCATGAGTCGTGCCCCGTCGAGGTGCATGGGCACGCCGGCCGACCGGGCGACTTCGCGGATAGCGCGGATATTCTCCAACGGCCAGACACTGCCGCCGCCGCGATTGTGCGTGTTTTCCAAGCAAATGAGGGCGGTAGGAGCGTGATGCACATTGGGGGTGCGCACCACCGCTCTGATCTGCTCGGCGTCCATGATGCCGTGCGCACCATCGATCAGGTTGACCTGCACGCCGGCCAGGGCTGCTAAGGCGCCAGCCTCGGAATTGAAGGGGTGCGAGGTGCGCTCCATGATGATCTCATCGCCGTGATGCGTTTGCGCCCGGATGGCGATTTGATTCGCCATGGTGCCAGAGGCCACATACAACGCGGCGTCTTTGCCGTACAGGGCCGCCACCATGTCTTCCAGGCGATTCACCGACGGGTCCTCATGGAAGACATCATCCCCCACCTCGGCCTCAGCCATGGCCTGGCGCATCCCCGGCGAGGGCCTGGTGACGGTATCGCTGCGCAGATCCACCAGTCCCGACGACATAAGTTCCCCCCCCTTTCTCGTGACATGTTGGCGAGATGAGACCTGAATACCCCCTCCCGGAAGAGGTGCAGGCGTGCCATCGATTGCGTTCAATGGGACCAGTCGCCGCGAAAGACCTCTACTGCCGGACCGGTCATATACACATGCTCGTCAGCAGCCCACTCGATCTCGAGGTCGCCCCCCAGCAGGTGGACGGTTACGGTACGATCAGTCTTACCGTTCAGCACTGACGCCACCGTGGCGGCACAGGCTCCCGTACCGCAGGCCAGTGTCTCACCGGAGCCCCGCTCCCACGTGCGCTGGCGGATCTCCCGCCGATTGAGCCGTTCGACCCATTCCACATTGGTGCGCTGGGGAAACTGCGCATGGCGTTCGAGCAGCGGGCCGTAGTGGGCCACTGGGAACTGCGCCACATCATCAACGTAAATGACGCAGTGAGGATTCCCCATAGAGAGGCACGTGACCGCAAACTCGCGATCCCCTGCGGTGAGCTGCTCGACGAGCGCCCGATCGCCTGCGCCACGCATGGGAATGTCCTGACGACGCAGCCGTGGCATGCCCATGTCTACTTTCACCTGTTCCACGACGCCATTGGCCGTGATCAGCTGCAGCGACAGTACTCCCGCCAACGTCTCCACAGCGATCTCCGGTTTGCGGCTGATCCCTGATTCGTAGACATACTTCGCCAGGCAGCGGATGCCGTTGCCGCACATCTGTGCTTCGCTGCCGTCGGCGTTAAAGATGCGCATACGGGCATCCGCTTGGTCTGAGGGCATAATGAGAATGAGCCCATCCCCTCCAACCCCGAAGTGGCGATCGCTGACGTGGATCGCTAACTTCTCAGGCTCGGACACCGTTTCGCGAAAGCAGTCGATGTATACGTAATCATTGCCGATACCGTGCATCTTAATGAACCGCATGGCCTCCCTCGTCACTGTTGGGCATTCCAGTCCAAAACCATTTGCGTGAGCAAACGCACACCCACGCCGGTGCCGCCCTTTGGTTTATAGGGTTGCTCGCGATCGGCCCAAGCGGTGCCGGCGATGTCTAGATGCACCCAGGGATAGCCATCGACGAATTTCACCAGGAACGCGGCGCCAGCGATCGCCCCGGCGGCTCGGCCCATGCCGACATTCTTGACATCTGCGACGTCGCTTTTGACATGCTCCAGATATTCATCCCACAGCGGCAACTGCCAGACACGCTCACCCGTGCGCATGCCGGCCTGACGCAGGCGGTCCATCAGTTCTTCACCCTGGGCGTTACCCATCATGCCGATGGCCTCGTGGCCGAGTGCCACCACACAGGCGCCGGTCAGCGTCGCCAGATCGATGCAGGCGATGGGCTTATAGCGCGCCGCATAGGCTAAGGCATCGCCAAGGATGAGTCGGCCTTCGGCATCGGTATTGATGATTTCGGCGGTCTTGCCATTCATCGCCCGGTGCACGTCGCCCGGCTTAGTGGCCTTGCCGCTGGGAAGGTTTTCCGTGGCCGGAATGAGCCCGATGACATTCTGCGGTACCTTCAACAGCGCGGTGGCGCGTAGCGCGCCAATCACGGCTGCTCCGCCAGACATGTCATATTTCATGCGCTCCATGCCATCGGCGGGTTTGATCGAGATGCCGCCGCTATCGAAAGTAATCCCTTTCCCGACGAACACAAGATTTCCCTGTCCGCGCTTGCCGCCGCGGTGCTCCAGGATAATGAACTTGGGCGGCTGCTCACTGCCTTGGGCCACCCCTAACAACAGGCCCATGCCGAGTTTTTCAAGGTCTTTGCGCTCGAGGACTTCGCACTTCAGGCGACAGTCTTTGGCCATCTGACGGGCCTGCTCGGCCAGGATGGTCGGGGTCATCTCGTTGGCCGGGTGATTGATCAACGAGCGGGCAAAATTGGCCGACTCTCCGAGAATGCGCCCAACCTCCGCCCCTTGCCGGACCGCTTGCGCCTGCTCTCGATTGCTGGCGATGAGCGTGACGCCGGTGACATCCCGGCGGTCGTTCTCCTCGGTTTTGAACTTGTCAAAGCGATACAGCGCCAGAACCATGCCCTCAGTCACCGCCTGCGCTGTCTCAGACACCCCGAGGCGCGCCTGTTTGGCGTCCTCAATGGGGGTGGCGAGGGTGCTCGCACCCAGCCCCCTGGCGTAGTGCGCCGCGCTCCCAGCCGCTTGCCGCAACCCTTCAAGCGTCAGTTTCTCAGGCTTTCCTAGGCCGGTGAGCACCACTTTCTTGGCTTTCAGCCGTCCTTGTGTCTGCAAGACCGACTGTTGCCTGGGCTTCCCGGTGAATTCCCCTCCCTGTCGCAGGGCTCTGATCGCGCCATCCAGGGTCTTGTCAACGGTTGCCGCGGCGCTTTGCGGTGCGGTATCACCCTCGTACAGCATCAAAACGATTGCATCAACAGCCTCTTTCTCGAGTCCGAACGCCTTAACCGTTACCTCCACGCTGATCCTCCTTACGCCAACGCGAAGCGTTCTGTCACGCCAGGCTATGAACGTGCGTGCTGGATCGTCATGTCCCTACACCACCACCGACCAGCTCCCTTTGCAGCTCATGCCCTGCCCCACCCTGTTGGCGCAGCAAGATATCACCTGGGATAACGATTTGCAAATGCCTGCGGCTGGCGGGCTCAGGGCGTTTGGTCGGTGCCACTCGCCCTGGCCGTCCGTCGGCGTTTGGACGGTCTTGGCGCCGGCGCCGGTTCCTCGCGGGGCTCTCGCGGCACCAGGGCCAACTGTTGCGTGGACCCGCGGCTTCGTGTCGTTGACTGCGCCGGCTCGACGGACTTGGTACCGTCAGCGTCGGTGCGCCCTTGTTTCCGCCGTTTGGGACGCTTTGCAGCATCGGCAGGTAGGCCGTCGACCTCCACAACCGGCACCTGTTGGCCGCCGATCTTCACCAGCGCGGGTTTCCCGGCACGTGAGGGCTCTCCGTCCAACAGGGCACGAAAGAGCCCTCCCAGCTTGTTGTCCGTCGTCTCGATCTGAACGCCGTATGGCTGCGCGCGCGCGCGCAACGCGAAAGCCACCGCGACCTTACCGTGCTCGCGGTGTTCAATACATTCGACGAGATATTCCCCCTCGGCGATGAGCTCGCGAATCACCTGGGCCAATACCACCAATCCCATAATTTCCCCCTAGTTAATTCCTTTCAATTTAAAGAGTTGAAATCTCTGATCCGCTTACGCTGCTTTGCCATGTACCAAATCTCGACGGCTATGAGTTATTGGCGCCGATCCGGAAAATTCACCTCGACGCGGGCGACAGTCTACTGGACGGGTGACCGGGGAGCGTCTGAAGCGGTGGGAAGTGGTTCTCCCACATGGGCCCGGGGAGTCATGCCTTCTGCCTTATCATGTCCTGGCAAGGTGGGCTGCTCCTCATCATATCCACAGGCGGGGCAGACTAACCCCTCGCAACAAAAGTATGGGACGGTCAATCCACATACAGGGCATGACGTCGTTGCCATGAGTCCTCCTCCTTCCCCTGCCCTAGACTCAACCGCATCTGAGGCACATTGTCTTCCTGGTTTCCATGGTCCACGTCGATAATCGTGTGTCATGGCAAGTGTTTACACCGGCACGGTACGACATCCATGTCTGCCTCGGCCTAATCCCTCCTGGCCTTCCAAAAGCCTAGCGAACACACCGTTTCCTGTCAAGCCTAAGGAGCAGTGTGAAATTCGTTTGTGTTTGGATAGGAGGGGAGCTACACTAGCGGCCCGGACCGTACTTAGAGCCGAGTCCTCGGCCATAGTTGAGGCTTGGTACGATATGCTAAGGATGCGGCAGAAGTCATGCCTCGGCCCTTGCTAACACCAACAATCGGGGGACACAGCCGATGGAACACCCTAACCGCGCTCCACACCGTCCGTTAATCATGGGCACCCAGCAAGCCGTCTCCACTGGACATTACCTGGCCACGGTGGTCGCCATGCGCATCCTCGATCGGGGCGGAAATGCCGTCGATGCTGGGGTTGCCGCCGGTCTCTGTTTGGGTGTGCTGTATCCTGACATGGTCAGCGTCGCCGGGGTGGCGCCGATCATTTTTTACCACGCTGACCGGCGGGAGGTCACCACCATCAGTGGCCTGGGACGCTGGCCCCGTCGCGCCAGCGCCGAATATTTCCAGGAACACTGCGGCGGGAAAATCCCGCCTGGCCTCCTCCGCACTGTGGTTCCGGCTGCCCCTGATGCCTGGATCACCGCCCTCGACAGGTACGGCACGATGCGCTTCGCCGACGTCGCGGAAGGCGCTATCGCCTTGTGTGAGGATGGCTATCCGGCGCATCGCTTGATGTGCGAGATCATCGCCGAGCATGCCGGTGAATATGCCGAGTGGGAGAGTTCCGCCGCCATCTTTCTCGCGCGAGGACGCCCGCCGAAAGAGGGGGAAAAATTCTATCAAAAAGATCTCGGCCGCACGCTACGGCTGATGGTGGCCGCTGAGCAAGCGAGGCGCTTCGCCGGGCGGACGGCGGCGCTGAATGCCGCCCGTGAAGAGTTCTATCAAGGGGAGATCGCCGACACCCTGGTGCGCTATCATGAGACGCATGGGGGGTGGTTGACGCGTCAGGATTTAGCGGAATTTCGGGTGCAGGTCGAACCTCCCGTGTCCACACGATTCCATGGCTACGAAGTGTATGCCTGCGGTCCCTGGTGCCAAGGCCCCGTCCTGCCCCAGGTGCTCAATCTGCTGGAAGGGGTTGAGCTGGCTTCCATGGTGCATAATAGCCCGGCGTATATTCATCTGCTCGTCGAAGCCCTCAAGCTGGTCTATGCCGATCGCGAGCGCTATTACGGCGATCCGGAATTCGTCGACGTCCCGATCGACGGGTTGCTGTCCAAGGCCTATACCAAGGAGCGCGTGCAGCAGATCGATCCGGAAAAGGCCCACCCCGAGCTGCCGCCCTACGGGAATCCCTGGACCTATAGCCACCAGCGACGCGCCCGGCAGACGCCCCCCAGGCCGTTCGGAGCCACGATCGACGAGGGGCCTGAGTCGCTCGACACCAGCTATCTGTGCGTCGTAGATCGTTACGGCAACGTCTTCTCCGCCACTCCGAGTGACGGTTCTTCGAGTTCCCCGGTCATCCCGGGGCTTGGCTTCGTGGCCTCCTCGCGCGGGTCTCAATCGTGGGCTGATCCCGGCCATGCGAGCTCGGTCCAGCCCTGGAAGCGCCCGCGACTCACTCCCAATCCGGCGCTCGTCCTCAAGGATGGCAAGCCCTTTATGGCCTTTGGCACGCCCGGGGGCGATGTCCAGTGCCAGGCGATGCTGCAAGCCTTCTTGAACATCGTCTGTTTCGGGTTCGATCCGCAACAGGCGGTGGAAGCGCCACGTGTGGCCTCGGCCAGTTTCCCGAATTCCTTTGAGCCACATGCCTACCACCCAGGCCGGTTGAATGTGGAGACCAGCGTTCCCGAGGCGACGCGAGCTGAGTTGGAGCGCAAAGGGCACAAACTACACCTATGGCCGGAGCGCGAGTGGCGAGCGGGGGCGGTGAGTGCCGTGGTCATCGACGCTGACGCAGGTCTATTAAAGGCCGCAGCCGACCCGCGCCGCATGAACTATGCCTTAGCCTGGTGAGAGAAGCGGGAGACGGCGGTGGGTCTCCGCATCGAAGAGCAGGAGGCGAGCCGGATCAAAGCGCAGACCGACCGCCTCACCGATGGCGATAGGTGTCTCATACGGTACCCTGGCGGTGATAACCTCTGGCGGGAAGTTAATATAGACGATCTTGATGCGATCGGCGAGCCGGGGCTCGAAGTGGCTTACTCGCCCGTGCACCGCGCCGCTGTCGCTCAGAGATGTCAAGTATACATGCTCGGGGCGGATGCCGAGACGTAACTCCTGCCCGGGCTCCAGGGAGTGCCGGTGGCCGGCGAGGGCGATCTGGAGGTCGCCCTCACCAACCAACTGCTCCCTGTCGGCGCGGTAGCGGCAGGCCAGCAGGCTGATGGGTGGATCCCCGAGAAAGCCCGCCACAAAGCTGTCATGGGGATCTTCATACAGTTCTCGGTAGGTTCCCACCTGCATGATCTTTCCCGCACGCATGACGGCGATCCGATCACCCATGGCGGTCGCCTCCTGCTGATCGTGGGTGACGAACACGGTGGTCACCGAGAACATCGCCAGCAATTTTTTCACCTCGCGGCGGCTGCGCTGACGCAAGTGGGCGTCGAGATTCGAAAAGGGCTCGTCGAGTAAGAAAACCGTTGGCTCACGGCTAAGACAGCGTCCGACTGCCACCCGCTGTTGCTCACCGCCCGAGAGATGACGCGGAAAACGACCGAGCAGCGCACCGACATCGAGCTTCAGAAGCTGCGCTGTTTGTCTGACTTTGGCGCTGATCTCCTGTTCCTGGTGCCGTCGCAAGCGCCAGAAAAACCCCATGTTGTCCTTCGCGGCCATGTGAGGGTAGAGGGCATAGTTCTGAAACACCATGCCGACGCGACGGTCGCGTGGCGACTGACCGTTCACTGGCTCTCCATCGAAGTAAAGATCCCCTGATTCGGGCCGGACCAAGCCAGCGATCACACGCAGGAGCGTCGATTTCCCACATCCTGATGGCCCGACGACGCTCAATGTCTCCCCATGCAAGATCGTCAGGGACAGATCATCCAGGACTATAGCACCGGCAGGCGTGGCAGGCCCCACGAGAGAGGTGCGTGGCCTGTCGGGAGGACGAAGGGGGGGCCTCTGCTCCCTGAAGCGCAGTTGGGGCGCATGCAGGGGCGTATCCGCACGAGATTGATAATGAATGGGATCAAAACGGGTCGTCACATGGTTCAGACGCACCATCACCATAATCTCAAACTCCCGCCCGCGTTCTGCAGATCGCACACCCGTACGCTGGATAAAGGGTGCCGCCCTTTGATACCAGACCGACGAACTTTGACCATCACCCACCGGACTGCGAGAGCCCACCGAGTCCAATGCAGGGGGCCTGGAATCGCCAAGCCCGAGGTGGTGCAGACGGTCTTGGAATTGTGCACTCCGGTAGCAAGCATACGGGGGAGACAGTCCCCTGTCAAATCCCAATCCTACGGCGGTGAGACGCTTATTTTCTCGCGCGACACCTGCTAAAATCGGCGTTGATGCCGGACAATCACGAGGGCGGCCTCGAGGTCCTGGCGGCCATCGGGCCGGCAAAGCCCTGCCACCACACTTCCTGGGAGTGAACCGAACTGCAGGTTCAATCCTGGGGGATTGCTGCCCCGGCAGACGGGGCTCGCCTCGATGGGTCGTTCGGTTAACTACCCTCCAGCCTCTGTTCCTGACGTGCATCGAATGCCACTGGCAAGCCGTCGCCCCAACCGTATTTTCGGCGTGAGAGGGCGGCGACCGCTTGCCATTCTTGGCGATCCCGGGCCCCATCAAGGATGCGTCCGTGAGCTCGAAAACGATGCCGCGCGAGGCGAATCCTGACCTCGGGATTGACCTGAATATTGCGCACCCATTGCGCCTTCAGTCCATGCTCGGCGAGGACGTATAGGCGCCGTTCGTAAGCGACAAACCAGATCTCAATTGTGCGGGGCTTCCCCGTCCTGCGGCCTATGGTGGTCAAATACAGCACCTTTTCATGCCGTAACGCGTCGAACTCGGGTATGGACATTGGATCGCTCCACGCCGTTCGCGCTTGTACCGATTCACCCCTTGCCGCGGGCGGAGGAACTTTTTGCCGGCGGCATCGATCAAATACCACATCCAATCTATCATTGGGCTGGACACCTCGCGTATGAGGATGTCGCGAAAAGGAGATGCCCGTGCGGCGATTATCTCGAGACAGGTATGTGCGTCTGGCCGGCGTGGGACTCATAGGGACGATCATGATGCTGACCTGCGGAATCCCTGAAATAACCGCGGCGACCGAGGGGAGGGTTTCCCAAGTGGATATCCCCGTGCGGAAGGTTGTGTTATTTAGCAGTGGCGTGGGATACTTCGAACATATGGGTTCGATCGTCGGCAACAGCAGCACCGAGCTGCGTTTCAAAACCAACCAAATTAACGATATTTTGAAGTCACTCGTACTGCAGGATCTGGATGGAGGCAAGGTGGGCACCGTCGTCTATCCTTCGCAAGATCCCCTCGCCAGGACGCTCCGCAGCTTTCGGGTCGACCTCAGTAACAATCCCTCCCTGGCAGAGCTGCTCACCCAGATTCGCGGCTCACAGGTCAAGGTGGCGATCCACGGAGAACATCTGCAAGGCACCGTTCTTGGCTTGGAGAAAAAACAGAAGGCGCTGAGCGACAAGGAACACATCGTTGAGGTGTGGGTCCTCAATCTCATCGCGGGCGGGACCGTACGTAGTGTGCCACTCGACGAGGTCCAGGGTGTCGAACTGGAAGACATGCGGTTACAGGAGGAGTTCCACAAAGCTTTGCTAGCGCTCGCCCAGGACCACGACCAGGCCCAAAAGCCGGTGCTAATCACCTTTGAAGGTGCGGGCGAACGGCGGGTCCGAGTGGGGTACATTGTCGAAACACCGATCTGGAAGACAAGCTATCGCCTGTTGTTACCCGAAAAGCCTGAAGGGCCAGCCAAGATCCAGGGTTGGGCTATCGTCGAAAACCAGACAGATAACGATTGGAGCGATGCCCAATTAGCCCTGGTCAGCGGTCGCCCGATCTCATTCGTGCAGGATTTGTACGCACCCCTCTACTTGCCGAGGCCGGTAGTCAAACCCGAGTTATACGCCGGCCTGCGCCCGCAAACCTACGAGTCGGGGATAGAACCTCCTGCCGGCAAAGCAGCCGAACAACCGGCACACAGTCCCGCACCGCCTCCCAGGATGAGAGCGCCCGCCGGAGAAGCCCGCGGCAGGCTTCCCCAGGAAGCAATGCCGGCGGCCGAGCTGCGGGCCGAGAGTGCTGACAAACCCCTCGACCCCACGGCGAGCGTCATCGCTGCCGCCTCAGCCGGGCAGGTCGGGGAGCTCTTCCAATACGTGGTGGGCCATGTCTCGCTCCCCCGCCAGCGCTCGGCGATGCTGCCCATCATTACCGACGACATCGCGGCCGAGCGCGTCAGTATATACAATCAGGGTGTGTTAGCCCAGCACCCTCTCAACGGTGCGCACCTCAAGAACACGACGGGCAAGCACTTGTTGCAGGGACCCATCACAGTGCTCGATGCGAACAGCTATGCGGGGGATGCCCGGATTGACAATCTGCCTCCCGGCCAGGAGCGGTTGATCAGCTATGCGATCGACCTGCAGGTCCAGGTACACGCGACAAATCAACGACAGGAAAGCAGAGTACAGACGGGTAAACTGGTCAAAGGGGTACTGCAACTTACACGGAAGAGCGTGTTAACCCAGGACTATGTTATGGAGAACAAGGCCGACCATGACAAGGTCCTGATCATCGAGCATCCCTTCCGCAAAGGATGGAAACTGGTTGATAGCCCCAAACCTCTTGAAACCACCGATACATGGTATCGTTTCCGAGAATCGATGCCTGCGGGGAAAACGACGACCCTGAAGGTGCAAGAAGAGATCATCCAGGGCGAGACCATCGCCATCCTTCCCGGTGACCTCGGTCAACTCGAATTTTACAGCCGCATGAGCGAGGTCCCCCAGGAGGTGCGCGAGGCTCTCGTCAAGGCCATGAGCATGAAGAGCGCCATGGCGGACACAGAGCGTCAGATCAAGGAGCGGCAGCAGCAGTTGGCGGACATCACCCAGGAGCAGCAACGTCTCCGTGAGAACATGACGTCAGTAGGCCAAGCAAGCCAAACAAGCCAATATTATACCCGTTTGTTGAGCAAGCTCAACGACCAGGAAACGGCCATCGAAAAACTTCACAGCGAGGTCGAGCAATTAAAACATACCTATGACAGACAGCGAAAGGAACTTGAGACCTATCTGGCAGATACCACGCTAGGATAGACCGCTGACTTGCGCTACAGGTCGCGTGTGGGGCCATTGCCAAAAGAGGTCAGAGCCGTGGTGGCCGAGCGCGCAACCCATGAAGAAATACGCTGTTAGAAGGACTTAGCGGTGCTGGAAAGAAAATCTAACGGGGCCTTGACACGGGTCTTCAGGTGCCATACATTTACCTTCGACGGAAGGGGATGCGCCACCTTCCGTCGTGGCCGTAACCAAGAAGGAGATTCGAAATGGATACGCCACCGGGCATAGCGGCGCGCCATTGGGCTCTGGCGTAGGATGTACCACCCGATGGCGCGGACAAGAAGTTCACGGTAACGCTGACAGCCTGACGCACGTCAGGCGTGCGCAGATCGCTGTTGCGCATGAGGCGTGAAAGCCCGGTGGGCGGTGGTTGAGTTTCCGTCCCTGGGCTTTTTTGTTGCTTGCTTCGCCGGCTTCCCTTTTCCGCTTTCCGCAAAAGTCATGTGTTATCTAGCGCCGCTGTTGAAGGTGCCTCTCCTCACCTCCCAGAGCCTCTCTTTTCTTGGTACCTTGTGTACACCTTCTGAAACGTGACCCTTCTCTGAAAGAGATTGACCTCTTTCCCCCTGCCTCGCGACAATCCGTGTCAAAGGGAGAGCAAGGATCTTCCCTCAGACGGTCGTATAATGTGGGTAATACGTGCGAGCTACGGTAGCTTACTACCTGATATCGCGCGGTTCGGCGCCATTCATTTCCCGCGACCGGCGAGTCAGCGAGGCCACCTTTCGATCGGTGCTCAACACCTGAGGCTTCAAGGGCTCACCGAGCCAACCGCAACCATGGGAGACTATGCGATGCTCGAGTTTGCCCTCAATGCCTTCGATGTCCACCCCGAACAGCCGTTGCTCCTGGTAGAGTGCCATCGGGCACGCCACCAGCACCTCATAGGTCCTGTAGCCTGCGCTAGAGCAGAGGTGGGGAGGCTATCTGCGGCGGCAACTAATTATCGTCGGTTAGGCGTGGTTCAGGAGGTGAGCCTCTTCCCGCTCGACGGCTTCGATGCAGTCCACGTTAATCCCCGTAGCGAGTATGTCAACCGCCAATGACGGTGAATTTCGTGCCAATTCATCGAGGATATCCACGAAAGCTTTCAAAAATCCGCGCGGGACCATGACGAATTTGTCACCGAAGCGCGCCGTCGTCTGGTCGATCAACTGCTTCAGCAGCTCATCGGGCAGACTCTTGATGGCATCCCACCCATAGGCGATCCCGTGCACCCGTCGTACTCTAAGTGCCACCTCATACAGCTTGGTGTGGTCAAATCCCGCGAGCGCCATGAGCGGGTGCCGGAAATCCTGCATTCGACGCCTACCCAGCTCCGGCTTCAAGCGATTATAGAGCGCTTGATACGAGGCCACGCCGCGCAGTTCATCGTCGAATAAGTCCGCGGTCCCCGCCAAGATAAAGCCACAATGCGCGAACTCGCCTTGTGCGGTCTTATCCATCAGAAAGCGGATATTCTCGTAGGCCGCGTTGCGGCTGTCGGGGCGTGAGATGCCGCGGATCGACTCCGCCTCATCGAAGATAACTATGAGACCAGCATAGCCGATATGCACGACTAGTGCTGCCATCGCCTGCAGAAAATTGAACGCGTTATCTTTATCCACGCTCCCCCGGATCTGCAATTCCTGCCTGAGCTCTGCGGGCACATTCGAGTCTCCCTTCAGCCAGCCGACTGCTGCGAGAGCCACCGCCTCATTCCCCTGCTGTAAGGCCTCATAATAGCCGCGCAGAGCATTGGCGAATGAGCTATCGTAAATGCGGAGGCTGGCTAACTGCTCGCTGAGCCGCCGGGCGATGAGCGTGGAAAATTCGCCCCGACGCTCGAGATTCAACGAATTCAACGCCATCGAGCGCTGGATCTCTCGTTCCAGGTTGAAGAGCCATTCCTGCACGATGAACTCGAAGGCGGGAACCTCACGAAAATGGTCCGTGCGCATGCCTTCCATAATGCGATGGTAGATGGCTTCGAAGCGATGAAGTGGTGCATCGCGCCCCAAGTCAACAGCTGCTACGACGAACCCCCGGCGCCAGGCTTCCTCACGCAGAAAGCTGCATAGAAACGTCTTTCCAGCACCGTAGTCGCCGCGCAGACACCTGACCCAGGCGCCGCCATTTCGGCTGAATTCCAGGTCAGTTCGGAGCTGCTTCAGTTCTTCCTCACGCCCGACGGCGATGCGATCCAGGCCGCAGGAAGGGATGAGACCGCTCTTCAGAGCACGCACGAGGTGTTCGCAGATGAATTGTTCCGTATCCATCTCGGCACTCCAGGGTCAGCAGGGCGAAAGGTACGCGCTTAGTGGGCTGGTCTTCGTTGGTCTCATGGGTTCTCCAATCGTTGCTCACTGAGGTGTGGCATTGCCTCAGGCCGGAACCGATAGCGATATCGGCCCTGCGCATAGTGCACTTCCATCCACGGCAACCCAAAAATCCCGGTCTTCCTGAGGATGTCCCCGATGACGGCTTTGATGAGTACACCGGTAAAGCCCTTTTCGGCGAGAACTTTTCCAAGCTCCGCCTCCTGGACCTCTCGCTGATCAGACAATGCCTTCAGCACCGCATACTCGAGGGGCGAGAACTCGATTCCCGGTCGCCTAGGTTGCTGGGCTAGATCTTCTGCGGGCATGGGGGGCCGCGCTGCACTGCTGTCGCTCGTCCGCGCCAACACCCCTGCGCCATACACTTCTTCCACGAGGTCGAGAATCTGCCCCATGTCCTGCAGTGTCCGACGTAATTGCCTGGAAGATCGCAGTTGGAGAGTAACCGAAAGCACGAGCAGCAGGCCCAAGGCGATGATGACATAGACCGCTGGACCCCGGAGGTGGGAGAGCCATGTATCGAGAAACCAGGCCACCCATGTCACTTGCGGTAGAACTTCCAGCTCATCGATCGGCGCGGCTGGGGACGCCGCCGACTCCGGCTCTTCCGGAGGGCTCGCTGCTTGAAATTCGACAAAGACCTCTGGCGTCACGGCTACTGCAGAGGCGGATTCCGCGATGTCCGACGGCGCCGGTGCTTCGGGTGTTCCGATTGGACCCTTTATCGACTCCTGGTCGATAAGGACCAAAGTCTTGTGAATCCAGGCCTCCACTCCGTCCTCACTTCTGACATGAAGCCAACGCCCAGACTCCAGGAGAATCTGCACCCGCGTCCCCTCCTTGGCAACAGCGACGATCTCGCTGTGCATCGAAGGCGAGGCGCGAAGGTTAGCGCGCAGGGTGACGATGCCGCCGCGAGGAGGTCCTGGTGTTTGTTCCATGGTATAGGAAAGAGCAGCGCTGGTCGTCTCTGCCACGGTCTGCCAGGGCAAAATGGCAGCCATGAGGGAGATGAGTATAACCCCCGCCCAGACTCTGGCACATGCGCATGTGCTCAGGGCTGTCAGCCGGGGCGCTACGTCGAGTCTCTGTGGAAACCAACAGTCTAGGCTAGGCCGCATACCCGTCAGTGCTCCTTCATCACGCTGTGCAGCCCCCATGAATCGCTGGTGAGGATTACCTTACTCTTCTCCCAATCATAATAGACTATGATGCGAAAGTCTATCTATGATTATATCTACTATGATCTTTATTCATAACTAAGGAGTTAGCCGGTCCGCCCGGTCTAGCATCTCCGGCGTCTTTCCGTGTATTCACCTATGGCTACGGGAGTTGTTAGGCCCCAGGGGCCTTGTTCTCTCAGCACTCTAGCGCGGTCGCGCCAGTGTCATAGCTCCGCTGGGGTCGGGGGAGAAAGGTACTCTGGCGAGGGGGTAAGTCTGTGATATAATGGCCTCTTAGGCGAATCCCGAAAATGGCACAGAAGCGCAAACCTCGTGACGAAGTCCAAAGGGGAGGCGTATGCAAACAATTGAGGTGAGTGAGGAAGTCTACTCGTGGCTCGTTGAGCACAAGGACTATCTTGAGTCCGAGGGGCAGCAGCACATCACCTTAGATGACGTAATCCGCGACCTCTATGAAAAATTTCACCAGGCGGTTCAGGAGCTGGATCGCGAGCGGACCCTTGGTGGATAGTCAAGTGGGTGATTTCAGAACCTGCCCTCCCTCTCATGGCAAGGAGAGGGCAGGGCCCGATTTACTGCATGGTTCCTAGTACTGCTTTGTTAGAACATGTGGCGCTGTGGTATCCTCCCCTTGGAAAGGAGGATACCAATGGACGTGCATGCCAGTCCGGCGGAGTTGCCAGAGCTGCAGGAGTTTTTGGC
>Ga0081538_10000647_pt1 | contig 38507 bp, 41 predicted proteins | sample TabmetS5T2R1_FD_71022 | JGI IMG/M metagenome (GOLD analysis project Ga0081538, IMG submission 71022) | Tabebuia heterophylla rhizosphere microbial communities from the University of Puerto Rico - S5T2R1 | ecosystem: Host-associated > Plants > Roots > Rhizosphere ...
CACCGCCGCCACCACCACCACCTCCTCCCCCGCCGCCCACGCCACCACCACCCGCGCCTCCGCCACCCACGCCGCCGCCACCCACGCCGCCGCCGGCCCCACCGCCACCGCCCCCACCTCCGGACGTGCAGCCGACGCTCGCGCCGGCTCGCTGCGCGGTTCCGCGCCTTCGTGGAAAGACGCTGGCCGCGGCCCGAACTGCGCTCCTAAGGGCGAACTGTCGGCTCGGCCTCGTCACTCGGACGTTCTCGGCAACCGTCAGGCGAGCACGCGTCGTCCGCCAACGGCCGACTGCCGGCGTGCGAACGACTCGCGGCGCCCGGGTGGCGGTCGTCCTGAGCCGCGGCCCGAGACCGCGGCGCTAATCGGCCCCGCGCAGCTCCCGGAGCGACGGGCCGAGCGATTGCCCGCCCCGAAGCGTCGGCTCGAAGAGGTCGCCGTGGCGGTCGAGCCGCTCCAGCGCCTCGCGCATCCCGAAATCGCGCGGCCGCACCTTCTCTCCGAGCTCCTCCCAGCGAAGCGGCGTCGAGACGGGAGCGCCGGGCTTCGGCCGCACCGAGTAGACGGACGCGAGCGTCTTCCCGTGGCCGTTCTGCCGGTGGTCGACGAGCACGCCGCGCCGCTTCTTCTTCAGCCACTCCGTCGTGACGAGGCCCGGATTCTCCTCCTCGAGCCGTCGCGAGACCCGCTCGGCGAACTCGTACGTCTCGGGGAACGTCGAGCGGCGGGCGATCGGGACGAGCACGTGGATGCCGTCGGCGCCGCTCGTCTTCACGTAGGAGCGGAGCTCGAGGCGCTCGACCGCCTCACGGACGAGGTGCGCGACCTCGATCGCACGCGCGAAGCCGTTCCGCGACTCGGGCGGGTCGAGGTCGAAGACGACGTAGTCGGGCCGCTCGTGCCGGTCGACGCGCGAGTACCACGCGTTCATGTCGATGCAGTTCATCTGCACGGCCCACGCGAGCGCCGCCGGCTCGTTCACGAGCACGAAATCGACCATGCGGGACTCGCCGGCTCGGGGCCACGTCTGGAACTGGCGAGTCGGGATCCACGACGGCTTCCCCTTCGGCGCCTGCTTGTGGAAATACGGCTGCCCGCGGATGCCGTCCGGGTAGCGCTTGAGCGTGAACGGCCGGTTGCGCAGATGCGGAACCAGCGCCGGGCCGATCTCGGCGTAGTACTCGGCCAGGGTCGCCTTCGTGACGCCCTCGCCGGGAAACAGCACCTTCCCCGGGCTGGACAGGCGCACCCGGCGCCGGCCGACCTTCAGTTCCTCGTGCTTAGCCAACCCCCGCCAGCAGGAACGCCCGGTTCTCGCGCAGCATCTCGCGGGCGATCACGAGCCGCTGGATCTGGTTCGTGCCCTCGTAGATCTGCGTGATCTTCGCGTCGCGCATCATCCGCTCGACGGGGTACTCCTGCATGTACCCGTAGCCGCCGAGGATCTGGACCGCATCGGTCGTGACGTCCATGGCCACGTCCGTGCAGTAGAGCTTCGCCATCGCGCTGATCTTCGTCAGCTCGGAGCCGTCGATGCCGTCGTCGATCATCTGGCCGCACTTGTAGAGCAGCAGCCGCGCCGCCTCGCACTTCGTCTCCATGTCGGCGAGCGTCGCCGAGATCAGCTGGTGCTGGGCGATCGGCTTGCCCATCGTCTCCCGGTCCTTCGCGTACTCGAGCGCGTAATCCGTCGCGCCCTGCGCGAGGCCGAGCCCCTGCGCGCCGATCCCCGGCCGCGAGCGGTCGAGGATCCGCATCGCGATCTTGAACCCCTCCCCCTCCTCGCCCAGGAGATTCTCGGCCGGGATCCGCATGTCGTTGAAGAAGATCTCGCCCGTCGTCGACCCCTTGATCCCCATCTTCGGCTCGATGCGGCCGACCTCGAAGCCCGGGCTCGACGCCTCGACCACGAACGCCGAGATCCCACCGTGGCCCTCCGTCGGGTCGGTCTTCGCGAAGACGGTGTAGAGGTCGGCGACGCCGGCGTTCGTGATGAAGCGCTTGGAGCCGTTGATGACGTACTCGTCGCCGTCGAGGCGGGCCTCCGAGCGCATCGCGGCCGAGTCGGAGCCCGAGCCCGGCTCCGTGAGCGCGTAGGCAGCGAGCCACTCGCCGGACGCCAGCTTGGGGAGGTAGCGCTGCTTCTGGTCGTCGGTGCCCGCCAGCTTGAGGCCGAGCGAGCCGAGCTCCTGGACAGCGATGATCAGCCCGCTCGTCGCGCAGACCTTCGAGACCTCCTCGATCGCCACGAGCGCCATCAGCGCGGAGGCGCCGAGGCCGCCGTACTCCTCGTCGTAGAGGACGCCGAAGATGCCGTGCTCCCGGAAGACCTCCACGACGTCCCAGGGGAACTCCGCGGACTTGTCGATCTCGGCCGCGCGCGGCCCGATCCGCTCGCGCGCGAGCTCGCGGATCAGGTTGCGAATCTCCTGCTGTTCCTCGGTCAGCGCCTCGGTCGGCACGCGCGCAATCCTAGAGCGAGCCTGTTAGTTTCCGCGCCATGGCGAAGCGGGTTGCCGTCCTTATCGCCGTTTTCAGCCTCCTCGGGACGTCGCTGGCGCTCGCATCGAGCGGCTCGCGCGACTACGGCTGGCAGCTGACCCCCACCGGCTCCACTGCGAGCATCCGCGGTCTCTCGGCGGTCAGCAAGCGAGTGGCCTGGGTGGGCAATGACGCCGGCATGATCCTGCGGACGACGGACCAAGGCGCCACGTGGCAGTCAGTCGGGCCGCCCGGCGCATCGGGGCTCTTGTTCCGCGACGTCGAGGCATTCGACGCGGACACAGCCGTCGTCCTCGCGATCGGCACCGGGCCGGCCTCCCGTATCTACCGGACGACGAACGGCGGCGAGACCTGGACGCTCGTGTTCCAGAACACCGAGCCGACTGCGTTCTACGACTGCATGGCGTTCTTCGACAAGCGCCGCGGGCTCGCGCTCTCCGACCCGGTCAATGGCCGCTTTCGGATCCTGGCGACGAGCGACGGCGGCCGGACCTGGCAAATCGTGAACGCGGACATGCCTCCGGCCCTCCCGGGCGAGTTCGCCTTCGCGGCCAGCGGACAGTGCATTGCGACGGCGGGTGGACGGGATGCGTGGTTCGGAACCGGCGGGGATGCGGTCGCCAGGGTCTTCCACTCGGACGACCGTGGACGCACCTGGACAGTCGTGAACACGCCGATTCGGAGCACTCCGAGCGGCGGGATCTCCGCCCTTGCGTTCCGGGACCCGCGGCACGGCATCGCGGCCGGCGGCGACTTCGACCCGACCGTCGCATCGACGGACACGGTCGCGCTGACGAACGACGGCGGCGCGACCTGGCAGCTGAACCAGAACGCTCCCGACGAGCTCCGGTCCGGAGCCGTCTGGGTGACCGGCCGCGACGCCATCCTCGTCGGGCCGAGCGGCAGCGATGCCAGCTTCGACCAGGGCCGGACCTGGACCCGGTTTGACGCCGGGAGCTTCCACACCGTCGACTGCGCGGGCGGCTTCGCCTGCTGGGCGGCCGGCACGCAGGGTCGAGCCGCGTTCCTGACACGAGACTAGCGCCGAGGCTTCAGATCTTCGGTGGCCGGGCCTTCGAGGACCCGACCGTGGGCCGCGTAGCGCGAGCCGTGGCACGGGCAGTCCCACGTCCGCTCGGCGGGGTTCCAGTCGACGATGCACCAAAGGTGGCGGCAGACCGGTGAGAGCTCGTGGAGCCGGCCGTCGTCCTCGCGGTAGACGGCCGTCTTGCGGAGCCTCCCGACGATCGCGCCCTCGCCCGGCCGCACCTCGTCCGCCGACCCCTTCTCGCCCGATCGCAGGCGGTCGGCCACGAGGTGGTAGCCGGCAATCGCGTTCTCCTTCAGGTAGCGCGGCAGCGCCGACCTCGGCGGGAGCCGCTTCGCGTCGAAGAGCCCGAGCCAGGGGTTCGCGCGCCCGAGGATCGAGTCCGCGATCATCATCGCCGCCGCCGTCCCGTTGGTCATGCCCCACTTGTTGAAGCCGGTCGCCGTGTAGAGGTGCTGCGTCGTCCGCGCCAGGTGGCCGACGTACGGCACCTGGTCGTGCGGCATGTAGTCGTGCGTCGACCAGCGGTAGGCGACCTCGTCCGCATCCGGCCAGTGGCGGCGGAGGAACTGCTCCAGCTCGTCGTACTTCGCCTGCGGGTCGTCCGCCGCGCCGACCTTGTGACCGTTGCCGCCGACGTTGAGGTAGAGACGGTCGCCGTCGCGCATGGTCCGGACGGAGCGCGTCGGCGTCCCGGCGTTCAGGAACATGCCGTCCGGCGCCGACGTCTCGTCGATCGGTGCGCAGAGCGCGTAGCTCAGGTGCGGGAAGGCCTTCGCGAAGAAGAGGCCGCGGTCGAGGATCGGCAGATGCGTCGCGATGACGACGTCCCGTGCGCGCACTCCTCCTTGGTCGGCGATCACCGTGCACGGTTCGGCGTGCTTGACCGAGTGGACTCGCGAGTTCTCGAAGACGTGGCTTCCGTCACCGGCAATCGAGGTCGCAAGCGCAAGGAGGTACTTGCGCGGGTGGAACTGCGCCTGATTCTCGAGCCGGACGGCTGCGGCGACCGGGTACGGCAGCGGCGTCTCGTGGACCAGAGAGACCGGCAGCCCGGCGGCGCGCTCCGCCTCGACCTCTTGCCGGACCTGCGCAGCCTGCTGCCCGTCCTCGGCGTAGACGTAGTTGTCCTTCCGCTCAAAGTCGCAGTCGATGGCGTCCTCCTCGACGAACTCGGCGATCCGCTCGAGACCCGCCTGGTTCGCTTCGGCATAGGTCCGGGCGCCCTCCTCGCCGAAGGCCTTCCGAATCTTCGAGTAGCCGAGGCCGTGGCCGGCCGTGACCTTCGCCGTGGTGTAGCCCGTCGTGCCGTGGACGATCCGCTTCAGGTCGAGCAAGGCGACGGTCTTGCCGGCCCGCTTGAGCAGCGCGGCCGTGGTGATCCCAGTGATCCCGGCCCCGACGACTGCGACGTCGACGACTATCTCGCCGGCCAGCGCCGGGTAGTCGGTCTCCGGGGTCGTCCCGATCCAGAACGACGGGCCGCCGGCGCTCGTCGGTCTAGATTTCTCCTGCGTGCTGCTCGAACGGGGCGTCATCAGGACACTTGACCCTTCCCTGCCCACCGCGTCGGCAATCCCCATTGCCGGAGACCGCATCGCAGGCGGGGTCGGGACGCACGAGACGGCCCTTCCGACTCCCGAACGGGTGAGTCTCGGCGGGCGGTGCGTCGTCCCGGGGTTCTCCGACGCCCACGTCCACTTCCCGACCTGGGCGCTCGCCCGAAGGGAGGTACGGCTCGAGGGCGTCAGCTCGGTCGAGGAGGCGGTGGGCCGCGTCCGCGACGGGCTCGGATCGGTCCGCGAGGGCGGCTGGCTGCGGGGCCGGGGCTGGCGGGACGCCGGCTGGCCCGCACCGCCGACGCGCGAGGCGCTCGACGAGGTCGCCGGCGAGGTGCCGGTGGCCCTGCTCGCGCACGACTCGCACTCGCTGTGGCTCAACTCGGCGGCGCTGGCGCGCGAGAACGGCGACCTCGAGGTCGAGGGCGGGGTCGTGGAGCGCGACGCGACGGGCGAACCGACCGGGATCCTCCGCGAGGAGGCGTGCTGGGCCTTCCGTGACCGCCACCTCGAGACCACCGAGGAGGAGTACCTCGAGGCGATGCGCGAGGGCCTCCGGGTGGCTGCCTCGCGGGGAGTGACCGCCGTCCAAGACAAGGACGGCTGGATCGGCGCGCTGCGCTTCTGGCAGGCGCTGGCCGGCGAGGGAGTCCTCTCGCTGCGCGTCTGGCAGTCGCTGCCCGCCGACCAGGTCGATCGGTTGGCCGAGCTCGGGCTGAGGAGCCGCATCGGCGACGAGTTGCTTCGCGTCGGCTACCTGAAGGCGTTCATGGACGGGACGCTCGGCTCGCAGACGGCTCGGATGCTGGACGGGTCCGGCGTCCAGATCACGAGCAAGGAGGCGCTCGTCGACATCGTGCGACGGGCGACGCCTGCCGGCTGGCCGGTCGCGGTGCACGCGATCGGCGACCTCGCGAACCGCGAGGCGCTCGACGCCTTCGAGGAGACGAAGGACGCCTGGGCGCCGCTCGGGCTCCGCCACCGGATCGAGCACGCGCAGCTCCTGGCGCCGGAGGACGTCGGGCGCTTCGCCGAGCTCGGGGTCACCGCGTCGGTCCAGTTCAGCCATGCCCCGTCGGACCGCGACGTGGCCGACCGGTACTGGGCAGGAAAGACGGATCGCGCGTACGCGTACCGGTCGCTCCTGGACTCGGGCGCGGTGGTCGCCAACGGATCCGATGCGCCGATCGAGGAGCTCGACCCGCTGGCGGGCATCCGCGCCGGCGTGCTTCGCTCGCTCGACGACCGGCCGGCGTGGCACCCGGAGCAGGCGCTGACGGTCGAGGAGGCGTTCCACGCGACCTGCGTCACGCCGGCGTGGCTCTCCTACGACGAGCACCGGCGCGGAAAGCTCATCCCCGGGTACCTCGCCGATCTCGTCGTGCTCGACCGGGACCCCTTCGTCGTCGAGCCGGACCAGCTGGTCGAGGTCCAGGTCGTGGCCACCATGGTCGGCGGCCGCTGGACTCACAACCCGCCTCCCTGGGACTAGTCGCCGCGAGTGGGGTCAGACCCCGTCTCAAGACTGCGACAAGCCGTCCACATGAGCGACACGTCCTGCCGCACGGCTCGAAGGTTTCCGCTCGCGCCGGCCTGAGAGACGGGCGTCTTTCGCGCGTTTGTCGCGACGGGGTCTGACCCCCGCGCTAGCGCGGCAGGTCGGCGTAGGCGCGGAGGAGCTCCTTCGCCGCCTCGACCGCGAGCGGGATGTGGTCGACCCGGAAGCGCTCGTTCGGCGAGTGGATGTTCCCTTCCGGCAGGTCGAATCCGGTCAGCACCGTCGGGATTCCCTTGTCCGCGAGCGCCGGGACGATCGGCAGCGTCCCGCCGACGCGGATCAGCAGCGGCCGCGCGCCGACGGCGCGCTCGAAGGCGTCCAGCGCCAGCTGGATCGCGGGCGCATCCGGCGGAACGAGCCCGGCCGGCGCAGACGACCACCGCTCGACCTCGACGTCCGCACCTTCGGGCGCCGCCTCGCGGATCAGCCGCTCCAGGACCGGGAAAATCTTGTCCGGATCCTGGCCCGGCGCGAGCCGGATCGAGACGTTCGCCTCGGCGAAGACCGGGTGCACGGTCTTCTGGAGCGTCGGCTCGCCTCCGATCACGCCGTTCACTGTCACGGCGGGATGGGCCCACGTCCGGAGGTAGAAGTCCTCGGCGGATCGGTCGTCCGCAGGTCGCGCGCCGCCCTCCGCCAACAGCTGCGCGCCCGGCTCGAGCTCCTTCCACGCCTCGAGCTCCTCGTCCGTCGGCGGGACGGTGCCGACCCGCAAAGGCTCCGGCGGAAGCCCGTCCTCGCCGGGGAGCACGGCGCGAAGCGCCTGCATCAGCGCCTCGGTGGAGCTGAGCGCCGCGCCGCCGAAGACGCCTGAGTGAAGGTCTCGCTCGCCGGTCCTGACGCGGACGTGGGTGTAGACGAGCCCGCGGGTCCCTGTGTGCAGAACCGGACGCCCGGGGCCGAGCATCGCGGAGTCGAAGATGACGGCGGCGTCCGCGCCGCGCTCGTCGCGCTCGATGAACTCGACCACCTGGTGCCCGCCCGTCTCCTCCTCCCCGTCGCACACGAACCGGACGTTCACCGGGAGCTCGCCTGCCGCCGCGAGCTCCTCGGTCGCCTTCAGCAGTGTGTAGAGCTGGCCTTTGTCGTCGGCGACGCCCCGCGCGTAGAGCCAGCCGTCTCGTACGACGGGCTCGAACGGGTCGCTCTCCCACTCCTCGAGCGGTGCGGGAGGCTGGACGTCGAAGTGGCCGTAGCAGAGGACCGTCGGCGCGTCGTCGGCGCCCGACGATGCCCGCACCTCGCCGACGACGAGCGGGAACGTCTCGGTCTCGACGAGCTCCGCCTCGCCGCCCATCCGCCGCACGGCTTCCGCGACCCACTCCGCCGCCGCCCGTACGTCGTCCTTGTGCTCGGCGTCAGCGCTGATCGAGGGGATGCGGAGCAGCTCGGAGAGCTCCTCCATCCAGTCCTGTCGCAGCTCGGCCACGAGGGCCGAGATGCTAAGCCACGCGGAGCTTCTGCGAGTCCGCGAGCGCGCGGAGCTTCTTCAGCGACTGGTTCTCGATCTGCCGGATCCGCTCGCGCGTCACCTGGAAGGTGCGACCGACCTCGTCGAGCGTCCGCGGCTGCTCGCCGTTGAGCCCGTACCGCAGCTCGAGCACCCGCCGCTCGCGCTCGGAGAGCGTCCCGAGGATCTTCACGAGCGCCTCCTTGCGGAGCACGTCCTCCGCGACCTCCTCGGGCTGCGGCGCCAGCTCGTCGGTGATGAAGTGCCCGAACTCGGACTCCTCGTCGTCGCCGACCGGCTTCTCCAGCGAGACCGGCGTCTGCGCGCTCCGCCGGATCTGGTCGACCTCGTCGATCGTGAGGTCGAGCTCGTCGGCGATCTCGGCGGACGACGGTTCCCGGCCGCGCTCGGCCCGGAGCTTGCGCTCGGTGCGCAGGATCTTGTTCAGCTTCTCGACGACGTGGACCGGCATGCGGATCGTCCGCGCCTTGTCCGCGAGCGCCCGGGCGACCGCCTGGCGGATCCACCACGTCGCGTACGTCGAGAACTTGAAGCCCTTGCGGTGGTCGAACTTCTCGGCGGCGCGGACGAGGCCGATCGTGCCCTCCTGGATGAGATCCAGGAACGGCAGCCCCTGGTTTCGGTACCGCTTGGCGATCGAGACGACGAGGCGGAGGTTCGCCTCGACCATCTCCTGCTTCGCGCGATGGTCGCCGCGCTCGATCCGCTTCGCGAGCTCGATCTCCTGCGCGGCGGTCAGCAGGTCGACCTTGCCGATGTCCTTGAGGAAGAGCTGCAGGGCCTCGGTCGAGACCTCACGGGCCTCGGGCTCGGGCTCCTGCTCCTCCTCGGCCCTCTCGACGACCTCGATGTGCAGCTCGTCGAGCTTGCCGTATAGCTCCTCGACCTGGCCCGGCTCGAGCTCGAGCTCGTCGACTGCGACGGCGAGCTCGTCCGACGCCAGCTGCCCGGATTCCTGTGCGCTCGCGATCAGCGCTTCAAAGATGCCTTCGGCCGGTGCGGCCGTCCTCCCCGCGGTACTCATCTGCTCCACCCGGTTCCCCTCTCTCTGCTCCGGTGGTGCTGTCCCGTGCCCGAACATCGGCATCCTTCCAAAGGACCTGTCCTACCGCCATAGGCCGACTGGCCCATTTTTCGGTTCATCGGTCCTATTGTTGTTCACCGTTTCTGTACGTCTTCTAGACGGTCGAGAAGGCGTCTTGCTTCCCTCGCATGCGGCCCCCTGAGCCGAATTGCCCGGTTCAGCTGCCGGCGCGCGTCCGGGATGTCGCCGATCCAGAGCAGCATCAGGCCCAGGTGGAAGCGAACGGTCGCCGCTCGCGGGAACCGCCTCGTGAGCGGCCCCAGGCGCGAGAACGCACGTTCCGGGTGCTCCTTGTCGAAGCGGCCCAGGGCCTCGGCGACCAGGGCGTCGACGTCGTTCGGAGCCAGCTTGGCCGCCGCGGCGAACTCGTTCCGCGCCGACACCGGACGGTCGACACGCTGCAGCGCGACGCCGTAGAGCAGCTTGGCGCGGGGGTCGGGTCGCCGCGCCATCCGCCGAAGTGCCGCGAACTGCTGCGGCGCCGTCATGTTCCGCAGACCCTGCGGGCCACGGAAGGTCGGCACGAACGTCGGTAGGCCCGGCGGGCCCTTGAAGAGGAGGTCGGCCGCGCGGACGCCGTAGGCGCTGTCCGGCTCGGCCGTCCGCGTCCCGCGCCAGGCGTCGAGCGCGCCCTGCGTGTCGCCGTTCCAGAAGCGCGCCAGGCCGAGGTGGAAGAGCACCGCGCCGCTCCGCGGATGCTCGGCGGCCAGCTCCTCGAGCCTGGCGAGCGAGCCGTCCGGCCAGGACGCGATCGCCTCAGCCGCCTCCCCTTGCAGCGAGTCGCTGCGTGCGAAGAGCGAGCGCGCGCGTTCGCGGTCGCCGTGTGCGTGGAGCCCGGCGGCCTGACGGAGCCGCCGTGCCTCCGGATCGGTCCGCACGCCGAGGTCGACGACAACCGGTGGCACGCCCTGGGGCCGGGCCGCCTCGGGCTCGTCGTCGCCCGCGAAGAAGGCGGCGCCGGCGGCGACTCCACCGGCGGCGGCGAGCGCGACGGCTGCGACCAGGATCACGCGTGTGCGCCGAGTCATCGCGCAGCACGGTAGCCCGCGCAGCCGTGGCTATCCTCATCGCAGTGTCGACGACCGACCGCACGCGTGAGATCACGGCCCAGGCTGCGCAGGCGGGCGGCGCGCTGCTCGTGGATGTCCGGAGCGACGAGGAGCGGAAGGTTGCGCACATCCCGGGCTCACTGCACGTCCCGATGTCGCAGGTCGAGGCGCGGCTTCCTGAGCTGGTGCCCGACCGCACGCAGCCGATCGTGACCTACTGCGCGGTCGGCGCCCGCTCGTTCCGCATCCTCCCGACGATCGACGCGCTCGGGTACCAGGACTCCGTCTCGATGGCGGGTGGAATCCGGGCCTGGCAGGAGCTCGGCTACTCCGTCGAGTCGGACAGCGTCCTGGACGCAGAGAAGCGCGAGCGGTACAGCCGGCACCTGCTGATCCCCGAGGTCGGCGAGGAGGGGCAGGGCCGTCTGCTCGAGACGAGCATGCTGCTGATCGGCGCCGGAGGGCTCGGCTCGCCCTCCGCGCTCTACCTCGCGGCGGCCGGGGTCGGCCGGATCGGGATCGTCGACGACGACGTCGTCGATTCGTCCAACCTCCAGCGCCAGGTGCTCCACTCGACCACAGGCCTGGGCGAGCGCAAGGCACGTTCGGCGAAGAAGGCGCTCGAGGACCTGAACCCCGACGTCGAGGTCGTGACGTACGAGGAGAGGCTGACGTCCGAGAACGTCGACCGGATCCTCTCGGAGGGCTGGGACCTGATCGTGGACGGCGCCGACAACTTCCCGACGCGCTACCTCCTGAACGACGCGTCGATCTGGCACGACATCCCGGTCGTCCACGGCTCGATCTTCCGCTTCGAGGGCCAAGTGACGGTCTTCAAGCCCCACGAGGGCCCGTGCTACCGCTGCCTCTTCCCACAGCCGCCGCCGCCGGAGCTGGCGCCGAGCTGCGCGGAGGGCGGCGTGCTCGGCGTGCTGCCGGGCGTGATCGGCTCGCTGCAGGCGAACGAGGCGCTGAAGCTGGCGCTCGGGATCGGCGAGCCGGCGATCGGGCGGCTGCTGCTCTTCGACGCGCTGGCGGCACGCCTGGACGAGGTGAAGATCCCACGAGACCCGAGCTGCCCGGTCTGCGGCGACGACCCGACGATCACCGAATACGTCGACTACGTCGAGTTCTGCCAGGGCCGATGACGACGGTTCGGATCCCTCCGACGCTGCGCGAGCAGACGGGCGGCGAGGCGACCATCTCGGCGAGCGGTGAGACGGTGCGCGAGCTCCTCGACGACCTGACCGGGCGCTTCCCCGCGCTCCGCGACCGCATCTACGCCGAGGGCGAGCTGGCGCGGTTCGTGAACGTCTACGTCGGAGGCGAGGACGTGAGGACGAAGGACGGCCTCGAGACGCCGGTCGGCGACGGCTCGACGGTCATCCTCCTACCGGCCATGGCCGGTGGCTGCTAAGTCCGTTCTCGAGCTCGTCGGGAACACGCCACTCGTCGAGCTGACACGGCTCTCGCCGAAGCCGGGCATCCGGCTCTTCGCAAAGCTCGAGGGGCAGAACCCGACGGGCTCCCTCAAGGACCGGATCGCGCTCGCGATGGTCGAGACCGCGGAGGCCTCCGGCGAGCTCGAGCCCGGCCGCGAGCTGCTCGAACCGACGAGCGGCAACACGGGCATCTCGCTCGCGATGGTTGCGCGCGTGAAGGGCTACTCGCTCACGTGCGTCATGCCCGAGAACGCGACGGAGGAGAGGAAGCGGCTGCTCAAGCTCATGGGCGCGAAGATCGTCCTCTCCCCGGCCGACCAGGGCACGAACGGCTCCGTGCAGGCGGCACTCGAGCTGGCCGGGCGGGAATCGCAGTACTACATGCCCTTCCAGTACGCGAACGACGCCAATCCGCGCGCCCACTACGAGGGGACGGGAGCGGAGATCGTCGGCGAGCTCGACCGGGTCGACGTCCTCGTCGCCGGCCTCGGGACCGGCGGGACGCTGATGGGCGCCGGCGCACGCGTGCGAGAGGCCTTCCCCGACGCGGTCATCGCAGCCGCCGAGCCGCTCCCGGGCGACCCGGTAATCGGTCTGCGCTCGCTCGAGGATGGTTACGTACCGCCGATCCTCGACGTCGCGAAGCTCGACCGAAAGCTTCTGGTGACGAATACCGAGTCGGTGGCGGCCGTCCGGGCGCTCCTCGACGAGGAGGCGATCTTCGCCGGCATCTCGTCGGGTGCAGTCGTGCACGCGGCGCGAAAGCTGGCATCGGAGCTCGATGACGGGGTCGTCGTCTGCATCCTGGCCGACGGCGGCTGGAAGTACCTCTCGGCCTCATTTTGGGCGGCCGAGGACGTGGAAGCAGCGATGGAGACGTCGATCTGGTGGTAGTCCCGGAGGCTATTCGCGCCGAGCTGCTCGCCCACGCTCGCGACGAGGCGCCGAACGAGGCGTGCGGGCTTGTCGCGTTCAGGGACGGCGTCGCCGAGCGCTACCTGCCTGCGGAGAACGCGCTCGCGAGCCCGTACCGGTTCGAGCTCCGCCCGCGCGACCCGGCGGACTTCTTCCTCGAGGACGACGGCTACGAGCTCGCCGTCTTCCACTCGCACCCGGAGACGGAGCCGAAGCCGTCGCGGACCGACGTCGAGAACATCGGGCTCTGGGAGGGGCGGCCGTACCTGATCCTCCGCGCGGACACGGGCGAGCTGGCCGGCTGGCGCGTCACTCGCTCGGGGGCCGTACCGCTCAAGCTCGAGCCCTGACCGGGCGATGTGCGGGTCGTGGGGCCCGCCGCCGCTCTTCTCGCAACGGCTTTCTCACCGCCTGCGGCGGCGGAGGAGAATCCGGACCGATGTCCGTGGAGGAAGCCTCGCGCAACGCGCCCGAGGGACAGGTCGTAGCCGTCAAGGGAACGCTCGTCTTCGAGTACGGCCAGGCGATGCTCTGCTCGGGGCTCGCGGGGAAGGACGAGGGCACGCGCTGCGACAGCCCCGCTCTCTGGGTCCAAGGCAGGCTCGATCCGCAGGGCTGGCATGGCAGCTGGCCCGTCCAGTGGAAGGAGTCAGTCGTCCTCAACGGCACGGTGGGTGGAGGGTTTCTCTCGCTCGCCCGGTAGGGTCGCGGCCGTGCCATCGGCTGCCGTCGTCGGCGCCGGCATCTTCGGCGCCTCGCTTGCCCACCGCCTCGCCCGCGACGGCTGGGACGTCACGCTCTACGAGCAGTACGAGCCCGGCCATGCGCGAGCCGCGTCGGGCGACCAATCGCGGCTGATCCGGTACGCGCACGGGCCGGACGCCTGGTACTCGCGGTCGGCGTGGCGGGCGCGGGAGCTCTGGCGTGAGCTCGAGGAAGAGAGCGGTCGGGAGCTCCTCGTCCAGTGCGGCGTCGTCTGGTTCGCGCGCTCGGCGGACGGCTGGGAGGCGGAGAGCGAGCGAGTGCTGCGAGGCGAGGGCATCCCGGTGGAGCGCCTGTCCGTGGACGACGGCGAGCGCTTCTTCCCGAGCTTCGATGCCGGCGGTCTCGAGTTCCTGCTCTGGGAGCCCGACGCGGGAGTCCTCCGCGCCGGCGACGCGACGAAGGCGACGACCGAGGCCGCGGTTCGCTCGGGCGTTCGGCTGGTGTCGGAGCGGGCCGAGCCGGGCGGGCCGGCCGCCGACGCCGTCGTCTGGGCCTGCGGCCCGTGGCTCGCCAAGATCTTCCCGGACGTCGTGTCGCTCCGTGTGACCCGACAGAACCTCTTCTACGTCGACGGCGGCCCCGGTTGGCAGGCGCCGAAGGTCCCCGCCTGGGTCGAGTACGACCGCGCGATCTACGGCGTCGGGGACCTCGGCGGTGGGTTCAAGCTCGCGCCGGACTTCGAAGGTCCGCCGTTCGATCCTGACAGCGACGACCGTGAAACCGACCCCGAGAACGAGCAGCTCGCGCGCACCTACGCCGGCGAGCGGTTCCCGGCGCTGAGCGACGCCCCGCTCGTCGGCTCGAAGGTCTGCCCGTACTCGCTGACGCCCGACACGAACTTCCTGCTCGCACCGCATCCGGAGCTCGAGGGCAACTGGCTCTTCGGCGGCGGCTCCGGCCACGGCTTCAAGCACGGGCCGGCCCTCGGTGAGTACGCCTCGCGGGTGATCTCCGGCCAAGAGGATCCGGATCCGCGGTTCGGGCTCGGCCCGCGAGAGCACGGGCCGAGCCTCAGGACCGCAGGAACTACGTGACGCGGAAGTAGCCGCGCATGCCCATGCTGCGGTGCGGCCGGCAGTAGAACTCGTAGCGCCCCGTCCGGCCGAGCGAGACGGTGACCGTCTTGCGGCCGACGAAGCCCAGCGTCGTGAGCTGCTTGGCGCGCAGGCCCGGCCCGACGATCCAGAAGTCGTGGAACCTCGACCGGTCGGTGACGGTGATCGCGTACCGGCCACGCTTGAGCCGCGTGACACGCGTCCCCGCCTTCTTGAGCGTGATCACCATTGGGTCCATCGTCGTGCCGGCGAGCCTGGTCGCGGGCGCGGAGGTGCCTGCCGGTGCGGACAGCGGTAACGCGAGCGCCGCGAGGGCGGCAACCAAGATCAGTGTTCGTTTCATGGCGCTCCTTCGCTTGAGAGACACTGGAGTTCTACGTGGCTGACCCACCGACCGGATGGGCCGAGGTGAACGGCGCTCTCGAACGCGAGTTCGCGTTCGCCGACTTCGCCGAGGCGCTTGCGTTCGTCAACCGCGTCGGGGAGCTGGCCGAGGACGCGAACCACCACCCGGACATCGAGATCCACTGGAACCGTGTGCGGCTCCGCTGGTGGACGCACGTGACCGGCACGATCACCGATCGCGACCGCGAGCTCGCGGAGCGGACGAACGAGATGCTCTAGGCCGGCGGAGGAGTTGCCGGCGGCGGAGGCTCGTCGACCGTGGGCTCGGCGGCCGCCGGGGCAACGGGGGCTGCAGGCGCGGCCGCAGCTTCCTTCACGGCGTGGAGCCGGAAGTAGAGCAGCGTCCAGACGAGCGCGATGAACGGCGTCGTAAGCGTCCCGCTGATGATGTTCGAGAGGAAGCCCTGGAGCCAGTCGGCGACCGGCGAGAGGACGATGCTCAGCACGATGCCGACGCCGATCAGGATCAGGAACGTCAGCACGATGACGCCGAAGACGTTCCATCCGAAGCCGCGAACGAGCTCCCGGCTCCGACCGAACGACTCACCCGCGGACCGCTGCTCGAGCACGACGACGGGGATCAGCACGGCCCACCAGGTGAGGAGCAGGAGGCCCGGGACGATGAACAGCACCAGGCCGAGCGCGATCCCGAGGCCCGCGAGCAGGCCGGCGATGATGATCGCGCCGAGCCGGGGCTGAACCCGCGAGAAGGTCTCGCCCATCGAGAGATCTGGCTTGCCGTCGCGAATGTCGGCGACGGCCTCCGTCAGTGCGCCCTGGACCCAGAACGCGCCGACGATCGAGATGACGAGCCCGAGGATGACCCCCACCCACGTGAGCGCGAGCGCCAGCAAGAGGGTCGCCAGCGCCAGGATCAGGTAGACGACGAGCGCGATCGGCAGCAGGTGCCGCCAGTGCGCCTTGTAGAGGCCCCACGCCTCGCTGATGACGCCGTCGGTCGGATTCACAGCCGCCGACCCTAACGCATCACCGAGCCGCGTTGCGAATCGCGGCGACGATGTCGTCCAGCGGCTCGTCCTTCGTGAGGCACGCGACGGCCCCCGCCTCCTTCAACGCATCCATCTCGGTGAGGTTCGCGGACGCAGTCAGGCAGACGACGGCGATGTGCGGGCACTCGTCGCGAAGCACGGCGGTCGCCTGGACCCCGTCGAGCCCGGGGAGCCGGTAGTCCATGACGACAACATCCGGGTTGTGGTCGTGGCAGAGCTGGACGACGTCGTTCCCGTTCTCGACCGCGGCGACGACCTGGACGTCCGGCCGCAGGTCGAGAAGCATCTCGAGCGCCTCGCGGAAGACACGGTTGTCCTCGACGAGGGCGACTCGAACTACAGAGCCTTCTGAACCTTCCCGGCCTTCAGGCACCGGGTGCAGACGTACGCGCGGGCGGGCTTGCCCTTCAGAAGGATGCGAACGCGCTGCAGGTTCGGCTCGAAGCGCCGCTTCGTGGCCACCATGGAATGGCTCCGGTTGTGGCCGAAGCCCGGCTTCTTCCCGCAGATCGCGCAAACTCTGGACATCGGCGCGGGAGTGTAGCTAACGGGCCACGACGAGCCGAAGCCCGGAGTCGTACTCCTCGAGCTCCCGCAGGTGGCCGTGGCGGGCGTCCCAGGTCCCGTCGGCGAGATCGCGCTCGACCGCGGCGACGACGCGGTCGACGATCGCGTCGGGCATGCGAGCGAACCCGGACGTGGCGTTGCGGGCCTGCTCGTCGAGCACGCGCTCGGGGTGTGCCCAGAAGGAGCCGAGCGACCAGTCTGGCGTGTCTCGGGAGAGAGGAACGGGCCGGACGTCGACCTCGCCGCCGAGCCAGCCGGCGAGCGTGTCCATCGTGGGGAAGATCTGCCGGTCGAGCTCGGCGACCTCCTGCAGGTAGTCGGCCATCAGCCACATGCTTGAGCTGACGTCGGCGTCGATCGTGAGGATCACGACGGGGCCTCGAGCGACCCGGCGCAGCTCCTTGACTCCTCCCTCCTGGTCGTCGTCCCAGTGATGGACGGTGAGCACCGCCATCGCGGCGTCGACGCTCCCGTCCTCGAGGGGCAGCGGAAAGGCGCTCGCCTGGATCGCCTGCGGGAGGGCAGGGTCCCGTTGGGCGTTCATCACCGAGCTCGGCTCGATCGGGATGACCTTCCGATCGCGTGGTTCGTACGAGCCTGCGCCGGCCCCGACGTTCACGACCGTGCGGGCCTCGCCGAGCGCTTCGTGGATGAGCGCGGCGATCGCCGGATCCTCACGACGGGTCGACGCGTACTCCGCGCCGATCACGTCATAGCGCGTCAAGCGGGCTACTTCGCCGCGGCTCTCAGCTGCTGGAAGACGTCCGCCATCTCGAGGGCTCCGCGGACGACCTCGCCGGCTCGGTCGATGCGGGCCTCGGCCTGCTCGGTCGTCTCCGTGGTGAGAACGCCGAACGCGACCGGGACGCCGGTCTCGATCGCCGCCAGCTGGAGGCCGCTGGCGGCTTCGCCCGCGACGAAGTCAAAGTGCGGCGTTTCGCCGCGCACGACGCAGCCGAGCGCGACGACGCAGGCGTACTTCCGGGTCTTCGCCAGCGCCATCGCCGCGAGCGGCAGCTCGAACGCGCCGGGCACCGGGACGATCGTGACGGCGTCTCGCGGGACGTTCGCCGCTTCGAGCTCGTCGAGCGCCCGCTCGAGCAGGCGGCTCGTGATGTCGCCGTTGAATTTCGCGACGACGATCCCGACCGAGCGGCCCTCGCCGTCGGACGAGCCCGTGAGGACCTGGTAGCCCGACGGGATGTCGAAACGGCCGGGTGCGTGCTCGGCGGCAGGCTCGGCGCGCTCCTCCTCCTCCGCTGTGTGGAGCTGCGGGATCTCCGGCTCGGGCCGGACGTCCTCCTCTCGTTCCTCGAGGCGGTCGGTCAAGAGTCGAACCGTAGATCCTGGTGGTGGAGCTTGTGGCCCAAACGGTCGCGCTTCGTCTCCAAGTAACGGCGATTTTCCGCGTTGGGAGGGGTTTCGATGGGCACCTGCTCGACGACGCGGAGCCCGAAGCCCTCGAGGCCCGTGATCTTCTTCGGGTTGTTCGTGAGGATGCGGATCGTCGACAAACCGAGGTCGGCGAGGATCTGGTTGCCGATCCCCCACTCCCTGGCATCGGCGGGAAAGCCGAGCTCGAGGTTGGCGTCGACGGTGTCGAGCCCCTCCTCCTGCAGCTCGTAGGCCTTCAGCTTGCTCAACAGGCCGATGCCGCGGCCCTCCTGCGCCATGTAGAGCAGGACGCCGCGTTCCTCGTTGGCGATGCGCTCGAGCGCCTGCTCGAGCTGCTCGCCGCAGTCGCAGCGGAGCGAGTGGAAGACGTCGCCGGTCAGGCATTCGGAGTGGACGCGGACGAGGACGTCTTCCGCCTCGTCGACGTCTCCCTTGACGAGCGCGACGTGCGTCTTGCCGGTGAGCTTCTCGCGGAACGCGACGGCGTCGAAGTCGCCGTACGCCGTCGGGAGCCGCACCGAGACGGTGCGCTCGACGAGCTTCTCGGTCCGGCGCCGGTGTTCGATGAGGTCGGCGACCGTGACCAGCCGGATGTCGTGGAGCTCGCAGAACTCCAGAAGATCCGGTACGCGCGCCATCGTCCCGTCCTCGTTCATGACCTCGCAGACGACGCCGGCGGGGTTGAGCCCCGCGAGGCGGGCGAGGTCGACGGCTGCCTCCGTCTGGCCGGTGCGCTCGAGCACGCCGCCGGGCTTCGCGCGCAGCGGGAAGACGTGGCCCGGCTGGACGAGGTCGTGCGCGCCCCTGTTCGAGTCGATCGCGGTCTGAATCGTCCGTGAGCGGTCGGCGGCCGAGATCCCGGTCGTCACACCCTCGCGCGCCTCGATCGAGACGGTGAACGCGGTCTGGAGCGGCGCCTCGTTGTTCTCCGCCATCGGCTTCAGGCCGAGCTCGTCGACGCGATCGGGCGTGAGGCAGAGGCAGATGAGCCCGCGCGCGTGGGTCGCCATGAAGTTGATCGCCTCGGGCGTCGCGAACTGCGCCGCGATCGTCAGGTCACCCTCGTTCTCGCGGTCGGCCGCATCCACCACGACGACGAACTTGCCGGCGCGGATGTCCTCGATCGCCTCTTCGATCGACGAGAGCGCTCTTTCGGTGGTCGCCATGGGCGCCATGGTATCCGGGCTAGGAAGCGCCGCTGGTGAGCTTCTCGACGTACTTCGCGAGGATGTCCACCTCGAGGTTGACCTCGTCGCCCGGCCGGAGCGAGCCCAGCGTCGTGACCTCCACGGTGTGCCGCACCAGCGCCACCGTGAAGCTCGTGTCGTCGACGGCGGCGATCGTGAGCGACACGCCGTCGACGGCGATCGAGCCCTTCTCGACCGTGTAGCGGAGGATCTCGGGCGGCGCATCGATCGTCAGCCGCTCCCCCTCGAACGACCTGACGTGGCCGACGCCGTCCACGTGCCCCTGGACGTAGTGGCCGCCGAGCGGGTCGCCGGCGGCGAGCGCGGGCTCGAGGTTGACCGCCTCGCCGAACGGCTTCGCGCGCGCGAGCGTCTCCTCCATCACGTCGAAGGAGAGGTGGCCGTTCTGCGCCTCCACCACCGTCAGGCAGACGCCGTCGACGCTGACCGAGTCGCCGACAGCGGGCTTCAGGGACGACTCGACGACGAGGCGGCCGTCGCGGAACGAGGCGGGCGCCCGCTCGCGGACGATTCCCGTGAACACGGAGCCAGGTTACTGGCCGAGCGCGATCGCCTCGATCGTCTCGCGGACGAGAGGCTGGAGCTTCGGACGGGAGACGTCGGGCCGCTCGAGCTCGCCGCGGAGCTCGTCGATCAGCTCCAGCGACTCGGGGCCGACGTCGCCCGGCTCGTCCAGGGCAGCGCGGACGTGCGAGAGATCCACGTGGCCCGCGAGCCAGTGCGACAGGGTCTGGACCAGGTCAGGGTTCGTTGACATAGCCACTCAGGAGCACATCTTCACCGACCGGGCGCGCCGTGAAACGGGTCAGGCGGCCAGTTGAGATCTCACCTTCGAACAGGGTTGGGCCGGCGCCGGCGAGCTTGGGGGCGACGAAGACGAGCAGCTTGTCGAGGAGCGCCTCGCGGAGAAAGGCGGCGGCGAGCGTAGGCCCGCCTTCGAGCAGGAGCGACTGGACGCCTTCTTCTGCGAGGGCGGCCAGCTCGTCTGTGAGCGTGCCGGAGCGGAGCTCGAGCTCCGAGTCGTCCGGGAGCGGGCCCCGGCCGAACGCGAGCCGCCTGGGCTGGCGCGGCGCCTCGACGTCCCTTGCGTCCAGGCGCGGGGAGTCCGCGTGGACGGTTCCCATCCCGACGCCGACCGCATCGGAAGCGGCGCGCAGCTCGTGCACGAGGCGGCGGCTCTCCTCGCCTGAGATCCAGCGCTCGTCCGGGATCGTCAGCCGGCCGTCGACGGTCATCGCGGCCTTGTAGATGACGAAGGGACGGCCCTGCGAGATCCACCTGCGCCACGCCTCGTTCTGCGCACGGGCCTCGAAGAGGTCGGCATGCTCGACCTCCACGCCGGCCTCGCGAAGGAGCTCGAGGCCGCCGCCCGCCTTCGGGTTCGGATCGAGCGACGCGGCGACGACGCGGCGCACGCCCGCCGCGATCACGGCCCCCGTGCAGGGCGGCGTCGAGCCGCGGTGGGCGCACGGCTCCATCGTCAGGTAGAGCGTCGCGCCGCGCGCCCGCTCGCCGGCCGCGCGGAGCGCCAGGACCTCGCCGTGTGGCTCGCCCTTCCGCTCGTGCCAGCCCTCGCCGACGACCTCGCCGTCCTTCACTACCACTGCGCCGACGACGGGGTTCGGGTGCGTGGTGCCCCGCCCCCGCTCGGCGAGCTCGAGCGCCCGCGCCAGGTGGTCGTTCACGCGAGCTCTGCGACGAGCTCTTCGTACGCAATGGCGATGTCCCAGCCGCCGAAGATGCTCGTGCCCGCCACGTACAGGCTGGCGCCTGCGTTCTTCACGAGCCGAACGTTGCCGTGGCCGATCCCGCCGTCGACCTGGATCGGCTTCTCCTCAGGGAGCAGCTCGCGCAGCCGCTCGATCCGCGGCAGGGCCTCGGGCATGAACGGCTGGCCGGAGTAGCCCGGCTCGATGCTCATGCAGAGGACGATGTCGAACGGCTCGGCCACGTCGGCGGCCTGCTCGGGCTCAGTCTCCGGCTTGAAGGCCAGCCCGACCTGGAGCTCGTGCTGCCGCGCCAGCCTTGCGACGGCGTCCGGGTTCCGGGCCGCCTCGATGTGGAACGTGACGCTGTCACCACCCGCCTGGGCGACCGCCTCGAAGTGGCGCTGCGGCTCCTCGACCATGAGGTGGCAGTCGATCCGACCGCCGAGGCGGTGGACGAGCGGCGAGATCGACTCCAGCACGATCGGGCCGATCGTGACCGGCGGGACGAAATGTCCGTCCCCGATGTCGAAGTGGAAGATGCGGACGCCGGCCCGCATGAGCGTCTGGATCTGCTCGCCGAGGCGCGTGAAGTCGGCCGCGTAGAGCGACGGCTCGACCTCGTTGCCGCGCATCCAGTCTCGCCAGGGCACGCCGCGATCCTACGGCCACGGCGTGCGAGGGACTGTCCCTCGGACGTGGCTTGCGGGGGCATGGAGTTCGTGACGAATGTGTGTCAATCGGGCTCTCAGGCTGTCCGAACGAGCCGGGCGATGAAGAATCCTGACGTGCGGTGCCGGTGTGGCAGCGTGAGGAGGACACCGCTCCGGCGCGGGTGTTCGTACTCAGGCCATGTCTCCGCAAGCGAAGGGTCCACGGCGACCCGTTTCGCCTGGTCCGAGATCACCGCATCCACGACATCTTCGTTCTCGGCCTTCGCGATCGTGCAGACCGAGTAGGTGATCGTCCCGCCGGGCTTCACGCGCTCGGCCGCCACACGGAGGAGTTCGCGCTGGAGCTCGGGCAGCGGCTTGGCCCGCCAGCGCAAGTCCGGCCTGCCTGCGAGGACGCCCAGCCCCGAGCAGGGCGCGTCGACGAGCACGCGGTCGAAGCCGGTCAGGTCCTCGGGAAGCTCGCGCGCATCGGCGTTCACGACCCGGACATTGTCGAAGCGGAGCTGACGCACGTTCTCCTCCAGCTCCCGCGCCCGGCCGGGGTGCAGCTCGACCGCGACGACCTCGTCGGCGACCTCCGCCAGCTGCGTCGTCTTCCCGCCAGGCGCCGCGCAGAGGTCCAGCACGCGCTCGCCCGGCCGGGCCCCTACTGCCGCCCCAGCCAGCTGTGACGCGCGGCTCTGCGGCCAGACCTTCCGCTCGGCGAGCTCCTGCGGGTCGATCCGGTCGACGACCCGCGCCTCGCCCGTCCCCACCACGCGCACCGCCGTCTCGGGCGGCTCGTTCTGTGCCTTCATCAGCGCCAGCGCGTCCTCGGGGCCCCACTCGCGCCACCACGTCTCGGCGACCCAGTCGGGATACGAGTGCCGCAGCGCCGCTTCCTGTGGCGTGGACTCCGGCAGTCCCCCGATCAGCTCGCGGATCCCCTCCGCGACCCGGCGCAGCACGGCGTTCGCGAAGCCCGCCGCGCGCCGCGCGCGAGACGCTTTCACGAGTTCGACGCCCTCGTTCACGCTCGCCCTCGGAGGGACCCCGTCGAGGAACGCGAGCTCGTATGCGGCGAGCCGCAGGGCGTTCCGCACCGGCGGGTCCATCGCGGTCACCGGCCGGCCGCCGAGCCGCTCGATCGCATGGTCGAGCAGCCGCGCCATTTGGATCGCGCCGTAGGCGATGCGCTGGGCGAAGGCGCGATCGCGCGGATCGAGAGCACCTGCCTCGGATGCGAACGCACGGTCCGCGTACGCGTCCTCCTCGAAGACGCGCATCAGCACCTTGTGCGCGACCCGGCGGGCCGGACTAGCGCCGGAGGCCACGCTCGAACTCGTCCAGCGTCATTCGGCGGCCGCCTTCCGCCTGCACCTCGAGGATCTCGAGGCGGTCGTCGGCCAGACGCGAGCGCCAGACGATGACCGGGCGCCCGTGCAGCTCGCCCCGGGCGCCGATGTGCGGCGACAGCGCGCGGATCCGGTCGTGGAGCTCCTCGGGCGGGTGGGACCAGTCCAGCAGCCGGTCCTCGGGCCCGATCTTCTCGGCGTAGGTCACCTCGCCCTCCTGCTCGCGGAACCCGCCGCCGAACGCCTCGTCGAGGAGGTCCGGCGCGAGGTCGGCAGCCTTGCCGTAGACGACGCCTGCGTCGTCGTCGGGACCGATCGCGAAGGAGGCCGCCGCCCCGACCGGCCCCGCATCGAGCTCCTCGACAAGCCGGATGATGCTGACGCCGGTCTCGGTGTCGCCGGCCATGATCGCCCGCTCCACGGGTGCGGCACCACGCCAGCGAGGCAGCAGCGACGGGTGGACGTTGAGCCAGTCCGCCTGCTCGAGCAGCTCGGCCGGGATGAGCGCGCCGTAGTCCACGAGCACGACGACGTCGACGCCGAGGTCGAGGCCGGCCAGTCGCTCCGGCTGCTTGACGGGGATCTCGAGCCGCTGCGCCATCTCCTTGGCGAGCGGCGCGGCGAGCTTGCGGCCGCGGCCCTTCGGCCGGTCCGGCCGGGTCAGGACGTACTCGATCGGCCGCCGGGCGGCGAGCTCCGCGAGGACGTCCGCGCCGAACTTCCCGGTCGCCGCGACGGCGACTTTCACTACGGCGTGAGGACGGCCTTCGGGCGCAGGACGGCGAGCGCCGCCTTGCGGGCGTCCTCGGTGGTGCGGTCGAGGATGAGCACGCCGTCGAGATGGTCGAGCTCGTGCTGCACGACGCGGGCCGGGTGGTCGTCGAGGTCGAGCGAGAGGTCGCCGCCCCCCAGGTCCTTCCCCTCGAGCTTCAGGGAGGCGGCACGCTCGACCGGCATCTGGACGCCGACGAGCGAGAGACATCCCTCGTCGTCCACCGTACTCTCCTCGGATCGGTCCACGACGACGGGGTTGACGACGGCGATCGGGTCCGCCTCGGGATCGGGCTGGAAGACAAACACCCGCCGGATGATCCCGATCTGCGTGGCCGCGAGCCCGACGCCGTTCGCGTCGCGCATCAGGTTCGTCATCCGCTCCGCAAGCCGGCGCAGGTCGTCGTCGAAGGACTCGACCTCCCGCGCCTGCATCCGCAGGACTGGATCCGGGTACTGCCGGATCTGACCCAGCGCGATGCGCCGGCGCGCCTCCGCCTCGGCGTCGAGCTCGTCGGTCCGGACCTGTCCCGCTTCCGCCACAGCTCGACTATGTAATCAGAGGCCTTGGGGGTCGACGTCCACTGCGGCGCGCACTCCTGCCTTGCTCATGGCCGGCGCCGCAGCCGATAGGAGGTGCGCGACCCGCGAGGCGACGGGACGCACGCGATCCGTCTTCACCAGCAGCTGCGCCCGGTGGCGCCCCCGGAGCCGCAGCAAGGGCGCCGGGCCGAGAACGTCCGCCCCGTCTAGCCCCGCACCGATCTCGCCGAGCAGCTGCATCGGATCACTCGCGTCGGCACCGTCGGCGACGACGCGCACGAGGTGGCGGAACGGCGGGTACCCGAGCTCCCGCCGCCGTTCCAGCTCCTCGGCCAGGAAGCGAGAGACGTCGTGGTTCGCGGCGTGAAGGATCGGGCGCGCGTCCGGCTGGAACGTCTGGACGACCACGCGTCCCGGCGCGTCCCGCCCGCTCCGCCCGGCCAGCTGGGTCACGAGCTGGAACGTCCGCTCCTCGGCCCGGAAGTCCGGCATGCCGAGGCCGGTGTCGGCGTCCACGACGGCCGCGAGCGCAACGCCGGCGAAGTGATGTCCCTTAGACACCATCTGGGTGCCGACGAGGACCGCCCGGTCGGCCTCGGCGAAGCGCCGGAGCGCCGCGGTCAGCGCGTCCGGCCGCCGCACGGCGTCCGCGTCGAGGCGGATCCGGTCGAGGCCCGGCACCTTGTCGGCGAGCTCCTGCTCGAGGCGCTGCGTGCCGGCGCCGATCCGCGCCTGCTCCGGCGAGCCGCACTCCGGACACGCCTCGCCGACCGGTTCGCCGTGCGAGCAGTGGTGGCAGTGCAACCGCTCGTCGGTGTGCAGAACGAGCGCGACGTCACAGTTGGGGCAGCGGCGGGTCTTCCCGCAGGAGCGGCAGTGGATCGCGGGGGCGACGCCGCGCCGGTTCAGCAGGAGGATCGCCTTGCCGCCGCCCTGCTCCAGCGCGCCCAGCTCAAGAAGCAGCGGCGCGGAGAGCGGGTAGCCGGCCTCACGGCGGAGATCGACGACGCGCACGGGCGGGAGTGAGCCGCCAAGGCGTCCACCGAGCTCCAGCCGCTCGAGCCGCTCCCAGCTCTCCGGCCGCGGTGTCGCGGTGCCGAAGACGGCGACGGCGCGCTCGATCGCCGCACGCTTCGCGGCCACCGTGCGCGCGTCATACCGCGGATCGGCCTCCTGCTTGTAGGACGGGTCGTGCTCCTCGTCGACGCAGATGACACCGAGCTCCCGCACCGGCGCGAAGACGGCGGAACGCGCGCCGACGACGATGGGTGCCCCGCCGCTCGCGATCCGCTCCCGCTCGTCACGCCGTTCGGCGTCCGTCAGTGCGGAGTGGAGCACGGCGACCCGGTCTCCGAACCGCGCGCGGAGCCGGCCGACGGTCTGGGGCGCCAGCGCGATCTCCGGGACCAGGACGATCGCGCCCTTCCCGCGCGCGAGCGCCTCGGCGCAGGCCTGGAGGTAGACCTCGGTCTTCCCGCTTCCGGTCGCGCCGTGGAGCAGGACGTTCGCGCCGCCCGAGTCCATCGCCTCGCTGATGCGGCCCAGGGCCCGCTCCTGGGTGTCGGTGAGCTCCGCCGGCTCCGCCTCGCCGCCGAGGGAGTCGCGCTCCGCCGGCTGCGGCCGCTCGCCGCGAGCCTTCCGCTTCAGCGGCGCGACAAGCTCGAGTGCGCGGGCCGGCGTGGAGCCGTAGTAGTCGGCGAGCCAGAGCGCGAGGTCGACCAGCGCCTCGGGCAGCTCGTCCACCACCTCCCCGGCCGGCGCGACCTTGACGCCCTCGGGCGGGCCGTCCTCGAGCCCGACGACCACGCCACGCCGCTTCGCGCCCGCGAACCGCACCGAGACGACGGCTCCTCTCCCCACCTCGGGCGGCACCTCGTACGTGAACGGCCGCGCAACGGCACGCGAGACGACCAGCGGGTAGACGGAGGCGTAGGGCACGCGCTGACGGTAGCCCTGAAGCAGGTCGGCGGCCTGCTTGTAAGGTTGACCTGCCAATGAAGGCGATACGACCTTCTCAGTCCTTGTAAGGTCTGCCTTACATCATCCGTCAGGCTAACCTACAAGGAGATATCCACAGATGCGTAAGACGTTGCTGCTCGTGATTCTGCTGCTCGGCGTCGTGGCGGTCACGGCCACCGCGTGCGGCTCGGATGACGACGACTCCTCCCCGGCCGCGGCCACGTCGGAAGGTGAGATCACCGCCGAGGAGGCCGCCGCCGAGATCGACGAGATCAAGCGAATGCTGGACGAAGGCCTCGAGCAGTACCGCAGCGGCGACAAGGAGGCCGCCGACACGACGGTCGGAGACGCGTACCTCGAGCACTTCGAGAAGGTCGAGCATCCGCTCGAGGAGCGCGACCACGAGTTCATGGAGGAGCTCGAGCACCGGATCAGCACGGAGATCCGCGACGAGATGAAGAACGATGCACCCGCCGACGAGGTGGCAACGCTGGTCGACGAGACCAAGGCGGACCTCGACAAGGCCAAGGCGATGCTCCAGGAGGCCGAGTAGCGGTGCGGCGCCTGCTCCTGCTCGCGGTCGCCGCTGTCGCGCTCCTGGCCCCAGGCGCCGCCTGGGCGAACGACGCCCAGTTCGCGGAGGCCCGGGCGCAGGTCGAGACGGCGAGGCAGCTGACGCAGGAGGCGTACGTGGCGGCGAGGGCGGGAGACCGCGACCGCGCCTACGACCTCGCCCGCACCGCGTATCTCGACCACTTCGAGCACGCGGAGGTCCCGCTCCGTCTGCGCGACCCGAACCTCGTCCTCGACGTCGAGTTCGCGTTCGCCGAGTACAGGAACGGGATCCGCGACGGCAAGCCCCTCGGAGAGCTGCGAGAGACCAGGAACGAGATCCTGACCGGGCTCCGTGACGTCGACCGCACGCTCGCGGACAAGGGCGTCGTGGCGCCGTTGCTGGCATTCCTCTTCTCCTTCGGGATCCTCTTCCGCGAGGGGCTGGAGGCTGTGCTCGTCATCGCGATCCTGCTGGGGTCGCTCGCCTCCGGCCGCGCGACCGGCTACCGGCGGCCGCTGGGGCTCGGCGTCCTGGCCGCAATCGGAGCGACCCTGCTGACCTGGGCGCTCACCTCGCTCGTGCTCGACCTCGCACCGGTCCAGCGCGAGCTGCTCGAGGGCGTGACGGCGGTCCTCGCCGTGGTCGTCCTGTTCCTCGTCTCGTTCTGGCTCGTCGCCCAACTCGAGCAGAAGCGGCGGTTGGAGTTCATGCGTGCACGAGTGGCGTCGGCCATCGCCGCCGGAAGCGCGCTCGCGTTCGCCGGCCTCGGCTTCACGGCGGTCTACCGCGAGGGCTTCGAGACCGTGCTCTTCTACCAGGCGCTCGCGATCTTCGCGCAAGGCCTCGAGCTGTGGGTCGTCCTGGGCGCACTGACCGCCGCGGCAGCGCTCGCGATCGCGGCCTACGCGGTCCTCGCACTCGGCAAGAGGCTGCCGTTCAAGCAGTTGCTCGTCGGCGGCGCCACCACGCTGCTGCTGCTCTCGGTGGCCTTCGCCGGAAACGCCGTTCGCTCGCTGCAGGAGGCGGGCTGGATCGGCGTGACGCCGATCGAGGGCGAGTGGGCTCGCCTGCAGGTGTTCCTCGCCGAGCTCACCGGCATACACCCGACGCGCGAGGGGATCCTCGTCCAGGCGGTGCTGCTCAGCGTGTACATCGCCGGGGCGCTGTACGTCTTCGGCTGGAAGCGGCTGAGCCGGCGGCGATTGGAGGCCGCGCGCGTATGAGCAAGCTGCGGGTCGGGATCGACGTCGGCGGCACCTTCACGAAGGCGGTCGCCGTCTGCCCGGCCACGAGAGAGCTGCGCGCGCACGCCGCCGTCCCGACGACGCACACCCACGAGCACGGCGTGGCGCAGGGCGTCGCCGACGCGCTTCGCTCGCTCCTCGAACGGGTCGACGGCAGGTCGATCGAGCTCGTCGCCTTCTCGACCACGCAGGCGATGAACGCGCTGCTGGAGGGGGACGTCGGACGGGTCGGCGTCGTGGGTCTCGGCGAGGCGCCGCATCTACGGCCGGCCCGCAAGCGCACGCGTGTCGGGTCGATCGGCCTCGCGCCGGACCGGAAGCTCGAGACCTCGCACGTGTTCCTGGATGCGACCGGCGGCCTCGACCGGGAGACGCTCGACCGGGCGCTGCTCGGGCTCGTCCGCGAGGGGTGCCGGGCGGTCGCCGTCAGCGCCGCCTTCGCCGTCGACGACCCCGACACCGAGCGCGCCGTCTCCGAGTGCGCGGCCGCGCACGGGCTTCCCGCTTGCGCGGGTCACGAGCTGTCCGGCGCCTACGGGCTCGAGACGCGGACGATCAGCGCGGCGGTCAACGCGAGCATCCTTCCGGTCGTCGAGCGCACCACGGCGCTCGTCGCCTCCGCGCTCGCGGAAGCGGGTCTCGACGCCGCGCTGCTCGTCCTGCGCGGCGACGGTGGCGCGATGAGCGTCGACGAGTTCCGGCGCCGACCGTCGTTCACGATCGGGTCGGGACCGGCCGCAGGCGTGTCCGCGGCGCTCCACCAGCTCGAGATCCGGGACGGGATCGTCGTGGAGTGCGGCGGGACGAGCTCGAACGTGTCGGTGATCAGGAACGGCCGGCCGTTGCTCCGCACGCTGCGCGTGATGGGCCGCCCGACCTGCGTCCGCTCCATCGACAGCTGGGTCGTGGCCGCCGCGGGCGGCAGCATGCCGCGCGTCGGTCGGCGGAAGCTCGAGGACGTCGGGCCCCGTAGCGCCCACCTCGCCGGGCTGCCCTACGCCTGCTTCGCTGCTCCCGACGAGCTCGCCGGGGCAGAGCTCGAGCTGCGAGCGCCGCGTGACGGCGACCCAGCGGACTACGCCGTGGTTCGCGCTGCCGGCGGCCTCTTCGCCCTCACGGCGACCTGCGCCGCGAACGCTCTCGGCCTCGCGGAGGACGCGTACTCGGCCGGCAGCCGGGAGGCCGCTCGCCTCGCGTTCGCGCCGCTCGCCGAGCGCCTCCGCTGCAGTGTCGACGAGGCGGCACGGAGGGTTCTCGACGGCGCCGCGCGTCGCATCGCCGACTCGGTCGCCGAGGCCGCGAAGCACCACGAGATCCGCGACGACGTTCCGCTGGTTGCGCTCGGCGGTTCGGGCGACGTGCTGGTCGGGCGCGTCGGCGAGTTGCTCGGGCGGCCTGTCGTTCGCACGCAGCACCCGGAGGTTCTCTCGTCGATCGGGGCTGCGCTCTCGCTCGTGCGGGTCGAACTCGCCCGGAACGGCGTCTCGGCTCTCGACGTTCCCGCCCTCGCGGCGGACGCGGAGGCCGCGTGCATCGACGCAGGCGCCGCTCCCTCGTCGATCACGGTCGAGACGACGTACGACGAGGCGGATCGCGTCCTCCGTGCGGTCGCGACCGGCGCCGCGGCGCTCGAGACGGGCGCGGTCGGCGCTCCGCAGGTCGACGACCGGCGAAAGCTCGAGGCTGCTGCCGAGGCGCTCGAGCTCGCGCCAGTCGACCTGACGCTCCTCGCCTCGAACGACTTCTACCGCGTGTTCTCGGAGAACGGCTCCGGCCGTGTCGCCGTGGTCGACGCACGTGCGGCGATCCCGGTTACCGAGAACGCGCGCTCGGTGTTCGCCGGCGAAGGCGACGCGTTCCTCGAGCGCCTCCGGACGGAGCTCGGCGCGCACACCCGCGAGCTCGGAGTCGCGACGATGCTCCCGCGCGTCGTGCTCATCTGCGGGTCGCGCATCCTCGACCTGTCGGATGCACGCTGGCCGGAGGACGTCCTGACGGCGGCTGAGCGAGCACTGGACGGTCGCGGCACCGCGGTCGCCGTCCTGGCGCGCTGATGTCGCTCTACCGGCAGGCGGGCCGCAGCAGCGGCTGGCTCGCGGTCGCCGTCGCGGCGGCGCTCCTCGTCGGCTTCGGCGTCGGCTTCGGAGTCGCGCGGGCAACCGCGGAGGAGCCGACGCTCGAGGATGCGGTCGCGGACGTGCAGGCTGATGCGGCTCCCGCCGCCGACGCCCTCGAGCTCGTCGCCATCCACTACGAGACGGCCGAGGACGCCGCGCAGGCGCAGCTCAGCCGTGCCCAGGCGTCGTTCGAGGACGTCCGGCCCGAGCTCGAGCTGCTCTCGCCCGAGGAGACCGACGACGCGGCAGAGGCGATCGAACGGCTCGCCTCCCTGGTCGAGTCCGGCGCCTCACCCGCCGAGGTCGAGGGCGCGGCCGAGGAGGCGCGCGCAACGGTCCGGCAGGCGGCCGGGCTGCGGTAGCCTCGGGGCCGATGGCACACCAGGGTCATTCGGTCGACGAGTACCTCGAGACGATCTACTTCCTCGCGTTCCCGATCGGCGAGTACAGGCCGATGACGTCGGGGACCTCTCCCACGCTCGCCGCCCGCGTCGCCGAGATGCTCGGTGTCTCCCGGGCGTCGGCCGGCGAGATGCTGAAGCGGCTCGAGAGCGAGGGCCTCATCAGCCGCGGCGAGAACAAGGAAGCGATCCTGACCGAGGCCGGCCGTGAGCGCGCCGAGCGCGTCGTCCGCAAGCACCGGCTGATCGAACGGCTGCTGACGGACTTCATGGACTACACGGCCGCCGAGGCGCACGTCCACGCGGACGAGCTCGGCGACTCGTTCTCCGACGACATGGTCGAGCGCATGGCACGGAAGCTCGGGAACCCGGAGCGGTGCCCGCACGGCTGGCCCGTCGATCCGGCCTTCGAGCAGCGCGAGAACGACGAGCTGAAGGCGCTGGCGGAGCTGGAGGAAGGCCAGAAAGCGACGATCGTGCGGCTCGCGGAGCACGACGGGGAGCTCTTGCACTGGTTCTACGACCAGGGCTTCGAGCCGGGGACGACGCTGGAGCTGACGGCGTCCGAGCCCGCGGCTGGGCGCTTTCGCGTCAACCTCGACGGCCGGGAGGAGACGATCGCCGACAAGGCGGCGGCCGGGCTCTTCGTCAGGCCCGCTTAACCGGCTCTGGCGAGCCGGTTATTGCAAGCAGTCGAGCGAGTGCGGCGGCGTCGAGCTCGCCGCGGTTCTTGGCGAGGGCGATGAGGGCGGCCTGTTTCGTCATGGGCCTTCAGGTTCGCAGGCCCGCGTGACGTTCCTGCGGAGGGACTGTCCCTCGGACCTGGCTCGCGGCGACATGGAGTTCGTACCGAACGTGTGACTTCTTGGGCGCTCCGTGCGGGAATCCGGCAGCCTGAGACGGCGGCGCGCCGGCGGAGGCTGTCCCAGCGGGACGACCCACCCGGTCGACTGCCCGTGCGCTGCCGCGGCTAGGAGACGGTGGCCTTTTCGGCGATGCCCGCGGCGGCCTTCAGCGCCTCGGCTTTGTCCGTGCGCTCCCAGGTGAAGTCGTGGTCGTCGCGTCCGAAGTGGCCGTACGCCGCCGTCTTCGCGTAGATCGGCCGTGTCAGCTCGAGGTCGCGGATGATCGCGCCCGGCCGGAGGTCGAAGTGCTCGTGGACGAGCTCCTCGATCCGCGGCACCGGGATCTTCTCCGTCTCGAACGTCCGCACGGCGATCGACACCGGATGCGCCACGCCGATCGCGTAGGCCACGTTCACCTCGCAGCGGTCGGCGAGCTCCGCGGCGACGATGTTCTTGGCGACATAGCGAGCCGCGTAGGCCGCCGAGCGGTCGACCTTCGTCGGATCCTTCCCGGAGAACGCCCCGCCGCCGTGCCGCGCGGCGCCGCCGTAGGTGTCGACGATGATCTTGCGGCCCGTCAAACCGGTGTCCCCCATCGGCCCGCCGAGCACGAACTTGCCGGTCGGGTTCACGTAGACGAAGTCCCGGTCGTCGTACAGCCGCCGCTCGTCGTAGAGCCGCGGGTCGAGGATCGGGTGCAGCACGTGCTCGATCACGTCCTCCTTGATCGTCGCCGGGTCGACGTTCTCCGCGTGCTGCGTCGAGACGAGCAGGCGGACGATCTCGACCGGGATTTGCCCGCCGTGCTCGTTGACCTCGTATCGGACGGTCACCTGGGCCTTGCCGTCCGGCCGGAGGTACTTCAGCTGCTCGGACTTGCGCACGCCGGCGAGCCTCCGCGCGATCTTGTGCGCGAGCATGATCGGGAGCGGCATCAGCTCCTGCGTCTCGTTCGACGCGTAGCCGAACATCATCCCCTGGTCGCCGGCCCCGACCTGGTCGATCGGATCGTCGTCGCCCGGGTCGTGCTGCGTCTCGTACGACTGCTCGACGCCCTGCGCGATGTCGGGCGACTGCTCGTCGATCGCCACGACGACGCCGCACGTGTTGGCGTCGAACCCCCACTCGGAGTGCGTGTAGCCGATCTCGCCGATCTTCCCGCGGACGATCGCCGGGATGTCGACGTACGTCTCGGTCGAGATCTCGCCGGCGACGACCACGAGCCCGGTCGTGATCAGCGTCTCGCAGGCGACCCGGCCGGACGTGTCCTCCCTGAGCACGGCGTCGAGCACCGTGTCGGAGACCTGGTCGGCGATCTTGTCCGGGTGGCCTTCGGTGACCGACTCGGACGTGAAGAGGAACTCGCGCGGCGCCATTCGGCCGCGAAACCTACCTATTCGATCTCGACGAAGAGGAGCGACTTGCCGAGCTCGCCGTCCTTGTCCCCGTAGGCGACGAGCGATCGCAGCGGCTCCAGGTTCCGCGAGACGTCGGGCGGGATCGTCTCGCCGGACGAGCCCGCGTAGCCCATCACGAGCTCGACTGCCTCGGCGAGGTCGACGTACAGCAGGCCCGTGTACTGGTCGGGCACGCCCGCTGCGTCGAGCGCGTCCTTGAAGCGGTCGCTGTCGGCGAGCTTGTCACCGCCGTCGCGCAGCACGGAGATCCCGGCCTTCGACGTCGTCACGACGAGTGTCTCGTTCACCGTGGCGACGTTGACGCTGACGCCGACGAACGCGGCAGTCGTGACGTCGCCGTCCTCGGTCACCTCGCCGCCGACCTGCTGGGCAAGGGCGCGGAGGATTCGGTCGGCCGACTCGCGTGCCTGCTGCGGGTTCTCCGCGTCGATCAGCAGCGTGAGCTCCGGAATCGGCGCGCCGGGCGCCGCGTAGAAGGCGACCTCGCCCTGGAAGAGCCGGACCACGTCCGTCAGCTTCACGCCGACCTCCCGCTCGAACTCGCGGAGCGCCTGCGCATACAGGGGGTTGTCGCTGAACGACTCGAGTTGCGCCGTCGTCTCTTTCCCCTGGAAGCTGGCGAACGCGAACGCGTCGGCCGGGACCAGGTCGAGCAGGTTCGAGCTGTACTCGTCCGCCGCACCGAGCAGCCTGTCTGCGCCCTCGCCGCTTACGGCACCGGCGAGCTCGGCTCCGTCGTCGCGCGCCTTCGCCCACGCGCCGGCGAAGTCGATCTGGTTCAGGCCCAGCATCTGGAAGGCGCGCGCGGCGTCTGGCTCTGCGCTCCCGAAGGTGTCGAGCGCCTTCGCCACATCGACGTACACGCGGCTGAGCGAGTCCTCCGGGAGCTTCGCCATGCCGTCCTGGAACGACTGGACGTCGGCAAGGGCCTGGCCGCTCTCGGTCTTGAGCGCGGCGTCGATCGAGGCCTCCTCGTCCGAAACCACCACCCAGTCGTCCACCTTGCGGGCGATGAGCCGGTCGTCGGGATCGTCTTCCGACTGGTTCGCCTTCTCGACGAAGGCCATCGTCTTGTCGACGTCGTCCGGGTGGATAAGACCGACGACCTGGACGTCGGTCATGGAGCTCGCATAGACCACGACCGCGCTGTCGCCGCCGAGCGCCTCCTTCGTCTCCTCCCACGTGACTTCCACGTCCTTCTCCCAGCTCTTGCGAAGGTCCGCGATCCATTTCTCGCCGTCCGGGAAGCGCCGCAGCAGCTCCTCGACCTGCTGCCACTGGTCGGACTCGGGGTCGCTGTCGAGCTCCCAGTAGACGAGCGCTCCCGGCTTGACCAGCTCGGCCGCGCTGGCTTCGCCCGCGCCGACGTCTTCGCTGCCGCAGCCGGCAGCGACGAGAACGAGCATCGAGACGAGCACGGCCCAGGCGACGCGCATCTTCAAATCCTATTCCCGTGGGCGGCGGTCTCTATTCCCCGGTTGGGGGACGGCTCATGAACTCGGCGATCGCGTGGCCGATCTGGCGGCCCTCGAGCACCTCGCGGATCGCTCGCGTGATCGGAAGGTCGATGCCGATCGTCGTGGCGAGATCGTCGAGGACCGGCGCCGTCGTCAGGCCTTCGACGGTGCCGATCTTGCGGACGGCGTCGGCCGCCGTCGCGCCGCGGGCCATCAGCGCGCCTGCGCGGCGGTTCCGGCTGTGGCGGCTCCAGCAGGTCGTGAGCAGATCGCCGGTGCCGGCGAGGCCCGCAAACGTCTCGGCCTTGGCGCCGGTTGCGGTCCCGAGGGTGCGCATATCCGCGAGGCCGAGGGTGATCAGCGCCGCCTTGGCGTTGTCGCCGAGGCCGAGGCCGTCGATCGCGCCCGCGGCGAGCGCGATGACGTTCTTCGCGGCCGCGGCGAGCTCGACGCCCGCGGGGTCGGTGTTCACGTAGACCCGGAAGCTCGAGGAGTTGATCGCGTGCTGAAGCTCCACTGCCAGGTCGTGGTCGTAGCTCGCGACGACGGCCGCAGTCGGCAGGCCCTCGGCGATCTCCGCGGCGATGTTCGGGCCGGACAGGACCGCGACGGGCCTGTTCCGGACGAGGGCGGTGAGCCGTCCGCCGGTCGCAGGGTCGAGACCCTTCGTCAGGCTGAGCACCGGTGAGGTGCCCGGTAGGTCGTGCACGACCTCGCCGAACGACCGGCTCGGGACGGCGATGACGACCAGCTCCGCGTCCTCGACGACACCGTTGTCGCGCTCGCGACCGAGCACCTCGACGGCGTGCCCGCGGTCGCGGAGGATGCCGCCGAAGACGGTCCCCCAGGCGCCCGAGCCGATGACGGCCACGTTCATGTGCGTCTGACGAAGTCGATGGACACCGGAACCCCGTGCAGGTCGAACCGCTCGCGAAGCCTGTTCTCCACCCAGTACGCGTAATCCCGCGTCACGAGACCCGGATCGTTCACGAAGAAGCGGAAGCGCGGCGGCCGGACGGTCGTCTGCGTGCCGTAGAGCAGGTTCAGGCGCTTTCCGCGGCGAGACGGCGACTCACGCTGCTCGCGCAGCTCCTGGAGGAAGCGGTTCAGCTCGCCGGTCGGGATCCGCGTCGTGTACTTCTCGAAGAGCTGCTCGATCCGCTCGCCGAGCCGGAGGATTCCCCGGCCCGTCTTCGCGGAGACGGTCACGACCGTCGGGCGCTGGCGGAGACGCGCCTCGAGCCGGTCGCGGACGTCCTCCACGCCGATCCCGGCAATGTCCCACTTCGACAGGACGATCAGCGTCGCGCACTGCGACTTCCGGGCGATGTCCGCCACGGCCAAGTCCTGGTCGACGAGACCCTCCGACGAGTCGACGAGGACGAGTGCCACGTCCGCGCGCTCGGCGGCCTGCAGCGCGCGGAGCTCGGAGTAGTACTCGATCCCCTGGCGCTGCCGCCGCTTTCTCCGGATCCCGGCCGTGTCGACGAAGACGAAGGTCCGGTCGCCGCGCTGGAGGACCGTGTCGATGGAGTCACGCGTGGTGCCCGGCACCTCCGAGACGATCACGCGCTCCTGCCCGACCAGCGCATTCAGAAGGCTCGACTTCCCGACGTTCGGGCGGCCCAGGATCGCGACGCGGATCGCATCCTCGGGAATCTCGGGCCGCTTCGAGACACCGGGAAGACGATGGAGAATCGTGTCGAGCAGGTCACCGGTGCCGTGGCCGTGCAGCCCGGAGATCGGCACCGGCTCTCCGAGGCCGAGGCGGTGGAACTCGTGGATCTGATCCGTGCGGGTCGGGTCGTCGACCTTGTTTGCGATGAGGATCACCTCCCGGCCCGACTTGCGGAGCAGATCTGCCACCTCCTCGTCCCCCGGCGTCACGCCCGACTGCGCGTCGACGACGAAGAGGACGAGGTCGGCCTCGTCGATCGCCGTCCGCGCCTGCTCTGCGATTTGACGCGTGATCGTCGAGCGGTCGGCGAGGTCGACGCCGCCGGTGTCGATGAGAATGAACCGGCGGCCGCTCCACTCGCAGACGATGTCCTTCCGGTCGCGAGTGACCCCGGGCTCCTCGTGCACCACCGCCGTCCGCGACGCCGTGAGCCGGTTCACGAGGGTCGACTTGCCGACGTTCGGGAAGCCGACGATCGCCGCCGTCCCCGCGAGCTCGCTCACGCCGGGGGAACGGCGTGCTGCGGCCGGCCGAGCGCGTGGGTGTCGACGAGGAAGCGCCAGAGACCGTGGATGCGGCGCTGCAGCTCCGTCGAGACCTCGCGATAGGCCTTCCCGTTGGGCTTCGCATCGAACACCACCGGGCGGCCCCAGACGACCGTGACGGGGTGAAAGTTGCCCGGTTTCCAGTACTGCGTCCCGTGCACCGCGGCCGGCACGACGGGCACCTGCTCATGAAGCGCGACCATCGCGGCGCCGGGCTTGACCTCGCCCGGCACGCCGGCGCGCTGGCGCGTGCCCTCGGCGAACAGCCCGAGCGTGTTCCCGTCCTGCACGCAGCGCCGCATCTGCCGCACAGCCTCGCGGTCGGACTCGCCCCGCCGGACCGCGTACGTACCGAAGGAGCGGATGAACGGCCCCATCAACGGGATGTCGTGCAACTCGGCCTTGGCGAGGAAGTAGACGTTCCGCGGGCTCGCTGCGCCGAACGCGGGGACGTCGAGCCAGGAGAAGTGGTTGAGGGCGAGCACGACGCCACCATTGCGCGGGACGTTGTCGGCGCCGTAGACCCGGAGTGGGGCGAGCGCCTTGACGAGCGAGCCGATCGTGAGCCGTCCGACCGCCCAAACGGCGTCGGTGCCGTTCATGCGACCCGGGCGCGAACGAGCTGCTCGATCCGGGACACCACGTCCTCCACGTCCAGGTGCGTGGTGTCGATGAGCTGCGCGTCGTCGGCCGGCTGCATCCGCACGGCGTCGCTCTGGTCGCGGAGGCGGAGGTCGGTCGCGAGGGCGTCACCGCCGATCTCCGGCCGCTCCGCCTGTCGGCGCTGCGCGCGGATCTCGGGGTCGGCGTTCAGGTAGACCTTCACGTCCGCGTCAGGGGCGACGACGGTGCCGATGTCGCGCCCTTCGATGACGGCGTTCCCGAGGTCGGCAAGGTCGCGCTGGCGGCGGCGCATGACCGTGCGCACCTCGGGATGGCGCGCGACGATCGGGACGAGGCGGTCGATCTCGGCGTGTCGGATCTCGATCGTCACGTCGGTCGTGGCGATGGTCACCGTGCCCGCCTCGTCGAGATCGACGGGATGCTCTTTGGCGAGCGTTCCGAGCGCGGAGCCGTCCTCGAGATCGAGCGCACGCTGCAGCGCGAGCCAGGTCACGGCCCGGTACATCGCGCCCGTGTCCAGATACCGGAAGCCGAGTCGCTCGGCCAGCCGGCGGGCGACGGTGCTTTTTCCGGCTCCGGCGGGCCCGTCGATTGCAACGATCATCGCTGGGTCACCGACTCGAGCAGGTCGAAGAATCCGGGGAAGCTTACTGCCACGCTTTCCGGGTCCTGCAGCTCCACGCCCTCGCGCGACACGAGCCCCGCGACCGCGGCGAGCATGGCGATCCGGTGGTCGCCGCCGCTGTGGACCACACCCCCACCCTTAGGGCGGGTGGGGACCCCTCTCACCCTGAAGCCATCGTCGCTCGCCGTGATCCTCACGCCAAGGGATCGGAGCACATCTGTCACGGTTTCGATCCGGTCCGTTTCCTTCTCGCGCAGCTGAGCGGCGCCCCGAACGATGCTCTCGCCACGCGCCAGCCCGGCAGCGAGCGCGAAGAGCGGCAGCTCGTCGATCATCCGCGGCACCTCCGCCTTCCGCACGGTGGTCGCGATCAGGGGCGCAGCGATCACCTCGAGGTCGCCGACAGGCTCCCCGCCGAGCCGACGCCGGTTGAAGACGGTGATGCGAGCGCCCATCCGCACGAGAACGTCCAGCAGCGCCGTGCGAAACGGGTTGAGCCCGACGCCGTGCACGGTCAGCTCCGAGCCGGGAACGAGCGTCGCCGCCACCACGAACGGCGCCGCGGACGAGACGTCGCCCGGCACCTCGACGCGCCCGAGCCGCAGGCGCTCCGCCGGCTCGACGATCACCGAACGGCCTCGCCGCACCACTTTCGCGCCCGCCGCGTTCAGCATCGTCTCCGTGTGATCGCGCGTCGGCGACGCTTCCGTCACGGTCGTCGCCCCGCCCTGCGCCAGCAGGCCCGCGAAGAGCAGCGCCGACTTCACCTGCGCGCTCGGCGTCCGCAGCGTGTGATTCGCAGCGCGCAGCTCGCCACCCTCGATCCGCACCGGCGGGAGCCCGCCGTCCGACTCGATCCGCGCGCCCATCGCCCGCAACTCGTCCTGCGGCGGGTTCACCGGCCGTCGCCGGAGCGACTCGTCGCCGGAGAGGACGAAGTCGCCCTGCTGACCGGCCAGGATCCCCATGAGCAGCTT
>Ga0081538_10000648_pt1 | contig 38485 bp, 34 predicted proteins | sample TabmetS5T2R1_FD_71022 | JGI IMG/M metagenome (GOLD analysis project Ga0081538, IMG submission 71022) | Tabebuia heterophylla rhizosphere microbial communities from the University of Puerto Rico - S5T2R1 | ecosystem: Host-associated > Plants > Roots > Rhizosphere ...
AGGCGCCGACGGTGCTCACGCCGCACTCGGGCGAGCTCGGCCGCCTGCTCGGCGAGGAGTCGTCCTGGGTGGACGAGCACCGGCTGGAGGCGCTCCGCCGCGCGGTGGACGGCTTCGGCTGCGTCGTCGTCCTGAAGGGCGAAGGGACGCTCGTCGGAGCCCCGGGCGAAGGTCCGCTCCTCGCGGGAGGCGCGTCGCCGCTCGCGACCGCCGGGACGGGCGACGTCCTCACGGGCGTCGTCGCGGCCTTCCTCGCCAAGGGCATGGAGCCGCGGTTCGCGGCGGCGGCGGCCGTTCGAGCGCACACTGACGCAGTTGCCGCGTCGGGGCGGCGCTCCGGGCTCATGGCCGGAGACCTCCTGGACGCCCTGCCGCGCGTGCTGGATGCATAGGTCGGAGATCACGATCGACCTCGGCGCGGTCCGGCGGAACGCCCGCCGGCTGCTCGAGGTGCTCGAGGGCTCAGCGCTCTGGGCCGTGGTCAAGGCGGACGGCTACGGTCATGGCGCCGTCGACGTCGCGGGCGCGGTGCTCGCCGAGGGCGCGACGGCGCTCTGTGTGACGACGGTCGAAGGCGGTGCGCGGCTCCGCCGCGAGTTCCCCACCGCCCGGATCCTGGTCCTGGGCCCCTCGGCCGGCCGCGACGTCGCCCTGGCGCGCGAAGCGGACCTCGAGCTCGCGGTCTGGGAGCTCCCGGTTCCGGAGGGCGTACGCGTCCACGTCAAGCTGGATACCGGCATGGGGAGGTGGGGCCTCTCCGAGCTCGGCGAGTTGGGCTCGAACGTCGTCGGCCTAATGACGCATCTGGCCACGGCCGATTCCGACCCGGCCTTCGCGCGTGAGCAGCTGAAGCGGTTCGACGAGGCGACGAACGCCTACTCTCACCTCGTCCGCCATGCCGCGAACAGCGCCGCGGCGCTCCGTCTCCCCGAGTCGCGCTACGACGCCGCCCGTTGCGGCGTCGCGCTGTACGGGCTCTCGCCGTTCGGCGGCTCGCCCGCCGACGACGGCCTCGAGCCTGCGCTGCGATGGGAGAGCCGTCTCGCCCAGGTGAAGCAGCTTCGGGCCGGGGAGAGCACGGGCTACGGCAGACGGTTCATCGCCGAGGTCGACACATGGATCGGCGTCGTGCCGGTCGGCTACGCGGACGGATTCCGCCGGGACATGACCGGGACAGAGGTCGCCGTCAATGGGCGGCGATGCCAGGTGGTCGGAACCGTCTCGATGGACGCGATCGCGGTCCGGCTGGAGGAGCCGCTGGCGGTGGACACCCCGGTGACACTCATCGGGGACGGCGTCTTTGCGGAGGATCACGCTAGCGTCGCCGACACGATCAACTACGAGGTCGTGACGCGGATCGGCTCGCTGCCTCCACGCGCGAGGCGCACGGTGATCGATGGTTGAGCTGGCGCAGGAGATCCTGGAAGGCGACGAGGCGTGGGTGGTCGGCGGCGCCGTGCGGGACGAGCTCCTCGGCCGCCCGGTCGTCGACCTCGACATCGCCTGCCGGGAGCCGGAAGCCGCCGCACGCCGCTACGCGCGACGCTCGGAGGGGGCTCCGTTTCCGCTTTCCGAGCGGCACGGCGCCTGGCGTGTCGCTCTCGCCGACGAGCGGACGGTCGACTTCACGCCGCTCCCGGACGGCATCCACGACGATCTCGCCACCCGAGACTTCACGATCAACGCGATTGCGCGCCCGCTCGCGGGCGGAGACCCGCTCGACCCGTTCGGAGGCCTCGGCGACCTCGAGCGCAAGACGCTGCGGGCCGTGGCGCCCGGGATCTTCCACGACGACCCCCTCCGGCTCCTGCGCGCCGTCCGGCTCGAAGACGAGCTCGGTTTCGCGCTCGACGCGGACACCGGGCGGCTCGTCCGGGCGCACGCGGGGCTTGTGACCAAGCCGGCCGGGGAGCGGGTCCTCGCCGAGCTGGTGCGAATGTCCGCCGCCGGGTTCCAGCGGCTCCACGAGCTCGGGCTGCTCGCGCCGCTCGGCGGCTCGCTCGAACGGCTGGCGTCGCTGGGCGACACGACGCCGGAGATGCGGCTCGTCGCGGTCTTCGGCGACGGGCTCGGCCGCTTGCCGGTGTCGAACGAGCTCCGGCGCTACGCCGGCTCGCTGCTACGCGCGGAGCTGCCCCCGGACCGCTCGCCTCGCGCGATCTACCGCTTTCGCAGGGCGACCGAGCCCTGGGCGACCGACGCGGCGCGGTTCGCGGGCGGCGGCGCCGAGCTCGTGCGGGCGATCGAGGAGGCTCGCGCCGCCGATCCGAACGAGCCGCTTCTACGGGGCGACGAGCTCGGGCTCCCGCCCGGCCCGGAGATCGGCGAGTGGCTCGAGCGGATCGCCGAAGAGCGGGCCGCGGGCACGATCTCGACGCGGGAGGAAGCGCTCGAGCTGGTCCGCAGCGGCCGGGCGTGAATACGATTTCAAAAGCATCTATTCTCTGCGTACAAGCCTGGGTCCAGGTCTGAACCGAATAGGCCGTCCGGCCTATTGAACGGGCATGCCCTGGGCTGAAAGGGTGCTGTTGGGGCCGCGTCGCCGAGGAGGGGCCTGTTGCGCCGGGACATCGTCAGAGTCGCCACGCTCGCCGCCATGGTCGTGGGACTCTTCACCCTGGCCGCGTCGTCGCACGTGGCGCCGGCCACGGCGAACGAGTGCACGCCGGTAACGAACACCCTCGCGAACGGGAACCCGGCCACGACCGACGGGGCGCTCAGCGTGAAGGTGGACGGCCTCGGCGCATTCGCAGACGCGATGTTCAACCCCGCCGGCCCGCTCGGCGCGGCCGGAACGGTGTCGACGTCCAACCTCTATCTGAGCTCGGCGGACGCGTTCCTCGCGGACTGCGCTGCCGGGACCAAGGCCGTGGAGATCTCCCGCTCGGCGACGTCCCTCGTCACGCGGGCCACGGTGGGGTCGATCCGGATCGACCTGAATCAGCAGCTCGCGCCGATCGACGACGGCCGCTCGACGCTGACCCAGACGTACACCTTGAAGAACGTGGGTGGCTCGGCCGTTCCGCTCCGGCTCGTGCGCCACGTGGACGGCGACCTGGCCTTCGACGGCGACTTGCTCGACGGCGGCGCAGCAGCCATGGGCGGCAGGCTCCTGTACGAGTTCGACCGGAGCGACGACCCGGCCGCTCCGACCACGTTCTTCGGCATCGCCGGGGCACTCGACGGCGACGACGCTCCCCACAAGTGGACGATCCAGCCGTTCGACTACCGGGACGACATCCGCTGGCCCAACGGCATCCCGGCGAACGACCACCGGGACGTCCACAACGACGCGAACGGCGACGACATCGTCGACACCCCGTACGACGTCACGCTCAGCCAGCAGTGGCACGTTCCCTCGCTGCCGCCCGGCGCGTCGGCCGCGTTCGTCACCGAGACGCTGTTCGGGCTGAAGCAGCGGGGCAACCGGCCACCTGTGGCCGTAGGCGACTCGTTGAGGACCAACGAAGACACGTCCGCCACCGTGGCTGTCCTGGCGAACGACTCCGACCCCAACGGCGATCCGCTGACGCTCGTCAGTGCAACGAACGGCGCGCACGGCGCGGTCAGCTGCGCGGGCGGTTCGTGCACCTACACCCCCGCGAAGGACTTCAACGGCGCGGACTCGTTCACGTACACCGTCAGCGACGGCAAGGGTGGGAACAGCTCGGCGACCGTCGCCGTGACCGTCGACCCCGTCGACGAGCCGAAGCAGCTGCTGACCGTCACGAAGGTCGGCAACGCGCGGATCACGAGCTCACCGCCCGGGATCGACTGCGGAGACGTCTGCAGCGCCGAGTTCGAGGTCGGGACGGTCGTCACGCTGATCGCGACCCCGGATCCCGGCTGGAACTTCTCCGGCTGGACCGGCGCCTGCCAGGGCACCGCGGCCTGCGTCATCACAGTTGACGCGGGCAAGTCGGTGACGGCGAGCTTCGCGCTGCCGCCGCCGACGCCGGGGCAGACCGTCAACGCCGTGCCGGTCGCGGGCAACGTGCTCGTGAAGGAGACCGGCAACAACCAGTTCGTCCCCCTCACGACGCCGAAGCAGGTCGCCGTCGGCGCCCAGTTCGACGCCACGCGCGGCCGCGTCGAGCTGACCGCCGCCCGCGCCGGCGGAATCATCGACACCTCCGTTTTCTTCGACGGCGCTTTCCTGCTCACCCAGCAAGGGCCGACCGCGCTCGCCGAGCTGCGTCTCGTGCTCGGCGACTTCAGCGTGTGCTCGCAGCCCGCGTTCCAGTCGGCCGACGCCACGAAGCGTCCGGTCCGGCGGCTCTGGGGCAGCGGCAAGGGCAAGTACCGGACGCGCGGGCGGTTCAGCTCCGCGACGGTTCGAGGAACGGTGTGGAAGACTGAGGACCGCTGTGACGGCACGCTGACCCAGGTCCGCGAGGGCTCCGTGACCGTGCGCGACATCCCGAAGAAGAAGGACGTCGTGGTTCGCGCCGGCAAGAGCTACCTCGCCGAGCCGCTTCCGCCGGGCGTCGCCGCCCTCGGCTGCACGATCTTCGGCACGGGGAAGCGCGACGTGATCCGTGGAACCCGACGCCGCGACGTGATCTGCGGCCTCGGCGGGAACGACGTCATCTACGGGCTCGCCGGCAACGACAGGATCTTCGGCGGGAACGGCAACGACCGCCTCATCGGCGGCCGCGGCAAGGACCTCCTCGACGGAGGCGCCGGCCGCGACCGCCTGAACGGCGGAGCCGGCGCGGACACCCTCCGCGGCGGAAAGGGCCCGGATCACCTGGTCTCGCCGGGGAAGACCGACCGCGTCCGCGGCCCCTAGGCGCCTAGCTCTTCCACTTGACCGAGCAGCCGACCGGCGGCGTCTCGGTGACCGGCGGGTCCCGATCCTCGAGCAGCGCCTCGATCGCGTCGCGCAGGTAGCGCTCGCCGACCTCGGACTCCTCGCGGCTGTCGTCGATGGCCCCGTGGTAGACGAGCCGCCGGTTGCGGTCGAAGAGGAAGACCTCGGGCGTCCGCTCGGGGCCGTACTCCTGCGCGACCGACTGATCCTCGTCGTAGAGGTAGTCGAAGTTGAACCCCTGCTCCCGCGCCCGCTCCTGCATCGCCTCGAACGAGTCGGCCGGGTAGTTCACCGCGTCGTTCGAGTTGATGGCGACGAGACGGAAGCCGCGGTCGCCGTACTCGTCCTGGAGCGCCTTCATGCGGCCCTCCCACGCGATGACGTACGGGCAGTGGTTGCACGACCAGACGACCGCCAGGATCGGCGCGTCGGCGTAGTCCTCGAGCGTGTGGTTGCGGCCGTCGACGCCGGGAAGGTCGAACGACGGTGCCTCTGTGGCGAGCGTCAGGTTCATGCGAGCGCCTCCTCGAGCTGTTCGCGGGACGGAATGGGTGACACGCGTCCGTCGGGCATGTGGTAGATCCGGCAGGTGAGCGCCGGCGGGTCGGCCGCACCGGTCGGATCGATGTCGCGCCCGTCGATCCGGATCGTCGGCGAGCCGGGGAAGGCGAGCTCGACGGCCTCTTCCCGTGTCCCGACGTGTCGCATCCGCACCTCGACGTCGAGGCCGCGCTCGCGAAGGACGTCCTCGAGCAGCTCGCGCGCCTCGGGGTGGGACGGGCACCCCTCCCAGTACAGGAGCTCGACGGTCACGACGGGAAGTTACCCCCGGCGGGCGAGCAGGCGGCTGACGAGGCCCGGCGCGAGCGCCTGCACCGCGGCGGGCACGCGGTACCAGCCCGGGACGAAGACCTCGCGCCGGTTCCGCTCCACCGCGTTCACGATCCGGCGCGCCGCGTACTCGGGGCTTACGACCGACCGCTCGAGCAGCCGGCTGCCGAGGACGCCGCGCTGCGGGAAGCCGGGCGTCTCGACGAAGCCGGGATTGACCGTGTGCACCTGAATCCCCTGCGCGGGCAGGGTGGCGGCGAGCGAGCGCGAGAACGCCACGAGCGCGTGCTTCGTCGCCGAGTACAGGCCCGGAGGGACGGCGACGGTTCCCGCGACCGACGTGACGTTCACGACGTGAGACGGCTTGCCCGCCTCGAGCGCCGGCAGGAAGGCGCGCAGGCACCAGATCGCCCCGAACAGGTTGATGCGGAAGACCTCCTCGATCCAGTCCGGGTCGCTGTCGACGAACCCGCGCCGGCGCCGGTGGCCGGGCGTGCGTCCGGAGATGCCTGCGTTGTTGACGAGCAGCTTGATCGCGGGGTGCCGCTCGGTGACCCGCGCCGCCATGGCGTCGACGGCCGTCCGGTCGGCGACGTCGCAGACCTCGTACTCGCAGCCGAGCTCCGCCGCCATTGCACGCAGGCGCTCTTCGTTCCGCGCCGCGAGGACGCAGTACCAGCCTCGCTGCGTGAGCCTCCGCGCGACCGCTGCGCCGATCCCCGAGCTGCCGCCGGTGACGACAGCGACGCGCTCTACCGGCACACGCGGACGACGCGGGTCGCCTCGACCCGCTTGCCGCCGATCCGGACGACGGCGCGCAGCGTGTGCTTGCCGCGCTTGGCGCGGCCCGCTCGCCAGGTCGTGGCGTACAGGCCCGCGACGTTCCGCCGGACGACGCGGATCCGCCGTCTCCCGTCGAAGAAGCGCGCGGTCTTCGCCGTACCGGCGGGGCCGGCGACGACGAGTAGCGGCACCCTGCCCCGGACGCACTCGCGTCCCCCGACCGGAGTCAGCCAGGTCAGCGTCGGCCCCCTGACGACGCGGAGCCGGGTCGGCCTGACGCGCGTGTTCGGCATCAGGTCGTCGCCGAAGACGTCCGCGTTCTTCGCTTCCTGGTAGTCGGCCGACTGGAAGGTCGCCCGTACCCGGCCCGCCCGCAGGCGGGGCGCCGCAGGCGGCAGCGGGAACAGCGCGACGCCGGAGATCGGGTCGTACGCGGCTGCGCCCACCAGCACTCGGCCGTAGTTGAGCGTCAGGGAGAACGGATCGACGCCGGCTCCTCGGTCGACCGTCTGGATCGCGATCGTCGGCCGCCCGGCGGTCACGCGCGTCGTCAGCAGCCGGACGAGCGGCGCAGCGACGTCGTTCATCCACGAGCGCAGGCGGTAGGTGCCAGCCCGCCGCGCGTTCGTAAACTCGTCACGCCCCGAGTCCACGGCGACGTAGTACGTCCCCGGCGGGGCGAAGATCGCGCCCGCAGCGCCCACCGGCAGCCGGTAGCCGATCGTCAGCCCGTTGATGTTCGTCGGCGTGCCGACGTACCCCTGGACCGCGTTCTCGTCCTTCGCGCCGAGGAAGAAGGGGTCGATGGCGGCGTTCCGCGAGGACGTGATGACGGCCGCGCCGACGTTGACCGCGCGGTTCCTGATCCGGATCGAGTACAGCCGCTCCGCGCCGTCCTCGATCATGTCCGGCCCGACGCCGTAGTCGGGCGAATGGCCGAAGGGCGCGCCGGGGAAGCGGTAGCGGTCGGCGAACGAGCGGCCCCTCGCCGTCGTCCCGTTCTGGACGCGGGCGAGTGGTCGGGTGGTGACGGCGGCCAGACCGGGCCGCGTGACGAAGAACGCGTAGGGGATCCGGCGCGTCACGGCCCCGCGCCGCAGGACGAGGAAGCCGACGTTGTCGCCCTTCGGCGCCGAGGCGTCCGCCCGCGCCGTGACTTGGAGGTCGGCCGTGCCGCCGGGAGCGATCGAGATGCTGGACGGGACGTCGAGCGTGGCGCCAGCGCTCGCAGACTGTGGCTGGAGCTGGACCGCCCAGGTGCCGGCTCCGCCGCCCGCGTCGCGGATCGACAGGAGCAGCTGCTTCGAGGTCGTGTTCGCGAGGAGGTTCAGATCGCCGAACGAGAGGGAGCCTGGTTCCGTGAAGATCAGCGGGTTGTCGGCGGCCTGGACGTTCACGAGCCCGGCCCCTTCCAGCAGCACCGAGGCCTCCTGCGTCCGCCCGCTGTTCTCCCAGGCCGCACCAGCGGTGGACATCAGCGCGGACTTGATCTGGCGCACCGTCCAGTCACGATGGCGTTGTCGGAGCAGGGCGACGGCGCCGGTGACGTGCGGCGCCGACATGCTCGTCCCGTCGAAGTTCGCGAAGGGCGAGCCACCGGTGAACTGGCGGAGTGTCGCCGCCAGGATCTCGCCGCCCGGCGCCGAGACGTCCGGCTTCAGGTTGTGGCCGAAGGCCGTCGGGCCGCCCGCGGAGAAGCTCGTGATGATCCCCGAGCGGCCGGTCTCGATCTCCGTGACGCCGGGGCCGACCCGGATCGGCGCCCGGCCGTTGCGCGTCGCGAGGTAGGCGCGCAGCGTCGCACCGTCGAGGTCGGAGATCATCCCGGCCGGGATCGGGAGCACGAGCGGGATCGTGTTCGCCTCGCCGAAGCGGTTGTCGACCACGACGAGGCCGGCGGCCCCCGCTGCGGCTGCGCGCACTGCCTTCGAGATGAACGTGCAGCGGCCGCGGGAGATGAGCGCCAGCGAGCCGGCCAGCGAGCCGCGCGGCAGCGGATTCGTGCCGGCGTTCGGGTCGCGGCCGAGGCCGCAGAGGTGGCTCGAGACCGGCTGGCCGTTCGTGCCGGTGATCGACGCGACGTCGACGAGCGAGCGGTCGGACTGACCCCACGCGGACGGAACGCCGCGGCCGTCCGGCTTGAACGGGATCCGGCGGACGGCGGCGGGTGCGCCTACCGCGTTTACCGCGAGCGCCGGCGCGAAGACGTGCGTGTTCGAGGTTGCCGCCACGCCGATCGCCTCCGGCGAGGTCGACGGCGAGCCGGTGGTGCCCATGCCGAAGTCGTCCCGGTCGTTCCCCGCCGACGCGACCACGACGACGCCCGCGCGCGTCACGTTCGCGACCGTCTCCATCATCGCGTCGGTGCGCGGGTCGATCGCCGGCGAGCCGCCCGAGTAGTTGATGACGTCCATGCCGTCGCGGACCGCCATCTCGAAGGCGGCGACCGTCTGCCCGGTCGTGGAGATGTTCCCCGCCGGGGTCGGGACGTTGAAGACGCGGTAGTTGCCGACCCACGCGTTCGGCGCCACGCCGCTGAGACCGGCAGTCGGCGGATGATCGCGCCCGCCCGGCGAGGTCGTGCCGGCGCGACCGGCCGCGATGCCCGCGACGTGCGTGCCATGGAAGGACGCCTGCGGGTCGACCGGGAGCCGGGCGCGCGCGCTCGCCCCGCGGGCGAGGAAGCTCCGCGCCACGATGACCTTGGGCGTCGTGTAGCGCGTCTGGCCCTTCGGGAAGCCCGCCGGGAAGGTGAAGCCGCTCGCGTTGAACGACGGGTTCGTCTGGTCGATCCCGTCGTCGACGACGGCGATCTTGACGCCGGCGCCGTTCGCGCCGGTCGAGGCGGTGAAGGCGGACGCGCCGATGACACCCGGGCTCCGGTTCGTCTTCAGGTACTGCCGGACGCTCGGGTACACCCGTGCGACCGAGCCGAGCCCGTACAGGCGCGGAAGCTGCCGGACGGGAAGCTCGACGGTGATCCCGTTCAGCACAACCTGGAAGCGGCGGCCGAGGTGTGCCCGCGGGACGGCGGCGCGAATCGCTCGCGCAGCGGCCGCCTGCTCCGCGTTCACGCGGGCCAGGTACGCGCGGGAGGACGAGCTCGTCGCATCGAGCCGGCTGGGGCCGAGGGAGGCGAAGAATCCTGGCCCGCGGGCGGCGGCGAGCGGCGGGAGTTGCAGCCTCGCGATCACCGTCACGCGACCGGAGCGCTGGGCGTCGGGAACGCGCAGGGTTCCTTTCGAGACGCGTGGCACCGTGATCTCGCCGAACGTCCGGTCGACCGGCTGGAGAGCCGCTGACGCCGACGCTGTCAGGGCGAGCGCCGCCAAGAGGACCATGAACGCGAACGGGCGACGCAAGACGCTAAGAGTAGTCACCAAATAGGATCGCGCCAGTGGGAGGGAGGTTCGACGACAAGCGCGGTCTGGTCACCGGCGTGGCGAACAAGCGCTCGATCGCGTGGGCGATCGGACGCCGCCTCGCCGAGGAGGGCGCACAGCTCGCGTTCACGTACCAGGGCGAGCGGATCGAGAAGAACGTCCGCGAGCTCGCCGAGTCGGTCTCCAGCCCGCTGATCACCTCCTGCGACGTCCGTGCCGACGACGACGTCGATCGCGTCATGCGCGAGGTGGGGGAGACGTTCGGCGGGCAGCTCGACCTCCTGGTGCACTCCGTCGCCTTCGCGGCCGCCGAGGATCTCGAGGGCCGCTTCACGGATACGCCGCGAGACCGGTTCTGGATGGCGCTCGACGTCAGCGCCTACTCGCTCGTCGCGCTCTCGCGCGCCGCGGAGCCGCTGATGGAGGCGGCCGGCGGCGGGTCGATCCTGACGATGACGTACCTGGGCGGGCAGCGCGCGGTCCCGCACTACAACGTCATGGGCGTGGCCAAATCGGCCCTCGACTCGTCCGTGCAGTACCTCGCCTGGGACCTCGGCCAGAAGAACATCCGCGTGAACGCGGTCTCGGCTGGGCCGGTCCGGACGCTGGCGGCCCGCTCCATCGCCGGCTTCCCGACGATGGAGTCGATCGTGGAGGACCGCTCGCCGCTCCACCGGCCGATCGACTCCGACGACGTCGGCGCGGCGGCCGCCTACCTGCTCTCGGACGAGGCGGACAACGTCACGGCGACGACGCTCTACGTCGACAGCGGGTATCACGCGATGGGGATGTAGGGACCGCCGATGAAGGCGTCGTGTGTCCCAGGAATTCTCGAGGCGGCGCGGGCGAGCCCGCGCCGCCTCCGCCCGATCAACCGCCGTTCTTCTCGCGCGTGGTGACGTAGATGTCGCTCGCGCCCGTCCCGCCCTCGGCAGTGCCGACAGGGCCGGCGCGACCGAAGAGGAGCTGCTCGCCGTGCCAGGAAAGCGAGGGTCGAGTTTCGCCCGCGCTCGAGTTGACCGCAATGCCCAGGTTGACCGGTGCAGACCACGGATCTGCAGTGGTGTCGCGGGTCGCGACGTAGACGTCCTGGCCGCCCAGCGTGTCCGAGCGGTCCGACGAGAACACCACCTCTCGGCCGTCCTTCCGGACGTTCGGCTGGATGTCGTTGGCGGGTGTCGCCGCCGCCGTCGTGCCGCCGAGCTGGCTGACGAGCGATGACGGACCGAATGTGCCGTCTGTCCCTTTTGCGCTCGTGTAGATGTCGCCCGGGACGAACCCGCCCTGTGCGGCGGCGCGCGAGCTCGAGAAGTACAGCTGCCCGCTTCCGTTCGCCTCGAAGTAGGACGGGCCTTGCTCGTCGAGCGCTGTGTTCGGCCCGACGGGCGCGCAGGCGAGGTGCTCGGGGTCGCTCCAGCCGTGGGCCTGGGTGAGTCGGCTGAAGTAGATGTCGCCGAGGCCGCACGTGAGGCCGGAGACAACCTTCCGGCTGACGAAGAAGAGGCCCTTGCCGCGTACCGGCGTTGGACAGAAGTCGTCCGCCGCGGAGTTGATCGGCGCCGGCAGGTTTACGGGCGCTCCCCAAGGCGCGTCGACGCTCGAGCGGCGTGCGACCCAGATGTCGAGGAGTCCGTGCCCGCCGGGCCGGTTGGACGCCATGTAGAGGCTGAGCCCGTCCGGAGACTGGATTGGGCAGCCGTCGAGCGCCGCAGTGTTCAGCTCGGTGCTGTTCCCCCCGATCGCGTCGATCTTCTGCGCCGGTGCCCAGGCCGAGAAGTTCTTCGCCGATGCGATTCCGACCAGCAGGACCGCCATCGTGGTGACGGCGACGCCCGCTGCTGCGAGCCTGTGGGTGTTCACGTCGTGCTCCTTTCCTTAGTGATTGCCGCTATGGCTCGATCCGTATGGAGTCCAGGGCGGCCCGCAGCTCGGCGAGGTCCTGGCGCGGCGACCCTTGGGATCGATGCGCCACGATCACGAGGCGGGTGCCCTCGACGTCGAAGATCCAGAACTCCTCGCGGTAGCCGGGGCCCGTGTAGCCGTTGAACGCGCCTTCGTTGGGGGGTGAGATCCAGCTGTAGAGGTCCCCGTCGATGCATCCCGTGAAGCGGAGGTCGGCTGGGTCTCCTTCGACCGGCAGGTCGGGCACGGTCAGCTCCAGGTGCTTGCCGCGGTAGCCGTAGATGGTCACGTCCGAGGGCGGCGAGGTCACCCGGAACGGCGCCAGATCCGCCAGCGCGGTGGCGAGGTCGTCGACCGTCGGGCCGACCGGTGGATTGGCGGGGGAATGGTCGCGGCAACCGTGCCGCACGACGTTCGTCACGGTGGTGATGCTCACGGCCACGTGCCCGACCTCGTCGGCGGCGAACTTCACCGCACCGAACCACTGTGACCATCCCTCGGCGGGGACCTCGTACACGACCCGGAGCGGCGTCGAGCGGACCTGGTCGGGGTCCACGAAGTACATCCCGGGCTTGAGGGCAGCGAAGCCCGGCTCCTCCATGATGTCTCGGACCGTCTGCGTTGGACTCGGGTCGGTCGACGCCACGGGAGAGGGGCCCGTCGTCCGCTGCTCTTCGCCCGCGGGGCGCTCGGCCTCCCCTGAGGAACAGGCCACAGCCGCAAGACTCATCAGAGCGACGAACGCGATCAGCGCGGCTGCGCGCGGCTTTCGTTGCCGCCGGACGCGCAGGCGACCAGCGTTGCCGGTCTGGGGACCCTGCATCCGACTCATCTCCTCTCCTTCGTTTTCGGGCCAGTCGGGTAGCTCACTGAAGACCACCGTCGGGAGGGTGGCGGAGGTGGCTTGAGAACGGCTGAAAGGTGGTCTCAAGCCGTCTTCAAGCGGTTCGCGCGAGGCTGGAGCCCGTGGCTAAGGGAACGAGCAACGCCGAGGTCTGGTGTTCGCGACCCCGGGGGTCGATACTCGTTCGCATGCGGCTGCCGACTCGGGCTCCCTGCGGATCGACCAAGCCACGTCGCGGAGCGGGTGAGGCGCTCGGACCCGCGCCGCCGTCGCCGGCGGCGCCCACGGCATGACGCTGTTCCGGATTCTCGGCCCTCTCGAAGTGGATGTGGAGGGAGACACCATCCCCCTTGGCGGGCCCAAGCAGCGCGCTGTCCTCGCCCATCTGGTTCTTCGTGCGAACCAGCTCGTGCCCGCCGAGACCCTGATCGACCAGATCTGGCCCGAGGAGCCACCCGAGAAAGTCCGCAACGTCGTCCAGACCTACGTCTCGCACCTCCGGAAAGCCGTCGGTCACGACCGGATCGTGAGCCAGGGGCCCGGCTACCGCCTGAGGCTGGATCCCTCCGAGTTGGACGCTGCGCGATTCGACGCGCTCACCAGAGATGCGAAGAAGAGCCTCCCGGTGGATCCAAACGTCGCCGTGGCCACGCTCGAGGACGCCTTGGCCCTGTGGCGGGGGCCGGCCCTCGCCGACCTCGCGGACCAGTCCTCGCTCCTCGCCGAGGCGGCCCGACTCGATGAGCTCCGCCTCGAGGCTGAGGAAACCAGGATCGAGGGGCTCCTGGCGGCGGGCATTCAGGCCCAGACGATCGGCGAATTGGAGGCCCTGATCTCCCGACACCCGTGGAGGGAGAGCCTGTGGGGCCTCCTGATGCTGGCCTACTACCGAGAGGGGAGACAGGCGGAGGCGCTGCGCTCCTACCAGCGGGTCAGGGAGATCCTGGCGGACGAGCTGGGCATCGACCCCTCCCCGGAGCTCGCGAGGCTTCACCAACGCGTCCTGCAGCAGGATCCCGGCCTGGATTTGCGGGGGGAGCCGCTCCGCGGCTACCGGCTCCTGGAGAAGATTGACGCCGGACCCACCGGGGCCGTCTTCCGGGCCCTCCAGCCCCGCGTCGAACGCGACGTGGCCGTCAAGATCTTCCACGAAGCCATCGCCGCCGACCCGGAATTCGTTCGTCGCTTCGACGCGGATGCCCAGGCGGTCGCCGCCCTGGAGCATCCTCACATCGCCCCGATCTACGACTACTGGCGCGAGCCCAGCCGCGCCTACGTCGTCTCTCGCTACCTGCGCGGGGGCAGCCTTCGTGCGGTCGAGGAGAGGAGGGAGCCGTTTGCGCGAGACCGGGCCTTACGCGTCGTCGAGCAGATCTCTCAGGCGCTCGCGTTCGCCCACCGCCAGGGGGTGACGCACGGAAACGTCGGTCCGTCCAACATTCTCTTCGACCCGGAGGGGAACGCCTACCTCGGAGACTTCCGAATCGGGAGCGGCCCAGCGCCGGATCCCGCCGAGGACGTGCGGAAGCTCGCCCGCCTCGCCAAGCGCCTGCTGCCGAAGGAACCCGCCTTCGCGGAGCTTGCCCAGCGAGTAGAGGTTGCGACCGACGCACCGTCGGCGGATGCCTTCGCACACGCCTGCCGCACGGCTCTCGAGCCCACGGCAATCGCCGCTTCTCGGCGCATTGAAGAACGAAACCCCTATAAGGGTCTCCGGCCGTTCACGGAGGTCGACGCCCGCGACTTCTTCGGGCGGGAGGGACTCATTCGGCGCCTCGTCACTGGGCTGACTGAGGCCGGGCCCGGGTCGAGGTTCCTGGCCGTTGTCGGCGCGAGCGGGAGTGGGAAGTCATCCGTGGTCCGCGCGGGCCTGGTTCCGGCGATCCGGGACGGGGTGCTGGGAGGCCCGGAGGATCCTTTCGTCGCCGAGATGTTCCCCGGAGAGCACCCCATCGACGAGCTGGAGGCCGCTCTGCTTCGGATCGCGGTGCATCCGGTGCCACGACTCCGCGAGCGGCTCGATTCAGGTTCTCGGGGACTGCTCGAGGTCGTGGACCTCGTGGCGCCCGGCGAGGCGGAGGTCGTGGTCGTTATCGATCAGTTCGAAGAGGCCTTCACGCTCACCACAGACGAGCGGGAGCGGGAACGCTTCCTGGAGTCGCTTCGAGTCGCCGCCTGCGACCCCGAGAGTCGGCTTCGCGTGATCGTCACTCTCCGGGCGGACTTCTACGACCGCCCCCTCGTCTACCCCCGCTTCGGGGAGCTGCTCGCTGAAGGGACCGAGGCGGTTCCTTCGCTCACGCCCGATGAGCTGGAGCGGGCGATCCGAGGTCCGGCGGAAAGGATCGGCGTCCGACCCGAGCCCGGATTGGTTGCGGAGATGATCGCCGACGTCGCCCATCAACCCGGGGCCCTCCCGCTTCTGCAGTACGCACTGACGGAGCTGTTCGAGCATCGGGAGGAAGACCGGCTGACCCTCGCCGCGTACCGGGAGATCGGCGGGATCGCGGGGGCTCTGTCCGCTCGAGCCGATCGCATCTACGAGTCGACCGAGCCCCACGGCCGCCGTGCCACGAAGCAGGTGTTCTTACGGTTGGTCGCCCTTGGAGAGGGAAGGCAGGACACCCGCCGGCGCGTCCCCCGGGCCGAGCTTGACGCTCTCGACGTCGACCAGGAGGCGATCGAGAGAGCCATCAACATCTTCGCGGGTCACCGGCTCCTCACGTTCGATCGTGAGCCCTCCACCCGGGAGCCCACGGTCGAGATCGCCCATGAAGCGCTGCTGAGCGCCTGGGAACGGCTGCGAACGTGGATCGACGACGCTCGTGAGGACCTCCGTCACGAGCGAGGCCTGGCGCGGGCGGCCGCCGAGTGGCGTGGCTCCGGCGGCGATCCGAGCTTTCTCCTGCGCGGCGCCCGACTGGAGCAGCTTGAGTCCTGGGCCGCGACCACGGACCTGGCCATCGGGCGACCCGAGCGCGCATACCTGAAGGCCAGCGTGGATCAGCACGATCGCGAGCAGGAGGAGGAGGAGCGGCGGCGCGAGCGCGAGGTTCGGATCGAGCGGAGATCAGCACGCCGTCTGCGTGGCTTGGTCGCGGTCTTCGCGGCCGCAGCTCTCATCGCCACGACGCTCACCTTCGTGGCTACGGACCAGCGCGGCAGGGCGGAGCGGGAGGCCAGGATCGCCTCGGCGAGGGGGCTCGCCGTGGCCGCTCAGCCCGGGAGGTTGGGCTCCCTCGCGTACGGGGCCGGCGGCGGCATCTACGTGGCCAACTGGGACGGCTCGAACCCGGTCCGGATCGCGGCGGGCGAGTATTGGGGAGAGGGACCGATCTGGTCGCCCGACGGGCGGTACCTGGCCTATCGTGACCCGCCGCGGGACGTCGTCATCAGCGATCCGGAGGGCAACGTCATCGCAGAGTTCCCCGCCGAGGGCTGGGAGATCGCATGGTCGCCGGACTCCACGCGAGTTGCGGTCTGGGTCCGCTTTGGCAAGACGATCGGGGTATACGGGCTCGACGGCGAGCGGCAGGCGCTGCTCACCATGCCGTCCGGCTTCGTCTTGCAGGGCGATAACGACCCGATCTGGCTGCCGGACGGCGAATCGCTCCTGGTTCAAAGCGATGTGGTGGTCCCCGTCGACGGAAGCACGCCATACAACCTCTGGTTTGATCGACGACGCCGAGCGCGGGAGGTGACCTACTCGCCCGACGGATCGCGTCTCGCCTACGTCGCCGCCAAGAGGTCGCTGGTCGTTGCCGAGGCCGACGGCTCCAACCCTCAGGTGGTGTTCCGTGATTGGGTGGTTCCCGTCTGGTCGCCAGCCGGTGATCGGATCGCCTTCACGTCGAACGCGAACCAACTCCGGGTGCTCGACGTGGCGACGGGAAAGGTGACGTTGCTGGCCGAAGCGGACGGGTCGGAAACGCTCGAGGTCATCGACTTCTCGCCCGAGGGTGATCGGATCCACTTCTCGAGGTCGAAGGGCCCGATCGGCGCGGGCTCGCTCTGGAGCGTGAAAGCCGACGGCTCCGACCTTCGTCGACTCGTCGCCGTGACCGCGTGGGGCGATTGGCTATCGCTCGGTCGGACGCGGTGAGAGCTCGAGCGGGAGACGCTGCTCAGGTCGTGCGCGGCGCTCTGCGTAGCAGCAGGCTGAAGAGCACGACTTCGATGAATACGGTGACCACGGCCAGGATGAGGGCAGCCCAGATCGCGGTCCACCAGAAGTCGTCGATCGTCAGCGAGTCCGACAGTGAGGCGGTGATTTCCAGCAGGACGGCGCTGAGTAGCAGCGCCAGCAGTCCCGTGAGGAGTGCCGACTGCGGCGCGCGCCCGATCCGGATCAGGATCGCCCCGGCGATCGCATTGACGATCCCGAAGAGCGCCGAGATCCAGAGGTAAGACCAGAAGCCACCGGAGATCTCCATGCCGGGCAGCAACCAGCTCGTGATCGCAAACGCGAGTGCGAGGACGGCCCAGCCGATCAGCAGCACGACCAGCAACGAGCCGACGATAGCCGGGCGGGCGGACGGGTCGGCAGTGATCAGTTCTCCTTATCGCTCCGAACCAGCCGTTCCGCCGATCCCGTAGTCCTGAGAGAGCACCACGAGGAGGGAGAGCATGAGCGCGCTTCGCGTTGCCGTCCTGATCGTCCTTGCGGTGGCGCTCGCGATTCCGGGCATCGCCGCCGGCAAGCGCAAGCCGCCGCCCGCACCGCCGCCTCCGCCGGACACGGCTGCGGACTGCACGTTCGTCGTCGAGCCGTCGATCGACGACTACATCGTCCTCGCCACGCTGCTCGTCGGCGTCCGCTGCGAGACGACGAAGCAGCGGATCGACGTGACGGTCACCCAGTTCTCCCGGGACGGCGCGAGCCTCCCGCTCCTGCCGACGAATCTCCGCAGCTGCACAGGTACGTCGGAGTGCTTCGCCGGGATCGACCTGTTCTCGTACGACAACCACCCGGTCGCCTTCCCGGGCGACCAGCGCTACTGCGCGTCGGGCTTCGCCGTCGTCGGCGGGAAGGTGCTGGGGCCAGGCTCCGGCTGCGAGGAGGACGGGAGGATCTAGGCAGGGGGATCGAAGTCGGCGCGCGCGAGCTCTGCGGCCTCGCGCGCGTCGCAGCCGTGCAGGTGATCGTTGACGAGCCCCATCGCCTGCATGAACGCGTAGACGGTCGTCGGGCCGACGAAGCGCCAGCCGCGGCGCTTCAGCTCCTTCGCCAGCGCCTTCGACTCGGGCGTCTGAGCCATCTCCATGAGGACGTCCCAGGTGAACCGCTTCGGCCGTGACTTCGCGTCCGGCTCGAACCGCCAGACGAACGCCGCGAGCGAGCCCTCCTCGTCGACGAGTTCGACCGCGCGCTGCGCGTTGTTGATCGCCGCCTCGATCTTCCCTCGATGACGGACGATGCCGGCATCCTGGAGCAGCCGCTCGACGTCCTTCTCACCGAACCGGGCGACCTGCTCGAAGTCGAAGCCTGCGAACGCTTGCCGGAAGTTCTCGCGCTTTCGCAGGATCGTCAGCCACGAGAGACCCGACTGGAATCCTTCGAGGACCAGTTTCTCGAACAGTCGCCGGTCGTCGTCGACCGGGAAGCCCCACTCGGCGTCGTGGTAGGCCTGGTACTCGGGCGGTGAGGAGCCCCAGAAGCAGCGGACGACGCCGTCCTCGCCCTTGACGAGGCGGTCGCTCACTCGAGCGCCCCCTTCGGCGTCAGCCAGGTCATGACCTCCGCCGACATGCGACCCGCACGAAGGGCCGGGTCGCCCTCGAGCAGGCGCTTCGTCTCGTCCAGGCCGGTCCGGTAGACGGAGAAGCCGCGCTTCGTCTCGTCCTCCTGATCCTGGAACGGGCCGGAGAGGATCATGCGGCCCTCGTCCTTCATCCGGGCGAGGAAGGCGAGGTGGCCTGCCTGGATCTCCTCGAGCTCGGCGTCGCTGTACTCGAGCGCCCGCGGGCCTCGGCGCAGGAGGACGAACGTGAAGGCGTCGAGCTCCACGGCTACCAGCCTACGGGGATGTACGCCTCGTACAGCGCGATCGGGCCGTCTCGCTTCACGAGCCGTCCGCCGACTCCGCACTGCGGCCGTCCGTAGACGGCGAGGTAGCGGACGCCGAGCTCCGCGAGGTGGCGCGCGTCGGCGCACGGCTGCAGCTCCCGCAGCACGCGGGCGGCCTCCTTCGGCGCGACCGTCGAGTAGCCGGCCGGCCGCTCGCGAGGCGCCTGCATCGCGTAGTAGAGGTAGACGCTCGCCTCCTGGCGGTCCGGTGCGTAGACGGCCATCTCGAGTAGCCGCCCGCCTGGCCGGTCTCCAAGCGTCGTGTACACGCGGTTCCCCTCGTCCGCCGGCGTCGGCCGATAGGCGGTCACGTCGGCGCGGAGATCCACAGCGATCAGCGCCATGGCGACAGCGACCAGCACGACGCCGCGCTGGTCCAGTGCGAGGGCGGCCAGCCCGGCGAGGGCGAGGCAGGCGATCGGCATCAGCCGCCCCGGAACCCGGGTCGATCCGAGTGCGGGAAGCGCGTCCCAGAGTGTCTCGTAGCCCGGCAGGTTCGCGCCGAGCGCGAGCACCATCGGGACGAGTGCGCCGAGCCCGAGGACGAGCACCAATCGCGTGCGCCGCCAGAGGACGAGCCCCACGACCGCGAGGATCGGCACGAGCCAGCCGATGAACACAAAGGCCTCGAGTCCGTGCCGCGGGTCGCGCGAGACGAAATCGGCGAGGTCGGCGGAGTAGCGCTCGACCTGGGCGAACGAGCGCGAGTCGCCGATCGAGCCGCGGATCGAGACCGCCCAGACGACCAGCCCGGCGAGTACGGCTCCCGCCGCGGCTCCGCCGGCCCAGCGGCGGCTCCCGCCCCGCAGCAGCGCATAGGCGAGAACGAAGGGGATCGCCCCGAGGGCGAGGTGCACCTGCCCCGACAGCGGGATCGACACGAGCGCGGCGGCCGAGAGCCAGTACCACCGTCGCTCCCACGCCCAGAGCGAGAGCGGGAGCAGCATCGAGATCCACGCCAGCAGGTGGCCGGCGCCGCCCTGCACCGCTCGGTACGGCGACAGCGCGAAGATGAGACCGCCGGCGAGCGAGGCCCCGATCCCGAGCCCGAGCGACCGAAGCCAGAGGAACGTGAGCCCGCCGGCGCCGACGTAGCCCAGCAGCACGAACAGGTTCCAGGCCGCCACCGTCCCGAACACCGCCTCCAGCGGCCCGAAGACGGCGGCGAAGGGCCACCCGGCGAAGCTCACGCGCGGCTCGACCTCCGGGCGGAAGCTGTACGGGTCGAGCCACGGCTCGGCGCCGCGCGCGAGTTGGTGGCCGGGAAGCCAGAGCTGCCAGACGGTCTGCAGGTGATCGCCCGGCGCCGCCGCTCCGGGCAAGCCGGGCAACCCCTCCGCGAGAAAGTCGGTACGGCCGTCCTGCAGCGCCGGCCAGGTGGAGACGACGCCGGCTCCGAGGTAGACAGCTAGGACGAGTGCGACAACGCCCGAGCGGCCGCGAGCAGCTCGTCCACGTCCGGAACGTCGCCGTCCTCGTAGGCCCATGCGCCGCGGACCGTACCGTCGGTGTCGACGAGGAACGCCGACCTCTGGGCCACATCCGCCATCCCCCGGTAGTCCCGCGCGATCCCGAAGCCGCGGACCGCGTCGCCGTTCCAGTCCGAGAGGAGCGGGAAGTTCAGGTCGAGCGCCTGGATCCAGGCCACGTGCGACCACGCCGAGTCGCGCGAGGCCGCCATGACCCGGACGCCCGCCTCCTCGAATTCCCGGCTCCTGTCACGCAGGAGCTCCATCTCGCTCGTTCAGGTGCCCGACCAGTCGAAGAGGTAGAAGAGGACGAGGATCGGGCCCTCGGAAACGAGGTCGTGGAGCGACACGCCCTCCCGCGGCGCGAGCCAGACGTCGACGTCGGGGATCCGGTCGCCGGCCGCAAGCACGGCCGCACACTACTCGCCGCAGCACCAGCCTTCGATGCGTGGGAACTCGCCCGCGCCGGTGCCGCCCGGGTCGAACTGCACGGCGAGGCTCGAGACCGCCTTGATCTTCTCGACGTCCGTGGAGCGGAAGAAGAGCCACTGGTCGGCGCTCTGCCAGCCGAGGAGCAGCCAGCCTCCTGACGGCGACCAGGCGACGTCGCGGAAGGCGCCCTGGCCGGTGAAGACCTGCTCCTGGCTCCGGAGGAGGTCGCCGTCGACGAGCAGGAGCTCGCTCCGGTCGGCCTGCCTGCGCACCAGGGCGATCCCGTGTCCGTCCGGCGCGAACGCGGCGTCCACGAAGGCGCCGGGAAGCGCAAGCGACTGGAGCCGGCGGCCGGAGCCGTCGTAGACCGTCAGTGCGAACCGGCTTTCCGACAGCGGCACGGCGGCGAGGAGCCGTTGCGCGTCGGCGGACCATTCCAGCTGGGCTGGCGCCGCTCGGACCCGCGCGCTCCAGAGCGTCCGCTCCGAGTCCGTGTCACGAACGGCGATCCGGCCGCCGGGCGTCGCGTAGGCGAGGACGTGCTGCTCGCCGGGCCGCCAGGCCGGCGCGACGCGGGCGGCGGCGTCGAGCCGCTTGTCGCCCGTCTTGTCGCCGGCGACGACGCGCAGGTTGCCGCCGCTGAGGTAGGCGATCCGGAAGCCGCTCGGCGCCCAGCGTGCGTCGTGCACGCGCGGCCGGGCGAGCGTCCAGCGCACCTGGCCCCGCGGTGTGACGGCGACCAGCTGGCTCTGCTTCGTGACGACGGCATGGAGCCCCTGCGGCGACCAGGAAGCCGCGTCGTAGTCGCCGAGTCGCCGCTTCGAGCCGTCCGCCTCGACCACCCAGGCGCCCGTCGGCGCGCTGACGAGGACCCGGCCCGGCGCCGGCAGGGAGAAGAGCGCGGGCTTCGCCTGCGTCACGCCGACGACCTTGTCCTTCCCGATCGCGTCGCGGACGTCCGAGATCACTGCCCGGCCCGGCGGGCTGAGCACGGCCGCGAGCAGGCCGACCGCCGCGGCGATCCCGATCAGGGAGTTCGCGTGCCGCTTCGGCCACGGCGTCGGCTCCCGCTCGTCGAACGCGGTGCGGACGAGTTGCCAGGACCGCCGCTGCGCCCCGAGCTCGTCGGGCGGCGCCACGCCGAGGAGCGACCGCTTGAGCTCGCGCTCGTTCACAGCGTGTCCTCGTCCACTTCGAGCAGGTCTGCGAGGTGGTTCAGGCCGCGCCGCAGACGCGAGTTCACCGTGCCGCGCGGTAGGTCGAGCATCCGGGCGATCTCGCCGGGCGTGTACTCCAGCAGGTGCCGGAGGACGATCACGGCGCGGTGATCAGGCGAGAGCTCACCGAGGGCCGCGAGCACCGGTTGCGAGTACGGTCGGCCGCCGCCGGCGTTCTCGTTGGCTGCAAGCTCGAGCGCCGGCTCGCCGACCTCGGCACGGAGCGAGCGAGCACGCGCCCAGTCGATCGCGCGGTTGACGACGATCCGGTGGAGCCACGGGCCGAACGGACGCCCGCGGTCGAACCGGTCGAGCGTCCGGATCGCGGCGAGAAACGCCTCCTGGGCGATGTCCTCGGCGGCGGCGCCGTCGTGGACGACGAGGTAGGCGGCGCGGTAGGCGCGCGGCCAGTGCTCCCGGAAGAGCGCCTCGAGGTCGGGGAGCGATCCCGCCTGGGCGCCCGCGATCCAGGCGCGCTCGTCGGCTCGCAACCCGGCCATCGCGCGGTCCCTATACGAGCGCTGGCGCCAGGCAGGTCCATCGACCGATGTACGGGATTCCGAGGGGGCGAGGTCCCTGGCGGGTCGGCGCCACATGCTCGAAGTTTGCGCCGAAGTTCGGCTCTCAGCCAGCCGTGTCTCCGCCGGCCTCCGTCGCGTCGGCGATTTCCCGCGCCACTTCCACGATGTCGCGGTTCGCGTTGTAGACGCGCAGCTGGCGGTCGGCGCCGTTGCCGCGGCTCAAGATTTCGTGGATCCCCTCGAGCTCCCGGTCGGAGCCGAGCTCGCGCGCGTGCGGCTCGACCTCCTCCAGGCGGCGGCGGACGAGCTGTGCGACCGGGACGCGGTTCCGCTGGCCGGTTGCGAGGTCCATGACCGGCGCCTCGAGCCCGTACCTCACCGCGAGCCACTTGTTCTCGGTGGTCAGGATCCGGTGGTAGCCAGGGATCCCGCCTTCCTGCTCCGACAGTTCGGCGTAGTGCTTGACGAGCGCCTGGCACATGGCGGCGATCGCGACGGCGTCCTCGACGCGCGTCACGCAGTCGCAGATCCGGATCTCGACGGTGCCGAGCCGCGGGTGCGGGCGGATGTCCCACCAGATGTGCGTGTAGTCCGCGATCACGCCCGTCCGCTCCAGCTGGCCGACGACCTCCGCGTACTCCTCGTAGTTCTGGAACCTCGGGGGCGGGCCCGAGCGCGGGAAGGCGGCGAAGATCGGCTGGCGCGTCGAGTGGAGGCCCGTCGGCTCCCCGCGCCAGAACGGTGAGCTCGCCGACAGGGCGAGCAGGAGCGGAAGGTCGACGAGGATCCCGTTGATCACGTGGATGGCCTTGTCCGGCTCGTCGACGGCGACGTGGACGTGCAGGCCGAAGATCAGCTCGCGGCGGGCGACGTACTGCATCTGGTCGACGAGCGTGCGGTAGCGGTCGCGCGCAGTGATGCGCTGGCGTTCGAAGAGGCTGAACGGATGCGTTCCTGCGGAGCCCATCCGCAGGCCGTTCTCGCCGGCGATCGTCCGGACCGCGTTGCGCAGCCGGCGCAGCGAGGCGTCGGCCTCCCCGGCCGTGCGGCAGACGGGCGTCGCGACCTCGAGCGTCGACTGCATCAGCTCCGGCTTCATCTGCGCCTCGTCCTCGTGGCCGACGAACGCCGCGAGGACCGTGTCGATGCGCTGGACCAGGTCGAAGCTGTCGCCGTCGAGGAGCATGTACTCCTCCTCGACCCCGAGCGTGTAGGCCGGGCCGTCGCCGAACTTGTGGTCGAGCACGCTGCCCGCCGGCTCCGCTCCCTCCACGCCCGTGATCGACGCGGGCCAGGCCGCCTTCATGCGTCCTCCAGCACGGCGATCGCCTCGAGCTCGAGCAGCCACCTTGGATCGACGAGCCCGGCGATCGTCACTGTCGTGTTCACCGGGCGGATGTCGCGGAAGACCTCACCGTGAGCCCGCGCCATCTCGTCGAAGACGGACGGGTCGGTCAGGTAGACGCACGTGCGCACGACGTCCTCGAGCCGGGCGCCGGCGCGCTCGAGCGCGCCTCTGACGATCTCCAGGCACAGCTTCGTCTGCTCGTAGGCGCCTTCGGGCGGGTCGCCGCCGTCCGCCGGGATCGGCGCGGTGCCGGCGACGTAGACGGTGTTGCCGGCGACCACGGCCCGCGAGTAGCCCATGATCGGCTCGAACGGCCCGTAGCCGGAGATGCGGCGGTGCGGCACGGGCCTAGTATCCGCCGCCGTGGACGCTCTCCGCCAGGTGGAAGGGTGGCCGGCGGAGAACGTCGCCGCCGGTGTCGCGCGCGACGGGGAGGTGCTGGCGACCCACGGGCCCACAGATCGGGAATTCCGCTGGGCGTCCGTCACGAAACTCGCGACCGCGCTCGCCGCGCTCGTCGCAGCCGAGGAAGGCACGGTCGACCTCGACGAGGCGGCCGGCCCGCCGGGCTCGACGGTGCGTCATCTGCTGGCGCACACCTCCGGGCTCCCCTTCGAGGGCCGGGAGCCGATCGCGAAGCCCGGCGCCCGCCGGATCTACTCGAACGCAGGCTTCGAGGTGCTCGCCGAGTTCGTCGAGGAGCGGGCGGAGATGCCGTTCGCGGAGTACCTTCGGCAGGCGGTCGTCGAGCCGCTCGGCCTCGGCGCCGAGCTCAGGGGATCGCCGGGTGCCGGCATGCACGGATCGCTCGACGACCTGCTCCGCTTCGCACGGGAGCTTCTCGAGCCGACGCTCGTCGCCCCGGAGACGCTCGAGGAGGCGACCACGGTCCAGTTCCCCGGGCTCGGCGGCGTCATCCCCGGGATCGGTCGGTTCGACCCGAACGACTGGGGCCTCGGGTTCGAGCTTCGCGATGGCAAGCCGGACCACTGGACGGGCACGCGGTCCTCGGAGCGGACGTTCGGCCACTTCGGCGGCAGCGGGACCTTCCTCTGGATCGACCCGGAGCGACGGCTTTCGCTCGCCGCACTGACCGACCTCGAGTTCGGCGACTGGGCGCTGGAGGCCTGGCCGCGCCTCTCGGACGCCGTGATCGACGAGCTGGCTAGCGCCTGACGCGGAGGGTGGCCCGCATGCCGCGCGAGCGATGGTCGGCCACCGCGCACCAGAGGCGGTAGCGGCCGGGGCGGAGGCGGACCGAGAGCGTCGCGCGCTCGCCGGGGAGGATCGTCCGCAGCCGCCACCGCTTCGTCCCCCCGATGCGCTGGAGCATCAGGTCGTGCTCGTCCTCGCCGTAGTTCACGAGCTGGATCAGCACCGGCCCCTGGCGAACCGAGAGCCGAGACAGCCGGTACTCGAACTCGAGCGCGGTGACCTGCACGCGCGCCGGCGCCCGCGCAGCCAGGACGGGATGCGCGGCGCCCGCGACGGCAAGCGCCGTCAGCCCGAGAAGCGCGAGCCGCCTCACCTGACGAGCTGCAGCCGCCGGTAGGCCTTGGCGTTCGGGATGACGCCGGCCGCGTCGAAATCGAACCACTGCTCGAGCAGCGAGGAGTAGACGCTCCGGAAATCCACCGATGCCTTGAGGTTTCCCTGGCGGTCGACCGCGTCGCGCAGCCGCGGCAGCTCGCCGATCATCTGTCCGCGGACCCGGGAGCCCATCAGCATCCCGACGCCGGCCGCGCCGTGGTCGGTGCCGCGGGAACCGTTCTCCTCCGCCCGTCGCCCGAACTCGGACCAGATCAGTGTGATCACGCGATCCGCCAGCCCGCGCGCCTCGAGGTCGCGCTGGAACGCCAGGAGGCTGTCGCCGGTGAGCTTCAGGCCCTGCGAGAGCGCCTCGGCCTGGTCGTCGTGGGTGTCGTACATCCCGTACGCCCGCAACGCCACGCACTTGAGCGGGAGGCCGGCGCCGAGCATCGCCGCGAGCCCCTTGAGCCGCGCCGGGAAGCTGCTGCGGTGCTGCGGATAGGCCACCGGGCTCGTGATCCCGCCGCTGCCGTTGAACGGCGCCAGCTGGTGGCGAAGCTGCTGCGCCTGCTTCGCGGTGGCGGCGACGGAGGCCAGCGCCTTGTCGCGCGAGCCGCGGGCGCCGCCGAGCGCACCGAGGGTGTTCAGCATCTGCGTCTCGACCTCGCCCCAGACGCCTGGAGCCCAGAAGCGGTAGCCGTCCGCTCCGCGCAGGGCGGCGACCGGCGCCTTGGTGGTCGCGAGCGGCGGAGCGAGCTCCCCGTCGAGGCTCAGGCCCTGGAGCGGATTGTCGGGCCGGCCCGCCTTGTCGAGATAGCGGCCGAGCCACCCGGTCCGGAGGCCGGCGTTCGTCGCGCCGACTTCCCAGTAGTGCCGCGAGGTGAAGTGCGACTGGTCCGCGTCCGTGTAGCCGACCGTCGGCAGCACGGTGAGCTTGCCCTCGAGGTGCAGCGTCCGGAACGCGGCAGCGTCGGGGTGCCAGCGGAGCCGTGCGTCCTCGGTGAAGACAAGGCTCGAGTCCGGCAGCGCGAGCCGCGGGCGCAGCCGCCTGTAGTCGGGATCCGCGACGGGCGCGAGCAGCGAGAGCGAGTCGGCGCCGCCGTCGAGGAAGACGCTGACGAGCACCGGCTGCGCGGGAGCCGCCTCGGCCGCCTCGAGGATGCCCTCCTCGAAGCCGGGGAGGGCGAAGGCGCCGGCGCCGTAGACGGCGATCGCGAGCCCGGCGGAGCGAAGCAGCAGCTCGCGCCGGTCGAGGCCGGTGCCCGCCGGAAGCGGCATGCCGGGCTCGATCCCGGGCAGGCCTGACCCCGCCTCGGCGACGGCGCGCCTGAGGAGCGAGGACCGCGAGAACTCGTTGCAGCAGCGGCTCATGACGTCTGGAGGTCGGGGGAGACGGCGATCAGGTGGCGCAGCGAGTTCTCGATCAGCGCCGGGTAGCTCCGCCGCTTCCAGTTCGAGTTCGCGGTCGTGAGCGCCCGGTTCGTGTAGCCGCGCAGCACGCGGCGGGTGCCCGAGGCGAGCGGCGGGTCGCCCCAGAACGCCAACGCGCGGTCGAGCAGCTTGTCGGCGTCGTACGGCGCCTGGACCTTGCCCGGGTCGAGCGCGGCCGGGCGTGTGACCCTCCCGGCCAGCTCCCAGCGAGCGAGGTAGGTGGCCGTGTCGAGCCAGCGGTCGTCGTTCCAGCCGGCCACGTTCGGCGGGTAGAAGAGCTGCTGGCCGGCGTTCGCGCACAGCCACGTCCACGACTCGGTGTCGATGCCGCGGCCGCTCGCGCGGAGCAGTCCGGCCGTGTAGACGATCGGCGGCTTCACCATCCGCGGCCCCTCGTAGAGCAGCGGGTGCTTGAGGATCGCGCGGACGACCGGGCGCACGGCGAACCCGTTCCTGACGTAGAGCCGCTCCAGCGCCCGCTGCGTGCCGCGCGGCGGCGCGGTCGGGATGAAGTAGCCCCAGAGCTTCGAGACGAAGAACGACGGGTGGCGCGGGTGCTCGATGCAGAGCTCGACGGCGTCGCGCCAGTCGAACCGGCCGCGCTTCCCGAAGACACGCTTCATGCCGAGGTCGTGGCGCTCACGGTCGAAGCGGAAGCGGGTCGGGCCGACGTTCTCGCGCCAGTCGTTGCGGAAGCCCGTCAGCGCGCGCGCCTGCTCGCGGACGTCGCGCTCCGTGTAGCCCCGTCCCGCACCGAGCGTGAAGAGCTCCATCAGCTCCCGGGCGTAGTTCTCGTTCGGCGACCACTTCGTGTTGTCGGTGCCGGAGAGCCAGAGCAGCATCGCGGGATCGCGCGTCACCGCCATCGTCAGCTGTCGGAACGAGCCGAGCCAGTAGCGGCGGAAGAGCGCGTTTTGCCGCAGCATGAGCCCCTGCGAGCCGACGCCTTCGTTCGACGTCGCGAACCAGTCGTGCCAGACGAGCGTCATCCGCTCCATCAGCGGCCGGTTGCTGCGGACCATGCGATCGAGCCACCAGAGGTGGTCGTGGCCCCAGGCGTCTCTCGGCGCCAGCGGGCGACCCTTCTCGTCCTTCGGGCGGGGACCGACGAAGCGCTGCCGGCCCGGCGCGGTCAGCGCACGGACCGCCTCGTTCAGGCCTCGTTTCGCCAGCGCCTCGGCCTGGCCGCGGCGGGGGCCGAAGCCGGCACGCCAAAGCAGGCGCTCGGCCTCCTCGGGACCGAACTTGCCTCTGTAGACCGGGATGCGGGCTGCGGCTTGCGGCATGAAGCTGACCCCTTCGGGGTCAGATCGGCCGTCCCTTGAACGCTCCGATCCCTCGAACGAGGGATGCCTGGGCTTCAAGGAGCAGCGGCGCCGCGACCGAACCAACGCACATGGAGATCGCCGGACTCGGCCTCGCGATGATCGCCGTCAGCATCCTGCTGCTGGTCTGGGCGTTCCCGAACCTCCCCCGTCGCTAGACCTCGCGCAGGCGCTCAGCCAAAGTTCCTCGGGTGAGCCCCGGCCGCTGGCGCCTCCGCGTAGCCCTGTTCCTCGCAGTCGGCCTCGGATCGACGGGCCTCTGGCTGGTCGCGTACGGGACGAACGTCTTCGACGACCTCGATCTCGACACGGTCGACTGGCGCTTCTCGATCCGGGGCGAGCAGGAACCGCCCTCCGACCTCGCCGTCGTCAAGATCGACGACGTCACCTTCGACGACCTGAACCTCCAGTGGCCGTTCCCGCGCTCGCGGCACGGCGAGGTCATGCGGATCCTCGACGAGGACGGCGCCAAGGTCATCGCGTACGACGTCCAGTTCAGCGAACCCTCGCCGGACGCGGCGCAGGACAACGCGTTCATGGACGCGGCCCGGGCGGCCAACAACGTCGTCTTCGCGACGACCGAGGTCGGCGAGAACGGGGAGCCGAACTTCCTCGGCGGGGCGGAGGGGATCGAGTACGCGCGGACCACCGTCGGCAACGGCAACTTCGAGGACGATCCCGGCGGCGTGATCCGGCGAGTGCCGTACGCGCTCGACGGCCTCGAGAGCTTCTCGGTCGTGGCCGCAGAGCGCGCCGCCGGCAAGCAGGTGGAGCCGTTCGACGGCGACCGGCACCTGATCGACTACCACGGGCCGGTCGGGACGATCCCGTCGATCTCGTTTTCGGACGTCCTCGACGAGAAGTTCGAGCCCGGCACGTTCAAGGACAAGATCGTCGTCGTCGGCCCGTGGGCGCCGTCCCTCCAGGACATCCACCCGGTGTCCTTCGGCGACGACCTGATGCCCGGGCCCGAGATCCAGGCGAACGCGATCGCCACGATCCTCGACGGCCTGCCGCTGGAGAGGTCCGCGGACTGGCTCGACGTGGCCCTGATCCTCGTCCTCGGGCTGCTGCCGGCGCTCACCGGGATCCGGCTGTCGCTCCGCGGGACACTCATCCTCGCGATCGTCGGCGCCGCGGCGTTCCTCGTCGCCGCGCAGCTGAGCTTCAACGCGGGCTACGTGATCTCGTTCGTGTATCCGTTCGGCGCGCTGGTCGTCTCCTCGGTCGGGTCCATCGGCGCGCACTACCTCCTCGCCGCCTTCGAGCGGGAGCGGGTCCGGGACGTCTTCGCCCGGTTCGTGCCGGCCGCGGTGGTCGACGACGTGCTCAAGCGGACGGACGGCGACCTGCGCCTCGGCGGCGTGACCATGGAGGCGACGGTGATGTTCACCGACCTGCGCGGATTCACGTCGGTGTCCGAGGCTTTGCCCGCGCCGGAGGTCGTGCAGGTCGTCAACCACTACCTCGACGAGATGACGCTGGCCATCCACGCCCACGGCGGGACGCTGGTCTCGTACGAGGGGGACGGCATCATGGCCGTCTTCGGGGCGCCGATCGAGCAGGCGGACCACGCCGACCGCGCGATCGCCACGGCCCGCGAGATGCTCGAGACGCGGCTCCCGCGCTTCAACCAGTGGCTGGACAAGCGCGGGATCGCGAGCGGCTTCTACATGGGCATCGGGCTGAACAGCGGCGACGTGGTTTCCGGCAACGTCGGCTCCGCGAGCCGGCTCGAGTACACCGCCCTCGGGGACACGACGAACACGGCGGCGCGCCTCCAGGGCATGACGAAGGGGACGCCGCATTCCCTCTTCATCTCCGACACCACCGTCCAGCTCCTGCAGGCCGAGGTGCCGGACCTCGTCTTCGTGGACGAGCTGGAGGTCCGCGGCCGTCAGGCCAAGGTCAAGCTCTGGTCGCTGCCGCTCGGGGTGAAGTCCTCGACCTAAGCCTCGGTGAACAGCGGCCGGATGAACTCGTCGAACGTCTCCCGGTCGCAGCTCGCGACCGTCGCCCGTGTCATCGGCGAGACGGACGCCGTGCGCGGCAGGTCCATGGTCAGAGCGACCTCGCCGAAGTAGTCGCCCGGTTTGAGGACCCGGCGGAGGCCCCGGCTCTCCTGGGTGACCGAGAAGAGGCCGTTGAGGACGACGTAGAACCGATCGCCGTTGTCGCCCTCACGAATCAGCGGCTGGCCGGGACCGACCTCCTCACGCCGCATGTGCTGGGCGAGCTTCGTCAGCTGCTCGCCGGGAAGCTCCGAGAGGAGGCCGATCCGCGACAACTCGGTCACGGACGCCGGAGAGAACCTCACGACCCTTCTTCGTCCTCGCTCGGGAGGTCATCGTCATCGTGGCCCGGTCCCTGGGCCGCCTGTGACTCCGGCAGCTGGTCCGGCGCCTCCTCCTGCTCGTCGGGTGTGGGTGCTGGATCCTCTTGCACGGCCCTATTGTTGCGATCCGTGGGTGAGCTCGACGTTTGGAGGCACTGTCCGCTCTGTGCGACGCCGGTCCGGCTCGGCGACGGAAAGGTCGAGTGCCCCGCGTGCGGATTCGTCCAGTACGCGAACCCGAAGCCGACCGCCTCGGCGCTCGTCGTCGACGACGAGGGACGGGTCATGTTCAGCCGGCGCGCGAACGACCCGGCCGCCGGCAAGCTCGATCTTCCGGGCGGCTTCGTGGAGGAAGGCGAGCACCCGCTCGACTCGCTCCACCGCGAGCTGCGCGAGGAGGCCGGGATCGGGCTCCGCGACACCGAGTTCATCGGCATCTACATGGACTGGTACCGCGTCGAGCCGCGAGAGGTCTCGACGCTGAACCTCTACTGGAGCGCGCGGATTGCGGACGGCGAGCCGGAGCCCGCCGACGACGTCGTCGAGCTGGTCTTCGCCGCTCCGGACGAGATCCCGTGGGACGAGCTCGCCTTCGAGCACCTGCCCGATGTGATCTCAGCCTGGCGCAGCCGGGACGAGCGCGCGTAGCGCCAGCGGGTCGATCGCGAACTCGAGCGGCGTCTCGAAGACCGCGGGCTCGCCGTCGACCGCCGCCTGGATCTCGTGGCGCGCGGCGTCGATCGTGAGCTCGGTGCCGGCACGCTCGTCCCACTCGGAGATGCCCCACCCGACGCGGGCGAGATAGTGGTGCAGCTTCCCCTCGTCGAGCCGCTCGCGCTCCCCCAGCGAGAACAGCTCGAGGTTGTAGTCGTTGTTCGAGATCAGCGCGATGTCCGCCTCGACCGGCTGGCCGTTGATCACGAGCCCCATCGGCTCCCGGTTCGTGGCGGTGAGCAAGAGCGCGCGAAGCCTGGCGAACGCGGTCCGCCGCCGGCGGTGCCTCTCGCGCCGGTGGACGAGCGCGGCATACGCGCCGAGGCTGACGTTGTTGAGAAAGACCTCGCCGCGGACCCTGCCGACGTCGATGCGGCGCTCACGCCCGCCGAACGCGGCGAGTGCGCCGAGCGGGTCGTTCCGGTCGAGCCCGAGGTCGCGCGCGAAGTGGTTCCGCGTGCCGAACGGGATGCAGACGAACGGGAGGTCACGCTCGATCGCGACCTGGGCGATCGGCGCGAGGGAGCCGTCGCCGCCGGCCATGCCGAGCGCGTCGGCGTCGGCGGAGCGCGCGAGCTCCGTGGCGTCCTCGTCCTCGTCGAGGACGTACGCGCGGATCCCGCGCTCCTCCGCGGCGGCGCGAAGCTCGTCCGCGCTCGGGGAGTCGTCGCCCGAGCGCGGATTGATGAGCAGGAAGCCGGCTACCCGGCGCCGTTCTCGGACAGACCGAGCTGGCGCTCCAGCGCGCCCTTGGGCTGGGCGCCGAGCGCGGCGGCGGCGGGCTCGCCGTCCTTGAAGAGGATCATGGTCGGGATCGACGCGATCCCGTACCGCTGGGCGATCGCCGGCTGCTCGTCGATGTTGACCTTGACGAGCCTGAGCTCGCCCTCGCGCTCCTCGACGATCTTGTCCAGGATCGGCGCGACCATGTGGCACGGCTGGCACCACTCGGCCCAGAAATCGACGAGGACGGGCGTGTCGGAGGAGAGGACCTCCTGGTCGAACGTCTCCTCTGTCACAACCTGTGCTTCAGACATCTAGTGAGTTCCTTTCGAGAAGTGGATTCGGGAAAGGTAACGAGCGCCCCGGCTGGGCTGTTCCCGCCCCTCCGTAAAATCGAACGCATGGCGGAAGCCGTCTTCACACCGCTGCCCGAGAAGCCCGACCATCCCGCGCTGGAGCGGGAGATCCTCGCGTGGTGGGAGGAGCACGGGATCTTCGACCGGCTCCGCGAGCAGAACGCCGGCGGCGAGAAGTGGAGCTTCATCGACGGGCCGGTGACGGCGAACAAGATCCTCGGCGTCCACACGGCTTGGGGGCGGACACTCAAGGACGTCTTCCAGCGGTACAAGGCGCTGCGCGGGTACCGGCAGCGCTACCAGAACGGGTTTGACTGCCAAGGACTCTGGATCGAGGTCGGCGTCGAGCGTGAGCTCGGCCTGAACTCGAAGCGGGAGATCGAGGAGTACGGTCTCGCCGAGTTCGCGCGGCGGTGCCGCGAGAAGGTCATCTGGTCGGCCGGCGAGCTGACCCGCGGCTCCAAGCGCCTCGGCATGTGGATGGACTGGGGGAACGACTACTACACCTTCAGCGACACGAACATCGAGTACATCTGGCGGTTCCTGCGCCTGATGCACGAGGAGGGCCGCCTCTACAAGGGCAACCGTTCCACGGAGTGGTGTCCGAGGTGCGGCACATCGATCTCGCAGCACGAGCTGACGATGAGCGATGTCTACCGGGACAAGACGGACCCCTCGGTGTTCGTCCGTCTTCCCTTACGCGACCGCGAAGGACAGTCGCTTGTGGTGTGGACGACGACCCCGTGGACGCTGCCCGCGAACGTCGCGGCCGCGGTGAAGCCGGACGCCGACTACATCCTCCGTGAGAACGGCGACTGGGTCGCTCGCGAGCGCTTCGCCGACGAGGCGGCGGTGGAGACCGTCAAAGGCGAGGAGCTGGTCGGGCTGGCATACGAAGGACCGTTCGACCAACTAGCCGGTGCGTCCGACACCGACCATCGCGTGATCCCGTGGGACGAGGTCGCTCTGGACGAGGGAACCGGCGTCGTCCACATCGCGCCGGGCGCGGGCACCGAGGACTTCGAGTTGGGACAGGCACTCGGATTGCGGGTGATCGTTCCGATCGATGAGAGCGGCCGCTTCTACGAAGCCTTCGGCTGGCTTCACGGCCTGAGCACCGTGGAGTCGGCCGACCAGATCGTCCAGAATCTCGCCGAGCGTGGCCGACTCGTCGATGCGGGCGAAGTCGTGCACCGGTATCCGCACTGCTGGCGCTGCTCAACTCCGTTGGTTTTCCGCGTCACGGAAGACTGGTTCATCGCCGTCGACGGGTTGCGTCAGGCCTTGCTCGACGCGAACGCGACCGTGCGTTGGACGCCCGGATACATGGGCAAGCGGATGGACGACTGGCTCCGGAACATGGGTGACTGGAACATTTCGCGCCGGCGTTATTACGGACTGCCGCTACCGATCTACGAGTGTTCTTGCGGGCATACGAACGTGATCGGATCGAGGTCGGAGCTCGAGGAACGCGCTCTCGGTGGGCTCGAGCAGCTCGAGGAGCTTCGACGCCCGTGGATCGACGAGGTGCCGATTCGCTGCGAACAGTGTGGCGACGAGGTGCGCCGGATCCCCGAGGTGGGCGACGTCTGGCTCGACGCTGGGATCGTCCCGTTCTCGACTCTCGGGTGGCAGAACCGAGAGCGGATCCCGGAGGGCTACGGCACCGGCGCGGCGCGAGGGTTGACCCGCGCGGATCTTCCCGACCACAGCTACTGGGAGGAGTGGTTTCCCGCCGACTGGGTCTCGGAGATGCGCGAGCAGATCCGGTTGTGGTTCTACTCGCAGCACCTCATGTCGGTCGCCTTGACGGGGCAGGCGCCGTACCGGCAGGTGCTCGGCTACGAGAAGATGCTCGATGAGCACGGGCACGAGATGCACGGCTCCTGGGGGAACATGATCGAAGCCGAGGAGGCGTTCGCACGGATGGGCGCCGACGTCATGCGCTGGCAGTTCTGCGCGCAGCCTCCGGATCGGAACCTCCTCTTCGGCTACGGGCCGGCACATGAGATCAAGCGCGAGCTGCTGACCCTGTGGAACTCGGTTTCGTTCTTCGTCCAGTACGCGAACATCGAGGGCTTCCGGCCCGAGTGGGGCTCGGTGCCCGAGGGCGGGCGCCTACTCGACCGCTGGCTGCAGGCGCGGACGGAGCAGTTCCTCGCCGAGGCGGGCAAGGGCTACGAGCGGTTCATGACGGTGGACGTCCTTCGGGCGTTCCAGACCTTCGTGGACGACATCTCGAATTGGTACATCCGGCGGTCGCGCCGGCGGTTCTACGGCAACGATCGGGAAGCGTTCTCGACGCTCTGGTACGCGCTCGTGCAGGGCGTGCGGGCGATCGGGCCGGTGATGCCGTTCCTCGCCGAATACCTGTGGCAGGCGCTCGTCGCGCGGCCGTGTGAGGACGCGCCGGCGTCGGTGTTCCTCGCAGGGTGGCCGGAGGCTCGCGACTTCGACCAGGCGCTGCTGGATGGGGTGTCCGACGCGCGTCGCGTGGTGCGGCTCGGACACCAAGCGCGGGCGGGCTCCCAGCTGAAGCTGCGGCAGCCGCTGCGCCGCCTCGTCGTGCAGGGCGCAAGCCTGAACGGCGAGCACGTGGACGAGATCCGCGACGAACTACGTGTGAAGGACGTCGAGCAGGGCGAGGTCGAGGCGCAGGAGCTCGTCGTGAAGCCGAACCTGCCGGTGCTCGGGCCGAAGCTCGGCAAGGAACTCGGGGCCGTGCGCGCGGCCTTGGCGGCCGGTGAGTTCCAGGAGCTCGAGGGCGGGCGGTTCCGCGTCGGCGAGCGGGAGCTCGGCCCCGACGAGGTGCTCGTCGAGCGGCGCGGCAAGGAGGGATGGGCGGTTGCCTCCGAGGACGGCGTGAGCGTCGCGCTCGACACGAGGCTCGACCCGGAGCTGGAGCGGGAAGGCCGTGTTCTCGACCTCATCCATCGGCTGAACACGATGCGGAAGGAGGCGGGCCTCGAGCTGACCGACCGGATCTCCGTGACGCTGCCGGCCGACCAGGCGGACCTGCTCGACGAACACGCCGAATGGATCAAGGAAGAGGTGCTCGCCGTCTCGATCGAGGCGAACGGAGGCGATCCGGAACCACAGATCGCCAAGGCCTGAGTAAACCTTCGGCCGCTTTCGGCCGACAATGGACACATGGAGCGTCCAGCAGAAGATCGCCGCACGGGCAAGGACCGCCGCAGCGGCGAGGACCGCCGCACGCAGCAGCAGCGGGAGTACGAGGGCGAGCGCCGCACGGGCGGCGACCGGCGGTCGGGCAAGGACCGCCGCAAGCCGCGCCCCTAAGGGCGGGGTCAGACCCCGTGCCGATTCGCGCGCTGAACGCGCGCGAATCTGTGCCGTCACCTGGCGCCGGCAGGCCGTTCAGGGCATGTTCACGACGTGGCCCGCCCGTACCGCATCCTGGCGTCGAATGCCCTGTACCACGTGGTCGGCAAGGCGACGGGCACGGACAGTCTGTTCAGAGAGTGGGGCGACTACCGGCACTTCTTGAGCCTCCTCGAGCGCACGACTTTTCGCCTGCGCTGGCACTGTCGAGCGTACTCGCTGCTCGGCAACCACTACCACCTCTTGGTCGACACGCCCGAGCCGAATCTCGCCAAGGGGATGCACCGCCTCCACGGCATGTACGCGCAGGCGTTCAACCGGCGCCACGAGCGCTCCGGCCATCTTTTCGGTGATCGCTACTACTCGCTCGTCGTCGATACCGAGCCGCACGCGATGGAGGTGCTGCGGTACATCGCGATGAACCCTGTCCGTGCCGGGTTGGCGGATTCGCCGGAGCGGTGGCCGTGGAGCAGCTACAGAGCCACCATCGGCGACGCCACCGCGCCTCCGTTTCTCCAGGCAGAGGAGATCCTCCGCTGGTTCGCGCCGCGCCGGGGCGCCGCGATTCGGCGCCTGCGGGCGTTTGTGGAGAGTTCGTAGCGCCTTCGTGACGGGGTCTGACCCCGGCTGGGTCAGCGCTGCGCGTCGGCGAGCGCCAGCTCGCGGCGTAGCTCGACCGGCAGGCGGAAGACGACGTCCTCGTGCACCGACTGGAACGGCTCGATGCTCTCGACGCCCCGAGCGCGGAACCAGTCGCACACCCGCTCGACGAGCTTCTCCGGCGCCGAGGCGCCGGACGTGATCCCCACCGTGCGGACGCCATCGAGCCACCGCTCGTCGATGTCCGTCTCGTCGTCGATCAGGAACGACTCGACGCCGCCCGCACGAGCCACCTCGACGAGTCGGTTCGAGTTCGACGAGTTCCGCGAGCCGATGACGAGTAGCAGGTCGACCTCGCCGAGCAGGTCCTTCACGGCCCACTGCCGGTTGGACGTCGCGTAACAGATGTCGTCCCGCTTGGGCGCCCGGATGTTCGGGAACCGCCGCCGCAGCGTCGCGATGATCTCCGCCGTCTCGTCCACCGAGAGCGTGGTCTGCGTGATGTAGGCGACCCGGTCCGGGTCGTCGAGCTCGAGCGCCTCCGCGTCGGCGACGGACTGGACGAGCACCGTCGCCTCGGGCGCCTCGCCCATCGTGCCGACGACCTCCTCGTGGCCGGCGTGCCCGATCAGGACGACGGTGTAGCCCTCGGCCGCGTAGCGGCGGGCCTCGACGTGCACCTTGGTCACCAGCGGACACGTCGCATCCGTCGTCTTCAGCTCGAGCGCCTCGGCGTTCGCGTACACGGACGGCGCGACGCCGTGCGCCGAGAGCACGATCCGGGCGCCGTGGGGCACCTCCGTCTCGCTCTCGACGAAGATCGCGCCGCGCTCCTCCAGGTCGCGCACCACGTGGAGGTTGTGGACGATCTGCTTCCGGACGTAGATCGGCGGCCCGTGCAGATCGAGCAGCCGCTCGACCGTCTCGACGGCACGCTCGACACCCGCGCAGTACCCGCGCGGCGAGGCCAGGAGGACGCGCTCGACCACCAGACCATCGTAGCCCCACGCTGTTTTCTCGCTTTCAAAGATGGGCCGTTCGGCCTATTGGAATTCGCGCGTCGCGGCGGTAGCTTGGCCTCACTGGGCGACGCGAACCGCGGTGCGCGTACCTGGCCACGATCCGCGGTTAGCACTAGGGAGTGTCCGCCGCACCGACCCCCCCGAGCGGCGGGCCTCCCTCGTTTTCTGGTCCGGAGCCGAAACGCTCCGTATCCTTTGCGGCCAGTGGCGGCTGTGGGCTATGTGATGCTGGCTCTCGCGGTAGTGCTTCTCGCCGCAGCCGTTCTCGTGCTCCGCGCCCACCGCCGCCGGCGAGCGGCTTCCAGCGAGCCGGCGCCCGCCGCAGACGAGCCTGCTCCGGCCGGGCGAGCGGCGCCGAGGAACGGCGGCGACGGGTCGCTTTCCGCCAGCCTCTCGGACGACGCCGACGCGAAGGCCGTCGCCGACGCGTTCCTGGGCGAGGTTCTCGCGCTCCTCAGCGTCGAGGTCGCCGGCGTGTTGCTGATCAGCGAGGACGGCAAGGAGGCGACCGGCCTGGTCGGGCGGATCGACGGCAAGGACGTCGACTGGTGGCCGTCCGTGCGAATCGACCTCGAGCACGAGCCGTCCGCTGTCGCGAGCGCGGCCTACGAGGCCGCGCCGCTCACGATCTTCGACGTCGAGTCCTCGCCGCGGGTTCACCGGAGGCTCGCCGAGCGGGTCGGCGCGAAGAGTGCCGCGTTCGTGCCCCTACTGTCCGGCTCCCGCGTGCTCGCGGTGCTCGTCGCCGCCAGCACGAGCCGACGCCGTTCCTTCCCGGCGGACGAGGTGGCACGGCTGGAAGCGCTCGCCGGCGAGACCGCGCTCGCCCTCGACAAGACGCGCTCGGGCGCGCAGCTCCGGGAGGCGCTCGGCCATGAGCGGCTCGTCACCGAGATCGGACGCCGTGTTCGCTCCGAGCACGACGTCGAAGCGGTCCTCCGGGTCGCCGTCGAGGAGGTCGGCAAAGCGACGGGGCTCGCCCGTTGCTTCATTCGGCTGGGCGAGCCGGGAGCAGGGACCGCGATCAGAGCCGAGTGGGACGCCCCGGGCGTCGAGCCGATCGGCGATGCCGCGCCGACGCTCCCCCTCGTGAACCTTGCTCTGCGCGAGCAAAGGACCGTCGCGGCGGGCGACGTCGAGAACGACCCGGTGCTCGCAGGCCCCAACCCCGGCGTTGCGACGCTGCGAGAGCTCGGCACGAAGGCAGCGCTCGCGACGCCGATCGTCGCCTTCGACGAGGTCATCGGCGTCTTCGGCCTGCACCGGGCCGAGGTCGGGGAGTGGACTCGAGCCGAGGTCGCGCTGGCCGAGGCCGTCGCCCAAGAGGTCGGCCTCGCGCTCCGAACGGCCGAGCTCGTCGAGGAGAACCGCCGGCGCCTCGACCGCCAGGCCGCGCTCGTCCAGGCCGCCCAGGTGATGACGAGCGAGCTCCAGGTGGAGACGGTGCTGCAACGCCTCGTCGTCGAGGTGACGAAGCTGCTCGAGGCGGACGCGGCC
>Ga0081538_10000649_pt1 | contig 38484 bp, 41 predicted proteins | sample TabmetS5T2R1_FD_71022 | JGI IMG/M metagenome (GOLD analysis project Ga0081538, IMG submission 71022) | Tabebuia heterophylla rhizosphere microbial communities from the University of Puerto Rico - S5T2R1 | ecosystem: Host-associated > Plants > Roots > Rhizosphere ...
CTTCGACGCCGACGGCGTCACCCGCCGCGTCGGCGACGAGCGCGTGCTCAGGCGGGCCGCGCGGGGCTAGCCTTGCCGTGGAGCGGCATGGGCCCGGTGGCCCAGCCGGTCTTCAAAACCGGTGAGGTCGTGTAGCCCACGGCTGGGTAGGTTCGACTCCTGCGCCGCTCCGTTCCAGTCGCGTCCCCTGAAATGTTAGGAGCTCGTGAACTCGAGCGAAAAGGGCCGATTCGTCTATTTCCAGGTGTTTCGTTGGCAAATGACTTGACTTTCGGCTCATAAATGTTAATAATGTGTAATCGCCAGGGGCTCCAGCCCACAGCCGGTGAGGCCAAGGGGTTGGGGTTAGCGAATATGCGGCGTCCTGGGGAGAGCTCGTGGCAGTTGTGCGGCTTGGTCGGGCGTGCGCGCGACGGCCAAGTCAGGGGCAACTGGCCTGCGCAGGCTCGACGCGAATCTGGCTTCTAACCGACCGGCGGTACCTACGGCAACGAATGCCGCTGGCGCTTCACCGGTGGCTCTACGCGGCGGGCTGCCCGGTCGGGCTTGCGATCGCCGACGACGACAGCCGGCCGCTTCGTGCGCTCGTGTGGGGAGCCCTTGAGCCGGGCGACGTCGTCCTCGCGCGCAGCCGGCATCCGCTGGCGCTCGCGCTCCTACGAGAGGCAGAGGCAATCGGCGCTCGCACGTACGAGAAGTGGGCGACGGTGGTCGCAGTACGAGACAAGGCGAGCAGCGCGCTCGTCCTCGCCCGCGCCGGCCTTCCGGTGCCGCCCACGTACCTCGCCTCTCAAGCAAGCGATCTTGCCCAGCTCCCTGACGACGCGTTTCCGTTGCTCCTCAAGCCGCCCGAAGGTGACAACGCACGAGGCCTAGTCGTCGTCCGCAACCGCGGAGAGGTCGAGCGGCTGAACTGGAAGCACGGGCTGATCCTCGCCCAGCCGTACCTCGACGGGGACGGAGTTGATCTCAAGCTCTATGTCGCCGGAACCGACGTGTGGGCGGTACGTCGCCCGTCTCCCATCTCCGGCCTGAACGGTGATCCGATTTCCGTTCAGGTCTCGTCCGAGCTCAGGGACATGGCGATGGCTTGCGGCCGCGTGCTCGGGCTCCGGCTCTTCGGTGTCGACGTCGTCGAGTCGGGCGATGCCCGGTTCGTCGTCGACGTGAATGAGTTCCCCAACTACACGGGGATCGATGACGCCCCGGAGGCGATCGGACGGCTCTTGCTCGCTGAGGCAGCTGCCAGCGCAGCGGCGACGAACGGGGGCATGCACGCATGACGAGACCCGCTCGTCGTGTCGTGATCATCGGCCCGGGGAAGGTTGGCTGCGGGTACCTCGCGCCGATGTTCCTCCGCGCAGGCTGGGAGACCGTCCTCGCCACGCACTCGCCGGCCCGGCTCTCGCGGATCGAGCGCGCCGGCGGCTTCACGGTCCGCATGGGCGGAAGCGCGGAGGATTTCGCACTCCGGCAGTCGCCCGTCGTCGTCGGAACCGAACCGTTCCGGAAAGCGGTACGGCGCGCCGACCTCGTCGTCACTGCCGTGGGGCGCGAAAACGTCTGCGGGCTCGGGCCACCACTCGCGCACGCGCTGGCACGGCGTCGGTCGCCGCTCGACGTCTGGGTCGTCGAGAACGCCGACTGCGCTCCGATGCTCGAGCACGCGGCTCGCGGCGAGGCGGCGCGGTCCGGAATCGCTCTCCCCGCAGTCGCGTTCGCGGGTGGAATCGCGATTCCGGTTGTGGCCCGCGGCTGCTGGGGCGACACCGGCCGGCCCGAGTTCGTTCGCGACACGACCGACGGGCTTCTGATCGATGGAAGGGCGATCCTGAATCCGGTGCCGCTGCTCCCCGGCGTCCGTGCGACGTCGCGGTACCGCGAGCGACTGCGGGAGAAGCTCTTCGTGTTCAACGCTGGGCACGCGCTCTTCGCGTATCTCGGCGCCCACTGTGAGTACGCCCGCATCGACGAGGCGGCAAGAGATCCCCTCCTGCGCACCCTCGTCGAGGGCTGCCTGCTCGAAACGCGTCGCGCCGTCATCCAGGCGCACCGCGGACTCGGAAACGCGGTCATCGGACCGGTTGCACAGGCGATGCGCCGGTATGAAGACGTCGAGCTCGCCGACACGATTCGGCGGGTCGCTCGGCGGCCGATCCGGAAGCTCGATCCTGACGGCCCGCTCGTGGGCGCAGCGGAGCTGGTCTGCAACACCTTCGGGCGAGTGCCCGTTCCGTTCGTCCTCGCGATCGCGAGCGCGCTGCTCCACTCCGATCGCAGCGACCCGGAAGTGCGGCGGCTCGCCGGCATGTTGCGCCGGAACGGAATCCAGTCGGTCCTGTTGGACGTCTGCGGCCTCGCCCCCGACAACCCGCTCACGTGCGGCGTCGTCCTCACCTACCGCCGCCTGCGCCTCGGACAGAAGGTCGCTGGGCGAGCGGCAGTCACTTTCCCGGCACTTCCGCCCAGAGTCGCTGTTCAGGCGGCCGCCTCGTGAAGATCGCCTTCATCCTCGTGCGCCGTCCACCGGGGAGCATCTGGCCGGAGGTCATCGGTCATCTCTGCGAGCGCGGTCTCGAGGTCGACGTGATCTATCCGGACGAGCAGTCGATCGATCTGGGGCGTCTCCGCGTGGAGCACGACCTCTACGTGCTCAAGTCGGGCACCGAGACCGCGCTCAGCCTCGGCGGAGCACTCCACGCGCTCGGCGCGACGCTTCTCAACCCCTACCCGGTGGCGGTCATGTGCCGCGACAAGATCGTCGCGAGCGAGACCCTGGAGCGTGCCGGGGTCCCGGTTCCCGCGAGCTACGTCGTCTCGCAGCCTGCGCACCTTGCTCCCCTGCTCGACGACGGCCCGCTCGTCGTCAAGCCGTACCGCGGCTCGCAGGGACGCGGCATCCAGGTCGTGCGATCGGAGCGGGACATCGGCAAGCTGCACCCGAACGGGCCGCTCCTCGCTCAGCGCTACCACGCCCCCGACGGTCCTGATCTGAAGATCTACTGCATCGGCAGTGAGGTCTACGGCGTCGAGCGGGTTTGGCCGGCACGCACCTACCAGGAGAAGCAGGGCCGGCCGTTCAGGGTGAACAAGGAGCTGCGCGAGATCGCACTTCGGTGCGGCGCCGCGTTCGGCATCAGTCTCTTCGGGTTCGACGTCGTGATGAGCGGCGGAGTCCCGTACGTGGTGGACAACTCGAGCTTCCCGGGCTTCAAGGGCGTCCCGAACGCCGCCCAGCGCCTCGCCGACTACATCGACACCGCCAGGCACCTTCTCGCGCGCGGCGAGCTGCTCCTCCCCGGCCTCCTCGGCGGCGAGTGGGCGAGGGCATGAAGCTCTTCTTCCTCCTCGTCCGCCGGGTTCCGCCGGTCCCGAGCCCGGTGTTGGTGGACGTGTTCGACCTGCTGCGGCGACGGGGCTTCGAGGTCGACGGCGGCATCGCCGAGGAGATCGTCGTGCGCGCCGACCGCATCCATGTGGCGCACGATCTCTACCTCCTGAAGTCGCACACTGAGCTCTCGCTGAGCGTCGCTGGCAGCCTCGACGCCCAGGGCGCCATCCTCCTCAACCCCTATGCGAGCTGCGCGGCGACACAAAACAAGATCGTCGCCTCTCGGCTCCTCCGTGCGGCGGGCGTTCCCGTGCCGCGAACGTGGGTCACGGGCGAGCTCGAGCTGCTGCGCGAGATCGCGGCCGATTTTCCGCTGATCGTCAAGCCCTATCGCGGCCACCGCGGTGCCGGGATTCACGTCGTGCGAAGGCCGGCCGACCTGGCGGCCGTGAAGCCGGACGACGGTCCGATCCTGGCCCAGGAGTACGTGGAAGGCGGAGGCGAAGACGTGAAGGTCTACGTCGTCGGGGACGACGTCTTCGCCGTGCGGAAGCCATTCTCGGAGACGAGCTTCACGGTTCCCGGCCGGCCGTGCCCCGTCGACTTCGAGCTCCGGGCGATCGCGCTCCGGTGCGGCCGCGCGCTCGGTCTCGGCCTCTACGGGCTCGACGTGATCGAAAGTGCCGACGGTCCCGTCGTAGTCGACCTCAACTACTTCCCCGGCTACAAGGGCGTGCCGGGCATTGCGCCCCTGATCGCCGACTACATCGAGCGCTACGCCGCCGGCGAGGAGACGCTCGAGCTCCCGCCGCCAACCTTCGTCGACGAGGTGGGCGAGCCGGTCGGCTTGGAGTAGGAGCATGCGCGCCGCCCGAGCCAATCCCGTGCTGCTCGCCATCGTCGCCGAGGGCTTCCTCTCGCGCCTCAGCTTCGGGCTCATCAGCTTCGCGCTCCCCCTGTACGCGTACCGGATGGGAATGAGCCTGACGGCGATCGGCTTCCTGACCTCGCTCAACCTCGTCGTGGCGATCCTGCTCAAGCCAACTGCCGGCTCGTTCGTCGACCGGATCGGTCTCAAAGTAGGACTCCTCGGCGCGATGGTATTGCGGAGCCTTGTCTCGCTCCTGCTCGCGTTCGCGACCCTTCCCTGGCAGCTCTTCGCGACTCGCGCCGTGCACGGGGTCTCCATCTCCGTGCGCGATCCGGCGGTCAACGCGCTGATCGCCGAGAACGGCGGCAAGCGTTCGGTCGCAACGGCGTTCGCCTGGTATCAGACGGCGAAGAGCCTTGCGGGTGCACTCGGAAAGGTCGCCGCCGGACTCCTGCTCGGATTGACGGCCTCGAATTTCTCGCTGGTCTTCGGAGTCGCGTTCGCGCTCTCGGCTGTGCCGATCGTGATCGTCGCGCTCTTCCTCCCCGGCGCGAAGGTCGCGACCGCGGCGGCGAGCCACGAGCCCGAACCCGAGCCCGAGGACCCGGCGGTCAGGCCGGCGATGCTCCCCTTCATGTCGCTCGGCTTCCTCGTCAGCGGGACGGCCTACATGCTCGCGAACCTGTTCCCGATCTTTGCCGTCGAATACGGCGGCCTGAGCGAGGCCCAGGCGGGGATGATCTACGCGCTCTCGGCGATCGTCGTGCTCGCCGGCCCCGGGTTCGGATGGCTGTCCGATCACGTGAGCCGGAAGCTCGTGCTCTCAATCCGGAGCGCGGCAAACGTGCTTTCGTCACTTATCTACCTCGTCGCGCCGAACTTCGCCGGCATGGCGACCGGCCGCGTCGTCGACGATCTCGGCAAGGCCGCCTTCCGGCCCGGCTGGGGAGCGCTGATGGCCCACGTGGCGAGCTTCGACAAGCGCCGGCGCGGACGGACGATGGGCTACCTGAGCGCGGGCGAGGACGCCGGCGAAGTGACAGGCCCGATCCTGGCCGGCTTTCTCTGGAGCACGTGGGGTGCACCTGCCCTCCTCGCCGCCCGCATCGCCTTTGCGATCGCAACGGAGGCGTACACGATCGCGCTCACTCGTCGCTGGACGGGGTCGGTCGCGCCGGGCGGTGCCCGCCGCCCGCTACGCGAGTGGCGCGAAGCGCGGGTGCGCCGCCGAGAGGAGGAGGCGGCTTGGTACGCAGAGTTGCACCGGCTCTCCTGGAACGTCCAGCTGGATCTGCGCCAGGCGGTCTCGTCCAGACCCGAATCGATTCAGCGACTCGACGTGCTCAGGCAGGCGCACCGGCCGACGCGCGGCGGCGATAGCCGATCCGGTAGCGACCCAGGCGCCCGTACCGCCGAGCCAGCTTGAGGTAGTAGACCGAGCCGACGGTGGGCATCAGGATCGCTTGAAGTAGGGCGTACGGCGGGTAGACGATCATCCCCCAGGAACGCACCTGCCAATTCGCGATGAACGTGACGAGTGCGTAGACGACGAAGAGCGCGAGAAGCGCTTGGAGCAGCACGAACGGCTGGAGATAGCCGATCAGGCTGTCCCACTTGAAGTAGACGCCGAGCCAGACGAGGCCGAGGTAGTAAAAGCTCCAGACGGGCAGCTGTACCGCGTTCTTGTCGAAATTCACGATCGTGTGCCGGAAGTTGCCCGCCCACCAGAGACGGCGCTGCCGGAAGAGATCCCCCCAGGAGTCAGGCGCCTCGGTTTCGACCCGCAGGTCCAGGTGCCTGATGCGCAGCTTGAGGGCGAAGGCGACGCGTCCGGTCTCGATGTCTTCGCCGGGTGTCCACATGGAATGACAGGCGAAGATCGCGCGCCAGGCCGTCGTGGTCGCCACCGTGCAGGCGCCCGACGTCAACCAGGGACGGTAGTGCCGAGAGAGCATGGCCATTCGGTACTCGAGTTGCTGGAACCGACGCGCGATGCCCTTCGCGTCGGCGACTTCGACCTTGGTCGAGGCGACGTCTGCGCCGGCCCGGTCCATGGCGGCGACGTACCGGCCCAGGTCCTCGAGGCACCTGGTGTCGCCGTCCATGCGCACGAGATAGCGCGTGCGGATCTGGTCGAGAACGGCCGCGATGAGCGTCGGGGGAGAGGGCTGATCCGGCGTGGCGAAGGCGACGCGCCACCCCTCCGCTTCGAGCTCGCCTGCGAAGGCGGCCATGCCGGGGCCGCGCGGGTCGAGCGCGACGAGCACGCTCGCCTGCTCGCGAAGAAGGTGAGCCCGGTCGGCGAAGTAGCGCGGGTGGCCGTAGACCGGCACCACGATCGTGTAATCGGAGCTCCGCTCGAAGTGCGGCGCCAGTGTGCGCCCGCGCCACCATGCGAGCACGTTCTGGAAGTCGAACGCGAAGAGGACGAACGCGAGTGCAACGCTGGCCGTGTAGAGGCTCAGCGTCGTGTCCGTGCGCGCTTGAGGGGCGCCTTCTTCGTCGGCGTCGAGCGCTTGAGGTCGAGGACGCGGACCTGCGGAATAACGCTTCGGCAGATCTTGCCGACGACACCGAGCCTTCTCGCCTCAGGCGAGGCCGGGATCTTCATGCCCCGCTCGCACTTCAGTTGCGAGACCGTGACCTTCTTCGTCCGAAATTGCACCTTGCCGTCCTTGTTGATGGCCGGCACCAGGACGAGCGTGATGATCGTCGCCACGATCGAAACCGGACCCCCGACGCTTCGCATCTCTCGTTCGCTCCTTCAATTCCGCTGCTTCGATTGACGTGACCCGTGCCGGTCACACTCGGCAAACCGTTGCACGGCTCCGCACACCGTCCAATCGGCCGTCGGTGTAGTTTTCGGAGGCAAATTCCAGGGCTTACGGCCCGGAAACGGGCCTAGCCTCTACCTAAAACCCCCGCAAAGGGTCAAAGCCGCGGCGACAGATCTGGCAACAACCGTCAGCCGGTGAGGCGGAAGACGAGGATGTCCCTCCGTGGCTTCTGCGTCGTCCGGATCACCGACAACGTGCCTCGCGCGTTGTCGTAAAGCCGCGTGCCGCCGAGGATCGCAAGCTCGTAGAGCGCCGGGAAGCGGATCGAGCCGCCCGCGACGAGCCTGCCCTTCGGCAGGAAGAACGTCGCCGTGCAGCTGCGCGTGCCCGTGGACACGAACGTGCAGACGTAGTCCGCGTGACCCAGCGGCTTCCCCGACAACCGCTTGTTGAAGAGGTTCTGGCGAATGATCTCGGTGTCACCGGCACCTCGCCCAGGCGTCCCCATGTCGACGCGTTCGCGGCTGATCTCGCGCGTCGTGATCCGGATCGTCCCCGGCCCGGTGCCAGCGGTCGAGATCATGCTCCAGCCGTTTATCAGTGCAGTACCCCCAAGCACCGTCGCGATCACGACGGCGTAGAACAGGCGAGGCATCCCCCCACTCCTTTCGCTATGCCGCTAAGTCGTCCCCGTTCGAAGCTACCGGAAGCTCGAGCCAAAACACCGACCCTTTCCCCGTGGCGCTCTTAAAGCTGATTCGTCCCCCATGAGCCTCCACTACAGAGCGGGCAATCGTCAAGCCCAAGCCACTGCCCTGGATGCCGCTCGCGCCGGCATTTCCGCGGAAGAACTTCGCGAAAACCCGCTTCTGGAGGTCGTCCGGGATGCCGAGCCCCTCATCGCGCACACTGACCCGGACGACGTTGCGCTCGCGCTCGCCGACCACCTCGACGGTGCCGCCCTCGGGTGAGTACTTGATCGCGTTGGAGAGGAGATTCGCCACGACCTGCGCGAGACGGTTCGGATCGCCGCGCACGGGCAGAGGTCTCGGCGGGAGCACGACGTCGAGCCTGTGCTTCGAGCTCTGGCCGGCGAAGAGCCGCGCCTGCTCGTCGACGACGGACTTGATGTCGATCAGCTCGCGGGCGAGCTCGAGCTGTCCTTCCTCCAAGCGTTCCACGTCGAGGAAGTCGTTCAGGAGCGCCGACAGGCGCCGGCCCTGCGAGTCGATGATCTCGAGGTACCGCCGCTGGTCCTCCGGGTCCACGTCCCGCGTTAGCAACAGGGACGTGAAGCCGAGCACGCTGGCGAGCGGCGTCCGCAGCTCGTGCGACACGATGCTGACGAGCTCCGATTTCAACCGCTCGCTTTCGCGGAGCTTTGCGTTCTGCTCCTCGAGCTCGGCTTCGTGGCGCTCGAGCTGCTCGGCCATACGGTTGAAGGCGACCGTCAGCTCGCCGACCTCGCCGGGCCCCTTGCCCTGAAGCCTCGTCGAGAAGTCGCCTTCCGCGAGCTTTCCGGCCGCGTCAGCTACGGCGCGCACCGGGCGGGCCGTCGACCGAGCGAGGTAGATCCCGAACAGGATGATCAGCAGGGCAGAGAGGACAAGGCCCGCGATGGCGAGCGCGATCGCGCGGTCGGCTTCCCTGTTCGCAGACTGCGCGATCTCGCGTGTCTCCTTGTCCTCCGCCCGGAGAAACTCGTCGAACCGGTCACGGATTCCGTCCGTGTGCGTCTGCCCAATCGCCGTCGCCTCGACACTCCGAGCGGTCGCAGGGTCGTCCCTCGCGATGCCGACGATGGGGACGGCCCAGTCGTTCACATAGTCGCGGATTGCGACGGCGAGCTGCCGCGCGAGCCGCACGTTCGAAGAGTTGGCGGCCGCGAGGCGCTCGAAGGCGTCCAGCTGTTCCGGCAGCTCGGCCCGCGCCGCTCGAAACGGCGGGAGGAAGCGGTCGTCGCCGTCGAGGACATAGCCGCGGAGGCTCGACTCGATGTCGATTACGAGCTTTTCGAGTACGACCGACGCGGCGCGCATCTCCTTCGCTCGCGTCTCGCGCTGCGTCGCGTCGTTCAGCGCGGAGACGGCCTGGATGAACACCGCGAAAACGCCGGCGATCAAGAGAGCCAGCACGATGCTGGCGGCGATCATGCGCGTCGAGAGTGAGATGGATCTGATCCGCGCGCGGATCGGTGCCCCCTGGCTCACGCCTCTAGGACGTCCTCGACGATTGCAGTCAGCTCGTCAGCCTCGAACGGCTTCGGCACGAACCGGTCAGCGCCGGCGTTCATTGCCGCTTCGTCCGCGTGGCCCCACGCGCTCATGACGATCACGCGCGTGTTTCCGTTCGGCAGCTTCTCCCGCAGGTCGTCGAGAACCTCCAAACCGCTTCGACCGGGCATCATCAGGTCCAGAATGATGAGGTCCGGCCGCGCGCGCAATGCCATCTCGACGGCCTCGTGGCCGTCCTCGGCCTCGAGGAACCGGTAGCGCTCCCCGAGCACCGCGCGGACGAGCTGCCGCAAGTTGTGGTCGTCCTCGCAGATGAGGATCGTTTTGGTGGCGGCGGTGTTCACGATCGAATCTCCTGAAGACTAGCGAGGTCGACCGTCGATTACCACAGATTTACATAGTTTCTTGACCTACTTGGTGGGGGCGCCGCCGCGCGCCCCCACCATGGTCACCTTCGGTCTACAGCGCTAGTCGTCGTCGTCGTCTTCGTCGTCGTCGTCGTCGTTCCTCGGGCGGAAGACCTCGTAGACGGCTCCCTGATCGAGGGAGACGACGTAGAGATTGCCGTTCGGCCCGGTCTGCACGTCCGTGCCGACGCCGAAGTTCCGGCCGAAGAGGAGCGTCTCGCTCTCCGTGATCTCCCACTTGTGGCGGTTGTCGGCGACGCCGTCCGCGAGCCGCGGATCGTCGACGTCGATTCGCCGACGGTTCTCCGTCAGCTCGAGGCGGAAGATGTGTCCGCCCTCGAGGAACGGCCGGGCGGCGGCCACGAACAGGTCGTTTCGGTACTCGCGCCCGAGCGCGCGGCTGGCGAGGAAGCCAATCCCGCCAGGTGCCACTTCGAACTTCCAGCTCAGCTCCGGCGCGCTGTACTCGGCGCCGGGGAGCATGAAGAGCCGCGAGAGCGCTTGGGCCGGTGTGTCGGCGATATTCGTCGGCGGCCAGCGGATCTGCTGGAGACCGAAGTAGGTCGCCGCGAAGGGATCCGGCGGCGACGGGGTCACCGTCGTCTCGATCGCCTTGAATTGAGCGACCCGCTCGGGCGGGCCCATGATTTGCACCCAGCCGGAGTTGAAGCCCTCTTCGGCCCGATTGATCTCGCTGAAGCTGTCGTCGCCGTTCTCCTGCTCCCAGAGGTCGCCGGAGACGGGATCGAATGCCATCCCGAAGCTGTTACGCAGGCCGTAGGCGAAGATCTTCTGGATGTTCGCCCCGACCTCGCCGCCCATGTTGCGGCCGGCGCGGAAGAACGGATTGCTGCGCGGCGCGGTACCGTCGCGGTTGAGCCGCAGGATGACGCCCGACAGATGCGCGTTGTCCGGCTCCGGCCCGCCGAACTGGTCGTCCGGCATGCCTGGGCCGAACGGCCCGTTGGGCAGGTTCTGCAGCTGGCCGCGCCGACCGAGGTCCCCGATGACGACGTAGAGCTTCTTGTCGGGGCCGAAACGCAGGACGCCGCCGTCGTGGTTGCCGCGCTCCGGCTGTCCGGTGTCCTGCTGGATGGCGCGGAGCCTGATGATGTTCTGGTCGTGGGTGAGCGTCGAGCCGTTCCAGAAGAAGCGGTCGACTCGGTTCCCGAGCAGCGGCGTGTCGCTAAGGACGGTGCTGTCGGTGCCGCTTGCGCTTTCCGTCCAGTAGAGGTACACCCGCCCACTGACGAAGAAGTGCGGGTCGAGCGCGATGCCGAGCAGGCCCCGCTCGGAGCCGCTGTTCACCGGCAGGTCGAGGACGGTGGTCACGGCGCCGTTGCGGACGCGCTGCACCTTGCCTGTGGCCTTCTCGAGGACGAACATGTCGTTTCGGCCGAGGAAGGCGATGCTGATCGGCTGGTTGAGCCCCGAGGCCGCGGTTCTGACAGCGAGCTTCGGGTCGACCACCGAGGGCGCCGCCTCAGCAAGGGACGGCACCAGCGCCGCCGCCAAGGCGGCGAGCGCGAGCGTTCGGAAGGGTCGTTTCATACTGCTCACCTCCGTCTCGATGACGAGTCGGGGCGAGGCCGCAAGGCCGCTGTGAGCGGATCTCCCCCGTAATCGCTACGGGGTCCGGCCCGGTCCGGTTTGGCCTTCGTACTATCCGGCCGTGGTTGCAGAGGCATTCGCCGCTGCGGCGCTCATCTGCCTCGATCCGGGGCACGGGACGCCGCCCGGGATCGGCCGCCAGCGCGAACCGATCGGGCCCGGTTCACGCGTCACGAAGATCAAGGACGGCGGCGGAGCGGCCGGCGAGGCTGAGGTCGTGCTCGCGATCGCCCGGCGGACGCGGGCGCTGCTCCTTCGACGCGGCTACCGGGTCGCGATGACGCGAACCGGCTCGACGTTCCGCGGGGGGAACATCGAGCGCGCGCAGTTCTGCAACCGGCGCGGCGCGGCGCTCATGTTGCGGATCCACGCCGACGGCTCGGCGAACCCGGCTTCGCGAGGCGTCTCGACGCTGACGCCCGCGCACCGCCGAGGCTGGACGAACGACGTGTACGGGCGGAGCAGGCGCGCCGCCGGCGCGATCCAGCGCGCACTCGTCGGCGCAACGGGTGCCCGTGACCTCGGGGTCGTCGAGCGCTCGGACCTGACGGGCTTCAACTGGGCCGACGTTCCGGTCGTCCTCGTCGAAACGGGGTTCCTGACGAACCCGACCGAGCGACGGCTCCTGCGCTCGAGCGCCTACCAGGCGCGCGTCGCGCGCGGGCTCGCCGCGGGAGTCGCGGCCTTTACTCCTCCGACGTAGAGCCGCCGCGCATCTTCTCGACGGCGCCGCGGCCCTCGGCGTGGACCGCGCGACGGCGCTCGGCCGGGTCGGCCGGAACGTCCTCCACCGCGTCGACGGTCGTCTCCGCCCCTTCGAACTCGTCCCGATCGTCGACCACGGCGCGTGACTCGTCGAGGCGACGCCGCAGCTCCTCGGCGCGCGGATCGGCCGCGATCTCGACCCAACCCTCGGGTCGGCGCCTCAGCCGGCGCCAAAGCGCGGCGGCCGCAACAGCGAGCCCTCCGGTCAGGAGCGCGAGGCGCTTCACGCGGGCGATGCTACTATGCCGCCCGCTTCCTGCCCCGCTGCCGCGCAGCGTGGCCGTCTAGACCGAAGGAAGGACAGTGCAGCCCTACGAAATCCTGCTCATGCTCGATCCGGAGCTGCCGGACGAGCGCCAGACCGAGATCGTCACCCGCACGCGCGAGCTGATCGAGCGCGGCGGCGGGAGCTGGGACGCCCACGACGTCTGGGGCCGCCGAAAGCTGGCCTACGAGATCCAGCACAAGACCGACGGCTCCTATCACCTGCTGACGTTCGCGGCCGAGCCCGAGACCCTCGACGAGGTGTCCCGCGTGCTCAAAATCACGGACGGGGTCATGCGCCACATGGCCGTCCGTCGGAGCGAGCGACGTCCAGCGGGGACGGTAGCGTCGCCGTCCCGGGACCGGCAGGATGCTGTCGAGCCCGCACCCGTCGCCGCCCAAGAGGAGGAATAGGCATGGCCAACATCAATCGCGTCGTTCTCGTCGGCAACCTGACCAAGGATCCCGAGCTCCGGCACACGCCGAGCGGAACCGCCGTCTGCAAGCTCCGGCTCGCCGTCAACACGCGCCAGAAGGACTCGTCGACCGGCGAGTGGGGCGACAAGCCGAACTACTTCGACGTCACCGTCTGGGGCAACCAGGGCGAGAGCTGCGCGCAGTACCTCGCCAAGGGCCGCGCCGTCGCCGTCGACGGTCGCCTCGACTGGCGCGAGTGGGAGGCGCAGGACGGAACGAAGCGCCAGGCGGTCGAGATCATCGCCGACACCGTGCAGTTCATCGGCGGCCGCGGCGAGGGTGAGGGCGGCGAGCGGCAGTTCGTGCCCGCCGGTGCGCAGAAGGAGAACGCCGACTTCTCGTCGTCTGCGGCCGACGACGACATTCCCTTCTGATGCCGAAGGCACGGAGAGGAGCGGAGCAGCGGAGCGGGCGCCGCGGGCCCCCGACGGGGCCGATCAAGCGGCGGTCCTGCCAGTTCTGCCGCGACCACGTCGACGAGGTCGACTACAAGAACACGAACCAGTTGCGCCGGCTCGTCTCCGAGAAGGGCAAGATCCGCTCCCGGCGCATCACCGGCACCTGCAGGAGGCATCAGCGGCAGGTCGCGCTCGCGGTCAAGCGGGCGCGTGAGATGGCGCTCCTGCCCTACGCCACGACCTAGGGCCCGATGCAGGTCATCCTCCTGAAGGACGTCGAGAAGGTCGGGCTGCGCGGCGAGGTCGTCGACGTCGCGCGGGGTTACGCGCGCAACTACTTGCTGCCGAGGAAGCTCGCGCAGTCGGCGACGCCGGGCGCGCTCGAGGAGCTGCAGCGTCGCGAGGAGCTGCGGGCCCGCCAGGAGGCGCGGACCCACGACGAGGCGCGCGAGATCGCCGCCAGGCTCGAGCAGACCGTGATCCGCTTCGACGTCAAGGCCGGGCCGACAGGCTCGCTGTTCGGCTCGGTCACCGCGACAGACATCGCCGACCGGCTCTGGGGCGACCACAAGATCCGAGTCGACCGGCGCAAGGTCGAGCTCGGCGATTCGATCAAGCGGGTCGGGCGCTACGAGGTCCCGGTCGAGGTCTTCACGGACGTGGACGCGACGCTCCGTCTCGAGGTCGTGCCCGAGGGCGGCGATCTCGCGCAGATGGAGGAGCTGGAGGCGCGCGCGAAGGCCGAGGAAGAAGCGGCGGCCGCCGCCGCTGCCGCCGAGGCCGCTGCGGCCGCGGAGCCCGAGGGCGCGGTCGAGCTCGAGGCGATCATCGAAGAAGAAACGGCCGTCGAGGAGCCCGAAGCGGCCCCCGACGAGGCGCCGGACGAAGAGCCGGCCCCCTCCGAGCAGTAACGAATCGGAAACGAGTCGTCCACAGGCTTATCCAGAGCCTGGGGATGCCGGTGCGAAATTGCCGCTCGGAGCGGCAAATCCGTCGCGCCGATCGGGCGCGATCGTGGGGAGAACGTCCGCCCGGCCGTGGAGAATCGCTGGGAACGTGTGTTCTTCTGCCTGCATATCGACGCTTTTTCGCCCTAGTAGTAAGGGACAACGGGGTTGCGATGGGGCCCCGGCCTCGCCATGAATGCGCCGGTGAGCGCTCAGGTCGCCCAGATCGCCCAGGCCGCAAAGACGGCCCCGGTTCCGCCTCAGAATCTCGACGCCGAGGAGTCCGTCCTCGGCTCGATGATGCTCTCCCCCGGCGCGATCGGGGCCGTCAGCGAGATCGTCGACGCGGGCGACTTCTACCGCGAGAGCCACGCGAAGATTTATCGCGCCGCCCTGGCGCTGTACGCGCGCGGGGAGCCGGTCGACGCCATCACGCTGGTGGACGCACTGGAGGAGCGCGGCGAGCTCGAGGACGCGGGCGGTCGCGTCCGAATCGGCGAGCTCGCCGCGCTCGTCCCCGCCACGGCGAACGCGGCCCACTACGCGCGGATCGTCCGCGAGACCGCAACGCTGCGCGGCCTGATCCGGGTCGGCCAGGAGGTTTCGCAGCTCGGCTGGGAACGCCCGGGCGAGACGGTCGATCTCGTCGACCGGGCGGAGCAGTTGATCTTCGACCTCTCGCAAAGCCGAGTGTCGAGCGAGTTCGCCCACATCGAGGGCCTCCTGAAGGAGAGCTTCGAGCGCATCACGGCGCTGTACGAGGCAGGCGAGGAGGTGACCGGCGTGCCCTCGGGCTTCCGCGACGTCGACCGCCTGACCTCGGGCTTCCAGGCCGGCAACCTGATCATCCTCGCGGCCCGCCCGAGCATGGGGAAGTCGGGTCTTGCGCTCTGCATGGCGGCAAACATCGCCGTCCGCAAGGAGCTTCCCGTCGCGCTCTTCACGCTCGAGATGTCGAAGTCGGAAGTCACGCAGCGGCTGATGTGCAGCGAGGCCAAGGTGGAATCGCAGCGGCTGCGCACCGGCAAGCTCGCCGCCGACGACTGGCCACGGCTCACCGCCGCCTGCGACAAGCTCGCGAAGGCGCCGATCTACGTCGACGACACGGGCTCGATCACGATGATGGAGATCCGGTCGAAGGCGCGGCGGCTGAAGTCGAAGGAGCCGAACCTCGCGCTCGTCATCGTCGACTACCTCCAGCTGATGACCTCCGGCTCGAATCCCGAAAACCGCGTCCAGGAGGTCTCGCAGATCTCCCGGAACCTCAAGGTGCTCGCCCGCGACCTCGAGGTGCCGGTGATCGCCCTTTCGCAGCTTTCGCGCGCCGTCGAGCAGCGCCACGACAAGCGTCCGATCCTCTCCGACCTGCGCGAGTCGGGCTGCCTGGCCGGCGACACGCGCATCTACCTGCCCGACGAGGGGGTTTACCGGCCGATTCGCGAGCTCGAGGGCAAGTCGGGTTTCCGGGTGCTCGCGATCGACGACCGCCGGCACACCCTGGAGCCGCAGCGCGTCGAGCGCGCATTCGCGACCGGGCGGAAGCCCGTCTATCGCCTGACGACTCGGCTCGGCCGGACGATCCGTGCGACCGGGAACCACAAGTTCCTGGCGGGCGACGGCTGGCGCCGGCTCGACGACATGGGCCCCGGGCTCACGATCGCGGTGCCGCGGGAGCTTCCGGGGCCGGCGGGGGAGACGATGCTCGACGAGCAGCTCGCGCTGCTCGGCCGGCTCAACGGCGACCGCCCCGTGCCGGCGGACGTGTTCGCGCAGTCGGCCGGCGGAATCGGCGTGTTCCTGCGCCACCTCTGGGCCGCGGCCGGCATGACGACCGCCTCGGGCGACGGGTTCGTGAGCGCCGTCCGCCTTGAATCGTCGAGCGCGGAGCTTGTGCGCGACGTTCAGTCCCTGCTCCTGCGGTTCGGGATCTCCGCGGAGCGAGTGGCGAACTCCGTGGCGACGCATCGGCTCGAGGTCACGAGCTGCGCCGACCTGGAGCGGTACGCGTCGCGGGTCGGGTCGGTGGCGGACGAGTTCTCCGCGAACGGGCACGCGCACGAGCCGGTGGCGGTCGCGCAGGGAGCGGCGTACCGGGCTCCGGTCCCCGCCGATCCCTGGCGGTCAGGCGTGGCGACTGCTGCGGCGACCTCGACCGCAACGCGTGAGCTCGAGCGACCGGCCCCGGAGATCCTCGGCGCTGAGGCGGCAAACGAGGTCGGTGGGAGTGACGTTCTCTGGGACGAGATCGTGTCGATCGAGCTCGACGGCGAGGAGGACGTCTACGACCTGACCGTCGAGGAGCTCCACAGCTTCGTCGCGGACGACATCGTCGTGCACAACTCGCTCGAGCAGGACGCCGACCTCGTCTTCTTCATCTACCGCGACGAGTACTACAACGACGAGACCGAGGCGCAAGGGATTGCGGAGGTGCACCTCGCCAAGCACCGGAACGGGCCGACAGGGACCGAGAAGCTCGCCTGGCTGAACCGGTACGCGAAGTTCGCCGATCTGGCCGCCGGCGGCTGACCGCCGCATACAAGTAGCCGACGGATCGGGCAGACTCAGGCGACGTGCCAGCGACCGTGATCGTCGGCGCCCAGTGGGGCGACGAGGGCAAGGGGAAGATCGTCGACCTGCTGGCGCAGCACTCGGACGTCGTGTGCCGCTACCAGGGCGGGCCCAACGCCGGCCACACGATTGTCGCGGACGGCCAGACCTACAAGTTCCGCCACATGCCGTCGGGCATCCTCTGGGGCAAGCAGTGCGTGCTCGGCGCCGGCTGCGTCATCGATCCTCAGGTGTTCATCGAGGAGCTCGACGACCTCGAGGCGCGTGGGCTTTCGACCGAAACGGTTCGGGTCTCCGGAAACGCCCACCTGATCATGCCCTGGCACGTTGCGCTCGACCAAGCGAGCGAGCGACGGCTCGGCAAGCTGCAGATCGGCACGACACGGCGCGGCATCGGGCCTGCCTACGGAGACAAGGCGGCGCGGCTCGGGATCCGCGTCCAGGACCTCTTCGATCCCAAGATCTTGCGCCAGAAGATCGAGGTGGCGCTCGCGGAGAAGAATCACTGGCTCGAGCGCGTGTACGGCGCCGAGCCGCTCGCGCTCGATGACGTGTCGAGCGGGTACGAGGGCTATGCGAAGCGGCTGCGTCCGTACATCGCGGACACGTCGCTTCTCGTCGATCAGGCGCTTCGGGACGGCCGCTTCGTGCTCTTCGAGGGTGCGCAGGGCACGTTGCTCGACCTCGACCACGGCACGTACCCCTTCGTCACATCGTCAAGCCCGATCGCGGCCGCTGCGGCGGTAGGCGTCGGGATCGGGCCGCGGCGGATCGATGCGGTGCTCGGCGTCGCAAAGGCGTACCTGACTCGGGTCGGCGAGGGACCGTTCCCGACCGAGATCGAGGGCCCGGACCAGGAGCGGGTGCGGGAGCTCGGGGGCGAGTACGGGACGGTCACGGGCCGCGAGCGGCGGTGCGGGTGGCTCGACCTTGTCGGGCTTCGCTATGCGTGCCGGCTGAACGGGATTACGTCGCTAGCGCTGACGAAGCTCGACGTCCTGTCGGCATTCGCCGAGCTGCCGGTTTGCACCGCGTACCGGCTTCCCGACGGGTCGGAGAGCGGCGAGTTCCCTGCTCACCAGTCCGACTTCCACCACGCCGAGCCGGTCTACGAGGTGCTCTCCGGCTGGGAGGAGCCGCTCGACGACGTCGACGAGGTTTCGCGGCTGCCGGAGGCCGCACGACGCTACGTCGAGTACATCGAGCGCGCGCTCGATGTCGAGGTCTCACTGATCGGCACCGGGCGCGCACGCGAAGACGTGCTCGCGCAGCGCGGCCTCGAGGCGATCGCCCGACCCTAGGTCGCAGCGCGCTCGGCGATCAGATGCTCGTAAAGCGCGCGCAGCGTCCCGGCCGCTGAGTCGAGGTCGCCGCGATCAACGTCCTGACCTAGCTCGACGCGACGGGCCACCTCGCTGGCCGCGGTGAACCCCGCCATGAGCTCCGGGTCGACGCCGTTGGTCGTGACCTGCTCGCCGTCGAGCACGCTCAGCTCCTCGAGCATCCGCTGGACGAGGTCGCGCGCGTCGGGCAGAGCCTCCTCGGGCGTCTCGTGGAGGGCGGGCTCGAGATCCTGCCACTCGCTTTCCCACTCGTGGCGGTCAAGTCCGGGTTCGACCATGCCCTCACTGTTTCGCCTGAGGCGAACTTTCCAAACCTCCGAAGGCGGAAGTACACTCGCGGCCCGTGAGGGTGCTCCTGATCGGCTCCGGCGGCCGCGAGCACGCCCTCGCGTGGACGCTCAGCCAGAGCTCGCGACTCGACGAGTTGCATGCCGCACCCGGCAATCCGGGGATCGCGACGCTCGGCGAGTGCCATCCGGTCGGCGCCGAGGACGCGGAAGGGCTGCTCGATCTCGCACGCGTCGTGGCTGCGGATCTCGTGATCGTCGGGCCCGAGGCTCCGCTCGTCGCGGGCGTCGGCGACGAGTTGCGACACGCCGGGATCGCCGTCTTCGGCCCGGGGCGCGAGGCGGCGCGAATCGAAGGATCGAAACGGTTCGCGAAAGAGGTGATGACCGCCGCAGGCGTGCGGACCGCGGAAACGCTGGCGGTCGCCCGACCTCCCTGCGTGCTGAAGGTCGACGGGCTCGCCGCCGGCAAGGGTGTCTTCGTCTGCCCGGACCAGGAGTCGCTCGGCCGAGCGCTCGTCGAGGTGGCGCGACTCGACCAACCTGTCGTGATCGAAGAGTTGCTCGACGGCGAGGAGCTCTCGCTCTTCGCACTCGCGGACGGGACGAACGCGATGGCGCTCGCGCCGGCGCGCGACTACAAACGTGTGGGTGACGACGACACAGGGCCGAACACAGGCGGGATGGGTGCCTATTCGCCCGTCGCGGACATCGGGTCGGCCGACGTCGAAGAGCTCATCGAGACCGTGCACCGCCCCGTGCTCGCGGAGCTCGCCCGGCGAGGATCGCCCTTCGTCGGCCTCCTTTACGCTGGCTTGATGCTGACGGACGACGGCCCGAAGGTGCTGGAGTTCAACTGCCGCTTCGGCGATCCGGAGACACAGGCGATCCTTCCGCGACTTCGAGGTGATCTGCTCGAGACTCTGGCGGCGGCGGCGGCAGGCGATCTGTCGTCGGCTGGGCTCGAGGTCGGTGACGAAGCGGCCGTGACGGTCGTGCTCGCCGGCCGCGATTACCCGGCGCGTTCCGACTCGGGCACACCGATCGCCGGCGTCGCCGACGCCGAGGCGACCGGCGCGCTCGTGTTCCACGCGGGCACGGCGATGCGCGGCGGCTCGCTTGTCACGAACGGCGGGCGTGTGCTCAACGTGACGGCGCTCGGGGCCTCGGTCGACGAAGCGAGACGAAGCGTCTACGAGGCGTGCGGGCGCATCTCGTTCGACGGCATGCAGTTCCGGAGCGACATCGCCCGCAGCGAGGTGAACGTTGCAACCTGAGACCGAGAGCCAGCCGTTCCCGCTGCTCGAGGACTTCGGCGAGCCGGGCCCCCTCGTCGGGATCATCGTCGGCTCGGAGTCCGACCGCGAGGCGATGGAGCCGGCGATTCAGGAGCTCGACGAGCGCGGCATCTCGAACGAGTTCAATGTCATGTCGGCGCACAGGGACCCGCGGGCAGTTGCGGAGTACGCCTCGACTGCGGCGCTTCGCGGGCTGCACGTGATCATCGCCGGAGCAGGAATGGCCGCGGCGCTTCCCGGAGTCGTCGCCTCGTACACGGAGCTTCCGGTGATCGGCGTCCCGCTGCGCTCGAGCAAGAGCGTCGCGGACGGGCTCGACGCGCTGCTCTCGATCGTCCAGATGCCCCCCGGAGTGCCGGTCGCGTGCGTCTCGATCGACGGCGCCCGAAATGCTGCCGTCCTCGCCGCGCGCATCCTGGCCCAGGCGCCCCGAGCGCCCTCCTGAGGCGCCTCTAAGATTGAACCGGTGATCGCCCGCTACTCGCGCCCGGCGATGGCCAGGATCTGGTCGGACGAGGGGAAGCTCGCGCGCTGGCTCGACGTCGAGCTGGCCGCGCTCGACGGGTGGGCCGCAGTGGGGATCGTGCCGGCCGACGCTGCCGCCGAGATCCGCGACCGCGCCGTCGCGCCCTCGCCCGAGCGGGTCGCGGAGATCGAGGAGCGAACGCAGCACGACGTCGCCGCCTTCGTGGACGCCGTCGGGCTTGAGCTCGGCACGATCGGTCGCTGGTTTCACTACGGGCTGACCTCGTCCGACGTGCTCGACACGGCCCTCTCGTTGCAGATCCAAGAGGCCGGCCGCCTGATCCTCGACGGGATCGATGCGTCGCTCGCCGCGGTGGTCGCGCAGGCCGACCGGCACCGCGAGACGCTGATGATCGGACGCACCCATGGCGTGCATGCGGAGCCGACGACGTTCGGATTGAAGCTCGCGGTCTGGGCGTTCGAGCTCGATCGCGCGCGAACGCGCGTCCGAGCCGCTCTGGAGGGGCTGCGTGTCGGAAAGCTCTCGGGTGCGGTCGGAACGTACTCGGCAACCGACCCGGAGGTCGAGCGGATCGCATGCGAGCGGCTCGGGCTCGAACCGGCCGAGGCGTCGACGCAGGTGCTGCAGCGCGACCGCCATGCCGAGCTCCTCGCCGCGCTCGCCGTGACCGCCGCGTCGCTGGAGAAGTTCGCGCTCGAGATCCGCCACCTCGCACGCACGGAGGTTCGCGAAGTGGAAGAGCCGTTCGGGCGCGGCCAGAAGGGGTCGTCGGCCATGCCGCACAAGCGCAACCCGGTCGTCGCCGAACGGATTTGCGGCCTTGCCCGCGTGGTCCGCGCCACAGCGGTCGTCGGGTTGGAAAACGTGGCGCTCTGGCACGAGCGCGACATCTCGCACTCGTCGGCGGAGCGCGTGGCGATCCCGGATGCCTTCCTCGGCCTCGACTACATGCTCGACCGCTTCACGTGGCTCGTCGAAGGGCTCGTCGTCCGGCCGGAACGGATGCGCCGCAACCTGGAGGCGAGCCACGGGCTCTTCTTCAGCCAGCGGCTGCTCCTGGCACTCGTCGAGGGCGGGCTCGAACGGGCGCGGGCCTACGAGCTCGTCCAGCGAGCAGCCATGCGCGCATGGGAAGAAGAACAGGATTTCGCCGAGCTCGTGCGCTCGGATGCCGAGATCACGGGCGTACTCGATTCGGCCGCCCTCGACGACGTTTTCGATCTCGGCGCCTACACCCGCCACGTCGACGTCGTCTTCGACCGTCTCCGCACCCTGACCCGAAGAGAGGAGCCAGTCCATGCCTGAAACCGCCACTCACGTCGCCAGCGGAAAGGTCCGCGAGCTCTACGCTCTGGACGACGAGCGCCTGCTGCTCGTCGCCAGCGACCGGATCTCGACGTTCGACGTCGTCCTCCCGACCGAGATCCCGGACAAGGGTCGCGTGCTGACCGGCCTGTCGGCGTTCTGGTTCGCTCGAACCGAGGACATCTGCGCCAACCACCTGCTGGCCGTGAAGCCGGACGGCCGCTCGCTGGAGTGCCGTCGCCTCGAGATGCTTCCAATCGAGTGCGTCGTTCGCGGTTACCTGACCGGCTCCGGCTGGAAGGACTACCAGGCGACCGGCGAGGTCTGCGGACACACGCTGCCGACCGGCCTTCGCGAGTCGGAGCGCCTCGCGGAGCCCATCTTCACGCCCGCGACGAAGGCGGAGTCCGGTCACGACGAGAACATCACGCGCGAGGCCGCGGCGGAGCTCGTCGGCGCGGACAGGTTGGCTCAGGTCGAGGCGATCTCGCTCGCGCTCTACCGCTTCGCGGCGGAGCACGCGACGAAGCGCGGGATCATCATCGCCGACACGAAGTTCGAGTTCGGCACCGACGGCGACGACCGGCTCGTCCTCGCCGACGAGGCGTTCACGCCTGACTCGTCGCGGTTCTGGCCGGCGGACACGTACGCGCCCGGGCGGGGACAGCCCTCGTTCGACAAGCAGTTCGCGCGCGACTACTGCGAAACGCTCGGCTGGGACAAGGCCTACCCGGGCCCCGAGCTGCCGGACGACGTCGTGGAGGGCACGCGAGCGCGGTACGTCGAGGCGTTCGAGCGACTGACGGAGCTGCGGTTCGACGACTACCTCGAGAACCCGGAGCGGGTCCTCCGATGAGGGCGACCGTGCTCGTCCGGCCGAAGCCCGGAATCCTCGACCCCCAGGGGCAGGCTGTCGAGAGCTCGCTTCGGGAGCTCGGCTTTTCCGTCGGCGACGCACGGGTCGGCCGTGTCGTCGACCTCGAGGTCGAGGCGAGGGATCCGGCGTCGGCACGCGCCGAGGTCGAGCGGATGTGCGAGCAGCTCCTGACGAACCCTCTGATCGAGAGCTACGAGATCGAGCTGCCGTCGTGACCGGCCGCCCCCGGATCGCCGTCGTCACCTTCCCCGGCTCGAACGACGACCGCGACGCACTCGACGCCCTCGAGCAGCTGGGAGCCACGGCCGTTCCCGTCTGGCACGGCGACGAGCGCTTGCCCGACGTGGCAGCCGTCATCCTCCCCGGCGGGTTCTCGTACGGCGATTACCTCCGCTGCGGCGCGATCGCCAGATTCTCGCCCGCGATGAAGGCGATCGCCGAGTTCGCCGCCGGTGGCGGCCTTGTGCTCGGGATCTGCAACGGGTTCCAGATCCTCTGCGAAGCCGGCCTCCTGCCCGGCGCGCTCAGGCCGAACGCATCGCTCTCATTTCTCTGTCGAGATGTCGGTTTGAGGGTCGAACGCGTCGACACGCCGTTCACCGCCCGGTGCGAGCCCGGGCAGCACCTGTCCATTCCGATCAAGCACGGCGAAGGGTGCTGGTTCGTCGACGCAGCGCTTCTGGCCGAGCTCGAGAGCCGGCGGCAGATCGTTCTCCGCTACGAACAGAATCCCAACGGATCGGTCAGTGACGTCGCTGGCGTCTGCAACGAGTCCGGGAACGTCATGGGGCTGATGCCGCACCCAGAGCACGCCGTCGATCCGTTGCTCGGCTCCACCGATGGCGCGCTGATCCTCCGGGCGCTCATCGCGGCGGCGCGCGAGGCGTCACCCACGCTCGCATCCGCGGCCGTCTAGCCACCATCGAACCGAAGCGCGTCGCCGAGCGCCTCGTGCTCGCCGAGCGCCGCGCGTAGCCGTTCCAGGTCGGCCTTGCGCAGCGTCACCGGGCCTCGCCGGACGACGCCGTCGGTCGTGTAGGCGAAGCGAAGGAGACGATCGCCCTTCTCGTCCTCGAGCAACTGGATGAGCGACGCGAAACGCTTGTCACCCGCGCGCTGTTGCACCTTCACTTCGTCCACGAGCTTGGCCTTGCCCCACGCTGTTGTGATGTCTGGCATGACAACGACGCTAGCCGGGAAAACCGCGCGTGTGTGTGCCGTATGTGTGCCGAATCTGTGCCGGACTATCCCCAGCGAAAGCCGGTCGCGGCGGCCGCCGGGGCGAGTGGGCTCTCGGGGAGGTCGGGATCGAGCGGCGAGAGGTTGTAGCCGCCGGGCGCAACGTCGTTCGGCGTGTCCGGATGGAACACAGAGGCCAGGTACTGGATCTGACCCCGCCCGACGCCGAGCTCGAACTGTCCTCCGCCGTACATCTGAATGCCTCGATCCGCGCAGTAGTCATACGCCGCGAACAGGCGCCGGAGCGTTCCGAAGCGTGAGGGCTTGATGTTGATCGTGCGCGGCGGGAACGGCAGTCCTTCGATGTCCTCGACCGAGTGGATCGGCGCGTCCCAGGTGATGCGGTCGCGGTGCGGCTCCAGGACGGCGTCCGTCTCCTCCGTCAGCGCCGGATCCTCGAGCCAGGCGTTCGGGAAACCCTCGGCGACCAGCCTGTACAGGACCGGGTCGGCCGGGTTGTCGACCACCGTGCCCTCGTACTGGCCTTTGAGGTCAGCCGTGTCGACGATGTCCAGCTCGGCGAGGTCCGCGACGAGGTCGGGCGTCCAGTCCGCTACGGGATCGACCTTGAACCGCGTGCCTGGATGGGCGTCGAGCAGCCGCCGAACGGGGTCGGCCGAGGGACCCTCCCAACGCATCGAGACGACGAACCGCACGGGCTGCGCCGGTCGGCCCACCGCCTCGGCGAGCGACGTGCCCGCCTGCCGAAGCGCAAGATCGAGCGCGGCGCTCTCGAACGCCCAGCGCCGGTAGTCGAGGAAGGCGGCCATGCCCGGCGGGTCGGGAAAGAGCTCGATCCCGTCGAGCCGCGTCGAGAACGAATCGATCGTCGACTCGCCCACAAGCGGAAGTGCTGGACCGTGCGTCGCGAACCACTCGTGGTCGGCCCCGTTGTAGGTGACGTCCTCGCCGACGCCCTCTTCACCGGCGCCGCGCAGTCGCACGAGTGTCGTGACGCGGGTGAACTCCCTCGAGATCTCTTGCTCGAGCCGCTCGAACTCGACGCCGTCGATCGTCAGCGGCAGCTCGGCCAGTCGCGCGTAGGTCGACACAATTGCGGCTGAGTATGGCGATCCGGTTCCTCCTCGCGGCGGTCGCAACGCTCGCTCTCACTTCCTGCGGCGGCGACGGGACGACGCCGCGAGAGGTCCGGCTGCTCGCCCCAGTGGGCATCGCCGACGACATCGCGACCTTCGAGCGACGCACGGGGTGTCGCGTCGACTTCCGGGTCTACGACGCCGGCGAGGACATCTCAGCGATTGCCGCGAGGCGCAACGTGGACGTCGTCGCCGGCCCCGTGGCCCCCGGCGAAGCCGCACACGACTCGGTCGAGCTCGTCCGCGTACAGCTCGAACGCGGCCTCGAGCTCACGATCCCGAAGGAGCTGGCGCCGGCCTTCGACCGACCCGCCCGCCCGGCCGGAGTGCGCAGGACGAGGTGGGCGATCCGGGAGGACGGCGAGAACGAGGACTGCGCCGAGCGCTGGCTCGACTACGCAACGTCCCAGTAGACCTCGGTGTCGAGAAGGCCGAGGAACGCCTCCGGATCGTCGATCGCCGCTTCCGGCGCCTTCGCGCCGGCTAGCTCGAGCCGCCCCTCCAGGAGCTCGACCGCGGCCCGCGCGGCCGGCTCCGAGGTCGAGCGCGCCGAGCCTCCGCGCGTCAGCGTCCACCCCATGACTCCCCGGCCCGACTCACCCTCGACCTCGACGAGGTGCACAGCGACCGACGCCTCCGACTGCTCGTAGGGCTCCGGCTCTTCGTCCGGCCCCAACGCCAGCAGCTTCTCCAGTAGTCCGGGAGACAGGCAGAGCCTGAAGGACGCCGTCTCGAGCGACGGGTACGCGTACGGGAGCGTCGCGAGCTCCGAGTGGAGTGTGTAGATCCCCGTCGCGGGCCCGATAGGCTCGGCGAGCTGACGCGTCGCCCGGCCCGACAGTGGCTCGACCTCCGTCACCTGCCCATCCGCGACCACCACCGGCGACATGCTCAGCTCGTCGAGCAGCGTCCGCACCGAGTACGGCGCCGGGAAGGGATGCCCCTCGGCGGCCGGATCGCGCGTCGCCGCCCAGATCTCCATCGACCGCGGCTCCTCGCCCAGTCGCGCGACGGCGGCGCTCGCAAGCAGGTTCGTCTTGCCGGGCGCCGACCCCATCCCGAGCAGCGCCCCGAGTGCGCGCTCGCGGAACTCCCCGTCCAGTTCGAGCTGGAGCTTCGTGACGTGGTAGAGGCCGCCCAGATCGACGTAGTGCGTACCCGCGTCGAGCGCGCCGCGCATGACCGCGGGGTTCAGGCGGTAGTCCACGCAGTTGATGCACACCGTGCACCCGTTCAGCGCCTCGGCGACGGCTCCAGCGTCCGCTGCGTCGACGTGCTCCTCACCCTCGAGCCGCGCGTCGCGGCGGACGAGCGGCGCCCCCCACTCCTCGAGGAAGCGGGCGACGTTCCGCCCGATCGTGCCGGCTGCGCCGATGACCGCGATCAAGGTTGGGGAAGGTTAAAAGGAGTTTCAGTAGGCTCCCCACGCGATGTCGATCCGTGAGCAGACCGGCTCGGAAGCGATCATTGCGGCCCGCGAGCGGTACGTCGCGCGCGGGATCTCGACGCCGCCGCTCGTCGTCGCGCGTGCGGAGGGAGCGCGAATCGAGGACGTCGACGGACGCAGCTACATCGACTTCGCGGGCGGCCTCGGTTGCCAGAACACGGGGCACGGCTTCGCCGCGGCGGCGCTCCACGAGCAGGTCGACCGCTACCTGCACCAGTGCTTCATGGTCGGGATCTACGAGCCGTACGTCGAGGTGTGCCGGCTGCTCGCCGAGCTCTCGCCGTGCCGTGGGCCCGACCAGCGCAGCCTGCTCGTCTCCACCGGCGCCGAGGCGGTCGAGAACGCCGTCAAGATCGCGCGCGTGGCGACCGCCCGCCCGGCAGTGCTCGTGTTCGAGCACGCCTTCCACGGCCGCACGCTCCTGACGATGACGATGACGAGCAAGGTCGTCCCCTACAAGCGCGGCTTCGGTCCGTTCGCGCCCGAGATCTACCGCGCGCCGGCGCCGTACCCGTACCGCGGGGTCTCGACAGACGACGCGCTCGCCGCGGTCGAGCGTCTGTTCAAAGAAGACGCCGACCCGCAGACGATCGCCTGCGCGGTGATCGAGCCCGTTCAGGGCGAGGGCGGCTTCATCCCGCTTCCGCCCGACTTCCCGAAGCGACTCCAGGAGCTGCTCGCGAGCCACGGGATCCTGTTCGTCGCCGACGAGGTGCAGAGCGGCGTCGGACGCACCGGAACGGTCTGGGCGATCGAGCAGTACGGCGTCGAGCCCGACCTGCTCGTCTCCGCGAAGTCGCTCGGCGGCGGCCTGCCGCTCGGAGCGGTCACGGGACCGGCCGAGATCATGGACGTCGTCGAGCCGGGCGGTCTCGGCGGGACCTTTGGCGGGAACCCGCTCTCCTGTGTGGCGGCAATCGCTGTCCTCGAGGAGGTTCGGCGACCGGAGTTCCTCGGCCGCGCGCGCGAGCTGGGCGAAACGATTCGCGGCCGGCTCGAGCAGCTTGCGGCTCGCCATGCCGCGATCGGCGAGGTCCGCGGACTCGGGCCGATGCTCGCCTTCGAGCTCGCCGAGCAGACCCCAGACCTGGCCTCCGCCGTGACGGCCGCGGCGCGCGAGAAGGGGCTCGTCCTCCTCTCGTGCGGGCTCTACGGGAACGTGATCCGGATCCTCGTTCCGCTCGTCATCACCAACGCAGATCTCGCCACCGGGCTCGACATCCTCGACGAGGCACTCCAGGAGGTTTTCCAATGAGCGTCACCGTGCAGCGATTCCAGAACCTCGTCGGGGGTGAGTTCGTCGATGCCCTCGACGGCGATTCGGCCGAGATCCTCAACCCCGCCACCGGCGAGACGATTGCCGAGGTGCCGGAGGGCACGCAGGCCGACGTCGACCGCGCGGTCGAGGCGGCCAAGAAGGCCTGGCCGGCGTGGAAGGAGTCGACGCCGGCCGTGCGCGCCGAGCTCCTGCTCAAGCTCGCCGACGTGATCGACGAGCACACGGACGAGCTCGCCGAGCTCGAGTCGCAGAACGTCGGCAAGCCGCTGCCGGCAGCCCGCGACGAGATGCCGGTCTGCTCCGACAACATCCGCTTCTTCGCCGGCGCGGCGCGCATCCTCGAAGGCCGGTCGACGGGTGAGTACATGGAGGGCTACACCTCCTGGATCCGGCGGGAGCCGATCGGCGTCGTCGGCCAGATCGCTCCGTGGAACTACCCACTGATGATGGCGGTCTGGAAGTTCGCACCAGCGCTCGCCGCCGGCAACACCTCTGTGCTCAAGCCCTCAGAACAGACGCCGCTCTCGACGCTTCGGTTCGCGCAGCTCGCCGCGGAGGTGATCCCGCCGGGTGTCCTCAACGTGATCACCGGCGACGGCGAGCCTGTCGGCGCCGGCATCGTCCGCCATCCCGACGTCCGCCTGGTCTCGCTCACCGGCGACGTCGCGACCGGGAAGGAGGTCGCGAAGGCCGCCTCCGAGACGCTCAAGCGCGTCCATCTCGAGCTCGGCGGCAAGGCGCCGGTGGTCGTCTTCGACGACGCCGATCCGGCTCAGGTTGCCGAGGCGATCAAGATCGCCGGGTATTGGAACTCGGGGCAGGACTGCACCGCGGCCTCGCGGGTCATGGCCGGCCCGAAGATCTACGACAAGCTGCTCGAGGAGCTCGTGCCGGCCGTCGAGTCGATGCAGGTCGGCGACCCTGCCGAGAGCGACGAGATCGACATGGGTCCGGTGATCTCGAAGGCCCAGCAGGAACGCGTTCTCGGGTTCCTCGATCGCGCCAAGGGCGCGAAGGTGCTCACGGGCGGAGGCGCAAACGGCGACCGAGGCTTCTTCGTCAACCCGACGGTCGTCGTCGACGTCGACCAAACCGACGAGATCGTCCAGCGGGAGGTCTTCGGCCCCGTTGTGACAGTTCAGCGCTTCGCGGAGGACGACGAGGCCATCGCCTGGGCCAACGACGTTCCGTACGGTCTGGCCGCGTCTGTGTTCACGCGTGACATCGGACGCGCGCTGAACGCGTCTCGCAAGCTCGAGTTCGGCACGGTCTGGATCAACGACCACATCCCGCTGGTCTCGGAGATGCCGCACGGCGGCTTCAAGCAGTCGGGCTACGGCAAGGACCTCTCGATGTACGCGCTCGAGGACTACACGCAGGTGAAGCACGTGATGGCCAAGCTGGATTGAGCGCGGCTGCCGAAGAGGCGCAAAGCCTCAAACCCGGCGCGATCGGGTTCCTGGACGCCGTCGTCATCGGGCTAGCTTCCACCGCGCCCGCGTATTCGCTCGCGGCGGTAATCGGGACGACGGCCGTCCTCGTCGGCGTTCAGGCGCCGGCCGCGCTGCTCGCCTCCTTCATCCCGATGTTCTTCATCGCGACCGCCTTCTACTACATGAACAAGGCCGATCCCGACGCGGGCACGACCTTCTCGTGGGTCACCCGCGCGCTCGGGCCCTGGCCGGGGTGGATCGGCGGCTGGGCGGTCTGCACGACGGGGATCCTCGTCGTCGGGTCGCTGGCGGACGTCGGCGCGCGGTACACGTACCTGCTTTTCGGAGCCGACGGCGCCGCCGGGTCGAAGGTGGCCGTGACGGTGCTCGCCGTCTCCTACATCATCGTTCTCACGGCGATCTGCGTGATCGGCACCGAGCTTTCCGCCCGCGTGCAGAACGTGATGATCCTCGCGCAGGTCGGCGCGCTCCTCCTGTTCGCGATCGTCGCGCTCGCCAAGGTCTGGAACGGAGATGCAACCCCCGCTTCGATCGACCCGTCGCTCTCCTGGCTCTCGCCGTTCGAGATCGACAGCCGCGCGACGCTCGTCTCCGCCCTGCTGATCGGCGTCTTCATCTACTGGGGCTGGGAGTCGGCGGTGAACCTGACGGAGGAGACGGAGGACTCACGCTCCGCGCCCGGTCTGGCAGCGATCATCAGCACGCTCATCCTGCTCGTCACGTACGTCTCGGTCGCCGCGGCGGTCGTGGCGTTCGCGGGGCTCGAGCTGCTCGCGGAGTTCGACGACGACGACGCGATCTTCGGCACGCTGGCCGCGGACGTACTCGGTTCGCCTTGGGACAAGGTCGTGATCCTGGCGATCGTGACCTCCGCGGTGGCCTCGACCCAGACGACGATCATCCCGGCCTCGCGGACCTCGTTCTCGATGGCCCGCTCGGAAGCGCTGCCGCGCGCCCTCGCCTCGATCCATCCGCGGTTTCGGACGCCGCATGTCTCGACAATCGTCGTCGCCGCGCTCGCGATCGCCTGGTACGTCCCGGCGAATTTCATCAGCGAGAACTTCCTCTACGACACGGTGACGGCGCTTGCCCTGATGATCGCCTTCTACTACGCGCTGTCGGGCATCGCCTGCGTCGTCTACTACCGGCGCGAACTGACTCGCTCGCTCAAGAACTTCGTCTTCATCGGCCTCGCGCCGCTCATCGGCGCTGCGATGCTCGGGTACCTGTTCATCGAGGCGATCCGAACGTTCGCCGACCCGGAGGAGTCCTACACGGGCCAGGAGTTTCTCGGCATCGGCGTTCCCGTCGTGATCGGTCTCGGGTTCCTGCTCCTGGGCGGCGTGATCCTCGTCCTCTGGCGTCTCGCCGGACACGAGCGCTTCTTCTCACGACGGCCGCTCGAGGCCGCCGATCCGAAGCTGGTGTCCTAGGTGGCGACGATCGTGCTCGGCTACGAAGGGTCGGGGTGCGCCCGGTGCGCACTGAAGGAGGCGCTCGAGCTCTGCAAGACACTCGGCGACCGGCTCGTGATCGCGTACGCCTACGAGCCGCCGGGTCGCTTGGCCGGGGAAGAGTTCGCCGAGCATCGGCTGGCGCTTCGGGAGGTCGGCGAACGGATGACCGCCGAGGCCCTCGAGCGCGCCCGTGCGGAGGGCGTCGAGGCGGAGGTCGAGCTCGTCGACGAGCGGCCGGCCGAAGGCCTACGGCAGCTCGGCTTCAAGCACGACGCGCGCATGATCGTTGTCGGCACTCAGGGTGAGAGCCCGCTCAGGAGCGCGATCCTCGGCTCGATTCCCCACAAGCTCCTCCAGGTCGCCGAGCGGCCCGTTCTGGTCGTTCCGCCCGACGACTAGCGGCGTAATCCACAGCTTTCTCGTCCTTCTGCTTGCCCGCTGCGGTGGAAAGTGTTAAAAGCGCCTCGCATTGCGCAGCGCAGACCAACGCGAGCGGCGCGGCGCGGTCGGGGTTCCGAGAAGTCTGGACCGCGTCGATCAGAGCATCATCGAAGCGCTCCAGCGCAACGGCCGGGAGTCGTTTCGCCGCATCGCCGCCGGGGTCGGCGTCTCCGAGGCGACGATTCGCGCCCGGTACGCGCGCCTCTGTGACGACAACATCCTTCAGGTCGCGGGGATCACGAACCCGCTCGGACTCGGGTTCGAGGCCGAGGCGATGGTCGGAATCCGGACTGCCGGCTCGCCCGAACCGGTGGCCAACGAAATCTCGACGTGGCCCGAAGCCGATTACGTCGTTATCACCGCCGGGCGTTTCGACATCCTCGTCGAACTGCTCTGCGCCGACCGGCGAGAGCTGCTCGACCTGACGAACCGAATCCGTGGGCTCGAAGACGTCGTCTCGACAGAGACGTTCCTGTACCTCGAGCTGCGGAAGCAGCTCTACGACTGGGGCGCGCGCGTGAACAACCCGCCCATGGCGAAGCTCGGTTGATCGCGACCGAGCTCCTCATCGGGGGCAAGCCGGTCCCCGGCGAGGGCGACCCGCTGGTCGTCGAGAACCCGTACACAGAGTCGGAGCTCGCGACGGTGGCGCTGCCGTCTCCGGAGCAGGTGGACGCGGCGGTCGCGGCCGCGCGCGACGCCGCAAAGGGCTGGGCGACGACGCCGGCGATCGAGCGCTGCGAGCTTCTGCACGAGGTGGCCGCGCGGATGCGCGCCCGCACGGACGAGCTCGCGGAGCTGATGACCAAGGAGGGCGGCAAGCCACTCGTCGAGAACTCGGACGAGGTCGGATGGACGGCCGCGGCGTTCGACTACTACGCCGAGATGGGCCGCAACTTCGCGGGCCGCGTGATCCCGTCGATCGAGTCGACCCAGCTCTCGCTCGTCCTCAAGGAGCCGATGGGCGTCGTCGCTTGCATCGTCCCCTGGAACTACCCGCTGCTCCTCCTCTCCTGGAAGCTCGCCCCCGCCCTCGCCGCCGGGAACACCGTCGTCGCCAAGCCCTCCGAGCTGACGCCGCTCTCGACACTGGCGCTCGCGGAGTGCTTCGAGCACCTCCCGCCAGGGGTCGTAAACCTCCTCGCGGGCGACGGCAGGATCGGTGAGGCAATCGTGTCCGACGACCGTGTCGACTGCGTCGCCTTCACAGGCTCGGTCGAAACGGGGAAGAAGATCGCCCACATCTGCGCCGACCGCGTCGCGCGGATCAACCTCGAGCTCGGCGGCAAGGACCCCTTCATCGTCTGCCCCGACGTTGCGCCGGCGATCGACGTCGCCGCGAGGGGCGGCGCGTGGGCCGCATTCCTGAACGCCGGTCAGGTCTGCACGTCCGCGGAGCGCTTCTACGTCCTCGAGCCTGTCTTCGACGACTACCTCCAGGCGTTCGTCGACTACACGAATTCCCTCGTCGTCGGCGACCCGCTCGACGCGAACACGGACATCGGCCCGCTCGTCTCGGCACGGCAGCGCGATCGCGTCGCCGCGCAGGTGGACGCCGCCGTCGCCGCGGGAGCCGACGTCGTCACCGGCGGCGGCCCGGGCGGCAACGGCACCGGCTACTTCTACGCCCCGACGGTCGTCACCGGCGCGCCGGCGGAGACTGACCTGCTGCGCGAGGAGACCTTCGGGCCTGTGGCTCCTCTTGTCCGCGTCAAGAGCCTCGACGAGGCGATCGAGCTCGCGAACTCGACGCGGTTCGGGCTCGGCGCCAACGTCTACACGAAGGATCTCGACACGATTCTCCGCTGCATGCGGGAGATCAAGGCGGGCACGCTCTGGTTCAACGACCCCCTGACCGACAACGACGCGGGGCCTTTCGGCGGGATGAAGCAGTCGGGCTTCGGCCGCGAGCTCGGACAGGAGGGGCTCGAGGCGTTCCAGGAGACGAAGCACGTCCACCTCGAGACGTCGCTCGCGCCGAAGGAGTGGTGGTATCCCTACGGCGGCGGATCGTCGCAGCCCAAGGGAGCGTGATGACGGCGACGGTCACACCCGATCCGCAGACCGCCGTCGCCGACATCCGTCTCGAGAACGTCACCAAGCGCTTCGACGAGGTCGTCGCCGTCGACGGAATCTCGCTCGAGATTCCCCGCGGCTCGTTTTTCGCGCTGCTCGGCCCTTCCGGCTGCGGCAAGACGACGACCCTGAGGATGATCGGCGGCTTCGAGGAGCCCGACGAAGGCGCGATCTTCCTCGCCGACCGCCCGGTCACGGGCCTGCCGCCGCACAAGCGCGACGTGAACACCGTCTTCCAGAGCTACGCCCTCTTCCCCCACCTCTCGATCTTCGAGAACGTCGCCTTCGGCCTCCGGCGAAAACGGATCAAGGGGGCGATCCTCAAGGGCCGCGTCCGCGAGATGCTCGGCATGGTCGACCTGGCCGGCATGGGCGACCGTAAGCCGAGACAGCTCTCGGGCGGCCAGCAGCAGCGCGTCGCCCTCGCGCGCGCGCTCGTGAACAATCCCCAGGTGCTGCTGCTCGACGAGCCGCTCGGCGCGCTCGATCTCAAGCTCCGGAAGCAGATGCAGCTGACGCTGAAGCGCATCCAGCACGAGATCGGCATCACCTTCGTCCACGTCACGCACGACCAGGAGGAGGCGATGACGATGGCGGACACGATCGCGGTGATGAACCGCGGCCGGATCGAGCAGCTCGGGGCACCCGAGGAGCTCTACGAACGTCCGCGGACAAGCTTCGTCGCGCGCTTCCTCGGCGCCTCGAACCTGCTGCGTGGAACCGTCGCCGGCGACGGTGAAGTCCGGCTCGACAGCGGCAACGTCGTGCGCGTCGCGCAGGAACTTCCCGCGCCGGGGAGCCGCGTGGCGGTCGGCATCCGCCCGGAGAAGATTCGTCTCGCAACGTCACGCGACGGCGCGAACCGCCTCGACGCGACCGTCTTAGAGCGGTCCTACGTCGGCGTGGCGACGCAGTACAACCTGAAGACGCCCGACGGGCCAGTCAGCGTCTTCGTCCAGAACACGGAAGCCGTCTCGGCCGCATTGGAGCGGGACGCGACGGCAGAGCTGTCCTTCGACCCCGATGCCACGTTCGTCGTCAACGAGGAGGAGAACGAATGACCGACGTCCTGACCCGGACCGAGCTCCTGCGCCGCGCCGCGCTGGGAGGAGTCGCAATCTCGATCCCAGGCTTCCTCGCTGCCTGCGGCGGTGACGGCGACTCTGCAGCGACGACAACGGCCGGCCCCAAGGAGCTCGCGGACACGATGAGGATGTCCAATTGGCCGTACTACATCGACGTCGACACAAAGACGAAGAAGCGGCCGACGCTCGAGCAGTTCAAGCAGAAAACCGGCGTCACCGTCCGCTACTTCGAGGACGTCAATGACAACGCGACGTTCTTCGGGAAGATCCAGCGGCCGCTCTCGCAGGGCCAATCGATCGACCGCGATCTCATCGTCATGACCGACAACTCCCGCTATCCCGGCCTGCTCGTCGACCGTGGCTGGCTCGAGCCTCTGGACAAGAGCGCGATCCCGAACATCACGAACCTGCAGGACTCGCTCAAGAGCCCAAGCTTCGATCCGGACCGCGAGTTCAGCCTGCCGTGGGTGTCGGGGATGACTGGGATCGCGACGAACCTCAACGTGACGCCCAAGCCCGTGACCTCCGTCGACCAGCTGCTCGAGGATCCCAAGCTGAAGGGCAAGGTGACTTTGCTCACCGAGATGGCCGACACCGTCGCAATGGTCATGCTCGCGAACGGCGACGACCCGACCAAGGTCGACGACACCTCGTTCCAGAAGGCGCTCGACCGGATCCAGCGCGCCGTCAACTCCGGCCAGGTCCGACAGTTCACCGGCAACGACTACACCGGTCCGCTCTCGCGCGGCGACCTCGCCGCGGCGGTCTCGTGGTCGGGCGACGTCGTTCAGCTGGCCCCCGACAACCCGAATCTCGTGTGGAACCTGCCTGACTCCGGCAGCGACATCTGGACCGACAACATGATGATCCCGAAGGGTGGAGACGCCTTCACGGCGTCGACATTCATGAATTTCTTCTACGACCCGAAGATCGCGGCGCAGCTCATCGCCGGGATTCAGTTCGTGTCGCCGGTGAAAGGCGCCCAGGAGGAGGTCAGGAAGCTCGATCCGGACCTGGCGGACAACACGCTCATCTTCCCCGACGACGAGATGCTCGCGAAGGTGGTCATCTTCGACACGAAGGCGCTTCAGAACCAGGACTACAACGAGAAGTGGCAGACGCTGATCGGCTCGTAGCTTGAGTTGGCTCCACCGTCATCGGTGGGTCACGCCCTACCTGCTGCTCGCGCCGGGCCTGATCTGGCTCGGAACGTTCTTCATCGCACCGCTCGGCGTGCTCGCCTACCAGTCGCTCCAGACCGGCACGTTCGACTTCGGCTTCACCTTCAGCTGGGAGTTCTACAACTACTGGGACGCGATCACGCGCTACGACCAGCACCTCGTGCGGTCGTTCGTGTACGCGGGACTCGCGACCCTGCTCGCCCTCGTGATCTCCTACCCGCTTGCGTACTGGATCGCCTTCCGCGGTGGGCGGTGGAAGAGCTTCTTCCTGCTGGCGATCATCGCGCCGTTCTTCGTCACCTACCTGATCAGGACGCTCGCGTGGCAGAACATCCTCGCCGACGAGGGCATGGTCGTCGGCGTCCTGCGCGACCTCCACATCCTCGCGCCTGACGGGCGGCTGCTCGCGACCTCGACGGCCGTCGTCGCCGGCATCACCTACAACTTCCTCCCCTTCATGGCGCTGCCGCTCTACGTGGCGCTGGAGCAGATCGACCCGAGGCTGATCGAAGCGGCGCAAGACCTCTACGCGAGCCGCCTGAAGGCGTTCCTGCGCGTGACGCTGCCGCTGTCGCTCCCGGGCGTGTTCGCGGGGACGCTCCTCACGTTCATCCCGGCCGCCGGCGACTTCATCAACGCCCAACTGCTCGGCACGCCGAACCAGCACATGATCGGCAACGTCATCCAGTCGAAGTACCTGGAGCTGATCGACTACCCGGCCGCCGCGACGCTCTCCTTCGTCCTGATGGCATTGATCCTCTTGGGCGTCATCCTCTACTCGCGGGCGCTGGGCACGGAGCGGCTGACGGGATGAGCGTCGTTTCGGAGCCGGTCGCCGTTCCACGCCGCCGCCGCGGGCTGCTTGCGTTCGTCCGCGAACACGCGCTCACGGCGTACGCGATCCTCGCGTTCGTCTACCTGCTCCTGCCGATCGCGGTCGTGATCGCGTTCTCCTTCAACGACCCGGCAGGCCGGTTCAACTACGTCTGGCAGGGATTCACGCTCGAGAACTGGCAGAACTGGGACGCGGTTCCGGGCCTGCGCAACGCGATCGTCCTCTCGCTGGAAGTCGCACTGATCTCGAGCGTCATCGCAACGGTGCTCGGGACGATGATCGGGCTGGCGCTCGTGCGGTACGGGTTCCGCGGCCGCGGCGCGACGAACCTCCTGATCTTCCTCCCGATGTCGACGCCGGAAATCGTGCTCGGCGCGTCCCTGCTCGCGCTGTTTCTCACCCTCCAGTTCCCGACCGGCTTCACGACGATCGTGATCGCCCACATCATGTTCAACATCAGCTACGTCGTCGTCACGGTGAAGGCGCGGCTCGTCGGATTCGACCGGCACCTGGAAGAGGCGGCGATGGACCTCGGCGCGAACGAGTGGACGACCTTTCGCAAGGTCACGTTCCCGCTGATCGCGCCTGGGATCCTCGCCGGCTTCCTCCTCGCCTTCGCGCTCTCGGTCGACGACTTTGTGATCACGTACTTCAACTCGGGCACCGAGGTGACGTTCCCGCTCTTTGTCTGGGGCGCCGCACGCGTGGGCGCACCGCCGCAGGTGAACGTCATCGGCACGGCGATCTTCGCCCTCGCTCTCGCGGCGATGGCGGCGAACATCCTCATCCAGTCCAGACGAGCCAGGCAGTCGAAAGGAATCGCATGAGCGAGACCATCGAGCAGACGATCGACCGCGCGCGGGTGAAGGAGCTGACCGAGCGCGAGGAGCGGACGATGAACGAGCGGACGCCGAAATCGCGGGAGCTCTTCGAGCGGGCGCGGCGGACGATGCCGAACGGCGTCGCGTCGAGCTACCAGGCGCGAGAGCCGTGGCCGATGTTCCTCACGCGAGGCAAGGGCCAGTACGTCTGGGACGCGGACGACCACCGCTTGGTCGACTACCACAACGGATTCGGCTCGATGGTCGTCGGGCACGCGAACCCGGCGATCGTGAAGGCGGTCGAGGAGCGCGTGCGCCTGGGCTCGCACTTCTCAGCGCCGACAGAGGATGCCGCATTCGTCGCCGAGGAGCTCGCGCGCCGCTTCAACCTCCCAAAGTGGCGCTTCACGAACTCCGGGACCGAGGCGACGATGGATGCGATCCGGATCGCACGGGGCTCGACCGGGCGCGACGTCATCATGAAGATGGTCGGCTCCTACCACGGCCACCACGACGGGGTCATGGTCACCGTCGGCGTCACCCTCGACTGGGAGCAGACCGACCCTGACGACATCCCGTCGATTGCCTACGGCGGGGGCCTGCCGCAGGCCGTCGCCGACCTGACCGTCGCTGTGCCGTACAACGACGCCGGCGCGCTTTCGCGGCGACTCGACCGGCTCGACGAGGAGGGCCGGCTCCCGGCCTGTCTGATCATGGAGGCGGCGATGATGAACATCGGCGTCGTCCTGCCGGAGCCCGGCTACCTCGAGGCCGTGCGGGAGGAGACGCGCCGCCGCGGGATCCTCCTGATCTTCGACGAGGTGAAGACAGGCCTGACCGTCGCCCCGGGCGGCGCGACGGAGCGGTACGGGATCCAGCCGGACATGGTCACGCTGGCGAAAACGCTGGGCGGAGGCCTCCCGTCGGGAGCCGTCGGCGCAACCGAAGAAGTCATGGAGGTCGTCGAGGCCGGCCGCGTACACCAGGTCGGAACGTTCAACGGCAATCCGCTGTCGATGGCGGCAGCACGCGCGACGCTCGACGAGGTCCTGACCCCGGAGGCGTATCCGCATCTCGAGTCGATCGACGACCGGCTCCTGGCCGGTTGCGAGGCGGTGATCGAGCGGTACGGCCTCCCGGGCTACGCGGTCGGGATCGGCTCGAAGGGGTGCGTGACCTTTTCGCCGACGAAGATCACCGACTACGCCACGTTCCGGCGCAACCAGGACGCCGAGCTGACGGAGCTCGCATGGCTCTACAACGTCAACCGCGACATCTTCATGACGCCGGGCCGCGAGGAGGAGTGGACACTCTCGGTCGCGCACCAGCCGGAAGACGCGGACGCGTTCGTGGCCGTCTTCGAGGAGCTCGCCTCGGATCTGACGGCGTAGAACTCATCCCGCGTTCATCGAGCGCGGCCAAGATTGGCGTTTCGGCCTCACGACGACTGGAGCTCACATGAAGGCCACCCTCTGGACTGGAGCGTCGCTGCTTGCGATCGCTCTCCTACTCATGCCGGCAACTGCCGGTGGTAAAGCCGGTGGTGCTGCGCCCATGCGGCTCGCGTCGTCGGATCTCTTCATCGAGATCAACGCGACGGACGGTGATGCCGGCCTCCAGCTGCACCTCGACGGAGAGAAGTGGCGGAACATGCGGATCGTCAACCCGCGCGGGCAGACGATCCTCGACGTCGCCGGGAGCAGCACGCTTCGCGGCTACGGACTGACCGGCCTCACCTTCGAGAGCGCCGAGCCGCCGTTCAGGCAGTTCCCGTTCTCGCGGTTCAAGGCTCGCTTCCCGACCGGCACGTACCGCTTCAGCGGGA
>Ga0081538_10000650_pt1 | contig 38474 bp, 40 predicted proteins | sample TabmetS5T2R1_FD_71022 | JGI IMG/M metagenome (GOLD analysis project Ga0081538, IMG submission 71022) | Tabebuia heterophylla rhizosphere microbial communities from the University of Puerto Rico - S5T2R1 | ecosystem: Host-associated > Plants > Roots > Rhizosphere ...
GCCTCCAGTGAGAGCTCGGTCTCGCCGTTGACGAGCAGCAGCTCGCCGAACCGCCCCATCGCGACGTAGTTCGTCTCCGAGGGGCTGAACGGCGCCACCCTGCCGTGCTCCAACAGGAGGTCGTCGAGCGTGATCACGACCTCCCGGTTCGCCGGCGGCCAGTAGTCCGGGTCGGCCGGCTCGACCAGGATGTTGCCGTACAGCCCCATCTCCTGGCCGTAGTCCTGGCGGATATGCGGGTGGTACCAGTAGACGCCGGCATCCGGGAACTCGAGCCGCGCGGTGAAGCGCTCGCCCAACTGGATCGGCGCCTGGGTCTCGTGCGTACCGTCGTAGCGGTTCTCGAGCCGCAGCCCGTGCCAGTGCACCGTCGCCTCCAGGTCGCCCTCGTTCTCGATCTCCACGGCGATCTCGGAGTCTTCCTTGACCTTCAGTACGGGTCCTGGGATCGAGCCGTTGTAGGCGAGCATTCGTACGGTGGCATACCCGATGCGCTTCGCTACCGGGGCGATGCGCAGCTCGAACCGGTCGCCGTCGGACAGCTCGACCGGCTCTGGCGAGCCAGCCTCGGGAAGCCCGGCCACGTCGGTTGGGAAATGCTCTGGGGTCATGCTCATGTCTCTCTCCTATGCGACGCGCTCCGGCGCCCGCGGCTCGGCCGGGGCGGTCGTGCTGAAGGTCTCGATCTTGTTCGCGATGTGCTCGGCGTCGTCCTTGACCCAGCCGAGCAGGGCCGAGCCCCTCGTGTGCTGCCAGGTCAAGCCGAGGAAGTACAGCCCGGGCGACTCCGTCACCCCACGCCGGTGCACGAGCCGGCCGGCGTTATCGAAGATGGGCGCATCGATGAAGGAGTGGTCGACCGTGAAGCCGGTCGCCCACACGACGCCGTCGACCTCGAGCTCGGTCCCGTCGCCGAAGCGCACTGTCGAGCTGGCGGCGCTCACAGCGCGGCCGTGAAGCACGACGCCGTGCTTGCGGCGCAGCCCTCGCGGCGTCGATCCGATCAACGTGTCGCGCCCGGACAGCCGGCGCCCGATTCGCGACTCCGTCGTCTTGCGGATGAGCCCGCTCGCCTCCAGGTACCAGAACAGGTCACGGCCGAGGATCCGCTGCGGCAGCGGCGTCTGGCGCGACCCGATCGACAGGTGGACCTCGCGTGAGGCCGCAAGCTCCTCGGCGATCTGAAATCCGGTGTTGCCGCCGCCCACCACCAGCACGCGCCCCTCTGGGACGGAGTGCGGTGAGCGGTAGGTCGTGCTGTGCATCTGCAAGACCTCGTCACCGAGCTGGTCGGCTATCGCCGGCACGAATGGAATCTGGAAGGGGCCGGTCGCGACCACGACCTGGTCCGCCTGGTAAGCGCGGTCATCGAGCTCGACCAGGTAGCCGTCCTCAGCCCTCCGGATAGCACGGACGCGACTCCCAAGCTCGACCGGCAGGTCGAAGTCGCGGGCGTAGTCGGTCAAGTAGGCCACGACGTCGTCGCGGCCGGGATAGGTGTCCGGGTTGCCGGGAAACGCCCGACCCGGCAGCGCGTTATAGCGCGCCGGCGTGAACAGCTTCAGCGAGTCCCAGCGCTCGCGCCACGCGGCCGCCGGCTCGGCGGCGGCCTCGAGGATCATGAAGTCGCGGCCCTGCTCTGCCAGGAAGTAGCCGATCGCAAGCCCGGCCTGGCCGCCTCCGACCACGATCACCTCGTGGCGCTTGGCGCCGTTGTCCTTCATCTCTTCCTTCCTCCAGGAAGTTCGCCGTACGATGCATAGGAATGTGACCCGCGGAGGGCCTAGTGGAACGGGACGCGGCGGGGCGGGTCCAGGCGCTCCACACCAGACGGATCACGATAGACCCAGAAGCCGCGACCGCCTACCCGAATGGGTGTTGGCGGTCGCGGCAGTCTGCGAGTTCGGTGGCGGGCTCAGGCCGCCAGCGTTTGTTCCGCCGGGCCGTGATCGTGCATGTGCCCGGAGTACTCGTCGCGCCGAAGCAGCATCGCGACGAGCATGGCCGGCAGCATCACGACGTGCTCGATCGCGAGCAGTGTGCCGATGTCGGTCACGAGCCCGGCTCCCAGCAGCGCGATCACCCCCGCCGTCGGGATCAGCATCGACGCAGCCATCTCGTTCGAGGGGCCCCAGCCGTGGCCGCGGTAGCGCATCCAGGCGACCATCGGCACGATCATCGTGATGCCCATGCCGAGCAACATCAGCGCAGGAGCGTCGGCGTGAAGCTCTGCCGAGCTCACGCCAGCGGCGCCGAGAGCCAGCATTGCGGGCGTGCCTGACCGGGGCGAGCAGCTCCTCGAGCCGCCGCTGGTCCGGTGTCGCCGACCTGGCGCGCTCGGCCGAGTGGCTGAAGCCGTCCGCGCGGGTGATCCGGTATGGGTCTTCGGGTCGGGTAGCGCCGCCGCTCCGCTGAACGCGGCGAGCAGCGCATCCCGCAGCTCCTCGCCGTCGGCCTGGTCGTCCAGCTTGGCCGGGAGACTGCGGACCATCCGGTCGAGCCGCCCGCGGCCGTCCTCTCCGAGGTGGGGCCGCACGGCGACGATTGCGTGCGCCGCGAACTCGCGCGTATCGGGCAGGGTCAGCCGCGCCGGGGCGGTCAGCGCGTCGATAACGATCGGCGCCATGGTGCGCGGGTGGCGGGCCGTGACCCGCAAGATCCGCCGCCAAACCGCCGCAGGTACGTCGGCGGCGGCCGGGTCGACGAGCGTCTCGACCGCCGGGGTGTCGGCCGCGGCGGCAAGCTCCCCGAGCCGCTGCTCGTAGGCGTCGAGCAGCTTGGCTTCGCGGTCGTGGCCGGCCAGGCCCGAGTCCCAGGTCAGGCTCCAGTCCTCCGCGACGCCGGCTTGCTTGCCTCGGAGCTGGAACGAGACGACGCGTCGCGAGGGTTCCTTCGGGCCGTGGTCGGCGGCGTAGGCGCGCCGTGCGGCAATCAGCGCCCGCGCCGCCTCGCCGGGGGCGGCGCGCAGGAAGCCGGGGAAGCTCTCTGCGAGCACGTGCAGGCCCAGCTCGTAGTCCTGCTTCCGGTTGCCGGTCAGCGCGACGACGCCGCTGGTCAGCTGGGTCGGCTCAGTCGACTGCTCGCGGGTGGCGAAGGCCGCTGCGTAGAGGTCGGCGACGTAGGCGGGCGCGTCTGCGTGGAGTTGCTCGGCCGCCTGCGCCAGCGTGAACAGCTCCTCGAAGCCGCGCGTCGCGAGCCGGCCCGGGTCCGCGACGCGGCGCAGCAGCGCCTCGCTGTCCGCGGGGTCCGTCGCGAACGTCAGCGCGACGCTCGCAACTGCTTCCTGGAGCAGCCGTCTGTCGGGCGGGTCGTGGTCGAGCGCGAAGCGCAGGAGGCTTCTGGCTGCGGCGCCGAGCGCGGCGCGGTCCTCGCCCCTGAGCGTTGCGTGCTCCTCGCCGAGGCCCCAGATCAGGATCCGGACGGCGTCGACGGTGTCGGGCAGCAGCCGCGACACGCGTAGCGCGAGCTGCGTCCAGACGTGCGGCTGGGGCGCCTTCCAGCGGCCTCCCGTCGGCGCCAGCCGCGATGCGCGCGCCGATCAGGTGCTTGAGCGCCTCACGCCCGTGCGAGGCGGTCGACCCGTCGGCTTCGAGCGCCGCGATCAGCGGGTCGAGGTCGGCTGCCGTCGCGGCGGCCTCGGCGGCGACGGCGGGGCCGACATGCAAGCGGCACCCTCGGCGGCGTCTCGGCATCGGCTCGCAAGGCGCTACCAGCAGCACTCGAAAGCACAACATGTCGCCGGATGTCGAGAAATTGGGCCCCCGTTGCACCTGCAACGAATTACAGGCCCAAAGAAAAACCCCGCCTTTGCGGGGCTTTTCCATAGCGGGGGCGGGATTCGAACCCGCGACCTTCGGGTTATGAGCCCGACGAGCTACCTGACTGCTCCACCCCGCGGCGTGGCTACGAATCTAGCAAGCTCGCGCCGAGCGTCAACCCCGGGTTGAGGCTTCGGAGCGGGCTCGGTGTGGGGCGTGTACCGTGGCGGCCGTGCATCGGGTCGGCGTAGTCGATCTCGGGACGAACTCCACGCGGCTGCTCGTCGCGGACGTCGAGGACGGAGCCGTGTCGGAGCTCGAGCGGCGCACGGTGGTCACGCGGTTCGGCGAGGGTGTCGACGCGACGGGACGACTCTCGGAGGCGGCCATGGAGAGGGTCGCCGACACGCTCGGCGGCTACCGCCAGGTGATCGATCGGCTCGGGGCCGAGCGGGTTGTGGCGGTGGCTACGAGCGCGATGCGCGACGCGGAGAACGGGCCGGCGTTCCGCGAGCACCTTCGCGAGCGGTTCGACATCGACGCCCGCACCATCACGGGCGACGAGGAGGCCCGCCTGACGTTCCGGGGCGCCACCGCCGCGCGTAAGGGCACCGCGGCCACGGTAGTCATCGACATCGGCGGCGGCAGCACGGAGTACGTCGTCGGCCGCCCTCGGGACGACCCGGACTTTTACGTTTCGACCCGTATGGGATCCGTGCGGCACACGGAGCGCTTCCTCCCGACCGACCCGCCCACGGACCAGGAGCTCGCCGCGCTCGCCGCCGACGCCGCGCGCATCGCCAAGGAAGAGGTTCCGGGCGAGGTGCGCGACGCGACGCAGCACGGCATCGCCGTCGCCGGCACGGCCACGACGCTCGCCGCCATCGACCAGCAGCTGGACCCGTACGATCGCGACCGCGTCCACGAATATCGGCTCGGCCTCGCGGCCGGGGAGCGCATGCTTCGCATGCTCGCGGTCCTGCCGCTCGCGGAGCGGAGGGAGGTCACGGGCCTCGACCCGGACCGCGCGCCGAGCATCGTCGCCGGCGCCGGCATCCTGGTCGAGTCGATCCGCGCGTTCGGCCTCGACGGGGTCGAGATCAGCGAGGCGGACATCCTTCACGGGGCGGCGCTCGCCGCGGCCGACGGCGCGCTCGAGGGCTAGCGTCGAGCCGACAACGAAGTCCCGGGCCCCCCTTCCGCTCGCGCTCCATCTGGTTTATAGTGCGCAGGTGCTGGGCGAAGTTGTCGTGCGGCTAACCCGCCGACCTTGGCCCGGTACATAGGTTCGGGCGAAGCCGCATCGTATCGGCGCCTCCCGCCGTCCGAACCGCAAGGCCCTTTCATGGCACGTACCCCTGCCCGTCCTGATGGGGCCGTTTTTCGAAACCGCCCGCATGATGCGGGCGGTTTCGCGCTCGGAGACGCGCCCGGCAACTGAGCCTCAGGCGAGGCTCGCCTGGCGTGGGTAGACGACGGTCGGGTCCGTGAGGACGTTCACGAGGGCGGGCCTGCCCGAACCGAAGGCGCGCTCGAGCGCCGGGCGCAGCTCCTCCGGCCGTTCCACCAGCTCCCCGTGACCGCCGAGCACCCGCACGATCTCGTCGTAGCGGCATCCCGGCTGGAGGTCCGCGGCCACGGAGTACCCGTAGAGGAACTCCATCGGGTGCTTCTCGAGCGCCCAGATCCCGTTGTTCCCCACCACGCCGACGACCGGCACGCCGTGGCGCACGAACGTGTCGAACTCGAGGCCTGAGAAGCCGAACGCCCCGTCGCCCAGCAGGAGGCAGACCTGGCGCTCCGGTCGGGCGAGCTTGGCCGCGAGGGCGAAGCCGGGGCCCGCGCCGAGGCAGCCGTAGGGCCCCGGGTCCATCCAGCACCCGGGCTCGTACGTGTCCATCACCCGGCCCGCGAACGAAACGAAGTCACCGCCGTCGCCGATTACGACAGCGTCGCGGTCGAGCACCTGCGCCAGCTCGCGGTAGACGCGCAGCGGGTGGAGCGGGGCTCGCTCGTCGCTCAGGCCCTCCTGCTCCGCGGCACGCTTCTCGTTCTCGACCTCGCGCAGCTCGGTGATCCAGGCCGACCGGTCGGCACCGCCGGCGCCGGCGCGCAGCGCGTCCAGGATGGCGGAGACTCCGCCGTACAGCTCGGCTGCGACCGGCCGCGGGTGGTCCCGCTGCGCCGGCGCAGAGTCGATCGCGATGATCGCCGTGTCGTCCCCGAACGAGCTGCCGAAGCCGAGCCGGAAATCCATGGGAACGCCGACCACCAGCGCGACGTCGGCGCCCTTCAGCCCCGCGCGCCGGGCGCGTGAGAAGAACATCGGATGGTCCGCCGGCACCAAGCCGCGCGCCAGCCCGTTGAGGAACACCGGGACCTGGAGCTCCTCGCACAGCTCCCGCAGAGCCCGCTCGCCGTGCGCCCAGTACAGCCCCGTGCCCGCCATGACGACCGGCTTCGACGCTCGCCGAAGCAGCTCCGCGGCCCGGTCGAGCTCCTCGCCGTCCGGCGCGGGCGCGTGTGAAGGGTCGACCCTGGGGGCCGGAAGATCCGCGTCGACCTCCGCCTCCATGAAGACCTGGTCGAGCGGGAAGTCGAGGAAGGTGGGACCGCTCGGGGGCTCGCGGCAGACGTGAAGCGCCTCGTCGACCAGCCCCGGGATGTCCGCGGTCGACGTCGCCGTGCGGGCGAGCTTGGTCACGGGCCTCACGAACGGGACATGGTCGATCTCCTGCAGCGACCCCATCCCCCATCGGCCGGCCGGCGCCCGGCCCCCCAGGGCGAGCATCGGCGATCCGTTCTGAAGCGCCGAAGCCAGCGCGCTCATCCCGTTCGTCACCCCGGGCCCCGCCGTGAGCGCGCAGACGCCCGGCACGCGTGTCGCCTTGGCCCAACCCTCGGCGGCGAACGCCGCCGACTGCTCGTGGCGGGTGTCCACGATGTCGATGCCCTCCTCGCGGCATCCGTCGTAGATCGAGAAGAGATGGCCCCCGGAGAGCGTGAAGAGCTTCGCGACACCGTGCGCCTTGAGGCGCTTGGCGACCAGGCGACCGCCGTGGACGCCGGTGCGCTCCTCTGTCCTCGCCTCGCTCGTCACGGCGGCCTGCGAGCCTAGTCGATTGGGTATAAGGCGGTGCTCCGATGGAGGCCATGCTCGACGGCGATTTCGACGGGACGTTTCCTTTCACGCCCCGTTACTTGAACGCCCGCGACGTCCGCCTCCACTACGTCGACGAAGGCCCCCGGGAGGCGCCGACGCTGCTGTTCGCGCACGGCAACCCGACCTGGAGCTACCTCTGGCGGCGCCAGATCGCGGCGCTCTCGCGGGCCGGCCACCGCTGCGTGGCCTTCGACCACATGGGGTTCGGCCGCTCCGATAAGCCGCCGCGTCTGGCGGCCTACTCCCTGCAGGCGCATGTCGACAACGCCCTCGTCCTGATCGACGAGCTCGCGCTCGAGGACGTGGTGCTCGTCGCGCACGACTGGGGCGGCCCGATCGGGCTCGGCGCCCTGCTCGAGCGACGAGACCGCCTGCGCGCGCTCGTCCTCATGAACACCTGGGCTTGGGAGCTGCCGAGCTTCCTGCCGCCGTTCCTCCGCGAGTTCCGGACCGAGGGGCTCGGCGAGATCCTCGCGCTCGGGGGCAACCTCTTCGTCGAGTCGATCCCCGGCGGCATGGCGAAGCGGGAAATCGACCCGGTGATGATGTCGGCCTATCGAGCGCCGTTCCCCGACTACTGGTCGCGCGTCGGGATTCTGGCCTTCCAGCGCGAGATCCCGCTCAGCGAACGCGACCGCAGCGCCCCTCTGATGGCGTCGATCCATGACCGGCTGCCGGAGCTCGACGTTCCCGTGATGCTCGTCTGGGGTCTGCGCGACCGCGTGTTCCAGCGCGTTTTCCTGGAGCAGTGGCGCGAGCTCTTCCCCGATGCGCGCACGGTCGAGCTCGAGGACGCGGGTCACTTCCTCGTCGAAGACCGTCCCGAGGCGGTGACCGCGGCGCTCGCCAGCTTCCTGAGCTAACGCGTGCCGGCGGCGCGGCGCGACGCCGCCTCGATGCCCTCCACGTCGCGCGGGAGCACCTCCACGTGCGGACGCTCCTCGAACACGACGTTAAGCACGGCGCCGTCGCCGTCGGCGACGGCGCGGGCGCGCTGGATGGCGGACGCCACCTCGCCCTCCGACAGCCCGCACGCGCCGAGGAAGCGGCCGGCGATCGGCCCCTCGAGCTCGCGGGACGTGAGCTCGAGCTGCTCGGTTCGCGGCGCGGCGGCCGTGACGCCGGCGAGGGGCGAGACGACGACGGCGGCGATGTCGTCGGATAGCACCCGCGCGTCCTGCGAGACGCGGTCGATCAGCCCGCGGGCGGTGGCGTCGTCCCCCATGTCGGCGAGCATCCGCTCGAGCCGATCGCGGCCCAGGATGCCGCCCTCGGAGCGCGCCTCCATCAGACCGTCGGTGAACAGGCATGCGACCGAGCCGGACACCAGCGGCACCGTGGTCTGCCGCAGACCGGTTGGGACCCCGACCCCGATCGGCGGCGAGGAGCCGGCCGTCACAGGGTGGTGGACCTCGGGACCGACCACGATCGGTGCCGGGTGCCCGGCGGTCGCGTAGGTCAGCGAGCCCGTCTCCGGATGGTGCACTGCGAGTAGCACCGTGGCGAAGTCCCCGCCGAGGTTCTCGTCGATCACCCGGCCGGCCACCTTCAGCGCGGCGCGCGGCTCGAGCCCCGCCTCGAGGTAGGCACGCAACGTGTAGCGCATGAATGCGGTGCGGGCCAGCGCACCGCGGCCGTGGCCGGAGACGTCGCCCAGGATGAATCCCGCGCCGCCGGCCGCCAGCGGCAGGACGTCGTAGAAGTCGCCGCCCGCGCCCGGCCCGTCCGCGGGTCGGTACGCGACCGACGTGCGCAGGGCGCCGATCTTCTCGGGGACCGGTGGCAGCAGCGCGCTCTGCAGGAGCCCGACCTCCTGGAGGAGGTCGCTGCGTTGGCGTGCGAGCGAGCGGGCCCGCAGGGCGGCGAACAGGTACCCGAGCCCCAGCATGAGCGAGAGCGCGCCGAGCGCCGCGAGGGCGTACTTGAGGGAGTTCGGAACGACCTCGACGAGCCGCTCGACGGGGCGGATGATCGCCAGCTCCTCCTCGCCGTCGCCATCGCGATCGGTGCGGCCGATCAGGTCCTCCGGATTCGCGCTCCCGTCGCCGCCGCCCTCGGCCTGCCCGATCGGCTCGTCGAAGTCGGCGCCCGCGGCGGGGGCGGGGACGACCGGCGCCGCCGATGCGCTGGCGCCGCCGGCGCCGGCATCCAAACCGGGGGCCACGGCTCCGGCTGGGCCGCCGGTGCCGCCGGTCGTCGTGTCACCGCCACCGCTGGGCGTGAGGCCCTCCGCCGAGGGAGATCCAGGGGGGGTGCCTTCCAGCAAAGACGCTGTACTTGGCGGCGACTCGTCCGACGGCGGCGACTCGTCCGACGGCGGGTCGGGGGGTGCGGGGGCCGCTAGCGGCGGATCCTCGCCCGGTAGCTCCGACAGCACCGCGTCGAGCACCGCAGCCGGAGGCACCGAGGTCAGGCTCGGCCCGGTGCTTCCCTCCTCCTTGCCGCCGCCGCCGACTTCGCCGACCGCGCCGGTCAGGCTTGCCACCCTGCGCGAGAACTGCCACCCCGAGGGGTCCGACCGCCAGTAGTCCGCGCCGGGCTCGTCCTCCGTCTCCGGCTCATCCTCGAGGTCGGACTCTTCGTCCGGCTCCGGCTCATCGTCGGCCGGACGCTTCACGGCCGGATCGGTCTCCTCGTCCGAGCCGGAGTCGCCGGCCCGCCATTCATCTGACGGCGGTCCGGCGTCACGCTTCGGCGGTCCGGCGTAACGCTTCGGAGCGGCCTTGTGAGGCCCTCCGGCCCGCTCGTCCAAGGCAGGGTCTCCCGCGTCGTCGGCCGGCGCTTCGGCGGCGGGTGGCTCGTCCGGAGGCGCCGGCTTCAGTTCCGCCACGGGCGGCGGCGTCTCCGCGGGCGGCGGCGTCGTCTCCACGGCCGGCGGCGGTGCCGGGGCCTGCTCCACCGGCGGCGCCGTCATGGGCTCCGCCGGCGCCGCGAGCTCGGTCACGGGCGCCGCGGGTTCGGCCGGCGGCGGCGGAGAGGCCGGGTCCGGCGCCGGCGTCTGGCTCGAGGCCGTGCTGGCCAGCGGCCCCCCCACCGTCATCGCCGCGAGCACCGCCGGAACCGCGCAGACCGCGGCGACGCCCGCGATCGCGCGGGCGCATAGGGCCCGCGCCTCGCGACGCGAGGGTTGCCAGGGGGACACGTTTCTTACCTCGGCAGGTTCACCCGTTCGCTTTAGGAACGCGCGAAGGGGGCATCGAATGTTCGTCGAGGTTGAAAAAAGGTCCGGCTACCCCAGCTGATCGATTCCCGCGTCGCCCGGCTGGCATCGCGTGGCTTGCATAGCGCTGCCACGACTCCAGTATGCATTCGAAGTACCGGCGACGCGAGCAAATTCACCCCCTAGTCCTCCCTCGCCGGCAAGGATCGGGCGAATGGCCTGCTCCCGCCCGGTGCTTACTCCTCCTCCGGCTTCTTCTCCCCCGGCCACTTGCCGGTCGTGCGGTAGAACGCCCGCCGGCTGGCATGGTCGGTCGCCTCCTTCATCACCCGGAAGATCGCTCCCTGGAGCGCGGCGGCGATCGCCAGCTTCGTCCAGTCGATGTCGCGGTGCTTCGAGTCCGGCGGCTCCTCGTCGTCGAAGAGCCCCCATATCTGGTCGAGGATCTTCTTCGAGATCTGGCCGGCGACCAAACCCGTGGCGATGCTGAGTGGGATGAACAGGAGCTTCATCTGCGGGGGTGTATAGCAGTCATGCCCGGGGTGGGATTCGAACCCACACGTCCTCGCGGACAATCGGGTTTAAGCCGATCGCGTCTGACCAAAGATTCCGCCACCCGGGCCTCGTCGATGGTAGGCCACGGCCGCCGCGGCGTCGGTCTGCGCAACTTTGCCGTTGCTACGGTGTCCCCGAGCCGAGGACCGACTCGGTCGTCTTCCCGTGGAAGCATCCGCACTCCAACATACGGCGCGGTTGCCGGCGCTGGCAGGGCGTTCGCCGCTGCTCCGGCTGCAGAGCGACGAGAAGCTCATCGGGCTCGTCCGGCGCGGCCATCACGGCGCGTTCGAGGCGCTCGTCCAGCGCTACCAGCCGCGGCTCCTCGCCTTCTGCCGCCACATGCTCGGCTCCCAGGAGGACGCCGAGGACGTGCTCCAGGAGGTCTTCGCCGCGTCCTTCAACGCGATCTGCGCCGACGACCGCCCGATCAACGCGCGGCCATGGCTCTACCGGATCGCCCGTAACCGCTGCCTGAACCACCTGCGGAGGCCTCAGCCGGCCGGGCAGGACTCGATGGACGTGTTCGAGCGCGACGGTGGCGTCACCACGGCCGACACCGTGCACAAGCGGGAGGAGTTCCGGCACATCGTGGCCGACGTGCAGGAGCTGCCGGAGACCCAGCGCACGGCGCTGCTGCTGCGAGAGATCGACGCGCTCTCCTACGAGCAGATCGCGCTGGCGATGGACACCACGGTCCCAAGCGTGAAGTCCCTGCTCGTTCGCGCGCGCGTCTCCCTGGCCGAGGCGGCGGAGGCGCGGCTCCTGACCTGCGGCGAGGTGCGGCTCGAGCTCGGTCAGGTGGCCGAGGGCATCGCCAAGACCTCGCCGCCGGTGCGCCGTCACCTCAAGGCGTGCGACCGGTGCCGGACGTTCAAGGTCGAGCTCCGAAACACGAGCAAGGCGCTGGCGGCCATCTATCCGATCGGACCGCTCCTGTTCCTGAAGAAGCTGATGGTGGCGAAGCTGGGCGTCGGTGGTGCGGCCGGCGCGGCCGCCTCGTCGAGCGGAGGCGCCGCTGCGGGCGGCGTGGCCGGGGCCGCCGCCTCGGCGGCCGGCGGGCTCACCGCCGGTGGCGCCGTGTCGGCCGGTGTGTCCACCATGGCCTCGAAGGCCGCCGCGGGGATGGCGGCCGCGGTGATCGTCACCGCCGGGGCCGTGGAGGTCAAGCACGCGGCGAGCGAACGCTCGCCCAGCCCGGCGCCGCAGGTCGCCGTCGCGCCGACGCCGCCGGCGGCCGCGGCCCGCCCCCTGGTGACGGCGCCGCCGAAGCCGGTCCCCGCCCCGACGCCCGTCGCGCCGGAGCCGAAGGCCGCGAAGCCCGAGCCGAAGCCGGCGAAGGCGGCCGTCGAGCCTGCGGCGCCCAAGCCGGTCCCCGCCTCGACCGAGCCGGCCGAGGAGCCGGCGGCCTCCGCCGCGGAGACCGCCTCGAAGCCGCCCGTGGAGACCGTCCAGGAGGAGCGCTCCACGGTCACGCTGCCCCCGCGCGAGGATGACGCCCCGATCACCGCCCCACCGCCCGGCGAGCCGACCCAGCCCACCGTGCCGCCGGCGCCCGGCGCCACCCCGCCTCCTCCGACCACTGCGCCGCCGGCGCCGCCCGCGGGCGAGCCGGTCCCCGCGCCCGCCGCTCCGGTTCCGCCGCCGCCTCCGCCGCCCGGGTTCTAGGCCGCGGAGCTGCTCGGAGACTCCGGGGAGGCTCGGTGGAAGCGACCATCGACGACTTCCTGAAGGTCGATATCCGCGTCGGACGGGTGACGCGGGTAGAGGATTTCCCGGAGGCCCGCAAGCCGGCGTGGAAGCTGTGGGTGGACTTCGGCCCGGAGATCGGCGAGAAGCGCTCTTCCGCCCGGATCACGAACTACGCTCGAGAGGAGCTCGAGGGACGGCTCGTCGCGGCCGTCGTTAACTTCCCGCCGCGGCGGATCGGACCGTTCGTCTCGGAGGTGCTCGTGCTGGGCGTCTCGGACGCGGACGACCGCGTGATCCTCCTCCGACCGGACGTCGAGGTGCCGTTAGGCGAGCGGATTCACTGAGCGACCGGCGCCAGCCCGATCACCTTCAGGCGGCGCTCCAGGCACTTCATCGCGAACGCGCGGGTCTCGTCAGGGGTGACCCCGCCGAACAGCTGGGTCTCGCCCTCCACGTACCACTTGGGCGTCAGCACGCCGTCCGCCGCCGGGCCGCACTCGACGAGCGTGCGCTGGATCGCCTCGCGGTACCTCGGGTCCTCCTCCGCCATCTCCTTCAGGAAGCGCGCGCCGAAGGCGACGTGCCGGTGCTCGTCGCGGGCGATGTTGTTGAAGCCCTCGACGAACCCGGGCAGCGTGCCCTGCTCCTCGTTGTACTCGATGATGAAGTGCTGCCCGGTCAGGGCGAGCATTCCCTCGATGATCATGTGATAGAGCGTGATCGCCTCGACCAGCAGCTCCAGGTCCTCGGGGCGGCGAGCCAGGCGATCGACGCGACCCTTCAGCATCTCGTCGAACAGGACGTCGAACTGCGGGTTGAGGTGCTCGCTGGTCTCGGCCAGGCGCTCCTGGAGCGTCCGCGACCGGAGAACCCCGACCTCGTCGTAGAAGCGGTTGAAGAACCGCACGTGCCGGGCCTCGTCCGCGATCTGGGTGCAGAGGAAGATCCGCATCTCCTCGGTGGGCGCAGCCCGCATCATCGGCCCGAGCTCCTCGGCCACCCGCTGCTCGCCGATGAAGAACGAGCTCAGCCCGTACATCCGCTGGAAGCGCTCGTCTTCCGGGATCCGCTCGTGCCAGTCGATCCGATCCTGCGTGAAGTCGATGTCCTGGGTCGCCCATTGCTGGCGCTCCCAGAGCTTGTAGAGCTGCTCGTAGCTGAGCAGGTTCACCTCGCCGCGGTCCGCGGACTCGAGGAGCGCCGGGTCGGAGGTCGCCTTGAAGTCCTCGCGCTCGGTCCGCTGGATCACATGGTGGGTCACGGCAGCTGTCTCCTTGGCGTCGGCGGCGAAGCGCCGCCCAGCCTACCGAATGGTTGGCTGGCCAGCCAGGCCTACGCGGCGAGTGGGCCGCGTCGCCTCAGCGGCGCGAGATCGCGGTCAGCGGAACCGTGGAGGTGGCGCCCGCCTTCAGCCAGCGCACCCGTGCGGTCCCGGCGCGCGAGTCGACGGACTGGACGCGGCCGATCTCGCCGGTGCCCTTCTTCCGCACGTGACCGGCCGGCAGCGACGTCGCGGTGGTCTCGCGCGGCTCGGTCCGGTTCCGAGGCCGGGGGGCCACGGTGCGCTCACGCCGACGGCGACGCGGCTTCTCCGGACGCGGCTCCGGCCTAGCCTGCGTCTTCTCGAGCGGCACCATCTGCGCTCCGGTGCCCTTGGTCTCCGTGTCCAGTACCCAAACCTTTCCCATAAGCAGCCCTTATGACTATAGAGACCGGTCGCGGCGCTCCTGCTCCGGCGCGGTCCGCTCGGCCCACGGGATCGCCTCGAGCCGCCCGTCTGGAATCGGTTCGCCGCTCTCGACGGAGAGCCCGTAGGTCCCCTCCTCGAGCCGCTGCTCGGCGCGCTCCACGGCGGCCAGCTCCCCCCGCAGCTGGTCCGCCATGCCCTCGTCCAGCTCCTCGTTGTAGAGCTCGGTGGCGACGTCGCCGGGATGCTGGTCGATGTGCGTAAGCTCCTCCTCCTCGTTCGGTCGCTCCAGGTCCGCCAGCGTGCGCTCGATCCGCTCGCGGTGCTGGGCCAGAAGCTCACGTGCACGTGCTTCATCCATACGGAGAAGGGTTGCACTTCCGGGGCAAGCCGCTCGCGCTCAGGGTCCTGGCTCGGCGGTGGCCTCGATTCTCACCGGCGTGCCGCCGGCGGTCGGCCTCCCCCGGATCGAGTCGCCCGGACGCAGGCCGTCGAGGGTGCTGGAGACCGAACCGAGGCCGCCGCTCACGCGGACCTGGACCCTGGTCGTCTCGTTCACGAACACGAGGCCGTACTCGCGTCCGTCGCCCGACCGGAGCTCCACCCGGATCGAGATGTAGGCGGGCACGCGAACGACTCGGGGCGTGATCCGGCCGCCCTCCCCAGTGAACAGGGCGAGCGTCCGCGCCGCCTCCTCGTCCCCCGCTCCGCCGGGCTCGTCCTCGGGCGACGTCTCGGGCGCCGGCTCCGCCTCGGTCTCCGTCTCCGGCTCGGCCGGCTCGCTCCGCTCGGTCTCCGCCTCCGTCTCCGGCGCGGGCTCCTCGGTCTCGGTCGTCTCGGCCGGTGTCGTCTCGGGCGAGGTGGCGGTCCGCTCCGCCGTCTCCTCGTCGTCGTCTCCGCAGGCCGCGAGCGCGAGCCCGAGCGCTACGACGCACGCCACGAGCGGGCGACGGTCGAAGCCGGCCATGCTACGGCGAGAAGGTCTCCCCCGGCTGGAGGATCTCCACGGTCGTGCTCACGCGCCCCTCGGCCGCGGTCCGCGACTCGACGTCCGACTTGAACGCCTGGTCGTCCGTCTCGATCACCGGGAAGGTGTCGTAGTGGCAGGGGATGACGGTGCGCGCGCCGATCAGCTCGCACGCGATCACGGCGTCGTGCCGATCCATCGTGTAGTGCCCGCCGATGCACATGAACGCGACGTCGAGCCGGTCGCGCTGGGCGACCAGGCGCAGATCGGAGAAGAGCGCCGTGTCGCCCAGGTGGTAGACGGTCGTACCGCCGAGATTGATGACCAGGCCGGCGGGGACGTTGACGGTGCCGCCCGGGGTCGTGGACGTGTGCCACGCCGGCACGAGGCGAACCCAGCCGCCGTCGAAATCGACGGTCCCGCCCAGATTCGGGTCGGTCGTGTTCTCGACGCCGTGGTCACCGAGCTCGCCGCTGAGCTCCGCTATGGCCACGCACTGCGCTCCGGTCCGCTTGGCGATGTCGACCACGTCGCCCCAATGGTCCGGGTGGCCGTGGGTCAGGAAGACGTGGGTCGGCTCGACCTCGGACGCCTCGACCGCGGCCTTCGGGTTGCCGGTCAGGAACGGGTCGACGAGCACACGGGTATCACCCTCCGTCAGCTCGAAGCAGGAGTGGCCCAGGAAGCGAATCTCCACGATCAGGATCCTCCGGATTCGGGGTCGGTGTCTTCGAGCTCACGGGCGAGCTCCCAACCGACCGCCACGCCGATCAGCATCCCCATGCGGGTCTCCTCCGCGAGGAGGGTGTCGATCCGTCGCGCCCGGTCGGCCTCGTCCGGATCGGCGGCCGCCGCCCGGACCTGCGACTCGTGGGCCTCGCCGAACCAGCCGCCCTCCGCGAGCGCGCGGGCCAGGACCCGCTGGAGCTGCGGGGCCAGCGCCGCGAGGCGACGCTCGGCGCCCGCGAAGCGGTCGGGATCGGAGAGCGCCCGGACGGCCGCCTCCACCTGCTCGTCCGTGAACACCGGCCGGATACTACGGCGGCTGGAAACGGCTCTTGCGCGTGAAGACGGGGAGCGCCAAGCCGATCAGCGCCCCTGCGACCGCGCCGCCGACCGCGGCGGCGATGTTCGCCTCCTCCGTCGTGAGCGACAGCAGCACCAGCACGGCCGCGATCACGTAGACCCCGATCAGGTCGTTCTCGCGATCCTCACCGCGCCGCGCCGCGAGCCGGTCGTCGACGAGCCAGGCGCAGAGCAGCCCGAGCGCCGCGCCGTTCGCGCCAAAGACGAAGTAGGCGGGCTCGTCGTCGAGCAGCGGCGGCGTCTCGAGGACGAAGGCGAGCGCGGCCCCCGCGGCTCCGGCGAGCACGAACGTGGCCAGGACCGGGAGCGGGCCGAAGCGGCGCTCCAGCATGGTGCCGAAGATCCCGACGGCCACCAGCGCGACGAAGCCATAGCCGAGCTGATCCTGGTGGAGGAAGGGCGTGACGAACCAGCGCCAGACCTGCTCCTCGACGGGTACCACGAGGTAGCCGAGATCGAGCTCCGGGTCGGCCGCATAGATGAGCGCCGAGGCGATGCACGCGAGCATCAGGGCGAGGGTCGCGTAGGGCCGGATGTCGGGGGCAATCCCCTCGATCTCCTCGGCCCGCAGCCGCGGCAGCCGTGTCCGGCGGCGTCGCTTCGTCGGAGTGCCGCCGCCGCGGTCGATCTTCGGCGCCCGCTTGCGCACCCGCTGTCCGCAGTAGGGACACTCGGTGACGTACGGGCTGACCTCCGACCCGCAGTTCTTGCACACAACGAAAAGGTCCGGCTGCGACACGGCTCTCTCAGACTACCCGGCGGCCGCCCACTACTCGCCCGGGGCCTCGGCGGCCTCGGGGACTGTCGCGTCGACGAGCTCCCGAACCACCTCCCGGAGGTCGTGATTGGCCTCGTAGACCACGATCTGCCGGGATGCGCCGTTGCCGTTCTCGAGGATGTCCTCGAGCCCGTCGAGCTCGTTCTCGGAGCCGAGCTCCTCGGCGTGCGGGCGCATCCGCTCCATCACCCGCCGCCCGAGGTCGACCACCGGCACGCGCGCGGTCTTCGGGAGGTCCACCAGCTGCCCGTCGAGGCCGTGCCGCGCGGCCAGCCACTTGTTCTCGTCGAGCATCTCGTACGGATAGCGCGACAGGCGCTTCCCGGCCTCGTAGTGCTCGGCGAGCTCCTTGACCATCGCCTGTACGAGCGCGGCGAGGGCGAGGGTGTGCTCGACTCGGGTCTGGGAGTCCATCACCCGGACCTCCACGGTCCCGAAGTTGGGATGCGGGCGCACGTCGTACCACAGATACGTGTAGTCGCCGATCGCCTTGGCGTTGACCATGAACTCGATCCGCTTGGACCAGTCCTCGTAGCTGTCGTAGCGGGGCGGGATCCCGACCCGCGGAAACGCCCGGAAGATCGGCGTACGGGCGGAGTCGAGCCCGGTCGTGTCGCCGCGCCAGAACGGGGAGTTCGCGGACAAAGCGAGCAGCAGCGGGATGTGCACACGCATGCCGTTCGTCACGTGGATCGCCTTGTCCGGATCGTCGAGCCCGACGTGCACGTGAATGCCGAAGATGATCTCCTGGCGCGCCACGAACTGGAGGCCCGAGATGAGGTCGCGGTAGCGAGGGCGAGCCACGATCCGCTGGTCCTCCCACAACGCGAACGGGTGCGTGCCGGCCGAACCGATCGCGAGCCCCCGCTGCCCGGCGACCTGCTGGACCTGGCGCCGCAGGGAGCGCAGCTGGCTCCCGGCCTCCGCCGTGTTCGCGGTCGTGGTGGTGGCGATCTCGCACACCGACTCCATCAGCTCGGGCTTTACGTCGCCCTCCGTGGGTACCTCGTTCAGGTCGTTCAGGAGGCCCTCGATCGAGTTCGCCAGGTCGAGCGTCTCGTCGTCCACGATCATCAGCTCCTCCTCGATCCCGAGGGTGTAGGAGGGGCCCGTGAACCGGTGCTCCACGTTTGCCATCGTATCCGGAGGGGTGCGCCCGAAAGCGGGTATAAACCCGGGAAACGGCCCAGGAGGACTCATGGCACTCGGCTACGACGGCAAGCTGTACATCCTCGCGTTCGACCACCGCGGGTCGTTCCAGAAGAAGATGTTCGGTATCCAGGGCGACCCCACGCCCGAGGAGACCGACAGGATCGCCGACGCCAAGCACCTGATCTTCGAGGGCCTCGTCAAGGCCTCCGAGGAGGGCGCCGAGCCGGGGGTGACGGGCTGCCTCGTGGACGAGCAGTTCGGCGCACCGACGGGCATCCCGGATCAGGCCAAGGAGCGCGGCCTGATCCTCGCGATGCCCGTGGAGAAGTCGGGCCAGGACGAGTTCGACTTCGAGTACGGCGACGACTTCGACGCCCATATCGAGAAGTTCGAGCCCGAGTTCTCGAAGGTGCTCGTGCGCTACAACCCCGAGGGCGACGCGGACATGAACGCCCGGCAGCGGGAGCGGCTGAGGCACCTGACACAGTGGCTCCACGAGCGAGGCCGGAAGTTCCTCTTCGAGCTCCTGGTGCCGGCGGAGGATGCGCAGCTCGAGAGCGTGGGCGGCGACTCCGACCGCTACGACGCCGAGCTGCGGCCCGAGCTGATGCGGCGGGCGATCGTGGAGCTCCAGGACGCCGGCGTCGAGGCCGACGTGTGGAAGATCGAGGGCATCGACACGCAGGAGGACTGCGAGCGGATCGCGGGGATCTGCCGCCGCGACGGCCGCGACGGCGTGATCTGCGTGGTGCTCGGGCGCGGCGCCGACGACGAGAAGGTGGAGCACTGGCTGCGCCAGGGCGCGCCGGTGGACGGCTACGCGGGCTTCGCCATCGGCCGCACGATCTGGTGGGATCCGCTGAAGGGCCATGTCGACGGCGACCTCGAGCGCGAGGACGCGGCGCGCCAGATCGCCGACAACTACCTCCGGTTCGTGCGCGTGTACGGCGAGGCCGCTCGCCAGCCGGCCGCGGCCTGACGACTCCGGCGGCCCGCGCGGCCCGCCGGTTGACAGGTGTTACGCTTCCGCCGCGATGCGGATGCGGCAGTCACTTGCCGAGTTCGAGGAGGCCTTCCGCGAGGAGGCCGCCGAGTCGATCGCGCGGCGCGAGCGGCTGCGCAAGCGCTCCGCTCAGCGCTCCCGGGTCCGGCGGGTCGAGCGCCGGCGGAAGCAGGGAAAGTTGCGCTTCGCGCTGCTCGCACTCTCGATCATCCTCACCGCCGTGATCGTCGCGATCGCGATGTTCGAGACGCTCGCCCTGCTGGTCGGGTAGCGCGTCAGGCGCAGCGCCGGTCCGGGGCCTCGGGGGGCTCCCGCATCTCCACGTACACCTCCCTGCGGAAGACGGGGACGGACCGCGGCGCGGCGATCCCGAGCCTCACCTTCTCTCCCATGATTGCGAGCACCGAGACCTCGATCTCGTCGCCGATCATGATGCTCTGATTCGACTTGCGTGTAAGTACCAACACGCCGGCGCCTCCCCTGCCAAAGGACGGACTTGCACTCCACTTAAGCACCGTTCTGGCCCGGGCGCAACGCCCGATGCCGGCCCGAGCTCTGTTGCTAGTCTCCGGCGCCCCTTGGCACGGAGATCGCTCAAGCCTCAGCTAAACCAGATCCGGACCTGGGTTCGACAGGGTCGCACGGACGCCTGGATCGCCCACCAGCTCGAGGTGTCGGTCGGAGACATCCGCGCCTTCAAGCGCGAGCACGAGCTGGCCCCCGCCGACGCCGCGGGCGACGGCGACGCCGACGCGTTCGTGCCCGGCGCCGAGCCCGAGGAGCAGGACCTCCGCGCCGAGGACGACGCGCTCGTGGCCGCCGCCCTCGAGGCGGAGCTCCGGGACGACGAGGACGAAGAGGAGGAGGCCGAGGAGGACGAGGTGGAGGAGGAGGAGGAGGAGCGGCCTCGTCGCCGGCGTCGGGGCCGTCGCGGCGGCCGCGGGAGGAGGCGCAGGCCGAAGGAGCTCGAGGGCACCTTCGACCACGGCGAGGAGGGGTACGGCCTATGGCTCGACCCCGGGGTGCAGGACGACCCCGTCTACGCCGAGCACTGGGCCGGTCACCGCCCGGTGACCGTGACGGTCGAGCCGGACCGGATCGTCATCGTCCGCGCGGGGGAGGACGAGGACGACGGCGAGGAGGACGGCGACTAGGGCCGGTCGTGGCGCTCCCGGGGCACGCCCCCGGCGTAGTTCGAGGCCTCGCGCGCGTATCGGTTGAACGCCGCGTCGACGACGGTCGCGGCGTCGTCGCCGGCCGCGTGGCGGCGCGCGCGCTCGATCGCCCAATCGGTCCCCTGGGCGTAGAGCTCGGCCAGCTCGTCCAGCAGGAACCGCGACCCGAGCCGGCGCCGCAGCTCCTCGACGACCACGTCGGCGGCCCGGTCGAGATCGGCGCGCGCCGGCTCCGGCGCGGCCGTCACGCGGCGCTCCCCGTCGCGCCACTGGTAGAGGGCGTTCTCGACGGCGTAGGGCATCGAGGACGCAGGCTAGCGGCCGCCGGCGGCGGCGCTTAGGCTCAGGGCAGGTTCTCGATCACGTACGCCCGCTCGCCTTGGCGCACCATGCCGAGGCGGCGCGCCTCGCGCTCGAGGGCGCCGGGGTCGCGCAGCGCGCGCACGCGTTGCCTCAGCTGCCGGTTCTCCTCCGCGAGCTCTTGCAGCTCCTCCTGCTGCGCGCCGGCGGTGCGGGACTGCTGGAGCCAGTGCTTCGCGGGCGAGATGTAGAGCAGCAGGATCGCGACGAGCGTCGTCAGCAACGCGAACCGCCCGAGGCGGTCCCAGCGGATTCCGGAGCGGCGGCGGGCCATCCCGTCCGCCTTCGCCGCCGGCGCGGCGGATCCTGCCGCTAGATGATTGATTCCGAATCCGCGTGCCACTGGGGGCGCGCCAGACCGAGCTGGGCGCCGCACGCGGACGAAGCCGATAGTGGATGAACTATCGGCGAGGACGTGGGTGGCGAGCCAGCGAAGGTATGGCGCGTCAGCCAGGGGTGCGGGGGTTTGGAATCAGTCATCTAGGCGCGGAAGGCGCTCCGGCCGGGGTAGGAGGCGTCGGCGCCGAGCGCCTCCTCGATGCGCAGGAGCTGGTTGTACTTCGCCACCCGGTCGGAGCGCGAGGGAGCGCCGGTCTTTATCTGGCCGCAGCCCGTGGCCACCGCCAGGTCGGCGATCGTCGTGTCCTCCGTCTCGCCCGAGCGGTGCGACATGACCGCGCTGTAGCCGGCCTCCTGCGCGGTGCGCACGGCGTCGAGCGTCTCGGTGAGCGTGCCGATCTGGTTGACCTTCACGAGGATCGAGTTGGCCACGCCGGAGTCGATCCCCCGGCGCAGGCGTTCGGTGTTGGTCACGAAGAGGTCGTCGCCGACAAGCTGGAGTCGGTCGCCGACCCGCTCCGTGAGCGCCCGCCAGCCGTCCCAGTCCTCCTCGTCCATGCCGTCCTCGATCGAGACGATCGGATAGCGCCCGGCCACGTCGACCCAGTACCGGGCCATCTCGTCACGGGAGAGCCGTCGCCCCTCGTGCTCGAGGACGTAGGCGCCGTCCTCGTGGATCTCGCTGGTGGCCGGATCGAGCGCGATGGCGACCTCCTCACCGGGCCGGTAGCCGGCGGCCTCGACGCCCGCGACGAGCGCCTCCAGGGCGGCCTCGTTCGAGTCGAGATCCGGCGCGAAGCCACCCTCGTCCCCGACCGCGGTCGAGAGCCCGCGGTCGTGGAGGATGCGCCTGAGGGAATGGAAGACCTCGACGCCGGTGCGGAGCGCCTCCGAGTAGGAGCCCGCGCCCACCGGGACGATCATGAACTCCTGGAAGTCGACCTTGTTGTCGGCGTGCGCTCCGCCGTTCAGCACGTTCATGAGCGGGACGGGGAGCACGTGTGCGGCCTCACCGCCGAGGTAGCGCCACAGCGGCAGGCCGTCCTCGGCCGCGGCGGCCTTGGCCGCGCCGAGCGACACGCCGAGGATCGCGTTGGCCCCGAGCCGGCCCTTGTTCGGGGTGCCGTCGAGGTCGATCATGGCGCGGTCGACGCGCTCCTGGTCGGCGGCATCGATGCCGCGGACGGTCCGCGCGATCTCGCCGTTGACGTTCGCCACGGCCCGCGAGACCCCCTTGCCGCCCCACGCGTCGCCGCCGTCACGGAGCTCGACGGCCTCGAACTCGCCGGTTGACGCACCCGACGGAACCGCCGCCCGACCGGCGGCGCCCGACCGCAGCAGCACGTCGACCTCGACGGTCGGATTGCCGCGGCTGTCCATGATCTGCCGCGCGTGGATCCGCTCGATCTCGCTCAACCTTCCTCCTCCACGCGCTCCCGGAAGCGGTCCGCGGCCCGTCGGAGGGCAAGCTCGGGATCCACCCCGTCGAGCATGGCGGCGTGGACGGCCGCCAGCAGGCGATCGCCCGGCTCTTTCCCGCCGTCCGTCCAGCGGAATCCGGCGCTCTCGGCGCGCTTCAGCACCTTCTGCGCGTACAGCGTTGAGGGCAGCGTGTCCGGAATCCGCCCGAAGATCTCGCCGCCGCGCTCGTCCTCCCGCTTGATCTGGTTCCAGTTGCGCACCACGTCGCCCGCGGTGCGGGCGGCGCGCTCGCCGAACACGTGCGGGTGGCGGCGGATCAGCTTGGCCCGGCAGTGATCCGCGATCGCCGCGAGGTCGCCCCGTCCCCGCTCCTCGAGCAGGAGCGCGAGGAAGTAGACCTGGAAGAGGACGTCGCCCAGCTCGTCCAGGAGCTTCGCGTCGTCACCCGCGTGGGCGGCGTCGGCGAGCTCGTACGCCTCCTCGACCGTGTGCGGGACGATCGAGCGCTCGTCCTGCTCCCGGTCCCACGGGCACTCCCTACGCAGCCTTCGCGTGATCTCGTCGAGCCGCACGAGTGCGGCCGCGAGATCGCTCACTACGGCTGCTGGGGCTGCTGGGGCTGCGACTGCTGCGGCTGCTGCGGCTGGCCGCTCGGCGGCTGGCCCTGCTGGGGAGCGGTCTCGGTCGACTCCTTCGGGGCGTTCTCGCACTCGGCCACCCGGTAGTCGTCCGCGCAGTGCGTCTCCTCCTTGTAGTTCTCGCGGAAGTCCTTGATGAAGTCGTCGAGCGCCTTCTGCTGGCCCTGCGAGCGGAGCAGGTTCCGGATCGTCTCCCTGGACTCCTCGAGCGTCTGCTGCGAGGCGGGGGTGATCTTCTCCACCTCGAAGACGTACCAGCCGAACTGAGTCTTGACGGGGCCCTCGATCTGGGCCTTCCTGGCGGCGAAGACGGCCTCGTCGAGCGCCTTCTCCTGCTGGCCCTCGGAGACCGCGGGCAGCTTGCCGCCCTGCGCCTTCGAAGCCTCGTCGATTGAGTACTGCTTGACGACGCTCTTCCAGCTGTCGCCGTCCTCGAGCGCCTGCTTCGCCTGCCGCGCGCGGGCCTCGGTCTTTGTCAGCACCACGCGGAGATCGCGGCGCTCCGGCTGTGCGAAGCGCTGCTTGTTCTTGTTGTAGTACTCCTCGACGTCGGCGTTCGTGACCTTCTGCGCGTCCTCGGTCACCTTCTTCGTCAGCTTCTGCTGGAGCTGGTCGAGCTTGACCCGGAAGAGAATGTCCTCCTCGGTCATGCCGGAGGTCTTCAGGAACTCCTGGTAGGCCTTGTCGTTCGGGAACGCCCCCTTCTTCTGCTGCTCGAACGAACGTTTGACCTGCTTGTCCGTGACCACAACGCCTTGGGACTCGGCCTCCTGCTGCACCCACTCGGACTGGATCAGGAACTGCATGACCTCGGTCTTCAGCTGGTCGTACTCCTGCTTGCACTGCTTCTTCAGCTGCGCGTCGGTCGGCCGCTCCTGGCCCTTCGGGACGGGCTGCTCCTTCCTCGAGGCGACGCAGCGGTCGAAATCGGGCGGATCCGGCGGGGCGGGGGCGCCCACGCCCTGGGCCTGGCCGGCGGAGGCGGTCTTCAGCCACTTGTCGAACTCGTCCTGCGTGATCACCGAGTCGCCGACCTTCGCGACGGCGTTCGGCGGCACGTCGTTGCCGCAGCCGGCGACGACGGCGGCCCCCAAGCCGGTGGCGGCGAGGGCAAGAAGTGTTCCGATCGGGACGTGTCTCATCAAAGCCATGTCTAGGAGCTGTTGGTAACGCTGCTTTAAGGCGGGCGTCCGGCGCGAGCCGGGAGGGGGCCGGAGCGGTGGCGAAGAGTAGCGGACGCGAATTCGCGTTCCTCAGGGCTCGCTGGCGACCTCGAGAATCGCCTCCGCGGCGGCCACCACGGCCCTGAAACGCTCCGCCGGCTCGTCCGGCAGCCGCACCCGCACGGTCGAGCGTCCGGACTCGTAGACGGCCTCGGGAATCCGCTCACGGAGCGCCCGCGACCCGTTCGAGTCGAGCTCGATCGGCGCCACCGACAGCCTGCCGCCGCGGAGGTCGACCGACCGCGCGCCGGCGCGGCCGAGCTTTATCCGGGCGTCCTGGAGTCGAATCAGGTTGTCGAGCGGCTTCGGGATCGGGCCGAACCGATCGGCGAGCTCCTCGCGCAGCATGATCAGCTGAGCCACCTCGCGGGCGCCCGCGATCCGCCGGTGGACCTCGATCTTCGCGGCCTCGTAGGGGACGTAGTCGCCGGGCACGTAGGCGTCGACCGGGAGGTCCATCCGCACCGGCTCTGTCGACTCGTCCGCCGAGTCGCCGGCGAGGAGCCGCACCGCCTCGTCCAGCATCGAGACGTAGAGCTCGAACCCGACGGCCGCCACGTGACCGGACTGCTCGTCTCCGAGCAGGTTCCCGGCCCCGCGGATCTCGAGGTCGCGCATCGCGATCTTGAACCCCGAGCCGAGCTCCGTGTAGTCGGACAGCGTGGCGAGCCGGCGGCTCGCTTCGTCGGAGAGCGCCGCGGCCGACGGGTACAGCAGGTAGGCGTAGGCGCGCTCGCGGGAGCGCCCCACGCGGCCCCGGATCTGGTAGAGCTGGGCCAGCCCGAGCTCATCCGCCCGCTCCACGATCAGCGTGTTGGCGCTCGGGATGTCGAGGCCGGACTCGACGATGGTCGTGCACACGAGCACGTCCGCCCCGCCACGGAGGAACTCGAGCATGATCGCCTCGAGCCGCCCCTCCGGCATCTGGCCGTGAGCCACCGCCACCCGGGCCTCGGGGGCGAGGGCGCGCACGCGCTCGGCCGTCTCGTCGATCGTCTCGACCCGGTTGTGGACGAAGAACGTCTGCCCGCCGCGGGCCAGCTCGCGGGCGATCGCCCTACGAACGAGCTCCTCGTCGTACTCACCCACGTAGGTGCTCACCGGCCGCCGGCCCTCGGGCGGGGTCTCGATCACGGATATGTCGCGCAGGCCGGCGAGCGACATCTGCAGCGTGCGCGGGATCGGGGTCGCCGAGAGCGAGAGCACGTCGACCTTGAGGCGCAGCTGGCGGAGGAGCTCCTTCTGCTTGACCCCGAACCGCTGCTCCTCGTCCACGATCAGGAGCCCCAGGTCCTTCGGCCGGACGTCGCGCGAGAGCAGCCGGTGGGTGCCGATCAGGATGTCCACGCGCCCCTCGGTGAATGCGGCGAGCGACTCGCGCACCTCCTTGGGTGAGCGGAATCGGGACGCCATGTCGATCCGCAGCGGGTAGTCGCGCATGCGCTCGGTGAACGTGCCGTAGTGCTGCTGGGTGAGCACCGTGGTCGGCACGAGGAACATCACCTGCTTGCCGTCGACGGCCGCCTTGAAGGCGGCGCGCAGCGCCACCTCGGTCTTGCCGTAGCCCACGTCGCCGCAGACCAGGCGGTCCATGGGCCGGGCCTCCTCCATGTCGGCGCGCACGGCCTCGATCGTCTCGAGCTGGTCGGGGGTCTCGCGATACGTGAAGCGCTCCTCGAACTCGAGCTGCCAGTCGCCGTCACGGGAGAACGCGTGCCCGGCACGGCGGCGGCGCTCCGCGTAGAGGTTCAGGAGCTCGCCGGCGAGCGCCTGGGCGGCCCGCCGGGCCCGCATCTTCATCTGCTCCCACTGCTTGCCGCCGAGCTTCGAGAGCGGCGGGTCGCCGGCGTCGGCGCCCACGTAGCGACTGATCTTGTGGAGCTGGTCGCTCGGCACGAAGACGCGGTCGCCGTCCCTGAACTCGAGCTCCAGGTAGTCGCGCGTCACTCCGGCGACCGACTTCGTCTCGAATCCGGCGAAGCGGGCGATGCCGTGGTCCTCGTGCACGACCGGGGCCCCGGCCCGCAGCTCGGTGAACGAGGCGATCGTCCCCGGGGTCGGCCCGGCCGGACGCTCCACCCGGCGCCGTCGCAGCAGCCGGTGGTCGGGAAGCACCGCCAGCTTCAGCGTCGGCGAGACGAAGCCGTCGCGCAGGCTCGCGTGCGCGAACAGCACGCCGGCGTCGGCGGGGGCGGGACGGCCGTCGAGGAACCCGGCCCGCACGCGGGCGAGGTTGAGTCGGGCGCGCTCGGCCTCGCCCCGGCGGGCCCAGGCGACGAACGTCCGGTAGCCGGAGCGAACGAGCCGCTCCAGCTCGGGCTCGGCGTCCCGGAGGGAGCGGGCGGCGCTGTCAGCGGACTGGGCGCGGAACGCGTGCGGCTGGTCCTGCGAGATGCTCGACAGGCGGAGCGCCGCGCGCTCGTCCAGGGCCGCGTCGAGATCTCTGGGTGCGACGTAGAGCTGGTGCGCGTCCTGGTCGTGGAGGCTCGTCGTGACGTCGTCCCAGTAGTCGCGCAGCGCCGGCGCCAGCTCCTCCTCGGCGGCGACCGCGACCATGGCGCGGCGCGGCACGAGGTCGAGAAGCTCCCGGAATCGGTCGACGGGGAGGACGTCCGCCATGTCCGGGCGGTCGGCCTCGTCGCTCGCGGCGGCGATCTCGGCGAGCTCGCGGTGCTCCTGTGCGAGCTCGGCGGCGGGGGCGATCTCCACCCGCTCGGCCTCCTCGAGCGAGCGCTGTGTGAAGGTCGAGAACCAGGTAAGCCGTTCCACCTCGATGTCGAAGAGCTCGCACCGCACGGCGCGCTCCTCGGTGGCGGGATAGACGTCGATGATGTCGCCGCGGACCGCGAACTGCCCGCGCTCCTCGACCTGGTCGACGCGCTCGTAGCCGCAGGCGACGAGACGGTCGGCGGTCTCGCCCGGGTCGAGCAGCCCCCCCTTCTCGATCTCGAAGCCGTGCGGCCGCAGCTCCGGGTCGGGCACTTTCTCCGCGAGGCCGACCGCCGACGCCACGAGCACGGCGGCGTCGCCACCGAGCAGCGAGTCGAGCGCCGCGATCCGGAGCCCGACCAGGTGCGGCGGGGGCGCCAGGTGCGACTCGTAGCGCATGCCGCGGGCCGGGTAGAAGCGCACCAGGCGGGGCGCGAGGAACGCCTTGAGGTCGGCCGCGAGATCGCGCGCCGCACGGTCATCGCCCGCCACCACCAGCGCCGGCCGGTCGGACTCCGCGTCGATCAGCGAGGCGAGCAGATAGGGCCGCAGGCTGGCCGAGACGAACGCGCGCTGAGGCGCCTCGCGCGCGGCCTCCGCCAGCGCGGCGACGGAGCGGTCCTCGTGGGCGTATGTCAGGAGCTGACGGAGCATGCGCAGCGGCCGCCCGGGCGCCCGCGCGGCCTGCGATCCAGTCTAGAAGTCGCTAGAACCCCGCCCGTGGCCAAGATCGAGGTCCGCGACCTCAGCAAGCGCTTCGGCAGCGTCAACGCCGTCGACGGCGTCAGCTTCGATGTCCACCCGGGGCGGGTCACGGGCTTTCTCGGCCCGAACGGCGCCGGAAAGACCACGACGCTCCGGATGATCCTCGGCCTGGCGCGGCCGACGGGCGGCACGGCGACGGTCGAGGGCCGGCCCTACCGGGCGCTCTCCGAGCCTCTGCGGACGGTGGGGGCCGTGCTCGAGCGCTCCGGCTTCCACCCGGGGCGGCGCGCCCGCGATCACCTTCGGGCGGTGGCGCGCGCCGCGCGGATCCCGGAGTCGCGCGCCGACGAGACGATCGAGATTGTGGCGCTCCAGAACGCGGCGCGCCGCCGCGTCGGCCAGTACTCGCTCGGGATGCGCCAGCGGCTCGCCCTGGCCACGGCCCTGCTCGGTGACCCGCGGATCCTGATCCTGGACGAGCCCGCCAACGGGCTCGATCCGCAGGGAATTCGCTGGCTTCGCGACTTCATGCGCTGGTTCGCGTCGCAGGGGCGCACGGTGCTCGTGTCGAGCCACGTGCTCGCCGAGATGTCGCAGACCGCCGACGCGGTGATCGTGATCGCGCGCGGCCGGGTCGTCGCCGAGGGCCAGGTTGACGAGCTCGTCGCCGGCCGCGGCGGCGCCGTCGAGGTGCGCAGCCCCGGCGCCGAGCGGCTCGCGGCGGTGCTGCGGGCGCGGGGCTTCGGGGTGGAGCCGGGCGGCGACAACTGGCTCGTCGTGACCGGCGCCGATACCGCGACGGTCGGCGATCTGGCTCTCGACGAGCGCGTGGCGATCCACGGGCTTCGGGAGCGCTCCGCCTCCCTCGAGGACGTCTTCTTCGAGCTGACGGGCGAGCAGTCGGCGCCGTCATGAGCTCGCTCGTCGGCGCGGAGTTCCTGAAGCTCCGAACCACGCGAACGGCCTACGGCTTCCTCGCAGCGACGGTCCTGCTCACGCTCGGCACGCAGGCGGCCACCTTCGCCACGACCGACCTCAGCACGAAGGAGGACGTGGAGCAGGCGCTGGCGGGCGCCGGCGTCGCGGCCGCGCTGCTGCTCGTGCTCGGGATCGTCGCCACCACCGGCGAGCACCGGCACGGCACGATCACGTCCTCGCTCCTGGCATCGCCCGACCGGCGGCGCCTCGTGGCGGCGAAGCTCATCGCCTACCTCGTCACGGGGGCGCTGCTTGGCGTGGCCGCCGTGGCGGTGACGATCGCGGCGGGCGTGCCTTGGCTGTCGGCTCGCGACGCGCCGCTCGAGCTGCTCGACGCGGGCGACTACCTCGGGCTGGTGGCCGAGGGAATCGCGGCGGCGGCGCTGTCGGGCGCGATCGGCGTGGGCATCGGCGCGATCGTGCGGAACCAGGTGGCCGCGGTCGTCGGCGCGCTCATCTACCTGTTCATCCTCGAGCCCCTGGTCGGCCTGCTCTCCTCGCGCGTCGCCGCCTTCACGATCGGCGGGACGCAGAGCGCGCTGACCGGAACGCCGATGGACGATGCGCTCGGCCCGCTCGCCGCCGGGCTCGTGCTCGCCGCCTGGGCGCTCGCGCTAAGCGCGGTCGGCGCGGAGGTCGAGGAGCGCCGGGACGTGGTCTGAACCGGCTCGACTACCCGACCTCGACGACCGCCTCGACCTCGACCGGGGCGTCGAAGGGGAGCTCGGCGACGCCGATAGAGGAACGTGCGTGTCCGCCGGCGTCCGGCCCCCACAGGTCGAGGATCAGGTTCGTGAAGCCGTTCATGACGGCCGGGGTCTGGTTGAAGCCGGGGGCGCAGTTCACGAGCCCGAGCGCCTTCACCCAGCGCGTGACGCGGTCGAGGTCACCGAGCTCCTGCTCGAGCGAGGCGAGCATCGACAGCCCCGTGGCGCGCGCCGCCTCGTGGGCGCGCTCGAGCGGCACGTCGCTTCCGACCTTGCCCCGGAACAGCACCTCGGCCCCGTCGATCGCGATGTGCCCGGAGACGTAGGCGTGGCCTCCGCTGACGCGGACGGGCCGGAACGGAAGCTCCACGCCGGGCGGCGCCGTCATCGGGGCCGGAAGGGAGAGCCCCAGCTCGGACAGGCGGTCCGCGATCCTCGCCATGGGCGCCGATCCTATCCCGCGGCCGTCACGAGGCGATCGAGCTCGTCCGCCGCGCGCTCGACCAGAGCCCGCACCTCCTCGGGCCGCTCGCTGAACCGCCCGAGCACGTGGGCCGAGACGATCTCCGGGTCGGTCGTGTCGGGGCGGCCCACGCCCACCCTGATGCGCCGGAAGTCGGCGCTGCCAAGCCCCTGTTTCAGCGACTTCAGGCCGTTGTGCCCGGCGAGCCCGCCACCCAGCCTCGCCTCTATCCGGCCGAACGGGAGGTCGATCTCGTCGTGCACCGCGACCACCCGCTCGAGCGGCACGCCGAGCGCGCCGCGAGCCGGGCCCACCGCGCTCCCCGACTCGTTCATGTACGTCTGAGGCAGCAGGACCGCCACCCGCGGACCTCCCGGCCCGGCGCGCCCGTCCGTGATCAGACCGCCGTACTTCTTCTTCGCGCGCGGCAGGCCCCAGCGATCCGCCGCCAGCGCGGCGACCTCGAACCCGACGTTGTGCCTCGTGCGGGCGTAGCGCTCGCCGGGGTTGCCGAGCCCGACGACGAGCCAGTCCACCCTGCCGCCGCCGTCGCCGGAGCGGCGGCGGAACAGGCTCAGGAGCCCTCGCCCTCCTCCGCGGACTCGCCCTCCCCAGCCGGCGCCTCGCCCTCCTCGGCCGGCGCCTCCTCGCCCTCGGGCACCTCCTCGCCCACGAGCTCCGTCTCCTCCTCGATCTCCTCCGGCTCCTCGATCTCGGTGGGCACGACCATGGTCGCGATGATCGTCTCCTCGGGATCGTCCAGGAAGGTCACGCCGCGCGGCGGCGTCACCTCGGAGAGGTGCATCGTGGCCGCGATCTCCATCCCGGACATGTCGACGACGATGGCCTCGGGGATGTCCGTGGGGAGGGCCTCGATGTTGAGCTGATGGGTCACCTGCTCGAGCACGCCGCCCTCCTTCACGCCGGGCGACTCCTCGACGCCCTCGACGTGCACGGCCACCGGCGCCTCGATCTTCTCGTCGAGGCGGACCTCGAGGAGATCGATGTGGAGCGGCTGGTCGCGAACCGGGTGCAGCTGCTGGTCCTTGACGATCACGGGCCGCACCCTGCCCCCGTCGACCTCGAGGTCGATCAGCGCCGAGCCGTCGACGAGCACCTGCCGCAGCACCCCCGCGTCGACCTTGAACGCGGTCGACTCGCCGTCCGCGCCGCCGTAGACGACGCCCGGCACGAGCCCCTGGCGGCGAAGCCGGCGCGTCGCGCGGCTGCCGCGCTCCGGTCGTTCCTCGACCGGGAGGGTGGGTCGCTTCCCGTCCGCCATGACGGCTGGCCAGTCTAGCGAGGCCCGCCTATCCTCACCGGACGCGTGGCGCGCGCCGACGACAACACGATTCCGACCGGCAGGATCCGCCGCACGGCCGAGGTGGGCACGGTCGTCGGCGCCGAGGGCGCCCGCCTGGCGGGCACGCGCGCCGCGAACATCGCGCGCTCGCCGCAGGGAGCCGCCGATGCGCTCGAGCGGCGCCACCTGGAGGCGGCGGAGCGGATGGTGGAGACGCTCGGCCGGATGAAGGGCGCCGCGATGAAGGTCGGGCAGCTCGCCTCGTTCATCGACACCGAGTTCCTACCGCCCGAGTACCGCGACCTCTACCAGGAGCAGCTTGCCACGCTCCGCACGACCGCCCCGCCGATGCCGTGGGACAAGGTGCGCTCCGTGCTGGAGCAGGAATGGGAGGAGCCGGTCGAGGAGCTCTTCCGGGACTTCGAGCACGAGGCCGCGGCCGCGGCGTCGATCGGCCAGGTGCACCGCGCGGTTCTCTGCGACGGCCGTCGGGTGGCGGTGAAGGTGCAGTATCCGGGCGTCGCCGAGGCGATCGCGGCGGACATGCAGAACGCGGGCCTGATCCTTCGCATGGCCAAGGCCCTCGCGCCGGGCCTCGACGCGAAGGCGGCGGCGGAGGAGCTGAAGGAGCGGGTGATGGAGGAGCTCGACTACGAGCTCGAGGCCCAGAACCAGCGCGCCTTCGCCCGGGGCTACCGGGGGCACCCGTTCATCCGCGTGCCGGACGTAGTGACCCGCCTCTCGACCACCCGCGTTCTGGTGAGCGAGTGGGTCGACGGCATGGGCTTCGAGGACGTGAGGCTGCTTCCGCAGCCCGAGCGCGACAGGTTCGGCGAGATCGTGTTCCGCTTCTGCTTCGGCTCGATCTACCACCTCCAGCATTTCAACGCCGACGCCCATCCCGGCAACTACCTCCTGCTCGAGGACGGCGCGGTGGCGTTCCTCGACTTCGGGATGACGAAGCACCTCGACAAGGACCAGATCGAGCTCGAGATCGCCGCGCTCGAGGCGGTGATCGACGACGACCCGGAGGAGCTGCGGGTGGCGCTGCACGACCTCGGCTTCCTGAACAACCCGCGCAAGGTCGACGCCGAGCTCCTGATGCAGCACGTGCGGGCGATCGGCGGCTGGTACATGGAGGACCGCGATGTGACGATCGACTCGCGCCGGGTGATGGAGGCGATCGCCGCCGTGTCGGATCCGCGGTCGTCGTTCTACCGCCTCATGCGGCGCGAGAACATCCCGGCCAACGAGCTGATGGGGCGCCGGATGGAGTCCGGGGTGTTGGCCGTGCTCGGCCAGCTGCGCGCCACGCGCAACTGGTACCGGATCGGGCGCGAGTGGTGGTTCGCCGACCCGCCCGCCACCGAGCTCGGCGAGCAGGAATGGGCGTACTTCGGGTCGCGCGGCGAGAAGCGCGCGCGGAGCTTCAAGGCGCGCGAGACCTAGGCCCGCGAGCGACAACTGTGACCAAGCTCTCAGTAGTCGCCTGAGCGACCTTGTAGAAGAAGTTGTTCACGAAGAGCACGCGCCGATCTGGCCCTCCTCGACTCGCCAACCCGCACCGAAAGGCAGACCATGTACCCAAGCAACGCATACGTCATCCGGCCGGCAACCGAAGCCGACCAGCCCGCCCTCCGGCGGCTCGCCGAGCTGGATGGCCAGCGGCCGTTCGCCGGCCCCGCACTCGTCGGCGAGATCGACGGCCGTCCGGCCGCCGCCGTTTCGCTGTTCGAGGGACGCGTGGTCGCCGACCCGTTCCAGCCGACCGCCGTCCTGAGGCAGGTGCTGCATATCCGCCACGGCGCTCTGCGGGCGTACTCGAGCACCCCCTCGCTGGCCGACCGCGTCCGGGCCGCGATGCGGCCCGTCGCGACCGCGCGCACCGGCGCCGCCTGACGCTCATCGAGCAGCCGTCTCCCCTCCGCCGCCACCAGGGCGGCGGAGGGCCGCGACCGCACTGCGCGCCCACAGCGTCTCGTCGGCCGCCGTTCCGTCCTTCGAGCTGTCGTCAGAACAGCTGGTTCTCTGGGCGCCGTGACGGGCGGTGACGGCCCGTAGCACGGCGTGCGGCGTCTGCAGGAGTTTTGTGCCGACGCCGCGACTCTGCTTACCGTTCCGTTCCGCCCCCGTGCTCACGCGTTCGTGAGCATCTCGTGAGCATTCGGCACTTCAGCGGCCCGCCCGTCGGCCGCGACCCTAAGCTTGCGCCGTGGCCGGAGGTGATGCTCTCGCAGGCATCTCGAAGAAGCGGGTCACGAGGGCCGGCAAGGCGCTGCGCGACGACCTCGCCGGGCGCCTAACGCTCCCCACCGACGTGCGGGAGGAGTACCTCGCGACGGTCGACGAGTTCCGCAGGGCTCACGGCAGGCCGCTCGCCGCGGTGGCCGCGAACCTCGTCTACTACGTCAAGGAGTACCGGAACGAGACGATCCACAAGACCCACTCGCACTACTTCGTCGAGCGGACCGCCGACCTGTTCGAAAGGCTCCTCGCCGAGGAGCCTTCCGGGGTGTCTTAGCCCGATCGCCGGCGGCGCCGGCGCGCCGCGAGTTTCGTCGGCCGACTCCGGCAGTTCGTGGGGCCCGCGGTCCCACGCCGAGCCTCCGCGCCGCGACGACGACGTCGCGCTCAGGACCCCGCCGGCTCGCTAGGGCCAAAGTTGGGCATCCAGGACCAGGGCCTGGCGGCCTTGCTCACCGAACGGGAACGGGATCTTGGGATCGATCGGCATCAGCTCACCTCGCTATCGCTATCGCGTCGCGGCGGCACGCCCTCCAGAGCAAGCGAGACGCTCTGGTCGAGTCCGGCGCGAGCGCGCAAGGCGGGCAGAGGACCAGAGCGGCCTCGTCGCCCGTCTCCCGGTGGACGGCCGCGACGTGGACGACCGACCGGTCGTGAGTGCCGCAGAAGCGGCCACAGGCCTCGCAGTACCGGTTCCGGCGGGACCAATCCGGAAGCGCGACGCCTCGGCGTCCCGGGCGGCTCGCGCGGCGGCTTCCTCGGCGGCATGGCCTACTTCGGCCGAGCTAACCCATTCTGGGGACATTCTTGTTGACATCGGCGAATATCCGGTAGCACGCGTGGCCGGGTTGTGGCGCCTCGTGATCGCTACCCCCTCACCCCCCGACCGGGGGCCGGACGGCGTCGACGATGCCCTCGTTCGGCTTGCGGCGCCGCGCTTGTACCTGGCGGTGGACGCTGTCCATGTTCCTCCGGTAGGCCATGCCACTCCAGCGCGGACGGGGTGGCTCGGCTTCGGGATGCTCGCGGTAGATGCGTTCGAGTTCCCTGAGCGCGGCCTCCCAGCTGTAGCCCGTACTGACGCCGTCGTGGCGGGTGGTGGCGCCTGGAACCTGCGAGACGAGCTGGTCGACGTGCTGGCGCTCGGCGACGTAGGCGCGGTGGGCTTGGACCGCCTCGCCCACGGCTGACGAAAGCCGAGCCGCGACCTCGCGCGCCGTCCCTTCGCGCTCGGCGAGGAGGTCGCGGGCGTGGTCGCGCGTGAACGTAGCCAGTTCCTCTCGTGACCGCTCGGCACGCAGGCCGGCACCGGCGCTGCGGTGCGCGAGGTCCTCGACCCGTGCCGCCGCTTCTTCCTTGGCCATGCGTGCCGTCGCGATCTCGCGCTCGTCCTCGCTCGCATACGCGCTGGCGATCGCGTCCACGATCCGTTCGAGCTCCGCCTCGGCCCGCGCTTGCTGCTCTTGAAGTTCGCGGAACCTGGTGCCCTCGGACGCCACCCGCTGGCGGTGCTCGTGGAGCTGCTCGTGGGCACTAGGCTGCTTGCGGGCCAGTCGTCACCCCCCGTCTCGCCCAAGACGTACCACCGGGTGCGAGACCGGTTTAATTCGCCGAGAAGAGCCTCGCCAAACGCGTGCTCCGGGTCCCGTGGCGGCTGTGACTGCTCCTCCTCCTCCTCCGGCGAGGCCGGGTGCTGGCGGATCGCGTCGAGCTTGGCCGTCACGCCGTCGACGTTCTCGGCCAGGCCCTGCTCGTCGCGCTTCGTGACCTCGTAGCCGCGCTCGCGCAGCAGGGCGGCCAGCATCTGGTCCTGGATCTCAGACTCGCTCATATGTCCTCCTCTAAACCGCCGGGTGCCGCGTCAACCACGCCTCAAGCTCGTCGCTACGGACGCGCAGCGGGCCGTCGCCACCGACCGAATCGCCGGCAGCTCGCCGGCCTGGATGCGCGGGTAGACGCTCGCGCGGTGGACGCCCAGTAGCCCCGCTAACTCGGCGGGACTCAGCAGCGTCGCATTCGAAAGCATACGGGCATTTTCGCACAACGGATTGACCCTCCAACGCCGTTCGGCGCACGATCGTTGCGCGAAGACCACTCCGGGGCCCGGCCTCGCAAACATGCGCCAGACGGGAGCGGCTGAGCGATCCGTCGGGCGCACCAGCTACAGACGTGGCGCGCGCCGCGGTGCCGCGAGATTCTCAGCTGGTCCTTCACCCGCCCCGGGGCGCGACCTCGCACGTTCCCGAGCAGACGGCTGGTACTGGCGCGGACGAGAGGCCGCCGGGAGCGGGCCCCGAGTGTCGTCGGTGCTCAGGCGCTCGCCGGTGCCCCGGCGAGGACCTCCTTAGGGTCCTGGCCAGCTACCGGGCGGAGATGGCAGATCCCTCTCTCGCTTCCTGTAGCTCTCGGTGTCCAGTGCGCGGACGCAGGCGACCAGGAACACAAAGGCCGATGCGATCCACGCCACGGCCTGGGCACCACCGCTGAGCAGCAGCAGCCCGACGAGGAACACGCCGACCGCTGCGAGAGCGACGACCGACCAAGGATGCATCCGCAACCAGTTCATGGCGTACCTCTTGCGTTGGTGTAGTAAACGCTACGCCTGATACGGCCTCTTGGCTAGGTGGAGTCCTACGGGGTGGAGGTCCGTCCGGGTGCTGGATGGTGCTGAGCAGGCAATAGGAGCGGACGTTGCTCCCCGTCCGGAAGCGGCTCAGCCGCTCGATGCCTCGGGTAGCTTGTCCGCGACCAGGTCGGCTAGCCGCCGGTAATGGGTCGCTGCCCTGGTTTGCAGTGCTGCCGCCTCATCGTGGACGCGCGCGAGCTGCTCGAGGTTGGCACGCTGTCCTGGGTCTTGCGCAAGCTGCGCCTTGGCCCGCGCCGCGCCCGCCAGCTCGCGCTCTTTGCCCGCGACCTTGTCGCAGGTGTCCGCCCGCCTACGGACGCTGGCTTCAGGGGCCTGCCGGTCCGCGACCCGCAGCTCCATGGATCCGTTGTTCCCGGTGCCGGGCGCCCCGACGGTCAGCTAGCGCATTGAACGCGACCCGGTGCTTGAACCTGTGCTGATACTGCCGCACTCGGGCCGGAATGCGCCGTGCCAGCGGAACCTGGAAGGACCTTCGGCAACTTCGTGGCTGCAATCTCATGCATTTCAACGCGAGAGCTCTCCGATGGTGCGCGTAAGTCGTAGGTTCTTGGCTCCCGCGTCAGTCTCACGCCCAGCTCCGCGTTGGGCGTTGGGGGACACCATCAACGCCCGGCTCTCCCGCCGGGCGTTGGTGTAGCGCCTTGAGTAAACACAGGCTCGCGCAGAAGCCGCTACCAGCGGGAAGGGGCCGCGCCGCAGCGGTCACCCCAGGGGCCGCTGCACATACTGTCCGGGCGTGGCCTACCTGTTGTTCGCGGACTGGCACACCTACGTGTGTCGGACGTGGAGCGATCTGGCCGCACGGCTCGTCTGGGCGCGCCAGCAGGGCTACGCGACCGCGAAGGCGCGGCAGGCTGACGCGACCGTTGCTGCCCTCCGAGCAAGCGCGGCTTGTCGGGGACGCCACTCGGCTCGCGCTCGGCTAACCGAAGCTGAGTTCCAGGGTTAGGCTTCGTGGATGGTCAGCGGGGAGCCGCCGCCTCGGGAAGGTCGTCGCCTACCCGCCGCTCTGCGATGTGAGCGACCTCCAGCGCCGGGAGTTCCGCGGGCGCTGCTCGATGGCTTTAGGAATTCAAAGACAGCGCAAAGTGCGCGGCGCCTGTCGCTCAAGGTCGGCAACTTTCAGTTCTCGCAGGAAATGTTGCAAGAGATGCTGCACCTCGGTGCATGTGAAGGATCCGCGCGCGGGTGACGAAATACGGGCGTCGTCGGGCGAACTAAGACAGTGCAAGAGAGAGCGGCGATGGCGTCGGATGAGAACAGAAATGGCGACCGGGACCGCGATCGCGAAATTGGGCGGTACCGGCAGGCCGCCATTTCCACGTTGGAACAGCTCGAATGGGTCGTGGGATATCTCCACAAGATCCGGAAGCCGGAACTGGCTCAGGTACTGGACCGCAACCGAAAGCAGATCATCGAGAGAATCAGCTAGCCGACTGCCCAAGGGCTCCAGCGCAGCAGGGCCGCAGCCGAACCAGGGACCGCCGTCACTCGTTTGACGCGCTCTCGGCCTGCTCTGTGGACTCCGGCACCTGCTCTGCAGGCTTGGGGACGGAGGCTTCCTCCTTCGCCTGCTTCACCCGGGCTCTTTCGGCCATGCCCTCGAGGTATTGAGCGACGTTCTTCGCGGTCCCAGCCAACCCGCTGAGCACCTCCGGGGGCGCATGCTGCTCGACCCCATCTCGAAGGGCGGACGCCCGCTCTCCGATGCGTTTGCGGGACCGCTCTAGGCGCGAGCCCTGTTCGCCGGCCATGTCCCTGCCTCGCGCACCTTCAGGTCGCGGATCCTCAGCGCGCTTGACTTCTCCTCCCGTGTCCGTCATGGGCACTCAGTCTATGCCGTAGTTCAGTGGCCTGGCCCGCTTGTATGCGCGGGGAATGGCGCTTACTGCCCGGGCACGCTGCGGCCCGCCGAAGCCAACAGCCGCCGAGCTACATATCCCTGTTTCGCCCGGGACTCGGGCCGACGTTCAGGCGCAAGGCATGAACGCCCACGGGGCTTTGGTCGCCAGGGCGTTCTTTCTCGATCTAGGCTCCACCAATGGCGACCACGGACTTGAGCCGCCGCGTCCGGACTGTGGTCGGCTACCCGCCGCTCAGCGATTTGAGCGACCTCCAGCGACGAGAGTTCCACGAGGCGCTGCTCGACGCCGACGCCTTCGAGGATCTGCCTGGGGAGTGGCAGGCGGCGATCCTAGAGACCGAGGCGAACAGGCCGAAGCTGCGTGTCGTTCGCCGCTCCTTTGCATGGAAAGCTGAAGCGCGCGGCGTGAGCGTCTGGTGGAGGGGAGTGAGGTTCCGGGAACCCAGGCGCCGCGGCGGATGTATAGTCGTCAAGCGACGATTGGAGGCTGGGATGCCGAGGACCACCTGGCTGCTCGCGGCGGCCGTCCTGCTCCTCCTGCTCGTGCCGCCGAGTGCGGTGTCCTTCCCCGACGCGAGTTTGGAGGCCACGGAGATCAGCTCCGCGAAGGTCTGTGGGGCGGGCGAGTGCAGGGAGGTCTCCGATCCGGAGGCGGCGTCGGCGCTCGCGGTCGGCCCCCGCCCCCGGGGTACGGAC
>Ga0081538_10000651_pt1 | contig 38466 bp, 52 predicted proteins | sample TabmetS5T2R1_FD_71022 | JGI IMG/M metagenome (GOLD analysis project Ga0081538, IMG submission 71022) | Tabebuia heterophylla rhizosphere microbial communities from the University of Puerto Rico - S5T2R1 | ecosystem: Host-associated > Plants > Roots > Rhizosphere ...
GGGGTGAGATCGACACGCGCGGGATCGCGGCGCTCTCAGCCGGCCACTTCGCGACGGATTTCTCGAATGGCGCACTGCCGGCTCTACTGCCGTTCCTCGTGACGCGCTTCGACCTGAGCTACACCCAGGTCGGCGCGATCATGCTCGTGTCCGCGCTCGCGTCCTCGATTATCCAACCGCTGTTCGGGCTCTGGTCGGACCGGCACGGGGCGGTCTGGCTGCTGCCGGTGGGCGTCGTCCTCGCTGGTGGAGGCATGGCCCTCGCCGGTGCGTCATCCAGCTACGAGCTCTGTCTTCTGTTCGTGACGATCTCCGGCCTCGGCACGGCTGCGTACCACCCGGAGGGCTCGAAGTTCGCCAACTACGTCAGCGGCGCGCGCCGGGCGAGCGGGATGTCGCTGTTTTCGATCGGCGGCAACCTCGGAGTCGCAGTCGGCGCGGCCGTCACGGCTCCGCTGCTCCTCCTCTTCGGCCGGTTTGGTGGCCTCGTGATCGCCGTCCCGGCACTCGCGGTCGGCGTCCTGCTCGTCGCGACGCTTGCCTACCTCCGGGCCTTCGAACCGGAGCGACGCCGGACGCGAGAGCTGGCCGGCGAGGACCGGCCCGGCGCACTCTCGCTCCTGCTCGGCATCGTCGCGCTGCGGAGTGTCGGGTGGTTCGGGCTGCTCACCTTCGTGCCGCTCTGGGCCGTCTCGCTCGGCCATTCGGAGAGCTACGGGAACAACCTGCTCGCGCTGATGCTCTTCACCGGCGGTGTCGGAACGCTCGTTGCCGGGCCGCTCGCCGATCGCATCGGCCGGCGCCCGGTACTGGTCGGAAGCCTCGTCGCCACGCCGGTCCTCATCGTGGTCTTCGTCGCTGTCGGCGGTGCGATCGGCGCGGCCGCACTCGCGCTCGTCGGTGTCTCCGTCGTCGGCACGTTCGGCGTCACGGGCGTGATGAGCCAGGAGTACCTTCCGAGCCGGATCGGTCTGGCGTCCGGTCTCGTCATCGGCTTCTCGATCGGCCTCGGCGGAGTCGCGGCGCTGACGCTCGGCGCAGTCGCCGACGCGGTGGATCTGGAGACCGCTATGTACGCCTGCGCGGCGGTGCCGGCGCTCGCGATCGTCCTCGGTCTGCTGCTTCCCTCATCGCGCGCCCGGCGTGGACTGGCGCCGGAGCCTGTGGTGTAGGCTCGCCGATTCCACGATCCAGGAGGGCTGATGGCAACTACCGCACGCGAGTTCTTCGAAGGTCTCGAGGGACGGGTCGATCCGTCGAAAACGGCGGGAATGACGAACTCCTACGTGTTCGAGATCGACGGCGCCGGGACCTGGAAGGTCGACGTCAAGGACGGAAACGTCTCTGTTGCCGAGGGAGGCGGCGAGGCCGACACGACGATCTCCGCGTCCGAGGAGACGTTCAACCAGATCGCCTCGGGCGACCTCAACGCGACGACCGCATACATGACCGGCAAGCTCAAGATCAAGGGCGACATGGGTGCGGCCATGAAGCTCCAGAAGCTCTTCTGAGCGCTTGACCTGGTACGAGTTCCTCCTGTTCGTCCATGTCGCGGCGGCCGTCGTCTGGGTCGGCGGCGGCGCGATCATCCAGTTCTTCGCGCTGCGGGCCATGCGCTCGCCCGATCCGATGCGCCTTCCGAGCCTCGGGCAAGACATCGAGTGGATCGGCAACCGCGTGCTCACAACGTCCGCAGGAGTTGCCGTTCTCTCCGGCCTGCTGCTGGTGATCGAGAGCGATTTCTGGAGCTTTGGGGACGACTGGATCGTCATCGGGATCATTCTCTTTGCGATCACGTTCCTCGCCGGCGCGCTGTTCTTCGGACCGGAGTCGGGTCGCATCGGGAAGCTGGCGGCAACCGAGGGGCCGACATCGCCGGCCGTCATCGCCCGCATGCAGCGTCTGGTCGCCCTCACACGTGCGGATCTGATGCTGCTCTTCCTGATCATCTTCGACATGACCGTGAAGCCCTCGTGGGGTGACGCTTCGCTCTGGATCGCGGTCGTGGTCTTCGCGCTCGTCGGCGCTGTGCTCGTGCGGAACGGCATGAACGCGCAGCCCGCGGCGGCGGCGCCCGCAACCGAGTAGACCGCTAACGCTCCCTTCACACGGTGCTCGTACTGTTTTCGAGCAGTGAAGCGAGCGTTGATCGCGTTCCTCGGGTTGGGCCTTCTCGCCGGGCCTGGGAGCGCCCAGCCCGAGCAGGATCCGAAGCTGATCGTCTTTGCGAGCGACCGCACGGCGACCTTGATCCCGACGGAAGCTCGCTCCGTCGACCTCAGAAGTGGACGGTCCCGGCGAGTCGGCATCGTGCCGGCGGAGCCGGCTCGGCGTGTCTGGGCACCCAACGGCCGCGAGCTCGCGTTCGTCGATTCGATCGGCGACCTGTACACCGTTCGTCCCGGTCGTCGCCCGCACCGGCTTGCCCGGCTGCTCGCTCACACCGACCCCTTGTGGTCCGACTCGAGCCGTCTGATCGCGTTCCTTCGACGCGATCGAGGCCGCCTGTCCGTGTACGTCGTCCGGTCGAACGGGCGCGGGCTGCGACGGGTTGTGACTCGAATCGCTCACGCCGACGACCTCCGGCTACGGAACGCGGTGCTCGCGTGGTCGCCGGACGACCGCCGGCTCGCGATCGTGGGATCACTAGGTGGGCGCTACCGCCTCTTCGTTGTCCACGTTCGGAGCGGACGGCTTCGGCCGGTCGTGACGGGTCGAGGCCGACCCAGCGATCTGGACTGGTCCGCGGACGGACGCGAGATCGCATTCCGCGCGCAGGTTCGAGGGGAGCGGGCGGTCGTGCGCACCGTCGACTTGAAGAGCGGTCGGATTCGCCGGGTGCATGCCGGTTACGCGACGCCGATCTGGTCTCCAAACGGACGCCTGCTCGCGCTCGATGAGAAGCATCGCCTCTTGGTGCGCGGGCTCCACGGACCTGCGCGGCTCATTGCGACGCACCTGCCGATCGCGGTTCCCCCATCCTGGTCACCCGACTCTCAACGGCTCGTCTTCGTCTCGGGCCGCGAGATGGTCGTTGCGGAGGCAGCCCGTCGGCGGACGCGGCGTCTTCGCCGGGAGTCGGGCGCCTACCTCGTCGAGACGGTGGGTTGGCACGGCCCACGCCGGGTCGTGTACGTCGGCCGGAAGCGCGATCCCGGCGACCTCGACATCCACGTCGTCCGCGAAGACGGGACGGGAGTGCGCCCGTTGACTGCGAACGGCGTCGGAGAGGCGGACCCCGCGTGGTCTCCGGACGGACGCCTGATCGCATTCTCGAGAGCCCGTGGTCGCACGGGCGCGGATGTCTTCGTGATGAATGCCGACGGAACCGGGCAGCGCCGCGTCGTCACGGACGCAGGCTCACCGTCATGGTCGCCGGACGGCCGGAGACTCACCTTCATGCGCGGCGGAGACATCTGGACGACGGCAATCGACGGTACGGATACGAGGCGGCTCACTGAGGGTCCCGAGATGGACACGGCACCCGATTGGTCTCTGCGCGGCGACGAGATCGCGTTCGCACGCGATCCTGACCCGGGGACGTCCGAGATCTACGCGGTCGATGTGGGGACGGGAGCCGTGCGACGAGTCACGTCCGAGTCCACGCACAACGTCGGCTGCTTCGTTCACCAGGCGTGGGCGCCGGTCTGGTCGCCGGACGGCCGGCGGATCGCCTACGAGGTTGAGCGTGGAGGCTCGTCCACGTGCACGCCATCCCGCGGTCACGACGTCTCGGTCCACACGATCGTCGCCGATGGAACAGCGCGGTTGTTCGTGACCGCCGGCGGCTATCACGACGCGATCGGCGACGACGGGGCGCTCACTCCTACCTGGTCGCCGGACGGGGCGCGGGTCGCCTTCATCAGCTCGGTCCGCGATCAGGTGCCCGAGTACGAGCTCCGGTCGAGGATCGGGACCGTTGCTGCGAACGGCGGCCCGTTCCGGCTGATCACACCGCGGTCGTACAAGGCGTACGACCCCGACTGGCAGCCGTAGTTACTCCTCGAGCTCGACGAGGAGCGCGCCGCCGGCGACCCGGTCTCCCTCCGCGACGTGCACCGCCTTCACGACGGCCTCGTACGGAGAGACGAGCGGCGTCTCCATCTTCATCGCCTCGAGCACGAGCAGCGGCTGGCGGTGCGCCACGCGGTCGCCGGCCTTCACCAGGACACGGATCACGGTGCCCGGCATCGGCGCGGTCAGGGAGCTGCGCTCGGCTCCGTCACCGGCTCCAGCAGCATGTGCGGCCTCGTCCACGTCGGGCGGCGAGTGGGGCGGGGGAGAGGGCAGGTTGAGGCGCCAGGCGCCGTCCCACGGGCCGCGTGGCAGGCGGAGCGGCGGCTCCGATAGCGGCGGGTAGTCGGTGAGGAACGCGGTCGTCGTCCGGCCTTCGAGCACGGCGGCATGGGAGGCGAGCCAGCGGAGAAACGGCAGGTTCGTCGTGACTCCGGAGACGTCCGTCTCGGCGAGCGCGTCGCGCAGTCGCGCGAACGCTTCGTCGCGGGTCGGACCGTGCGCGATCAGTTTGGCGATCATCGGGTCGTACGCGACGCCGACCTCGTCGCCTTCCTCCACGCCGGCATCGACTCTGATCGAACGCGGTAGGCGAAGCCGCTCGAGCCGGCCGGCCTGCGGCAGGAACGAGCGGGGATCTTCGGCGTAGAGCCGCACTTCCACCGCGTGGCCACTCAGAGACACAGCGTTACTTGCGTCCAACGGCTCGCCGGAGGCGATCCGAAGTTGCGCGGCGACGAGGTCGACGCCGGTCACGAGCTCCGTGACCGGGTGCTCGACCTGAATGCGTCCGTTGAGCTCCAGGAGATAGAAGTCGCGGCCTGCGAGCATGAACTCGGCAGTGCCGGCGCTGCGGTAGCCGATCGCCTTCGCGAAGCGAACGGCGGCGTCGCTCATCGCCGCGCGCAGCGCTGGATCGAGCGCGGGCGACGGCGACTCCTCGAGCACCTTCTGATGGCGGCGCTGGATCGAGCACTCACGCTCACCGAGCGCGACGACGGTGCTCTCTCCGTCGGCGAGGAGCTGGATCTCGACGTGGCGCGGCCGCTCGACGTAGCGCTCAGAGAACACGCGGTCGTCCCCGAACGCCGCCTTTGCCTCGCGCCTTGCCGCCTCGAGCGCCTCGTCCAGCTCCGACGGCTCGCGCACGACGCGCATCCCGCGCCCGCCGCCGCCCGCAGCCGCCTTCACGATTAGCGGGAAGCCGATCTCTTCCGGCTCGCCGGTCGGGACGACGGGCACACCCGCCTCGGCGGCGATCCGCTTCGCCTCGAGCTTGTCCCCGCCCAGCCGCAGGGCGTCCGAGGTCGGGCCCACGAACGTCAGGCCCGCGGCCTCGACGGCGGCGGCGAACTCTGGGCTCTCCGCGAGGAACCCGTAGCCGGGATGGATCGCGTTCGCGCCGGTCTTCTTCGCCGCGCGGATGTGCTCTTCCGAATGGAGGTAGGCGGAGATCTCGACCGTCTCGTCGGCGGATCGTGCGTGCAGTGAGCCCCGGTCGTCCGGCGCAACCACGGCGACAGTCCCGATGCCGGCGTCGCGGCACGCCCGGAACACGCGCAGCGCGATCTCGCCGCGGTTCGCTACGAGAAGCTTCTCGATCGCCACAGCAGCGCAAACGTAAGCAGGCACGCACTCGCGAGGAGCAAGTACGGCGCCGCGTCGGATGTGATCTCTGCGAGAGCTCCGCCGCCCGCCGAACCCAGCGCGTGTCCGGGCGCCCACGCGAGGCCGATGAGCGTGAACGCGTAGGCGTAGTCGAGCCCTTCGGCCTCCGCCTCGTCTGAGAGCAACGCCATCGCCGGCGTCCAGAAGCTTCCGAACGAGAGACCGGCAACGACGACGAGAGCGGCGAGCACGGCTGCACGGTTCGGCCAGGGGAGCAAGACCGCGACGATGCCGGACGCCAGGACCGACGCCCGCATCGGCCCGAGCCGGCCGATGCGGTCCGAAACACGCCCGACGAGCGGATTGGCGATCGCTTCGAGCCCGGCGGTACACAGCCAAAGGACGCCGATCGCGACCGCGGTGAACCCGAGGTCCTCGAGGCGCAGAGGCGCCAGCACGCCGAGCGCCCCGAACAGGAGAGCAGGGAGCAAGACGAACCAGATGCTGAGTGCGATCGCGCGGTTCCGAAGGGCGCCGAAGAGCATGCTCAGCGGCTGCGGGTCGGTCGGCTTCGGCGCATGGGTCAGCGCGCCCCAGACAGCGAGCCCGACAGCGACGAGCCCCGCGGCGCCGAACGCCGGCCCCTGACCCACTACCGAGGCGATCCCACCGAGGACCGGCCCGAAGAGGGCGCCGACAATCGCGGCCGCCATCGCCGAGCCGATCGTCTGGCCGCGCCGGTCCGCCGGAGTCTCGCTCACGAGCCACGCGAGCCCGGCCGTCCATGCGAACGCACTGCCGACGCCCTGCGCGAAGCGCGCGACATCGAGGACGACGATCGAGTCTCCGGTCGCGAAGATGAACGTCGTCACGGCGATGACGAGCAAGCCGGTGAGCGCCGTCGGGCGTGCGCCGAAGCGCGCCGTCGCCACGCCGCCGGGAATGCTCCCGACGAGCGCGCCGAGCGGATATGCCGCCGACAGGAAGCCGGCGCCGGCCTTCGAGAGGTTGAACTCCTCCGCGTAGTCGGGCAGCAGCGGCGTCAGTGCCGCGAAGAACATCGTGTCGACGAAGACGATGCCGCCGACGAGCAGCAGGAGGCGCCGCACGGGCGGTGCTACATCCAGCCCGGTTGTCGCCGCTCCAGGAACGCGCGGAGGCCGTCCTGACCCTCGTCACCGGCCCGGAGCCGTGCGGCTGTTCGCGCCGCCTCCTCGCCGGAGGGGCGTTCGCGAACGAGCAGCTTCGCCTCACGCGCGGCCTGCGGTCCCGAAGAGAGCAGCTCGCCGACGACCCGCTCCACCGCCTCATCCAGATCCCCGGCCACCTCGCTGACGAGCCCGATGCGGAGCGCGACGTCGGCGCCGAAGCGCTCGCCGGTCAGGAAGTACCGCCGCGCAGCCTCGCCGATCCGCGGCAGTACGAACGGGGAGATGACCGCCGGAATGATCCCGAGCTTCACCTCGGAGAATCCGAACACGGCGTCCTCGCCGGCGATCGGGATGTCGAGGCAGGCGGTCACTCCGGATCCGCCGCCGAGCGCGAAGCCGTGGATCCGTCCGACGACCGGCGCCGGGCACGTGTCGATCGCCTTCAGCATCCGATACAAGCGGAGCGCGTCCTCGACGTTCTCGTCGTAGGAGAGGTCGATCGCCGCGCGCTGCCACTCGACGTCTGCGCCGGCGCAGAAGCTGGGGCCGTCGCCGGCGAGGACGACGACCCGCGCGTCGCCGACGTCCGCGAACGCCTCGTGCAGCTCGCGGATCAGCTCGGCGTCGAACGCGTTTCGGCGCTCGGGCTTGGCGAGCGTGATCCGCAGGACGGGCCCGTCGCGTTCGATCCGAAGACCGCTCATGGCGCCTGAGCTTAAAGTCGAGGGATGCTGAGAGGACGCATCGCGGCGGCGGTCACGCCGCTTCGGGACGAGGGCGCGTCTCTCGACGAGGCGGCATTCGCGCCGTACGTCGACTTTCTCGCCGGCGGCGGGCTCGACGGAATCCTCGCGCTCGGGACGACCGGCGAGGGGATCCTGCTCTCCACGGACGAGCGAAAACGCGCCGCGGACCTCTTTCTCGCGGCCGCAGGCGGACGCCTGCAGGTCGCCGTCCATTGCGGGGCCCAAACGACCGCCGACACCGTCTCGCTCGCGCGCCACGCGGCCGAGATCGGCGCCGACGCGGTCGCGGTGATCGGGCCGCCGTACTTCGCCTACGACGAAGAGGCGCTCTACGCGCACTTCGCGGCCGCGGCCGACGCGGCCGGCCCGGTTCCGTTCTACCTCTACGAGTTCAAGGCGCGGACGGGCTACTCCATCCCGCTGCGGGTGGTCGAGCGGCTCGGCGATCGCGTCGCGGGGCTGAAGGTCTCGAACAAGTCGTTCGACGACGAGGTCAAGCCGTACCTGCTGGACGGCCTCGACGTCTTCATCGGCGCCGAGGCGCTCATCGAGCAGGGGCTTGCGGGGGGCGCGGCCGGGAGCGTGTCCGGGCTCGCCGCGGCGTTTCCGGAGGGCGGCAACCCCGAGCGCCGAAAGGAGTTGGAGCGCTTTCCGTTCCAGGCGGCGCTGAAGACCGTGCTCGGGCTGCGGGGAGTTCCGGTTCGGCCCGATGTCCGGCCACCGCTGCGCGGTCTGACCGCCGGCGAACGCGACGAGCTCGCGCAATGGCTCGAATCGTCGTAGCGGGCGCCGGCGCCGTCGGCGCGTCGATCGCCTACCACCTCGTACGCCACGGAACGACTGATGACGTCGTCCTGTGCGACCGCGCGGGAGTCGCTTCCGGCGCGACGGGCAAGGCGATGGGCGGTGTACGCCAACAGTTCTCCACTGCGCCGGAGGTCCGGCTCGCGCAAGCAAGTGCGCGCTTCTTCGCCGACCTGGAGCCGCCGCTCTTCGAGCAGGTCGGCTACCTCTTCCTCGCGACAACCGACGCGGGGCTGGACGAGCTCGCGGAGCGTCGGCGCCTCCAGGTCGGACTCGGCGTTCCCATCGAGGAGGTCGATCCAGCGTTCGTTCAGGGTCTCCGGACCGACGACGTGCTCGGCGCAGTCATCTGCCGGGAGGACGGCGTTGCCGATCCGGTCGCCGTGACACGACATCTCGTCGCGGAGGCAGTGGCCGGCGGTGCGAGGCTCATCGAAGGGACCGACGCGCGAGAGGTCGACGCTGACGTGCTCGTCATCGCCTGCGGCGCCGCGTCGCCCGAGCTTGCCGACTTGCCGATCCGGCCTCTAGTCCGGCAGCTGGTCGACACGGAGCTGGTGCGGGGGCTCCCGGAGGACCTGCCGATGATCATCGAAGGCGAGACGACCTTCCACTTCCGTCGCGTGGGCGAAGGCCTGCGCCTCGCAATGACCGAGCCGAGCCTGAGGTGGGGGAGGGACGAGGTCGTCGACGAGACGCTCGTCGCGGACTGGCTGAAGCGGATCGCCTACCGCTACCCGTCGGCAGCCGGCGTCGGCGTCGCGCGGTCGTGGGCCGGTCTCTACGACATGACCCCCGACGCACATCCGATCATCGGGTGGGTCTCCGACGGCGTGTATGCAGCCTGCGGCTTCTCCGGCCACGGGTTCATGCAGGCGCCGGCAGTCGGCGCCGCCGTCGCGGAGGAGCTCCTCACCGGCAGCTCAGCCTTCGACCTCTCGCCGTATCGGCTCGAGCGCTTCGGCGGCGAAGCGCTCTTCCCGGAGACGCTCGTCCTCTAGCTCTCGAACGCCAGGCCGTGCCGAGACAGCTCCTCGATCTCGAACTGGCCCTCGATCGTGGCCTCGACGTCGAACTCCTCGCCGATGTCCGGGTCCTTGCCGATCAGCTCGCGGGTCGACTCTAGGACGCGTAGCGTTTGCGCTGCGGCCTCCTCCGACTCCCACAGGTACACCGCTCCCCAGCGCTCGGTGGCCTCGTCCGAGACCCACGCCTTGAAGCGGAGGCCGGGCACCTCCTCGAACTGGTCGACCGATTCGTCGCGCAGGTAGCGGCGGAGCTCCTCGATCGTCGTCTGCGAGTCGGCGAGGCTCCAGAGGACGAGCCGGAGGATCATCCCTCCGCTTGATCCGGCCGCTCGTGCGGCTCGCGCCGGGACAGCCGGTCGAGGAACGCGTTGCGCAGCCCCTCGCCCGTGACCTTCAGCTGGTAGCGCGGGCGGCGCGGCTCGACCTTGACGATCTTGACGTCGCCGCTCGCATCGCCGTAGGAGCGGCCGTAGGCCTCTGCCTCACCAATCTGGTGGAGCCTCGTGTCCTTCTTCCGCCGGAAAAGCGGCACCGGGGCAGGTTAGGCCGGTTGTGGCAACTTCGCCAGGACGCTCTTGATGGCGCGGAGCACATCAGCCTCGTCGTGGCCGAAGTCCTCGAGGAACGACTGGAGTGCGTGGCGGACGAGCCGCAGCTCCTCGTCGGTCAGTTCGATCGTGTGCATGCCGGGACCCTACTCAGGAGTAACGAGCCAGATGATCAGACCGGCGACCACCACGATCGCCACCGCAGCCAGGAACAGCTGGAGGCGCGAATGCCCCGTCGACGTCGCAAAGCTTTCCCACGAGCTGACCTTCGAGAGACCGGCATCGCCCGGTCGCGCTGCCCAAAGCCGAGCGGCGACCGAGCCCGCTTCGTTCGCCGGGACTCCAAGCTCTCTCAGCACCTCCGCGAGCTGCTCGTCGGAACGGACGCGCCGCCGGAGATGGCCGCCGCCGGGGGCCTCGACGAGGACCCAGGAGCGAAACGCATAGGTGATCGTGATCGGGCCGATCGACGCGACCTCGGTGGCCGATCCCTCTGCCACGCGCTAACCCCAGTCCGGCGGCTCGTAGCCCCCTTCGAGGGGCGCACCGAATGTGACGAACTCGAGGCCGTCGTCGCCCGCAACCGGCTTCCTCGTCGAGCCCGGGTCGACGCGCAGGAACCGGCCCGGCCTGAGCTCCACCTGGTCGCCGTTCACATGCATGACGCCGGTGCCGCGCACCACGAAGTAGACCTCCTCCTGATTCGAGTCCACATGATGGTGTTCCCGTCCCTCGGTTCCAGGCGCGAGCGTGAAGTAGTTGAAGCCGAACGCGCGCGCTCCGGTTGCCCGGCGCGTCTTCCGCACCATGCCGCCCGGCCCCTCGCCCTCCAGGGTGTCGACGTCGACGAACGTGTAGCCCATCAGCTCTCTGAACGCTCGATCTCGTCGGCGTATTCGCCGATCGCGCGCTCGTAGCCGGTCCCGTCGCCGAGCCGGCGCGCAAGCAGCGCGAGCGCCTCCGCCCGCCTGCCGCTCGACCACAGCGAGAAGGCGAGGAAGACCGGCAAGCCCTGGTGGTCGGGGAACCGCTTCACGGCATCTTCGAGCACCGTTACGGACTCCTCGATCCGCTTTACGTTCCGAAGCGAGCTTCCAAGGCCGAGCATCGCCTTGGCCAGCAGATCATCAGGGAGGCCGGCTTCGATCGCGCGCTCGTAGTGCGGAATCGCCTCCGCCTCGAAACCGTCCCGGTCGTACGCGAACGCCTGCTCGAGCTCTTCGAGGCCGCTCACATGCGAAAGATGCCGAACTGGCTCTCCGGGATTTGCGCGTTGAGCGCCGCCGAGATCCCGAGTGCGAGCACGCGCCGCGTATCGAGCGGATCGATGATCCCGTCGTCCCAGAGCCGCGCGGTCGAGTAGTACGGATTCCCCTCGGCCTCGTAGCGCGCCCGGATCTCGTCGGGATCGGCGTCGCCGACCATCGTCAGCACCGTCGCCGCCTGCTCGCCGCCCATCACCGAGATCCGGGCGTTCGGCCACATCCAGAGCTGCCGTGGCCCGTACGCCCGTCCGCACATCGCGTAGTTGCCGGCGCCGAACGACCCACCGGTCACGACGGTGAACTTCGGAACGTCGGCGCACGCCGTCGCCATCACGAGCTTCGCGCCGTCACGGGCGATGCCGCCGGTCTCGTACTCAGTCCCGACCATGAAGCCCGTGATGTTCTGGAGATAGACCAGCGGCACGCGCCGTTTCGCCGCGAGCTCGATGAAGTGCGCACCCTTCTGCGACGACTCCGCGAAGAGCACGCCGTTGTTCGCGAGGATCCCGACGGGATAGCCCTCGATCCGCGCGAACCCGCAGACGAGCGTCTCGCCGTAGAGCTCCTTGAACTCGTGGAAGCGGCTGCCGTCGACGATCCGCGCAATCAGCTCGCGGGGATCGACCTGCTGCCGGAAGTCCTCGGGGATCAGGCCGTAGAGCTCCGCTGGATCGGCGACGGGCTCCTCCGGCGGCGCGACGTCCCAGGGCGCCTCCTTGCGCCGGTGCAGGTTCCGCACGACGGAGCGCACGATTGCGAGCGCATGCTCGTCGCTGGTCGCGTAGTGATCCGCGACGCCAGAGCGCCGTGTGTGGACGTCGGCTCCGCCGAGCTCCTCGGCCGTCACGTCCTGGCCGGTCGCGGCCTTCACGAGCGGCGGTCCGCCGATGAAGATCGTCCCGGTCCCCCGGACGATGATGGTCTCGTCGCTCATCGCCGGGACGTACGCGCCGCCGGCGGTGCACGAGCCCATGACGGCGGCGATCTGCGGGATGCCCTTCGCCGACATCCGTGCCTGGTTGAAGAAGATCCGGCCGAAGTGCTCCCGGTCGGGGAAAACCTCGTCTTGGAGCGGTAGGAACGCTCCGCCGGAGTCGACCAGATAGACGCACGGCAGGTTGTTCTCAAGCGCGATCTCCTGCGCGCGGAGGTGCTTCTTGACCGTCATCGGGAAGTACGTGCCGCCCTTCACCGTCGCGTCATTGGCGACGATCACGCATTCCTGGCCCTCGATGACCCCAACGGCCGTGACGATTCCGGCCGAGGGGGCCTGGCCCTCGTACATGTCCCAGGCGGCCAGTGCGCTGAGCTCGAGCAAGGCGCTCCCGGGATCGACGAGCCGGTCGATCCGCTCGCGCGCCGTCATCTTCCCGCGAGAGCGGTGGCGCTCGACGGCCTTCTCCCCGCCGCCGCGAGCGACCTGCGCCGTGCGCTCGCGCAGCTCTCCGACGAGCGCCTCCATCCGCCGGCGGCGCGACTCGAAGAGGTCGGAGTCGCGCTCGACCTGCGAGGTGAGAACGGCCACGTCCTGAGACTAGCTTCGGGGCCGGACCAAAGGTCCTGACTTGTCGCCGAGGTGGCTGTCGCTGACAGTGAGGTCAATGGTCGTCAGGCTCAGCGATCCCACCCTCGTCGAGAAGTTCCTCGGCTACCTGCGCGATGCCAATTGCATCGTCAGCCTCGGCGCGGTCGAAGCTCACGCCGAGGGGATCGCCGTGCAGGTCGAGGTGCCGGCGGCTTACGACGAGAAGCAGGCGCGGATGGAGGTCGACCTCTACCTCCGCGTCTGGGAAGCCGTCCACCCCGGGTCCGGCGCCGAGCTTCTCGACTGAGGGATCGGCGAGCGCCGCGCGGGCGCCGATCTTGAAGCCATGTGCCGCCTCGCCGCCGCGGCTCTCGTTCTCGCCGCTCTCGCTCTCCCCGCGGGCGCCTCCGCCACGATCAAGCCCGCTCGCGGCATGTCCGGCGTGACACTCGGGATGACTCCCGCGCAGGTGCAGGCGAAGCTCGGATCGCGTGTCCTGAAGAGCGGACCGCGGTGGTACTACCCGACGCTGACGCTGACTTTCCGCGGCGGCCGCGTCGTCGAGCTGACGACGCGGAAGATGTACGAGCGCCTGGCGAACGGCCTCGGGATCCGCTCGACCGAGCGGCAGCTGCGCGCCGCATTCCCGCGGATTCGCTGCGAGGCCTGGACGATCTTTCGCCGCTGCCGCCTCGGATCTGACGCGAAAGGGTCGCCGGTTACGGACTTCATCGTGGACCGCGGCCGCGTCACCCAGATCACGATCGCGCGTCTCTGAGAACATCCGGCGATGGAGCTCGCCGGCGTGCTCGAGACGGTCGTCTACTGCACGACGGAGAACGAGGACGAGACCCGGCGCTTCTACCGTGATGTGCTCCAACTACAGCCGCTCTCCGAGCACAGCTACGGCCACCGCGTCGGCACCGGTGTCTTCCTGCTCTTCAACCGTGACCGCTCGTCGGTGCAGGACTGGCCGCCGCCGCACGGCGCGACCGGTCCGGTGCACACGTGCTTCCTCGCCGCGCCCGGCGAGTACGAGCGTTGGCGCAACGAGCTGACCGCCCAAGGCGTCGAGATCGTCAACGAAACCACTTGGGATTCAGGCCCGCGCTCGTTCTACTTCGAGGACCCGGCCGGCAACCTGCTCGAGATCGCCGAGGCCGACATGTGGCCCTAGCGGTCGCACCCTAAGCAGCCTTCGGTCATACTCGAAGCTCGTCGAGCTGCGGAGAAGGGAGAGCGAGCATGGCCTCCGATGACATCCGCAACGTCTCGTTTCCGCAGTCGGTTCGGGGCTATGACCGTTCGGCTGTCGACGCGTACGTGAGGCGAGTCAATCGGGTGATCGCCGAGCTCGAGATGCGAAGCTCGCCACGCGCCGCGGTCAGACACGCGCTCGAGCAGGTGGGGGAACAGACGAGCAGCATCCTCCAGCGGGCTCGTGAGACGGCCGAGGAGATCACGGCGAGCGCGGGCCGCGAGGCCGAGGAGACGACCGCTCGAGCCAAAGCCGAGGCCGCCGAGATCGTGCTCGCGGCGAGTACCGAGGCAGACCACAGGCGGGAAGAGGCCGACGAGGTGATCGTGCAGGCAAGGGCGGAGGCCGAGAAGATCCTCGCGAGGACCCGTGAGGAAGTCGCCGCACTGAAGGAGGAGGGGGAGGTGCGGTTGCGAGAGCTCCACGCGGACATTGCGGCGACGTGGAAGGAGCGCCGCGAGCTCCTCGACGACGTTCGCGGGATCGCGTCACGTCTCGAGGAAGCAGCGTCCCGGGCGGCCGCGCGCGTACCCGAGCCCGAGCCCGTCGAGAAGCCAGTCGAGCCGGCTCCGGCCGAGCGCTAGGCCAGCTCGGCTAGCGCGGCGTCGATCCGCCGCCCGAACGCCGCCGCTCCTGAGCGGTCGGCGGCTTCCTTCGCCTCGACAAGCAGCTGGCGAGCGTCGTCGCGACGGTCCTCCTCCAGCGCGATCTCCCCAAGCGTGAGGAGCCCGGCGGCAACGCCGGGCAGAAAGCCCTCGGCTCGTCGGAGCTCGACGGACTCCTCGAGCGCCCGCAGACCTTCTTCGCGCTGGCCGGCCTCATGCCAGGCGAACCCGAGATGCCTGATCGCGTACGACTGGAGCAGGTTGTCGTCGTGCTCCTTCGCGACCTCGTAGGCGAACTCGAAGTGGGGGAGGGACGCGTCGCTTTCCTCACGGACAACCTGGTGGACGATCCCGATCCAGAACCGAGCCCAGCCCTCGAGCCGCCGATCGCCGGCCTCCCGTGCGAGCTCTAGTGATCGCTCGAAGAGCTCGAGCTCGTGCGGGTCCTCAGGCCCGCGCTCCGCGAGGAACTTCGCGTGCAGGACGCGGCCCTGCTCCTGCACGAGCCGTGCCTCGGCCCGCAGGAGCTCGCGGCGCGCCTCGTCGCGCGCCTCTGCCGACCCGGTGAAGAGCGCCTGCTCGTTGAGGAGGTCCGCCCGCGCGAGCGGATCCTCCGTCAGCGCGAGCGCTTCCTCCCAGCGACCGAGCCCGCGCAGCTCCTTTGGGTCGGCTACCAGCTGGCGATCACCCGGCACGGACCGCCCGACCCTTCCTCCCACGGGATCAAGCCGACGTAGGCAAAGGCACCCCGCGGCGGGATCTCGTCGAGGTTCGCAAGGTTCTCGAGCCCGTAGCGGTCCGTCGCGAGGAAGTTCACGTGCACGGGAAACGTGGTCGAGTTGCCCGGATCGAGACTCATGGTGTCGACGCCGATCGCCGTCACATCACGCCGCTCGACGAGCCACATCGCCGCCTCGACGCTGAAGCCGGGAAAGTGGTAGTTCGGAAACGCGGCGCCGCCTTTGAACGCGAGCGGGTTCCGGACCTTCGCGGCCCACCCTGAGTCCATCGCCACGAGCGCACCCTTCGGAATGCGCCCGTGCCGCCGTTCGAACCGGCGGAGATCGTCGACCGTGAGCACCGTGTCGGGGTTGCGCGCGGCCCGGTCGGCGATGTCGACGACGACGATCGGAACGATCAGCTCCCGGAGCGTGATCTCGGGTGACAGTCGCCCTCCTGTCACAAAGTGTCCGGGCGCATCCATGTGCGTCCCCGAGTGCTCGCCGAACGTCCACTCCTGCGAGTAGAAGCCGCCGCTCGGAATCGTGATGAGCGTTCGCCTCCTTGGCGAGTCGAACGTGAAGACCGGAAAGCCGGCAAAGAAGACGTGCGTCAGGTCCTGAAGACGGTCCTTGTGTCGACCGTTGCCGTGGTCGTCGTCGTCATCGTCGTCGTGCTCGTGCCTGCGTGGGCGCTCGGCCGCGGCGATGCCGGGCACGGCGAGCGCGGCGGCGGCCCCGAGGCCGCCGAGCAGCGCGGTTCGCCGGTCGATGCGCCGGGTGCCGTTCTGCGCCCGAACCTTCTCGACAGTGCCGGGAAGACACATGGTTGGCTCCTTCCCTCTGGATCCCCACCGGCGAGTCTACGCCGCTCGACCGAGCGTTTGGGCTATCCGAACAGGCGCTTCAGCGCGAGTGCTCCAAGTGACGCGGCAGCGACGGCGACGAGTAGGTCGACCGGGTTGTTGATGCGCTTGAACTCCGCCGCGCCCGCCCGCAGCTCGATGTAGCCCACCGGGCTCACAAGGGCGCCGCCGCCGCCTCCGCCGCCCGAGCCTTCCTCGCCGCTTCGTCCCGTGCCGGAGCCCGCACCGCCGCCGAAGCCGAACCGCGCCTTCGCGACCGGAATCACCGTGATGCCTTCTTGTTCGACCGGCTCGCCGAAGATGGTCGAGACATGAGCTCTCTCTCCGACGGCTTGGCTGATCCGGTCGAGCAGCTCCTCGACGAGCTCGTTGCGGGTCTGAACCTCAGTCGCCATCTGGCCCTCCTCGCGTGGGTGAGCGATCATCGTCGCTCTTCAGCGGCGGCGAGGCTAGAGCGCGTTGATCTAGGCCTCGTTCATTCCTCCTCGGCCTGCTGGTCGCTTTCGGCCTGGCCCTCGTCGGTTTCTTCCTCGCCGTCTCCGCCGCGTCGCGACGAGATCATCTGGTGCGCACCTGCGGCGGCGGCGCCGACGGCCGCGCCAGCAGCTGCACCCTTGGCCGCGCTGCTCAGAGTGCTGCCCTTGCCGGAGTCGCCGCCGCCGGGCTCCTGGCCGCCGCTCTCCTCGCTCGACTCTTCCTGCTGCTCCTGCTCCTGCTGCTCCTGCTCGTGCTCGCTCATTTCTCTCTCCTTGTGGTCGCTACGGGTTACCGGGCCGGCGAAGCGTCGCCGCATTCACGCCTCGCCGGCCCCGGTCGAGAGGCTCTACCCCGGGGCCGGGCGCCTAAACGACCAGTAGGCGCATGTGTGCGAGACCTCACGGAACGCTAACCAGGCGCTAGGGCGGCCGAGGAAGCGAGCGTCGCCAGCTCAGAGAACGGCAAGGGCCGCGCGTGCGGCCCTTCGCCAACAGGGGCGACAGGACTCGAACCTGCAACCCCCGGTTTTGGAGACCGGTGCTCTACCAAATTGAGCTACGCCCCTGGGCACCTCGATTGTAGACGCGCCTCTCCGGGCATCACGTCTCCATGACCGATCAGCCCATCGAAGAACGAGAGGACGCGCCCGGCCAGTCCGACGACCTCCAGGAGAGTCAGGAGGAAACGGGCTACGGCGCCGACGAAGGCGAGCGCGAGGAGAGCCTGCCCGAGGAGTAGGCTCCGGCCGTGGCCCGAGCAGGCCAGCGCCGCGCCCAGGGCGCCTTCTTCGCCTTCCTCACGATCTTCTTCGCCGGAATCACGGCGGCGGCATTCGACGCGCGCGTGTGGGTGATCGTCGTCGCTGCCGCGGTGCTCACGCTCTGGATGGGCACGCTCGCGGTACGCACGCTGCGCGCCGCTCGTGAGGAGTCAGCCCGCTAGCACCGTATCCTTCCGCTAGTCGTGGGCAGCCGCTCCTCCCAGGTCGACGAAACCCAGCAGCTTTGGCGGTCATACCGCGCGGCTCCGGGAGACAAAGTCCTGCGCGACCGGCTGATCCTCACCTACGCGCCGCTCGTCAAGTACGTGGCCGGCCGTCTCGGCAGCGGCCTCCCGGCCCATGTCGAGGAAGAGGACCTGGTGTCCTACGGCCTGCTCGGCCTGATCGGCGCGATCGAGCGCTACGACCCTGACCGCGACGTCAAGTTCGAGACCTACGCGATCGCCCGCATCAAGGGCGCGATCATCGACGAGCTTCGCTCGCTCGACTGGGTGCCGCGCTCGGTCCGCGCCCGCGCGCGAGAGATCGAGCGCGCGATCGCGACGCTCGAGGCGAAGCTCCATCGCCCGCCTTCAGACGAGGAGATCGCGAAGCAGGTCGGGATCACCGTCGAGGAGCTCGAGGACAGCCTGACCGACATCTCCCGGTCGTCGATCGCCGCTCTCGACGAGCTGTGGACGATCGGCGGCTCGGGCGGCGACCAGGTCGCCCTGATCGACACGATCGAAGACACGGAGGCGCCCGCGCCCGAGAGCTCACTCGCGGCCACGGAGCTGAAGGAAGCGCTCGGCGAAGCGATCGCCCGCCTCCCCGAGCGCGAGAAGCTCGTGGTCACGCTGTACTACTACGAGGAGCTGACGCTGCGGGAGATCGGCGAGGTGCTCGGCGTTACCGAATCGCGCGTCTCGCAGCTGCACACCAAGGCGATCCTTCGCCTCAAGGCGCGCCTCTCGGGGGGCGCGCAGCGAGCCGAAGCGGCACCCTAGCGCGGCTAAGATCGAAGCCCCATCCAACTCCGAGGAGGACCTGTTCGCATGGCCGCAGTCGAGTCCGGAAAGATCCGCAACGTCGCCGTCACGGGACACCGTGGTACGGGGAAGACCTCGCTCGTCGAGGCCATGCTCTTCCAGGCCGGCGCGGTCAACCGGCTCGGCACGATCGAGGCAGGCTCCACCGTCTCCGACTGGGACGAGGACGAGCAGCGCCGGCAGATGACGATCTCCGCGTCGCTCGCCCACCTCGAGTGGCAGGGACGCAAGATCAACCTGATCGACACGCCCGGGGAGCCCAGCTTCCAGGGCGACATGGTCTCGTCGATCAGAGTCGTCGAAGGCGCGCTGATCGTCGTCTCGGCAGTCATGGGCGTCGAGGTGCAGACGAGCCGCGTCTGGGCGCGCGCCGAGGAGCTCGGGCTCTCGAGAGTCTTCTTCGTGAACATGCTCGACCGCGAGCGCGCCGACTTCTTCCGCGCGCTGGGTGCGATCCAGAGCGCGCTCTCGCCCCGCGCCGTTGCGATCCATCTGCCGATCGGCGCCGAGCACGAGCTCGAGGGAATCGTCGACCTGCTGCACATGAAGGCGTACATGAGCCCGGAGGGCGCGAAGGAGGGCGATCCGGTCGAGATCCCTGCCGAGATGGCCGATCAGGTCGCGGAGTATCGGGAGAAGCTGCTCGACTCGGTCGTTGAGACTGACGAAGGGCTGATGGAGCGCTATCTCGACGGCCAGGAGCTCTCCGACGAGGAGGTCGCACACGCGCTCAAGGACGCCGTCACTCGCGGCGAGATCTTCCCGGTCGCCTGCGGCGTCGCGACCAAGAACCTCGGGACGACGGCGATCCTCGACCTGCTGGTGGAGGGCATCCCGTCTCCGGCCAAGAAGTCGTTCGACGCGCACGTCGACGGGGCAGGCAGCGCCGCATTCGTGTTCAAGACCGTCGCCGACCCGTTCGCAGGCCGGATCAACATCTTCCGTGTGCTCGACGGGACGGTCAGCTCCGACTCGACACTCGTGAACACGCGCTCGCACAGCAAGGAGCGCGTCGGACAGCTCCTGACCCTCCAGGGAAAGGAGCACGAGCAGGCCGACGCCTTCGGCCCCGGTGACATCGGCGCCGTCGCGAAGCTCAAGGACGTGCTCACGGGCGACCTGCTCCTCGACGCCGAGCGGGAAATCGAGGAGCCGCCGAAGATCCAGTTCCCCGAGCCGGTGATGAGCTTCGCGATCTCGCCGAAGGCGAAGGGCGACGAGGAGAAGCTCGGCACCGCCCTGCGCCGGCTCTCCGAGGAAGACCCGACACTAGTAATGCGCCGCGACCAGCAGACCGGCGAACAGCTGCTCTCCGGCCTTTCGCAGATGCACGTCGAGGTCGCCGTCGAGCGGGTCAACCGCCGCTTCGGCGTCGAGGTCGACCTCCGCCCGCCGCGCGTGCCTTACCTCGAGACGATTCGCAAGGAGTCAAAGGGCCACGGGCGCTACAAGAAGCAGACCGGCGGGCGCGGCCAGTTCGGCGACTGCCACATCATCCTCGAGCCCATTGAAGGCCACACCGGCTACGAGTTCGTCGACAAGATCGTCGGCGGCGTGATCCCGCAGGGCTTCCGCCCCGCGGTCGACAAGGGGATCCAGGAGGCGATGCTCCATGGCGAGCTCGCCGGTGCACCGGTCCAGGGCATCCGCGTCCAGCTCGTGGACGGCTCGTACCACACCGTCGACTCCTCGGAGATGGCGTTCAAGATCGCCGGCTCGATGGCGTTCAAGTCCGCCTACGAGCAGGCCGACCCGGTGCTGCTCGAGCCGATCATGGAGGTGGACGTCACCGTCCCCGACGACGCGGTCGGCTCGGTCAACGGCGACCTCAACTCGCGCCGCGGGCGACTGCACGGGATGGAGCCGGTCGGCGGCGGAATGACGATGATCAAGGCCGAGGTGCCGATGGCCGAGATGCTCACGTATTCGCAGTCGCTGACCTCGATGACAGGCGGGCGTGGCGACTACCACATGGCTTTCGCGCGCTACGAGGAAGTCCCGGCACACGTGGCCCAAAAGGTCATGGCCGAGGCGCAGAAGGAAAAGGAAGAGGCCAAGGTCTGAAGCACCGGCTCACGCACCGCGGCGCGCAGAAGCGGGCCGAGCGAGAGCGTCAGGTCGGCCTCGATCCGGAGGACGAGGCTGCACGCTGGCTCGCCGAGCACGACCCGCCCCCTGAGGCTGAGACACCCAAGTCGGCGAGCAAGTCGAGAAACCTGCACCGCTGGCGCACGCGCAAACGCGGCTAGCCCTCGGAGCGGCGCCACAGCGCCGTAAGCGCCCGCGCGACCCGCCCGGGCTCGATCCGGTGCGGCGGATCGAAGTGGTGGCGCTCCTCGAACACCTCGAGCTCGAAATCCCGGAACACACGACGCAGGCGTTTCGCTATCTCCCCGAACTGGTCGGGGTTGCTCAAACCGCCGAGCGCGAAGTACACCGGGCGATCGAAGCGGCTGAGAGCCTCAGGGTCGATGTCGTCCTGTTCGAACGCGCGCATGATCGCGCGGATCCCTGCCGGCCGCGTGGTCATCCAAGGAGGCGGATCGCCGGGTGGTGGCGCGGGGAGCGGGACACCCGGCTTGAGCTGAAGCTGCATGAAGACGGCCATGGACTCCTCAGGCGGCAGCCCGTGGAGCTTGTCGGCCTGACTCCAGACCGCCGCTTCCGCCGGGGACTGATCCCAGGTACCGGCCCAGGCAGGCTCGAGTAGCGCCAGACTGGCAGGCCGCTCGGGATGAGTGGCCGCCAATGCAAGTGAGACTGCTCCTCCGCCCGAGTAGCCGACGAGATGGAATTGCTCCCAGCCACGTGAATCCGCCTCCCTGAGCACGCCCGCCACCTCGAGTTCGAGGCTGTAGTTCTGCGGCGGTTCTGGCGTGGCGTAGACCTCGAGCTCCTTCGCGACCGCCTCCACGTCGCTACCGAGCGCGGCGATCAGAGCGCCGTACGCAAGGTCGGCCGGGAGCACGATTCCCGGCACCAGGATCACGCGAAACGACGCCACTCAAGCCACTTCTGCCACATCTGACGACCCAGGGCTAGGCCTAGACCTACGCAACGCCCCGACGTAGACACCGAGTAGAACGAGCGGCCCGCCGAGGAGTAGCCCCACGCCGAGTGGCTCGTCGTCGAGCCAGGCGGAGAGGACGACCGTGAAGACCGGGATGAGCACGAACTCGTAGGCGGCCCGCGACGCCTCCCAGTAGCGGAGCACGACGATGTAGAGAATGAACACGACCACCGACCCGATGGGCACGAGGTAGGCGAGGGCAAGCCACGTGTCCGTCTCGCGAGGCACCTCGATCGTGTCGCGTGCGACAAGCGCCCCGAGCAGGAGTAACACCGCCCCCGTGCCCATCCCCACGGCGTTGAGCGCGACCGGATGGACGGGCGGAAAGTGGCGGACGAGGATCGCAGCCTCAGCGAAGCAAAACGCGGCGCCGACGACGGCGAGCAGCGAAAGCACCGACACGTCGGCTGACACGGTCGCCTGAGACATGACCGCGATGCCGGCCAACGCGATGACGCCGCCGATGAGCGCATCCAGGCGAAGACGCTCCTGTCGCTGGAGCACGGCGAGGAACAGTGTCGCGAGTGGAACGGTTGCGAGCAGCGTTTGGCCCAGGCCCGCGTGGATCTCCACGAACCCGTAGTAGGCGAGCGCGAAGGCGCCTCCGATCGCGAGCGCGCCGTAGATGAGGGCTCCCGTCAGCGCGCGCCCACGCGGCGGCGACACGCGAAGAACTGCCATGAGCATCACCAGTAACGCAGCCGCGAGCGCAAAGCGAAGGGCGGCGCCCCAGAGCGGATCGAGCTCCCGGTTGCTGAACCGGATCGCGACGGCGTTGCCTCCGGCGAGCACCGACATCGCGATGAATGCCGCCAGCGCCATGCGTTCCTCTGCGGCGTTCACAAGCCAACACTAAGCAGAGGGCACCGAAGGCTTCACGGCGCACACACAGCGCTCTAACACGCGCTTTCTACGCTGACGCGGTGAGGTTCTCGGTCGCCGCGGTGGCGCTCTGGTGCGCGACACTCGCCGCCGGCGGAGGAGCAGCGGTGGTCGGACCGGAAGCCCGACTCGTCTTTACCCAGCACCAGGTTCCCGTCGAAGGCAGGTTCACGCGCGAGGATCTCTGCGCGGTCGTACCAGGGGCCATAGCTCAGCTGGCGGTTGCACGGCTTCAGCAGGTCGTCCGGCACGATGGGGCAGTCTCGCGGGACGGCGAGCGCATCGCATACATCCGCGGCGAACTGGACGGGCGGCTTCAGGTGATGCGGTCGGACGGCACGGGGGCCCGCGACGTGACCCAGCTTCCCGCCAATTGGCCGGAGTGGCTCTCGAACCGCCGACTCGTCTTTGTCTCACGCGGCGATCTCTACGCGGCGAACGACGACGGCACGATGCTGCGCCGCCTAACGGACACGGCCGCAAACGAGGAGACGCCTGCGCCCTCGCCGGACGGCTCGCTGATCGCGTTCGTGCGCCGCGTGGGTGCCGACCCCGGCCGACTCTTCGTCATGAACGCCGATGGGGGCGGTGAACGCGAGCTCGTCGCCGACCACGACGTCCTGACCCCGACCTGGTCGCCGGACGGCCGCACGATCGCGTTCTCGTCGGCTCGGCTGACCGTCAGGACGCCTGAGCAGCTCTTCCTCTACGACGTCGCGACAGGAAGGCGTCGCCAGCTCTCGATGGCCGGCGGCAACCAGTCTCCCGCGTTCTCGCCGGACGGAACCAAGCTCGCCTTTGCCCGCGCGCTAGAGCACGGCGCCTGGGACGTCTGGATCAAGGACCTGAGGACGGGGCGGGAGACGAACGCCACACGCACGACGTTCCTCCATGAGACTGCACCGTCGTGGCAGAGGGCGGGCGCTCCGCAGGCCGAGCGCCGGGATGTCTGCGCGCTCGCTGGAACTGACGAGAAGGACGTCTTGCGCGGCGGCCCCGGCGGCGACTTCATCTTCGGCAACGGCGGCGACGACCGCATCTCCGGACTGACCGGCGCCGATCAGATCGACGGAGGGCCCGGACGCGATTTCCTTCGCGGCGGGAGCGGAAACGACCGAATCGTCGGCGGGGCCGGGGGAGACCGGCTCCACGGCGGGCGAGGCCGCGACCGCCTGTTCGCGCGCGACGGAGCGAGGGATTGGCTCTTCGGCGGGCCCGGGGTCGACACAGCGCGGGTCGATCACCGCGACCGTCGAGTGAGTGTCGAGCAGTTGTTGCGCTGAAAGGTTTTACGGGCGGGCCGGCAGCCCGCCCGCCAAACCTCCGCTAGACCGTCGCGGTCTCGGTCTCGGCCTCGCCGGCCTGGAGCCGCTTGATCAGATCCGTGACGTCCGCGAGCTCCTGCTCGAGGTCGCGCTGGTACTCCTCCAAGCGCTCCAGAACCTTCTCGCGGTCGTACCAGCCGCGGCCGAGGCCGTGAGGCCGGCGGAACCCGTGATGACGATGGCGTCTGCGGTGCATAGTCACCTCCTCTCGTAGCTCGTCAGGAACGTGTCGATGCGCCCTCGCGCGTCGCGCAAGGCGCGCGCCCACTCCTCGAGGAGAGCCTGGCCCTCGCTCGTCAGCTCGTAGATCCGCTTGCTCGGGCCCGGCGCGTCGTCGTCCCACTGCGACCGGACGATCCCCTCAGCCTCGAGAAGCCGCAGGAAGCGGTAGAGGTTGCCCATGTCGACGCGCTCTCCGGTCAGCTCCGGCAGCTGGTCGAGCAGCTCGTATCCATGGGCCGGGCGCTCGCGCAAGAGCATCAGGACCGCGGGCTCGGCGAAGCGCTCGACGCGTGCGCGGACGTCGTACTCGCCGGGCCCGATTCGGCGTCGAACACGAGGAAGACGGCGGTGGCGCCTCATACCTGTAAAAGACACATGTACGACACCAACATACCTGCGGGACACGAGGTGGTGCTGGGCTAGACTCGGCGACTTATGCAGATCAGCAGCCAGGCTGTCGCCACGACATGCGCTATCTGCGACCGGAGCCTGCTGACAGGGGAGCGTGCAGTCCGCTACGCGCCGCAGGAGGGCGAGTACGTTGACGTCTGCCCGCTCTGCCAGGAGATCGCGGTCGAGTACGGCTGGGTCAAGGAGGGGACGCCGACGACCCCGACCGTTCCGGTCCAGCGACGCCGTCGTAGTAGCTGGTGGAGCCAGCTCTTCGGCCCCGTCGTCCGCTCGTCGACCGAGGAGACGGTCGCCTCGGAGCCGATTCTCCGCCGCCTGAGTGAGCCCGAGCTTCAGATGGTCGCCGCGGCGGACGTGTTCAATGCGAGCGACTACCGGCGGACGATCGGCGGCGTCGCCAAGAGCCTGGGCGAGCCGCGCGCGAGCATCCTCCAGCTGTCCGGCGTCAACCAGGAGCTGGCGATCACGATCGCCTGGGACATCACCTGGTACCAGTACCGAGTCTCGGCCGAGTCAGCGATGCCGGTCCGACTCGAGGCGCGCGGCCACGAGCTCGACCAGCTCGACAACCTCTACAAGAACTGGAATGCACGCGTCGATACCGAAGGCCGTGTCGTTCCCGACATCGCACGGATCTGAGTAGCGAAGCCCGAAGCGCTCCCTACAATCCGACGCAGCGGCCCATGATCTATTGCGTGATCCCACGCGAGCTCGAGGACGAGCTCTTCGACAAGCTCACCGAGTACTACAAGGACAACCCCAACGTGACGGTCATCGTCGATCGCCGCACGGGGCCCGACCGCCGTCAGGGCAAGGGCGGCGGCGGGAAGCGGGAGACGCGCGATCGGCGCCGACCCCGGGCGCCGGGCACGTTCCTGCCGAGCGAGCCCCCACCCGAGTAGCCGGGCAAACCGCCGAACCCTCGGCTTCGTAGTCCCGGGTAACACGGCGGGGTGCCGCGCGCGGAGCGGCGTACCACGCAGCGCGGCGCCCGCCTCCTACGTCTGTCTACACTCAGCCCGATGTCGCTCCTGGGCACGAAGAGCTACAAGAACTTCATCGCTGGCGAGTGGGTCGATGCTTCATCCGGTGAGACCTTCGAGTCAACGAGCCCGGCGAACGGCGAGTCGATCGGCACCTTCCCGCTCTCCGGAGAAGAGGACGTGAACAGCGCGGTCGCCGCCGCGAAGGCGACGTTCGAGGAGTGGCGGCTCGTCCCGGCGCCGAAGCGCGGCGAGATCCTCTTCCGCTTCGGCCAGCTGCTGGCCGACCAGAAGGAAGACCTCGCGCAGCTGATGGCGCGAGAGATGGGCAAGGTGCTCGCCGAGGCGCGAGGCGACGTCCAGGAAGCGATCGACATGAGCTTCTACATGGGCGGCGAAGGCAGGCGGCTCTTCGGCCAGACGACGCCCTCGGAGCTCAGGGACAAGTTCCAGATGAGCGTGCGGATGCCGATCGGCGTCGTCGGCGTGATCACCCCGTGGAACTTCCCGGTCGCGATTCCGTCCTGGAAGATGCTGCCGGCGCTCGTCGCCGGCAACACGATCGTCTTCAAGCCGGCGACGGACACGCCGACGCTCGGCGAACGGTTCGTGGAGTTGCTCGTCGAGGCCGGTTTGCCGCCCGGCGTCGTCAACGTCGTGCACGGCGGGGGCGGCGTGGTCGGTGAAACGCTCGTGCGCCATCCCGACGTCCGCGTCATCTCGCTCACCGGCTCGCGCGAGACGGGCGTCGCGGTCCTGAAGGCCGCGGCCGACGGGCTCAAGCACGTCCACCTCGAGCTCGGTGGCAAGAACGCGATCATCGTCCTCGACGACGCCGATCTCGACCTCGCCGCGGACGGAATCATCTGGTCGGCGTTCGGGACGTCCGGCCAGCGCTGCACGGCCGCCAGCCGCGTGATCGTCCAGCGCGGCGTCTACGAGGAGCTGCAGGGGAAGCTGGTGGCTGCCGCGGAGCGCCTGCGGCTCGGCCTCGGCTGGGAGGACGACACCGACGTCGGCCCGGTCATCAACCAGAGCGCGCTCGACAAGATCCACTCGTACACGGAGATCGGACGCGGCGAAGGGGCGAAGCTCCTCACCGGCGGCGAGGTCGCATCCGACAACGGGCTCGAGCGCGGCTTCTACTACCGCCCGACGATCTTCGCCGACGTCGAGCCGGATATGCGCATTGCGCAGGAGGAGATCTTCGGCCCGACGACGGCCCTGATCCCCGTCGACTCGTTCGACGACGCAGTCCGCGCGGCGAACGGCGTCAAGTATGGGCTCTCGTCCTCGATCTTCACCCGCGACGTCAACAAGGCGTTCCGCGCGATGCGCGACCTCGACACGGGGATCACGTACATCAACGCCGGCACGATTGGCGCCGAGGTGCATCTTCCGTTCGGCGGTACGAAGGACACCGGCAACGGCCACCGTGAGGCCGGCCAGGCGGCGCTCGACGTCTTCACAGAGTGGAAGTCGATCTACGTCGACTACTCGGGCCGGCTGCAGAAGGCCCAGATCGACACCGCCGAGTAATCCTGGACGACGCCGTCAACCTCGCCGACAAGCTCGCCTCGTTCGACGAGCTCTTCGCCCCGAAGATCGTCGGCTACTACAACGGCAACAAGATCCAGGTCGGCAAGATCAAGGGCGAGTTCGTCTGGCACTCGCACCCTGACACCGACGACTTCTTCCTCATTCTCAAGGGCCGGCTCACGATCCAGCTGCGTGACCGGGACGTGGAGCTCGGCGAGGGCGACCTCTTCGTCGTGCCGCGCGGCGTCGAGCACTGCCCCGTTGCCGACGAGGAGACGCATCTCCTCCTGATCGAGGCCAAGGGAGCACGCAATGTCGGCGATGCCGACGCCGAGGCGGCGCCCGAAGTCGAGATCTAGGTGTAGGTGAGGATGTGAAAGAGCTCGATGTCGACGCCGTTTGCGGTACAACGCACGAGCTTGCAGATCCCGTCTTGTTCCTCGAACCGCAGGACGAGTGCGTCCATCACGTCGTCGACGCCATCGAGCTGCTCGAGCCGGAAGACAAGCGAGGACGTCTGCTCGCCGGAGACGAAGAGGATCCGGCCCTCGACGTTGTTCGCCTTGCCGAAGTCGTGACCCTCGTGGAGCGTGAACTCCCAGTTGGGCCGGTGCTCCGTCCAGATCTCGATCGTTTCAGCCAGATCGGCAAGGGGGTTCTCGACGTCGACCGCGACCGGGGCGTCGGCGCGCTCTTCAGGAGTGGAACGTGGCATCACTTCGAGTGTTGGCATGAGGCCAGGGTTCCCGCGTCGGTCGGGACGCAAACGTGAATCGAAAGCTCGTCGTCTACGTGCCGAGGGAGGCGCTTGACAATGTGCGATCCGCGCTCTTCGACGCCGGTGCCGGGCGGATCGGCGACTACGACCATTGCTCGTGGTACGCGGCCGGGACAGGAACGTTTCTTCCCCGCGAAGGCGCGTCGCCGACGGTCGGGCGGACAGGACGAGAGCAACGCGTTTCGGAGCTTCGACTCGAGACGGTCTTCCCCGAGGAGCTTCAGGACGAGGTTGTCGCTGCGCTCAGGGCGGCCCATCCCTACGAGGAGCCGGCGTTCGACATCTATCCGCTGCTGTGAAGGCGCGCCTTTCCACCGACGGCGGTGCGCGCGGCAACCCAGGCCCGGCGGCGTACGGCTACGTGCTCGAGGGGGACGACGGCCAGGTGCTCGCCGCCCATGGCGAGGCGATCGGCACGGCGACGAACAACGTCGCCGAGTACCGCGCGCTGATCGCGGGGCTCGAGAAGGCTGTCGAGCTGGGAGTCGACGAGCTGGAGGTGATCTCGGACTCCGAGCTCCTCGTCAAGCAGATGCGCGGCGAGTACAAGGTGAAGAACGAGGCGCTGCGCGAGCTGAACGACGAGGCAGCGACCCTGGCGCGACAGCTCGGGTCGGTCGCCTACAAGGCTGTCCGGCGGGAGCACAACGAGCTCGCCGACCGCCTGGTCAACGAGGCCCTGGACGCCCTAGAAGCCTGAAAATGGGTGGCTATACTGGGCGGCCACGCGGATGTAGCTCAGTTGGCTAGAGCGTCTGCTTGCCATGCAGAAGGTCGTGGGTTCGAGTCCCATCATCCGCTTCGCCGATCGAAGTCCGGCTGCGGCTCCGCCGCAGCCATGACGACTTCGATCGCGATTCACCGCTAACGGACTGCGCTTAGTGAGCCGGGCGCGCGCATGTCGCGCCCGGCGGCGACTGTTGCGGGACCAAGCGTGACTCCAAGCGTGACTCCGGCCGCGTGATTCGCTCGACTGCATTGGAGTACGATCGGTCAAGGGGAAGTTGCCTGTGGCCGAAGGGGGTCTCATCGTTTCGTTCCGCATCGCCGGCGTCGCCGTGGCCATCGCCGCGCTCGCCTTGACGTCCGCGTCCGGGGCAGCGTCGACTGAGCCGCCGAACTGCTCGCCGCAGGCAAGCACGCTCGCCGTCGTCGGCTGTGCCGAGGCACGCGTCGTTGCTTCACTTGATCCCCACTACCGAGCAGGCAAGCCGCGGCTGCGCTTCAGCCGTAGCACGGCGGTGGCTTGCCGCCCGTCCGAGTTCGTCTTCTACGCGGCGCGTGACTGGCTCCGGCTTGGGCCGAAGCTGGCCGAGCGAGCCTCGCCCTGTGCCGATTACTTCATCTCCGTGCCGCCGCTCGTCGGAGACAAGACGAATCCGAGGCCGAATCAGGCGCACCGGATCCGCGCACTCGGCCCGCGCTTCCACGCGATGGCCGAGATCCACTGGGCCGCGTGGCAGGGATGGGTGCACTCCACGGGGCGGACGTGGTACGACGCCGGCGTCGAGGCGCGGCGCCGCATGGCTGCGGCGGGATACAACGTTGCGCTCGGCGACACGTGGGCGATCAACGAGTTTCCGTCAACCGTGCGGCGGGATCTCGGGACGGCCCGGACCGACGCCCGGGACTTCGTGCTCGGGCTCTATGAAGGCGACGGTCGTCCGGTGAAAGGCGCCGTGTTCGTGATCGGCGTGATGCACGGGACCCACAACGCCTCGCTCTACAAGGAAACGCTGAAGACGTGGCTGGCCGACACAGACTTCTGGGTCGACATGGACCGAGCCGTCCGGTTCTGGGCGCAAGAGGTCTACGGCGATGCACGCCGCTGGGGTGTTCCCGGCGCGCCGCCGCCCGTGCGCAGCGACCGGCTCAACGAGTTCCTTCAGCACGTCGCCAACCTCGCCTCCGACGCTCCCGAGTCGTACGGCGCCGCCCGCGGGTTCCTCGCGCACGCACACACGCCGATCGCCAACGCCGGGTGGCAGTGGCCGGCCGGTCTCGGCTGGACGATGGTCTCGGGCGATCAGATGCGCCACTTCGTCTCTTCGCAGACGCACGCGCTCCGCAAGTTCGCCGCGTCGAGGCCGGGCCCCGACCGCTTCGGCTTTGCTTGGGCACCGAACAATGAAACGGGAATGTCCCATCGCGCCTTCGTGTCCCAGTCGGGACAGCTGCTCGACCGGCTCGGCGTTGCGCTCGCCGACTCAGGCGGCGAGTCGCAGCTGGAGCCGGGTATTCAGGCGTGCGCGTCGCTCGGCGCGCACTGGTGCGTGGCCGACGTCGAAGGAGCGGAATTCACGCCTGCGTGGCGGATCTTCTCGGCCTGGAACTCGCTGCTGGCACGAGCCGAGGGGCTCCGTCGCCGGATCGTCGACCGTGTTCGAACTCTCGTCGGGCTCGGGGCGCCGAAGCGCCCGATCAGAGCCTCCCGCTAGAAACGCCGCCCAGTCACATGATCCAGGTCTCTCGGCGCGGCCGGTCCGCCGGCGCCGTTCACCAGGAAGTAGATGATCGATCCGACGACCGGAAAGATCAGCACTGCCGCGATCCAGGCCACGGTCTTACCCGCGGATCGCGAGTGGCGCCGACGGATGATGTCGACGATGGTCGCGATCCAGATGACCGCGATCATGATGACGAGAAACCACCAGATCAAGCCCATGTGGGCTTCCTCCTTTCAGGAGCGGTCAGCCGAGCGTTTCAGCCCCTTCGGTGCTGTCGGCTCCCATGTTGACCAGGAAATAAATCAGCGTCCCGACGACGGGGAAGACAAGGACGACGATCAGCCAAGCCGCGATCTTTCCGCCGGACATCGTGTGTCGCCGCCCGATGATGCTGACGAGCGCCATGACCCACATCACGATCACGACGACGCCGAGCACCCACCAGAACCAGGCCATGCTTCGCTCCCTTCTTCGCTTTCCGCGACTTGACGGTACGACCCTATGACGCCCGTCGCGTCATCCAGATCGCGTGATTCTGTCGAGGCTCTCGAGAGCCTCGCGTTCGAGGGCCGGCAGCACTTCATGGCGGCCGTACACGGCTAACGTTCCGCAGAGGAAGACGGCCAGCACGCGGGCGCGCAGGAGCTGGTCGTCGGTAACGGGCCCGTACGCGTCGAGGAAGGCGGCGCGGCCCTGCGGCGGCAGCGACGACCAGTAGAGGGCGAGATCGACCGACGGATCGTTTCGGGAGAGATCGATCCAGTCGATTACGGCACTCGGCCGGCCTTCGTCGTCGACGAGCAGATGGCGGAGATGGAGGTCGCCGTGGACGATCGCGGTCGGCTCCGGATCCGGAAGTCCGGTCGCAGCCTCGAGGAGCTCACCGACGATCGGCGGCGCCTCCCACAGGTCGAGCTCAGCGAGCTCGGCGAGCCGCTCGCGCGTCTTTGGAACCCGGAACGACATGTCCGCGCGCCGCACGGGATCGATCGGCAGCACAACGTCCAGTTCGAGCGAATGCAGCGTGCGCAGGAACTCGGCCAATGGCCGGGCTAGCCCGTTTCGGGCGTTCTCGTCGAGCGAGACGTCGGCGAGCTCACGGCCGGGCAGGAAGCGGCAGCCGTAGAACGGCCACTCGAATGCCGCCGAGGGTTGGCCGGCGAACGCCGGGTTCGGAATCGGCAGCGGAAGAACTGGCGCAAGCAGCGGCAGGTAGGCAATCTCGTTCTCCAACCCCGCAACCGGATACGGCCGCCTCGGGAACCGAAACACCCACTCGTCGTCGACGAGCCAGACCGTCGTATCCCAGCCCTCGCCGATGAGCTCGAGCGAGCGCAGCTCGACCTCCGGGAACTGCTCCGCGATCAGCCGCCGCGCGAGGGCCGAATCGACCGTGACTTCGGCGGCCCACTCGCGCACGGCGCGAGGCTAACTACGGCGGGCCGGTGAGAGCGCCCTCGACCGGCGGCCCTTCGATCTCCAGCTCTTTCGCGAGCCAATCGAGCTGGTCGCGCTGGGCCTTCGTGTTCAGCGCGTGGCCGGCGTTGTACCACTTGACCTCCTTGGGCTCGCTGCCGGCCCGGATCAGCGTGTCCAGCGCGTCACGGGGGACGACCTCGTCGCGCCGACCGACCTGGAAAAGCAGCTTCGACGGGCTCGCCTGCCCGATGAACTTCACCCCGTCGGTGTCCTCGAGCAGCGGTCGCACCTCACCTTGTTGCTCCGGCGAGACCAGCGACATGAACTCGTCGACGGTGTCCTCGCCGCCGGACATGAAGACGAACGCTCGGATGCGCGGCTCCACGCCGGCGAGGATCGCTCCTGAGCGGGCTCCCGCGCTGTAGCCGACGAACCCGATGCGATCGTCGTCGACCTGCGGAAGCGATTGGAGCAAGTCGACCGCGCGGCGGAGCTCGACGATGCCCATCACCGTGCGATTCCGTTCCTTCCGAAGGCCCTCCACGCCCGGCCCGAGCTCGACCTCGCGATTCGGCGAGTACGGCGACTCGACGGTGAGCGCCACCGCTCGACGGCCAACGAGCCAGCTGGCCGTGTAGACCATCTCGAGCCGGTCTCCGCCGGCGCCGTGAAGGTAGATCACGGCCGGGTACGGCCCTTCCCCCGGCGGGGTGACGAGGTAGGCGGGTACCCGCTCCGATGGGCCGGCGAAGGACACGTCGTGGACCTTGACCGGATAGTCCTTGTTGATCACGCCCTTGTCCTGGAACCCGAGCGGCTTCGAGTCGTCGTACTCGTAGATCTCCGCGCCGGGCTTCGCCTCCGACGTCGACCCGGACCCGCCGCAGGCGACCAGCGTGAGGGCTAGAAGACAGACGAGCGCATGACGCATCGGAGGCCTGTAGCAGTGGACGCAGTTTGGGCCCTCTTGTTGGCGACCGCTGCTGTCGTCCTGATCACGTATTCACGCCTCCCGCCCGAGGAGCTCTACAACGTCAGCGAGGAGGGCTTGGCCCTTGGCTTCGGCCGCGGACTCGTCTTCCTCAATTATCCGGTCTCGCTCGTGGCCATCCCGATCGCGTGGCTGGCGGCCGACCGGATCGGCACGAGCTGGGCCTACTGGGGTGCGGGCGTGGCGACTGCTCTCTGCGCGGTTACGGCATGGCCCGGCGTTGTCGACCAGCACGACCTCGACGCGAAACCCGTCAACGCCCTGCCCGCGATCGGCGTCGCCATCGCCTTCGTTCTCAGCCTGCGAGCGCCGTGGGAGCGCGTCGAGCGCCTGCCGCTCGATCCGTTGCGCATCGCCATCGGTGCCGTCGTCTGGGTGGTTGGGGCGGTGTGGATCGCCGCCGTGCTCGGCTTCTATTTCCCCGGTGACTTCCTGCTCGGCGAGGAGATCCGGCGCGGGGGAGAAGGGACCCTCGGGCCTGCCGTCCATCTCGGCGACCACGAAGGGCTCGATGCCGCGCTGCTCGTCACCTCCGCGCTCGTCCTGACCCGGTACCGCCCACGGCTCGCCGTCGGTTTCGTGCTCGGCCTGGCGTTCGTCTACGGGCTCGCGGTCGAGTGGCGCGACTTCTGGTTCGAGCAGGTCGTGAAGCGCGACTGGACGACCTGGACTCCGCCCCAGGTGCTGACCCCACGGCTGAGCGTGGCGTGGGGCGTTCTGCTGCTGCTGGCGGCGCTTGTCGCGCTCGTGCTCAGGCGGCTCGAAGGGCCTCCGCCACGTGGCGCAGGTCTTCCACGAACATCGCCATCTCCTGCTCGCGATCGTCCGAGCGGAGAATCGACGAGGGGTGAACAGTCGCCATGACGACCGGCGCGAGATCGGACTCGACCGGGACGCCACGGTCCTTGCTGACCCGGAACTGCCGGCCGAGCAGTGCCTGAGCCGCGGTCGCCCCGAGACAGACGAGCACCTTCGGTTTCAGGAGGCCGAGCTCGGCGTCGAGCCATGGCCGGCAGGCGGCGACCTCCGCGGCGTTCGGCTTCTGGTGGATCCGGCGCTTCCCGCGCGGCTGCCACTTGAAGTGCTTGACCACGTTCGTGACGTAGGCGCGTTTCCGGTCGATGCCCGCCTGCTCGAGACCCTCGTCCAGGAGGCGCCCAGCCGGGCCGACGAACGGCTTGCCGGCAAGGTCCTCTTGGTCGCCGGGCTGCTCGCCCACGAAGACGACCTCCGCGCTCGCCGATCCCTCGCCAAAAACGGTCTGCGTCCCGCTTTTCCACAGGGGACAGGCCTTACAGCCGGCAGCGGTCTCGCGCAGCTTCTTCAGCGTCGGACGGTCCGGAATGAGCGGTGCAGCCGTCCCGTCCGTCTCGAAGAGTTTCTGCGTCACAAGTGGTACGTACCCTGACCTGGTTACCATGCAACACCGCTCCGGGCGCGGTGGCCGAGAGGTTAGGCAGAGGCCTGCAAAGCCTCGTACACCGGTTCGAATCCGGTCCGCGCCTCTCTCGCCGTGACTTGAGGCCGAGCCTACGACTCCGCCGCGACGCGTTCCCTGCTGACCGTCTCGCGTCGCGCCTTCGTCAGCTCCTGGACGAAGATCTGGATCGTCGCGGCGAGCGGCACGGCCGTCAGCGCGCCGAGGACGCCTAGCAGCGCGCCGAACAACGTGACCGCCACGATGATGAAGAACCCGGAGAGGTTCACCGCCCTCCCCTGGATCTTCGGGGTGAGGACGTTGTTCTCGACCTGCTGGTAGACGAGAACGACGACCAGCATGATGAGGGCCGCCGTCAGCCCCTCTTCGGCCCACAGCGTCGGCACGATGATGAAGCCGGCGATCGTCGCGCCGAGGTTCGGGATCATGTCGAGAAGCCCAGCGATGACGCCGAGGGCGAGCGCGAAGCTCGAACCGAGGAGCCAGGCGGTCACTCCCTGCGTCGTTCCGGCAATCGCGGCGATCACGACTACGCCGATCGCCCAGCGCGAGACGGACTCCGTCACCCGCTCCCAGACGTTCAGCCAGCGCTCGTCCTCACCGGGCATCAGCACGCTCGCCAACGCTCGTTTCAGGTTGGCAACGTCGACGAGCAGGAAGAGGCAGATGAACAGGATGCTGAACGCAGCGACGAAGACCGTGAAGAAGCTGCCGGCGATGCCGAGGACCGCCGAAATGGTCTCGGGGATTGCTTCGGCAGCCTTCTCGGCACCCGACTGGACGTTCTCGGCAGCGCCCGAGTTGCCGAGCCAGTCGAGCTCGCCCGAGTCGCGTAGCTGCTGGACGGTCGCCGGGAGCTCTTGGATGAAGTCGCGGACCGCTCCGACCATCGGCACGAGCAGGAGCAGCGCGAAGATCAGGATCGCGAGGGCGGCGCCGAGCACGGTGACGGTCGCTGCGAGCCCGCGAGAGAGATGCGTCTTCGCCATCACGATCCGCACGGGGAACTCGAAGACGAGCGCCAGGAAAATCCCGAGGAACACGATCAGGAAGGTGCTTCCGATCGCGGCGAAAGCGACCATCAAGCCGATCGCTGCGGCGACGATGAGAACCGTGCGGACGGGGAGGAGGAGCTCCATCCGCATCGGCCGGTTTGGCTCCATGCCGAACTAGCCTACGCCGCGTGCCGGTCGTTCTCGGCGCTCGCGAGCCTCCCAGAGCGTCGTGTTGACCTCAGCGGCGCCGACGATCAGCCGACACGCGAGAAAGAGCCCGAACAGCAGCGCCGCCGCGCCACCGAGTGCCCCATACGTCCCTTGCTTGTCGATCGCGTATGGCACGAGGAGAAGCGCAGCGCCGATGTGAAGCAGCTCGAGGCCGATTCCGAAGAACACGGCGCCGGGTATGAGGGCGGCCACCGGCGCATCGCGATGGGGGAGCCGCAGCGAGACGAGGAGCCAGAGCAGGGCGTAGGGCAGCGCAATGACGAATGTTGCGATCACTCCGACTCCAGGGAGCCAGTCTCGAATGGCATGCGCGGACGCGGCAACGAGGACGAGGCCGAGGAGAAGCGCCAGTAGCCGAACCGACGCGAGGGGCGTTGGCCGCGGCGCCCCGTGACGAACGTCCAACCAGATCAACCGGTGCGCGCCGATGAGCGCCCGCAGCAGGCTCCTCGTCGTCCAGAGCAGGACCGGAACGCCGATCAGGAGCGCGTACCAGCGGTTCGGGCTCTCCGCGGCGCCGGCAATCGAGCTGGAGAGGAGACCGCCGAGACCGACCGACTTGGCGGTCTCCTCGGGCGTTTCCTCCGCTGAGTCGGCGGCGATGCCGAGCCCGGCGACCGCGACGAGTGCCAGCGGCAGCATCCAGATGAAGAATCGGTAGGCGAGTGCACCAGCGAGAATCCCGCCCCCGACCTCGCTGTCACGGTTGACGAGCTCGAACGCGAAGGCGATCGAGCGACGCCGGCTCCGTTCGACTTCCGCACGTTCCTCGAACCGGCGCTTGCGCTCTCGCAGCGCGTCGCCCCAGACCCGCCTCCGCTCCACGGTTGAAGTCTGCGGTCCCAGCGGGACGAAGGTATCCCCGCGTTTGCCCAGGACCGGGTCGGGGGACAGGTTCTGCATGGCCACGTGCCAGGTCTGCGGAAGCGTATGAATCGTTACTGGCGGAGACTCCGGCAGTTCCGCAAGGACTGGTCGGCCCGACGGAGCCAAGCCGAGAGGACCAAGCCTCTCGACGAGCCGCCCCCGGATCCCCGCGCCAAGAGCAAGCGGCACGGCAAGGTCACCGCGGACAAGTGGAATCAGTGACCGACGATCTTCCTCCGCTGCTTCTGTCGCTTCGAGAACGCCGCCCAGCGCTTCCGCTCCTCTGACCGGAGGCGCGGGTCCAGCTTGCGCTCCAAGTGCGCGAGCTCTCGCTGGAGCTTGAGGTAGCTCTCCCAACGCTCGGCCGGCAATGAGCCGTCGGCGAGCGCTGCCTTGACCGCGCACCCTGGCTCGGTCCGGTGCCCGCAGTCGGAGAACCTGCACTCGGCGATCAGCTCGGCGATGTCGACGAACGCCTGATCGAGCCCGCCGTCGGTCTCCCAGAGCTGGAGCTCGCGGAGGCCCGGCGTGTCGATGATGACGCCGCCGCCGGGGACCTCGACGAGCTCCCGGTGCGTCGTCGTGTGCCGACCGCGGCCGTCCGAGCGGACATCTGCGGTGCGGAAGTGCTCCTCGCCGAGGAGCCGGTTGATGATCGTGGACTTTCCGACTCCCGATGAGCCCAGCAGCACTCCGGTTCGGCCGTCCGCGAGATACCCGCGCAGCTCCTCGCCCTCACCGCGCTCGGCGCTGATGGGATGCACCGGCACGCCGAAGGCGACGCTCTCCGTGTCGGCGATCTGCTCGTCGAGGTCGAAGGCGAGATCGGCTTTGTTGAGCACGATCACCGGCGTTGCGCCGCCCTCCCATGCAGTTGTCAGGTAGCGCTCGAGCCGCCGGACCTTGAAGTCCCGCTCGTCGAGGCCCATGACGAGGAACGCGACGTCCACGTTCGCGACGAGGACCTGCTCGGCAATTTCGGTGAACGGCGTCTTGCGCGAGAACTTGCTCGAGCGCGGGAGGACGACGTCGATCAGCCCGTCGCGAAGGCCGACCCAGTCGCCGACGACCGGCAGCTCTCCGGCGGCCGCGTCATGGCGCAGCCGTCCCGTGATCTCGACCAGGTCGTCGCTCTGCTCCGACGCGACGATCCAACTTCCCCGGTGTTGCACGCTGACGCGGCCGGGATCGAGCCCGGACGCGTGCTGTTCGAATTGGCGAGCGATCTCGTCGTTCCAGCCGAGCCGCTCGAGTCGTGCGTACTGCAAGAGGTCTCCTTCCCTGCAAGGACGAATGGACGCGGTCTCGCAGGGCGGAGCGGCTTAGGTCAGTGCAGCCCTGCGAGCGAAGAGGCGATCAAGCTCGGTTGTCATTGCCGCCTCCTTTCGTCGCGGGCCGGTCGAACCCAGGCTAGGGCGACTCACGGGCCGCGTCAAGCCGCTCGCGCCAGGCCTCGCCGGCGGCGCGTCCCTCCGGTGTGCGCAGGAAGTGCTCGAGCGGGACGTGGACGAACGAGCCCTGGGCGTCGGCGAGGAGCTCCTCGCCGTCCCGAAGCTCCGCGCTGATCTCGAGGCGGCGGCCACGCTCGTCGTCGAGCTTCGCCGAGATCGCCAGCAGGCGGTTGATGTGCACCGGCTGAAGAAAGCGGATCGCGAAGCGGGCCGTCACCGAGGGGAAGCGGTGCCAGGTTGCGAGGAGCCCGCAGGCCTCGTCGAGCGCGGCGCCCACCAGGCCGCCGTGCACGAGGCCCGGGCCGGCCTGATGCTGCTCGTCGAACGAGAAGGTCGCCTCGTAGCGCATCAGCCCCTCTTCCTGGGGGACGGGCAGGTGGATCCCCGTAGGGTTGTCGCCGCAGCCCCAGCACGCCGGGTCGTGGTGCGGCGGGATGCGGTTCAGCGCATGCCGCCGCGCTCGAAGTGGGCCTTGAAGAAGTTCTCCGAGCCGGAGGTGGCCATCGCGGCGGACGCGGAAATCTCGAGCGCCAGCGTCGCGGCGGCGACGATCTGCGCGAAGCGGTAGACCTTCCCCGGGCCAGCGCAGCCCATCAGCGCGAGCCAGGAGCGAGCGTAGGGGAGTGTCGTGCCGCCGCCAACCGTCGCGACCTCAAGCCCCGGAAGCCGGATCGCGGCGTTCAGGCCGCCCTCGACGCGCTTGCCCGTGCCGTGCGCCATCGCGCTCGTTCCGACCATGCCGAGGTCCTGGCCGGTCGCTGCGAAGATCGCCGCGATCGCCGTCGCGGGCGTGAAGGCGACGCCGAACATCCCCGACGCAACCGCGCCGTGCGTCCCCGCCCATGAGAGCTCGAGGAGGTCATCGACGGTCGTCCTAAGCACCCGCCGGACCGCATCCTCGGTCAGGGTGCATTCGGCGATCACCGTCTTCCCGTGGCCGCCGCGCTCGAAGTAGCGGTGCGAAAGCTTCTTGTCGCCGCCCATATTGCCCTCG
>Ga0081538_10000652_pt1 | contig 38458 bp, 47 predicted proteins | sample TabmetS5T2R1_FD_71022 | JGI IMG/M metagenome (GOLD analysis project Ga0081538, IMG submission 71022) | Tabebuia heterophylla rhizosphere microbial communities from the University of Puerto Rico - S5T2R1 | ecosystem: Host-associated > Plants > Roots > Rhizosphere ...
CCGACGCCGTCTTCACGACCGGCACCTCGAGCACGTCGCCGAGCGACGAGCCGCCGTTCGCCACGATCACGGTCACTCCGTCGACCCAATCGTCCGGGTGCAAGGCGACCGCCGTGGGCGTGTACCCGGCAGCGATCACCTGGGCGATCCCCTTCGCCAGCGCGAGCGGGACGCTGTCGGCGCCCTTGGCTTGGGTGAGCACCCCGGTCGTGTTGTCAAGACCGCGCAAGTTCGGGCTGGTGCCGTTGCCGGCGAGCAGCTGGGCCTCGAGCCGCCGCCTTGCGTCGAAGAGCAGCTGGTCGTCGATGATGCCGCGCATCTCATCTACGTCTGCCAGCGCGCGGGTCGTGACCGGCACCCACGACGGGATCGACTCGACCGGGGACGTCACCGCCTCGAACGGCAGGGTGGCCTCGGGCTTTGTGCCCGTCGTCGTTGACGTGGCCTCCGCGACTTCGACCGCGGCCGGCGTGTAGGTCGTCTGCCGCATGTAGGGCACCGCTGCCTCTTCGGTGGTGCCGAGCCGCACTAGGTCGAGGATGTCGAGCGGACGCCTAGTCGGCTCGTACTCCCGGCTGGTGTCGAGCGACTGGAACGCGCCGACGCTGGTGGCCGAGCCCTGGCGCAGCAGGGCCTTCGTCTCGGAGCCACCGAGGTCGGCCAGCGGCACGTCCTCGGTGATGGCGACGTGGGCGCCGTTCTTCGAGGCGTTGAGTGCCTTGGCGGCGAACTGCTGGTAGCTGTGACGGGTGACCACACGCCCGCCCAGCGTCAGCGAGGAGCGGGGAACCGGCGATCCGCCGGCTCTCAGCGCCTTCCAATGGATGCGCTCGTCGGTGCCGGTGAGCCGGCCGGCCGCGTTCTTGACGTTCAGCGCGGCCAGCGCGAACGTCTCGGCTTCGGTAAGCGTGCCCGTGGCCACGCGGGGCGTCATCGAGGGTCCTCCTTCGCCGAGTAGAGCCACGCCTCAAGTTCGGCCGCGCCGATGCGGATGGCCGATCGCCCCTCGCCGAGCTTGACCGCCGGCAGCTGACCGTCCGCGATCCGGCGACGGACCGTTGGCACCGAGCAGCGCAACAGCCGCGCAACCTCGGCCACCGTCAGGAACTCGCGGCTGTCGGCTTCAGTCGTCACGACGTTCACGTCAACCACTGAACCGGACCATCCGGCGAACGGTCACCAGTGACCAAATCCCCGCGTAACCCGGCATATCGCCGCGTATTCGCGCCGTGCGCGCGGGCAAAGGAAAGGCCGGAACCCGCTGCTAGTGCGGAATCCCGGCCCTGAGCGCGACCGTTCTAGAGGCTCGACAAGCCGGAGGTCACTGGTTCGAGCCCAGTACGGCCCATCAGGATCCGCGCCTCGCAGCGGACTCGGCTTGCTCCACAGTCGCGAAATTGGCGCCCATTCCTGGACGGACCCGGTGGCGCAGCAAATACTGGGCGGCGATGTCACAGGAGATCAAGCACGCGGTCACGACAGCGACGTCGCAGGAGAGCGCCGAGGTGCGCGTGCTGGTGGAAACCGCGTACCGGGCCCTTAACGCGGGGGACCTGCACGGCCTCCTGGCGATGGTTGCCGAGGACGTCGAGTTCACGTCGATGGTGGCGGAGGCGGAGGGGACGAGCTTCCGGGGCCACGACGGCGTGCGGGCCTGGTGGGAGACCGTGCGCGGCGCGTTTGAAGATGTGCGGTGGGAGGTACTCGATGTTCGCGGATCGCCCGAGCGCGGCGTCACGACGTTCCGCATGACCGGGACACTGGGGGGCGTTCCGGTCGCGCAGACCATGTGGCAGGCTGTGACGGCGCGGGACGGCAAGGCGACCTGGTGGGGTTTCTTCCGCAGCGAGGCCGAAGCCCTCGAAGCCGTGGAGCGACGGGAGTAGACATCACCCACCCGCCGCGAGCGCGTCCGCGGCCGACTTGTAGGGCAGCCATGCCTTCTCGAGGTGGTAGTTGCTCACCCGGGGGACAGGCCCCGCCCGATTCCCTGAGCCCGCTTGCCGGTCCTGCCGCAGCTGCAGCGCCACTCCAACGGCGAAGCACCACTTGCGCGTTTGCCGCGGGGTTGCCGCGCGGTGGCCGGACAACAACCGGGCGGTCGCATGATTGCCACCGATGCCATCCCCCCAACCAACATCGGGCAGACCGGAAACGGTCGCCCGGACAGATAGGAGGCAGTCATGGGTCATGCCATCCCAAGACAGCAGCCCGCGGTCGTCCTGCGGTCCCGGTTCAACAAGCTGCGCGCGCTGCTCGCCGTCGCGCTGGTGGCCGTCGTCGGCCTGACCGTCGCGGTCGTGATGCTCGCGAGCGAAGGCGACGAGGTGGCCGGAACGAGCGTCGCCCAGCCGATCGAGTCGATCGACTACGGCGAGTCCAATCGCGTGAACCCGTCCACCGGCTTCCCGATGACGGAGATCCGGCCTGCCGAAGGCAGCGGCACCGCCGTGAAGGACTACAGCCTGAACGGCGCGACCGGCGACTTCGCCCACGGTCCGCTCGCGTCCGACCCGCCGGCGAAGGACTACAGCCAGAACTCCGCGACCGGCGACTTCTAGACGGCGACGGAGTGGCGGGAGGCCGGTGGGACCGATCCACACGCCGGTCCTTGAGCGTCCCGTAGACGGTTCCGACGACCGGGGGGCGGCACAGGCCGCCCCCCGGTTTCGCGTTCATCGCTGCCGTGGCTCCGCTGCTCAACGGTGACTTGCAACGTGGAACGGGCCGCCTCGGAGGACGGCCCGCCCGGGAGGAGGGAGTGATCTTGCAGGAGCACCATACGGCCGTCGAACGTGCTCCTGGGTGCGGGACTCAAAATGCGTTCCCCTTCAACGAAGAACTTGCGCGAACGCGGTGAGTCAAGGCCCCTGACCCCCGCATGACGTGAGAATCCTCTGCGCCTCCTTGACCCATTTTGGAGCGCAGCTATAGCTTCGGGGTACCGGCCCAAAGGTTCCTGACCAAAAGGAGGTCGCATGCTCAGGAACGTTGCGATGGTCGCGGTGGTAGCGCTACTGCTCGCTGCCGCGACAGCAGGTGCTCAGTCGCTTCTCGACGGCGGCGACATCAAGAACAACTCGCTCACCGGCAAGGACATCAGGAAGGGCTCGATACAGGTGAGCGATCTCAGTAGACGCGCCCGAAACGCTCTGCGCGGGGCTCGCGGGCCTCAGGGAGTTCAAGGTGTGCAAGGGGTGCAAGGTGTGCAAGGTGTCCCTGGACCCGCCGGCGCCCATGGAGCAACGGGTGCCGCGGGCACCACCGATGTCTTCTATGTGGACGGCGCTGTCGTCCAAGTGCAAGCCGGGCAGTTCGACATCGTGTTCGCCTTCTGTCCGACGGGTTCCGTCGCCACCGGGGGCGGAAGCTTCGGCCCCGCTACAGAACTTGACTTCATCACCTTGTATGGCTTCGGCGTGGCTGCAGACGGCACCATCCTGATCGTTCAAAACGAGGACCCAGTCAACCCGCAGCCTGCTCAGGCGCGGGTCGCATGTGCTCGGAGGTAGCGCTTTCCTCAGGGTCGTGACAGAGAGGGCCGCCTCGGCGGCCCTCTCACCATGCGCGTGTTGCCCTCGCTCCTAGCCTCAGCTCACGGGAGAAAGGGGAAAGGGGATCCGCACCCCGGACCATGGAGCAGGGGGTTCGCTCAGGTGCAGGGCTTCAGGGCAGCACACTTGACCCATCTGGTGCGGCATGCGAAGTTCGTGGTAGGGAGCGCTCAGCGCTCGGCCATCCATTCCAAGGAGGTGTTCCATTGGTCCGGAACATCGGCTTCATCGTGGTAGTGGCAATTCTGGTGGGCGCAGGAGGCGCCACGGCAGCGCAGGTGATTACGGGAGCGCAGATCCAGAACAACACCATCACCGGGAAGGACATCAAGAACAAGAGCCTCACGAAGCGGGACTTCAGGGGCTCGGTGCGCGGTCCGCGGGGATTCCCGGGACCGCAAGGCCCGCAGGGAGCCCAAGGAGCTGCTGGAGCTCCCGGAGCCCCTGGTGCGCCAGGAGCTCCTGGGGCGACGAACACGGTCACTCGCCTCGGTGGAGGGGCAGTGGGGAGCGACATCGCGTTCTGCCAGCCGGGTGAGCGCGTCGTTGGAGGTGGAGGCTTCACGCCGGATCTGAACGGTTACCTGTGGAACAGCTCGCCCGTCGACGCCGCCGGTGAGCTCATTTTCGATGAGGGCACACAGCCCCGAGGCTGGGCTGCGTCGGCGGTGACCGATGAGGAGGATCCCGCCGTCGAGGATCCGCCTACCGACGTACTTGCGTACGTCATTTGCGCGACCCCCTAGCGCACCCAGCGTCGAAGCGGGGCCCGGGGTTCCCGGGCCCCGCCCATGGGGCGCGCTGACCGCGCCTTGACAATCCTGGCGGCTGAGCGCCAATGGAGATGAGAGTTCCCTTAGCCCCTTGAACCATCTCGAGGGGCATGCGAGGTTCGCGGTAGCGAGCCCTCAGCGCTCGACCATCCACTCAAGGAGGTGTTCCCTTGGTCCGGAACATCGGAGCCGTCGCCGTCGTAGCCGCGCTACTCGCGGCGGCCACAGCTGGAGCCCAGGCGCTCATCGACGGAGGAGACGTCCGCAACAACTCGCTCACCGGCAAGGATGTCAAGAACAAGAGCTTGACCCGGCAGGACTTCAGGGGTTCGGTGCGCGGGCCGCAAGGTCCCCAGGGAGTGCAGGGCGCGGCGGGGCCGCAGGGCCCCCAGGGAGCGCAAGGCCCGCAGGGACCGCCCGGGGCGACGAACGTGACCGTGCGCACCGCCGCCGAGCCCACGCTCGGCGACTCTGTGGCCTCTTGTAACCCTGGGGAACGGGCGGTCGGCGGCGGTGGCGTCACGGAGGTACCGGCCGGCTACCTCTGGGCCAGCACACCGGTCGAATCTGAAGGCCAGACGCCTACGGCGTGGACGGTATCGGCTGCTTCGGTGGAGGCGAACACGCTTGACGAACCAGTGGATGTGCAGGCCTGGGTGATCTGCGCCGCACCCTGAGTCGAGACCCTCGAGCGCCCGGCCTCCTTTGGCCGGGCGCCAGTGGCGTCACACGGACGGGCCGTTGTGCGACAAGATGTATGCGTTCGGAACGCTGGGAAGCGAGAGGGCATGAGTGAGAGCGACAACCCAGGTGCCACCGAGCTCAAGCAGCTCATGGGACGGGTGCTCCAGTCGGGCGCCTCCGAGGCGTTCGGGCATTTCGTCGTGCGGCGCATCGCTCTCAACGACATGGCGCCCAACGCCGACGAGGCCGTGCTCGAGGGCATCGACGAATCGCCCGACGGGGGCGCCGCGATGGCCGAGGCCCACCTGCTCGGGCTTCCTGAGAATGAGCGCGACGTGCTCCTCGAGCGGGCCGCCACCGAAACCGGCCGCCGGCTCCACGCCGCGGCCTTCACGCTGCTGACAGCAGCCGCGGCGGCGCGGCTCCCCGTCGAGATCACTCCGGAGATGGTGGCGGTGGCGGCAGTCACCGAGCTCGGCGACGCGGTACCGCCGGACGCGAACCGGTCTTGACGGGCGGCACCACGCGGAGCCGTCCGAGCGGCGCGATACTGCGTGGTCGATGTCGCAGCAGAACGTGGACATCGTGCGCGCCTCGTGGGACGCGTGGAGCCGCGGTGACATGGATGCGCTGTTCGAGTTCTACGACCCCGCGGTCGAGTGGGACATGACGCACTCCTACATCCCGGACATGGGGGTCTTTCACGGCCATGAGGGGATCCGGGAGTTCTTTCGTGCGTGGGGGGAGTTCTTCGCCGAGTATCACGCCGAGCCGGAGCAGTTCATCGCCGCCGACGACAGCGTGATGGTCCGTGTCAAGCAGGCGGGCCGGGGCAGGATCAGCGCCGTCGGTGTGGAGATGCCTACCTACTGGCAGCTCTACACGCTGCGTGACGGTCGAGCGGTACGTGTGGCGATCTACCGCGACGAAGCCGAGGCCCTGAAGGCCGCGGGGCTGAGGCCGTAGGGGGCCGGCCTCTCGCCAGCCGCTACTTCCCGGCCCGCTTCTTGGCCCCGCCCTTCGCCCTCCGCCCGGCGCCGCGGCCGCGGGCCGCCTTGCCCTTCGCGCCGGCGGACCGGTTCCCGGTCAGCTTGGACCAGAACTCGAGGATCCGGCCCGCGACCCTGTCCACGAACCCCTCGGCCTTGTCCCGTGACCCCGATTTCATTTCGCTCGCTCCTTCCGCCTCATGCTCTGCAACTCAGCAAGCCTGATTCCCGGGGCTCGGCGGCGCATTCCACTTCGCCCAACGCGCCCATCGGGGGTTTCGCAATGCCGCTCCGGGAAGTCGCAAGCATGGCCTCGCGACAGACGGGAAACCAGGACCGCAAACCGGATCCCGAGATCGAGCGCTACCGCCAAGCCGCCGTCGACGCGCTGAACCAGCTCGAATGGTGCGTCGACTACCTCTACGGGTTGCGGCGGGCGGACATCGCCCGAACGATCTCGCGAAACCGCCATCGGATCCTCGAGCGCGCCGGGCTCTAACCAGCTCCGGAGAGCGCAACTGGCGCCGCGGCGCCGGGTTTACACCGATGCGCGCCGCGATCGGCGCGGCGCAAGCCGGGCCGGTGGACTCGCATGGCCCGAAGGAGGTCGACATGGCGACTCGGAGATCCCGAGGGCACCGAGCCCCTGGGCTCGTCTTGCTTGCGGGCGCGGCGCTTGCGCTGGCGCTGCCCTGCTCCGCACCGGCGGCCTTCCCGGGTGCGAACGGTCCCATCGCGTTCTCCTGGGCCGACCGCTTCGAGGATGAGCTGGGGCTCACACCGTCGACCCTGAAGCTCTCGATCGACCTGGCGCGGCCCGGCGGACACGGACGGCGGTCCCTTCGCGCCTGCATGCAGGTCGAGGGGCAGCCCGACGAGGGTGACTGCTCGATCGAGTACCGCTCACCGGCGTGGTCGCCGGACGGAAGACGCCTGGCCTTCGACGCCGGCTCGCGCCTTGCCGTGATGCGGAGCGACGGTACGCGGTTTCGCCTGCTGCCGCAGCACACGCCCGACGACAGCGAACCCGCCTGGTCGCCGGGCGGCGACCGCCTCGTCTTCAGCGGTACCAACGTGGCCGGCGGCGCGGCCGACCTCTACGTCCTCCGGCTTGCGACCGGTCGGGTCCGTCGGCTCACCACCGAAGGCGCGCGATTGCCGGCCTGGTCGCAGCGCGGGCGGATCGCCTTCACCAGCGGCGGCTCGGCGAGCTATCCGGGCACCGGGACCGTCTTCACGATCCGGCCGGACGGCGGCGGCCTGCGGCGCTTGATCACCCGCGCTTCGGATCCGGCCTGGTCCCCGCGGGGAGCTCGGCTCGTCGTCGTGCGCCGCGGAGGCGCTCGGACGCGCCTGTGGACGCTGCGCGCCGATGGGACCCGGAAGCAGCGGATGATCACCCCGGGAGCCGACAGCCCGGTCCTGCCAACCTGGTCGCCGGACGGCAGGCAGATCGCCTACACGGGCTTCGAGGGCAACCTCTTGGCCCAGCGGCTCAGGGATCGCAGGGTGCGGCAGGTCGCTGCCGGGGGCTTCGGCGCGGAGCGCAGCTTCGGCGCCGGCGCGTCCGACTGGCGGCCGCTGCCGCGCCGGTAGACGAAGCTGCCCGCTCAGCGCCCGAGCAGCGCCTCGAAGCGCTCGCGGCTCCGCTCGAGATCCCGCCTGTCTGGCTCCGGATTCCCGCGCGGGCGGGTGTTGCGCCATGTGGGGAGCGGCTCAACGGCCTCCCGCGGCGGACCCTCGCGGGGTGTGCTCGTCCGGCTCGTCGGGCCGCGATCGGTCTTGGTCGCCATCGGGCGAATCCTTCCTCCGGGGATCGAGTCTTCTCGCTGCGAGCGTTCCGGGTCGGGCCGAGGCGAAACGTCCGATAGCGTCCCGGCCGTGCTGGGGCTGCTGTACGACATGCACGGCAACCTGCCGGCGCTCGAGGCGGTGCTCTCGGACTGCCCGGCGGAGCGCTTCCTCCTGGGCGGCGACTACGCCACCTTCGGCGCATGGCCGGCGGAGACGGTGGACCGGCTGCGCGATCTGGACGCGGAGTGGATTCGCGGCAACGTCGACCGCTGGCTCGTGGACGCCTCAGACGCCCCCGACCCCGTCGCGCCGTTGATCGATCGCTCGCGCGAGATGGTCGGCGCCGATCTGTGTAAGGAGCTGGCCGCGCTGCCCGAGTCGACCACTCGCGAGGGCACGCTGTACTGCCACGCCTCGCCGATGTCCGACATGGACAGCTTCCTCCCCGACGCTCAGGAATCGGACGCCGAGCTTCTAATGGGTGTGGAGGCCGAGCGCGTGGTCTTCGGCCACACCCACCTGCAGTTCGAGCGACCGGGTCCAGGCGGGATCGAGCTCGTGAACCCGGGCAGCGTGGGCATGCCGCTCGACGGTGACCACCGCGCCGCCTATGCCCTCCGTCACGACGACGGCGCTATCGAGCTCCGGCGGGTGGAGTACGACTGGCGCGCATCGGTGAGCGCGGTGCGCGAGAAGGTCGGCGACCTGCCCGCGGACCGCATCGAGCAGGCACGTTTCGACGTACGTTGATGGTACGGTCAGGCGCCGTGCGCCTGTCCCGCGTCATCGCGCCGCGCGACCGCGAGTTCTTCGATCTGTTCGAGGAGGCCGGCGGGAACATCCTGCGGGCCACCGGTCTGCTGGAGGAGATGCTTCGCGACTTCCCCGAGAAGAGCGAGCTGGCGCGCGACATCCTCATCTGCGAGCAGGACGGCGACCGGATCACACACGACATCATCCAGCGCCTCAACCAGACGTTCGTCACCCCGATCGACCGCGAGGACATCTACGAGATGGCCTCCGCGCTCGACGACGTGGTCGACTACACCGAGGAGGTCGCCGACTACCTCGGCCTGTACAAGATCGAGGCGCCGATGGCGCAGGCCCAGGAGCTCGCGAGGATCCTCCACGCATGCGGGCGCCAGATTGCCGAAGCGATGCCGAGGCTGCGCGGCTTCCAGGACATGTCGCACTACACCGTCGAGATCAACCGGCTCGAGAACGACGGCGACCGCGTGACCCGCGAGGCGATCGCCTCGCTGTTCGACAACGGAATCGACCCCATGGTCGTGATCCGCTGGAAGGACATCTTCGAGCGCCTCGAGGAGGCGATCGACGCGACGGAGCACGTGGCGAACATCCTCGAGGGAATCGCAATCAAGAACTCCTGAGGCGGGTACCCGTCCCTGATGGAGGGCGAGCTCCTCACCGTCATCATCGTCGTCGCGACGGCGCTGGCGTTCGACTTCACCAACGGCTTCCACGACACCGCAAACGTCGTCGCGACCTCAATCTCCACGCGCGCGATGGCGCCCCGCATCGCGGTCGGCTATGCCGCCATTCTCAACTTCGCAGGGGCGTTCATCTCGCTCCAGGTGGCCGCGACAGTGGCCAGCGACGTTGTCGATCCGGGCTCGATCACGCTGCTCGTCGTGTTTGGCGGCCTGATCGGGGCGATCGCGTGGAACCTCATAACGTGGTACTTCGGGCTCCCGTCGAGCTCGTCGCACGCCCTGATCGGCGGGATCGTCGGCGCCATGCTGGTGGCGGAGGGGCCCGACGCCATCTTCTTCGGCGAAGGGATCGTGGGGAAGGTGATGGTCCCCGCTGTGGTGGCGCCGATCCTCGCGTTCCTGGTGGGCGGCGTCACGATCCTCCTGCTGTACCGGATCGTGGGGAGCCTTCGGCCGGCGCCCGTCAACGGCGGGTTCCGTGGCGGGCAGGTGGTGTCGGGCGGGCTGCTGGCGCTGGCCCACGGCACCAACGACGCCCAGAAGACGATGGGGGTGATCGCGCTCGCGCTGGTCGCCTACGGCTCGCTCCCGGCCGGCGACCCCACGCCGCCGTTCTGGGTGGTCGTCTCCGCCGCCGCCGCGATCGCGCTGGGCACCTACGCCGGCGGCTGGCGGATCATCAAGACGATGGGCAGCCGCATTCACAAGATGGACTCGGCCCAGGGCTTCGCCGCCCAGGGCGCCGGCGCCGCCGTGATCCTGGCGTCCTCCCACGGCGGGTTCCCGCTCTCGACCACGCACACGATCTCGGGTGCGGTCATCGGCTCGGGCGCCGCCAAGCGGCTCTCCGCGGTGCGCTGGGGCGTGGCCGGCAACATCGTCGCCGCCTGGGTGCTCACGCTCCCGGCGGCGGCGGGGATCGGCGCGATGACATACGGGGTCACGCGGGCGTTCGGCACCGGCGCGGCCGGCCCGGTGATCGTCTCGCTGGCGATCCTCGCCGGCTCGGCCTACCTGTTCATGAAGCGAGCTCAGCAGAACGTGGGCGCTCCGGCGGCGTCCGAGGCATGAGCCTCGCCTCGATCGTCGATTGGGACGCCCTGCTCACGGTCGTGTGGGCGTCCGTGGCCGCCGGCGTGGGGGTGACGGCCGCCTACGGATTCGTGATCCTGGGCACCACGCGGGCGCTCGAACTCGGCCGCCAGGGCCGGGCCGCCGAGGCCCTTCTCTTCGCTGTGGTGGGCGCGGTAGGGATCGTGGCCGTGATCGGGGCGATCGCGCTCGGGATCGTGGTGCTCAGCGAGTAGCCGACCCGGCGAGGCGCTCGATCTCGTCCTCGCTGTTCCACGCGCCGGTCGACGCGCGCACGTACGGGGTGCGGGGGAGGTTCCGGACCACGAAGCCCTCGCCGCGCAGGCGCTCCACGGCCGCCTCCGGGTCCGGGTCGTGCCACGACACGAGGGTCGAGGCGCCCCGCGGTGTGACCCGGTCCCCGAGGCGCGCGGCCAGGCGGACCGCCAAGTCACACGCGCGCGCGTGGATGGCCTCGAGCCCCCGCCGCTCGAGCACGTCCAGCGCGGAAATCGCCCACTCCACGTGGTGCGGTGCCGGGAAGCCGATGCTGAAGCGGCGCGCGTCCGGGTAAAGCGGCAGCTCGAACGGTGTCGAGCTGTCGGTCAGCACGCCGTAGTTGGGCCAGGGGGAGGGCAGCGCCTGAGCCAGCTCCGCGCGCGCGTAGAGATAGCCGATCCCGTTGGGGCCGCACAGCCACTTCTGGCCCGAGGCGGCGTAGAAGTCGCAGCGGAGCTCGGCCACCCTGGTGCGCACGGCGCCGAGGCCCTGTGCCCCGTCGAGGAGAACGAGCGCGCCGGTGGCGGCGAGCGCCTCGGAGTCCACCACCAAGCCGGTCTTCCACGATACGTGCGAGCAGGCCACGAGGCGGGTGTCGGGGCGGACCTCTCCGGCCAGCTCGGTAAACGGGACCATCCGCACCCTCACGCCGCGCCGGTCTCTGAGTGCGGCGAGGGGGGCGAGCACGCCGGGGTGCTCTTCGTCGCTCGTCAGCACGTCGTCGCCGCGGCCGAGGTCGAGCGCGTTGAGCACCGCGTTCACGCCGTCCGTCGTCGAGCCGGTCAGCGCGAGCTCGGCGACCTCGCAGCCGAGCACCGCCGCGATCCGCCCCCTCAGGTGGTCGATGCGATTCGAGTTCTCCTCGAAATGGGCCTTGTCGCCGCGGCCTTCGGTGGCCTGCCACCGGAGCGACTCGCTCACGGCGTCGAGCGCCGGCTGCGGCACGGGCCCGTTCGAGCCGGCGTTCAGGTACGCGAGGCGCTCGAGCACTGGGAATTGGGCGCGCAGGTCGTCCACGGCGGCCGGAGCCTAGTATCCGCGCCGTGATCATCGAACGATCGATGCAGGACGACTGGCTGTCCAACACCTACCTCGTGGGGGACGAGGAGGGCGGGACCGCGGTCGTGATCGACGCGGGCGGGCCGTGTGCGCCGCTGGTGGCGACCGCGGAGCGCCTGGGACTTGACGTCCGGATGCTGCTGCTCACTCACCACCACCACGACCACGTGGCTGAGGCGTCGGCCTGGCAGGGCGCCGAGGTGTTGGCACATCCGGCCGAGGCCGAGCTGCTGGACGGCGTCGACCGCACGATCGAGCCGGGCGAGACGCTGTCGGCCGGAGGCCTCTCGATCGAGACGCTCCACACGCCGGGTCACACGGCCGGGATGCTCAACTTCGTGGTGAACGGGGGTGACGTCTTCACCGGCGACACGCTCTTCAAGGGGTCCGTCGGTGGTGTGCGCGCCCCGGGCTCCACCGGCTTTGCCGATCTCCGGCACTCGATCATGGACGTGCTGATGGGGCTGCCGCACGAGACCCGCGTCCACCCCGGCCACACCGACCCCACCACGATCGGCGACGAGTGGGAGAGCAACAGCTTCGTTCGGTTGTGGCGTGGCCTGGACGAGGAGGGCAGCGATCCGTGCCGGGTGGGAGGCGACGAGGCGACGCTGGTGCTCTGGGCGCCGGACTACGACGGCGGCCACAAGGCGTGGGTGCGGTGGCCCGACGGGAGCGACGACATCGTGCCGGGCAGCCAGGTCGCCCGCGGGTAGGCCCCTCGTGCGCGACGACGTTCGCCGCGCGCTGCTCGAGCGGCTGATCGACCACGCCGCGCTGTTCCCGCCGGCCAGCATGAGCATGGACGAGGCGCTGGCGGAGGACCGGGCCGCCCGCGCGAGCCCGTACTCCTGGATGCTCGACCGCTTCGTGTGCCCGGCCTCGCGGCTCGGCCATCTCGACGGGCTGGACGCGCCCGTGAGCGTGGTGCTCGACGGCGACCTGGGTACGCCGGCGGCGGCCATCGAGCTGAGGCTGGCCGAGCCCGCCGAGGCCGCGGATGCCGTCGCCCGGCTGCGCGAGCTGAGCCCCGAGGTGTACTGCGAGCTGCCGCTGTCGGAGATGCCCGCGGCGATCGGAGCTGTCGCGGCGGCGGGCGGACGGGTCAAGCTGCGCTGTGGGGGCGAGGTGGTGCCGTCCGTCGAGCAGGTGGCCGAGGTGCTCGTGGGGTGCCTCGAAGCCGGCGTCGTGATGAAGGCCACGGCGGGCCTGCACCACCCGCTGCGACGGGGCTCGGAGCACGGGTTCCTGAACCTCCTCTGCGCGGCGGTGCGCGCCGGCGACGGCGTGGAGACCGTACGCGAGCTCCTGGAGGAGGAGTCGCCCGACGCCCTTCCGCTGTCCGGCCTCACCGCCGAGGAGGTGCGCTCGACGCGCGAGCGGCTGTTCAAGGGCTTCGGCTCGTGCTCGTGGCGGGAGCCCGTGGACGACCTGCGGGCTCTCGGGATCCTGTCGTGACGCTGGCCTACGGGGTGCTGCGGGAAGGCGGCGTGTGCGCCCGGGTCGATGGGCGGGTGGTGGACCTGTCGGGGCTCGACCCCGTCTTCACCGCTTCGTCGCTGAACGACTTCATGGCGCGCGGGCCCGACTTCTGGGAGTCCACCGGCGCACGCGTCGAGCGCGGATACGAGCTGCCGTCCGCCACGCTCGGGATGCCCTTCGAGGTGGCCGACTACGTCGACTTCTACTCGTCGCTCGCGCACGCCACGAACCTCGGCCGGATGCTGCGGCCGGATGCCGAGCCGCTACTGCCGAACTGGCGCCACCTGCCGGTCGGCTACCACGGCCGTGCCGGGACGGTCGTGCCGAGCGGAACGCCCGTCCGGCGCCCGCGCGGGCAGCGCCGCCCGCCGGGCGCCGACGCCCCCTCCTTCGGGCCGAGCGTGCGGCTCGACATCGAGCTGGAGGCCGGCTTCGTCATCGGCGTGCCGAGCCGGCTCGGCGAGCCCGTTCCGGTCGAGCGTGCCCTGGACCACGTCTTCGGCATGGTGCTCGTAAACGACTGGTCCGCGCGCGACATCCAGGGCTGGGAGTACCAGCCGCTCGGGCCGTTCCTGGGCAAGTCGTTCGCCACGTCGGTGTCGCAGTGGGTGGTGCCGCTTCCAGAGCTCGCCTCGCGGCGAGTGCCGGCCGAGCCGCAGGAGCCCGAGCCGCTGCCCTACCTGCGCGAGGAGCCGTGGGCCTTCGACATCCCGCTCGAGGTGGAGCTGAACGGCACAGTGATAGCGCGGTCGAACGCCCGCCACCTGTACTGGTCGGTCGCCCAGCAGATCGCGCACCTCACAGCGAACGGGGCCTCGCTCCGCACGGGCGACCTGCTCGCCACCGGCACGATCTCCGGCCCCGAGCGCGAGGAGCGAGGCAGCCTGATCGAGCTGTCCTGGAACGGCGAGGAGCCGATCGAGCTTGCCGACGGCTCCACTCGGACCTTCCTGGCGGACGGCGACGTGGTGGTGCTCCGCGGGGAGCCCCTGGGAGAGGTGCGCGGGCGGATCGAGCCGGCGGAGGCCTAGGCACACGCCTCGGGTTGGGCTCGAGCGGCGGGTGGTCCGCGGGAAGTGGTTTGGGGGCTGGGCAGGGGAGCCGTTGGTTCGACCCCGTCACGGCGAGTCAAGGTTCCACTGTCCGACCCCGGTGTTCGTATGGAACACCAAAGTCGGACGCTTGCCCGGTCGCGGCGCTCGAGCGGAACCACCGCGGCCCTCGGACCTAGCGCGGCGCCGCCCGCAGGAAGCCCCGAACCTCCTCGTTGAAGCGCTCCGGGGCTTCCAGGTTGCACAGGTGGCCGGCGCCCGGGATCACCACGAGCCGCGAATTCGGAATCGCCGCCTTGATGCGCTCGGCCGCGTCCAGCGGCGATCGCACGTCCTCGTCGCCGTACAGGAGCAGCGTCGGCACGTCGATGCCGGGCAGGGCGTCGCGCAGATCGGCCTCCGCGGATGCGCGAGCCAGCGTCCGGAATCCGGCCGGGTGGAACCCGAGCATGCTGGCCACGAACCGGTCGACGAGCTCCGGCGGCGCGGACTCCGAGAACATGGTCGGTGCCAGCGCGCTTACGAACCCCTCGGCGGGCAGCTCGGACAGCTCGAGCGCCTGACGCAGGCGCTGCTCGGTGACATGAGGCGGCAGGGAACCGGCCCACCCGGCATAGGCGGAGGCCAATACGAGCGTCCGCGCCACCTCGGGGTGCCTGCGATGGAGCTCGAGCGCAAGGGTCCCGCCAAACGACAGCCCGGCCACGTGCGGCCGCTCGAGCCCGAGCGCCTCGACGAAGCCCGCGAGGGAGTCGGCGTAGTCGCCGATGCGAAACGACTCGGGAGGATCCGACGACCGGCCGGCCCCGGGCGCGTCCCAGGCCACGACCGTGAACTCGTCGGACAGCTCGCCGAGCTGCCGGTGCCACAACCCCGGGCCGTCGCCGACGTACCCGTGCAGGAGCACCAACGGCGGCCCCTCGCCCGCGCGCTCGTACGCGATCCTCAGCCCGTCCACCTCGACCTCGCCGCGGTCCGGCATGGCCTAGCTCCGCCGCGCAGCCCGTACGGCGCGCGCCTGCTCAGCGTCCATCCACATCTCCCAGCGGCCGGACGCCGACCGGCGATCGTCCAGGAAGCGGTAGGGCCGGCGGCCGCCGAACTCGGTGTGGCGCAACCGCGAGACACCGCCGAGCACGGACGCGATCCGGCGCCGCGGCCATCCCATCGCGTCCTCGATCCGCGGGAAGGGGCGGGGGCGATCGGGGGCGTCCGCAAGCGCGTCAAGCAGCTCGCGCATGAGATCGCTGCAGCGGTCGTGGAAGCGGGCGATTTCCCCCGGGTCGGTCATCGCGTTCTGCGGCGCGTGCTGTGTGAGCGCGGGCGGGCTCCAGGTGCGCGGCATGGGTTGGTTCAAGCTAGCGCGCGCCCCGGGGTGTCCACGTCGTTTAACGGCATCATGTGGCACATGAGCGCCGGCGAGCAGGTCGGTTCGGGTCGTGAGGAGCTGATCGGGCGCGAGGTGGATGCCGCGGTTGAGGGCCTTCGACGCGCGCATCCCCGCGCGCTGGCCGACAACCCCGAGGGACTCGAGATGATCGGCGAGGCCGTTCGCAGGGCGATCGGGCTGGGGCTCCACGCAGGGTGCAAGCGAACCGGCCGTGCCGTCGGTGAACTCGAGTTCGGGCGCGCCGACGCGTGGGAGAGCTGGCAGCGCCAGCGCGAGCGCACGCCCGAGTCGACCGTGTGGCCCGCTGAGCTCGAGGCCACGGCGCCCGAGGTCGTGGGGGAGGCGCGCGAGCTGCTCGGCGCCGCCGCGTTGGAGCTCGGGCTGCGCGGGCGTCCGGCCCGCGGCCTGCGACACGCGGGCGGGCAGGCCGCAGAGGCCGGCGCCGCGCTCACCCGGGCGCTTGCCGAGCCCTCCGCCGACGCAGAGGCGCCGAGAAGTGCGACGGCCGGGCCGGTCGGCGCGATTCAGCCCGACGGGACGGTCAGGGTCGCCGTGGCCGCCAACCAGGCCGAGGCCGAGCTGCTCCAAGGCGTGCTTAGCGATGCCGGCATTCCGAGCACCTGGAGGCGGACCGGTGGCGACCTGCCGGAGCTCCTGGCGGCCGGCTATCGCGAGATCTACGTGCCCGGGGACGCGGCCGACGAGGCCCAGGCGCTGCTGGCGACGATCGAAGCGCCCTCCTCCTCCGAGGAAGCGGACGTTGCGCCCACCCGCCGCATCGGTCTCGAGCGCACCGGGCTGAGGCTGATCGGCAAGGCCACCGCGGTGCTGGTCGTCGCCGGCATCCTGGTCAGCCTCGGGATCGGGTTCGCGACCGACGAGCCCGGCGTCGGGGTCGCGGTCCTCGGGGTCACCCTGGTTGTCGGCGTTGCGATCCTCGTTTGGAGCGAGCGGGCCGGACGCGCGTGACGCGCAGGTGTATCAGGCGCCGAGGTGGGCGCTCATGGTGAACATGGCCCCCACACGCCCCACCCGCGCCCTGCTCGCGTCCCTGCTCGCGCTTCTGTTCGCCGGTGCCGGCGCCGGCACGGTGCACGCCATTCCACCCGATCCGCCCGACCGGCCAGACCCGCCGGCGGACCCGGCTCCGCCTCCTCCTACATCCGGCTATCCCTCGCCGGCGACGGCAAGCGTCGGGACCACCGTGGGTGGCTGCTACGTCTCGGCGTACGCCAGCTGGAACCGCAACACGAACGTGCTCACCCTCAGCTACTACGTGAGCAACCCGTACCTGTTCGCCGCCTGCCGCACGCGCGTGACGGCGAGGTACGACTACACGTACCGCCCGGACGACGGGACGGCGTCGTTCCGGCACAGCTACGCCCTGCCCACCGCCTGCGGCGTGTGGGACTCCTGCCCCAGCGACGTCAGCGGCGCGATGACAATCCCCAACGCGCTCGAGCCAGCCGTGTTCCCGGCGATCGGGAAGTGGATCAGACCCTTCACGATCACCGCCTCGCTCCGATAGCGCGGGTGCTAGGCGTGATGACGCTCGAGCTCGGCGAGGGCGTCGGACCAGCCCTCCGTGTGGCCGGCGCGGGACTCCTCGTCTGGTAGGCCGACCTGGTGGATCTCGACCATCGTCGAACCGCTCCCCAGGGGCTCGAAGGTGACGGTGATGACGGAATCCCGGTGGTCGGTCGCGGGCGAGGACCAGGTGAACACGAGCCGGCGGGGCCGGTCGATCTCCCGGTAGGTCCCGTGGTGGAGGATGTCGCTTCGGTCGCGGACCATGACGATGCGGAAAGCGCCGCCCTCGCGCGGATCGGTCTCGGCCCGGGTCTCGCTGACCACCCGCGGCCGCAGCCAGGTGCCGAGCGTCTCGGCGTCGAGCCAGGCGTCGAAGAGCTTCTCGGCCGGGGCGGCGATCTCGCGCCGCACGGTCAGGCTGAACTCGCCAGCCGCGCTCACTTCGGCTCCTTCCCGGCCTCGCGGGTGGTGACGAAGCGGTCGAGCGAGGCGAGCTGGTCGCTCCAGAAGCGGCGGTAGTGCTCGATCCATTCGGCTGCTTCCGCGAGCGGCTCCGCCTCGAGGCTGAGGATGTGCTCCCGCCCACGGACGTCGCGGCGCACCAGACCCGCGCCCTCGAGCACGCGGATGTGCTTCGAGGTCGAGTTGAGCGAGATCGGGAAGTCGCCGGCGAGGTCCGTGACGCGGGCATCCGAATCCGCGAGCCGCGCGAGGATCGCGCGGCGCGTCGGATCGGAGACCGCGGAGAACACCCGGTCCAGTGTCGCTCTTGTCATGCCGGCCCGGCCCGGCGCCGTCGCAGGCGCAACGACACCCAGGTGCGGGCGACGAGGAGCGCGGAGCCGGCGCCGCCGGCCGTGAGCGCGAGCTCCTCGACCGGGACGCCGGCGAGGTGGGCGAGCGGCGTCACGTCGCGCTCCCGGCTGCGCTGCGCGCGCGGTCGTCGGCGGCGATCAGGGTCTCGTCGTCGGCAGGCACCGCAGGCGGGTCGGCCTCGTACTCATCGTGGCGCCGCCACCAGTCGCCGGACCCCTCCTGCGGGTAGCCCTCGGGCGAGTCCTCAAACTCCTCCTGGCGCCCGAGCGGCGCGATGTCGAGGAGGCTGAACGTGCTGCCGAGCGCCTCGTCGCCACGCCCGTCGACGACGTAGGTGCGGTAGATCCGGTCCCCGACCCGCAGGAAGACGTTGGTCGCGTGCCACTCGTCGACACCGAAGTCCTTGTCGAAGTCGTCGGTGATGGTGTACCAGGGGATGTGCTCCCAGCCCATCTTCTCCTTCAGCCGCTGGATCTTCTCCTGCGGCGCCCGCGACACGTGCGCGAACGTCACGTCGCGCGCGTTGACATGCGCCGGATGAGCGCGCTGGTCGGCCATCATCGAGCAGCCGGGGCAGCCCTTGTCGGGCCAGCCTTCCACGCCGGGCTCGTAGAAGAAGCGGTAGATGATCAGCTGCCGGCGGCCCTCGAACATGTCGAGCAGGCTCACCCGCCCGTTCGGGCCCTCGAACTCGTACTCCTTCTCGACCAGCATGCGCGGCATCCGGCGGCGCTCCGCCGCCATCGCGTCACGCGCGTGGGTTAGCTCCTTCTCCTTCACCAGCAGCGCGTCACGCGCCTCCTGCCACTCCTGCTCACTGACGATCGGCGGTAGTTCCATGGCTCCTCCTCGAGCTCGTACAGAATATTCACCCAATAGGATGAATATAGCAGGCGAGCGCTCAGCGTCGCTGCGCTTCCTCCGCCCGCGCCCGAAGCTGCCGTTACGTCCGCACCACCGTTCATGATGCGAACACGTGTTCGGTAAGGAGGGAGATCCAATGAAGACCGACAAAGAGCTCAAGGCGCTGCCGTCAGAGCTGTTGGAACGAAAGATCGCCGAGCTGGGCGGCCACATCAACGCGGCGACGGCGCGCTGGCTCGGGCTGGTGGGTGAGTTCGACAGGCGGGAGGCATGGGCCGACTGGGGCTGCCGGTCGTGCACCCACTGGCTCTCGTACCGCTGCGGCGTGAGCCCGGCGGCGGCCCGCGAACAGGTGCGGGTGGCGCGGCGCATCGCCGAGCTTCCGCATCTGCGGGCAGCTTTCGCGCGCGGCGAGCTGTGCTACTCCCAGGTGAGGGCGGTTACGCGGGTCGCCACCCCCGAGACGGAAGCCGACCTGCTGGAAATCGCCCTGCACGCCACCGCGGCCCAGCTCGAGACGATCGTGCGCGCGTACCGGGGCGTCCTGGAACTCGAGCTCGGAGATTCCTCGGAGGAACATCGCCGCCGGTTCGTGCGCTGCGAGCACGACGACGACGGCGCGCTCCTCATCCGCGCTCGCCTTCCGGCGGAGGAGGGAGCGCTGGTGCTAAAGGCGCTCGAAGCTTCGCGGGAATGTCTGCGCGCTTCCGCGGAAACAACCCAGAACGGGGACAGCGAGCCGGCCGACGCCGGGGAGCACGAGCACACGGCCGAGGAAGAGCCCGACATCGAGAAGCTCGAGCGCTTCACGCCGTCAAACGCGGATGCTCTCGTGCGGCTGGCCCAGACCGCGATGGCACACGGGCTCACCGAGGGTGCCGGTGACGAGCATCAGGTGGTGGTGCACGTGGACGCCGCGACGCTTTCCCACGACGGCGAGGGCGCGTGCGAGCTCGAGCACGGGCCGGCGCTGCCGCCGGAGACGGCAAGGCGGCTGGGCTGCGATGCCAGTGTGGTCCGCATCCTGGAGCGCGACGGCCGTCCGCTCTCGATCGGGCGAAAGACGCGGACGCTGTCACCGGCGCTCAGGCGAGCGCTGCGCAGCCGCGACCGCACCTGCCGATTCCCGGGCTGCTGCCAGCACCGGTACCTGCACGCCCACCACATCGAGCACTGGGCGCACGGCGGCCGAACCGACCTCTCGAACCTGATCCAGCTCTGCAGCCACCACCACCGGCTGGTGCACGAGGTGGGCTACGCCGTGGAGAAGCGCGCCGGCGGCTCGGTGCTCTTCCGCCGTCCGGATGGCGCGGTGGTCCCCGCCGTACCACGTGCCGCTCGGGGTGAGTCCAGTGTGCTGCCGAAGGTGCACCGCGCGGCGGGCCTCGCGATCGACGACACGACGTGCGTCCCGTGCGTGCACAGCGTGAGGATGCACCTACCCTGGATCGTGGACGGCCTCGCCGAGGCGGACCCGCTTCTGCGGGCGCTGGACGAGCCGGCGAAGGCTGTGGGCGAGACCGAAGCGAAGGCCCCAGAGGACCGTGCCCTCGCCGCCCAAGCCGCATGACCACTGGCGCGACAGGCGTACTCCGGCCGAGCCAACCGCCGCCCCGACTACGATCTCACCGTGGCGGACAACGTCGAGCTCGTGCGCAGGTGCTTCGAGGCGATCAGTGTGTGGGACCTGGAGGAGCTGCTTTCGGTCTATCACCCCGACGTCGAGCTCCTGCCCCTGACGGGCACCCGCGTCGAAAGCGGCGGGTATCGCGGCCACGCGGGCGTACGCGAGTACATGAAGGAGGCCCAAGACCTCTGGGACGTGCTGCAGCCCCGAGGCGAGGTCTTCGAGGATTTCGGCGACTACGTGCTCGTGGTGGGACACTGCCGGGTTCGCGGGCGGACGAGCGGCGCGGAGAGCGATCCGACCTGCGCCTGGGTTGTAGGCGTGCGCGACGGCCTGATCGGCTCTCTCCGGGCGTGCTCGGACTATGCCGAGGCGCTCGACGTGGCCGGCGCAAGGCCGGCCGAGCACACGGCGGGTTGACGCCCTGTTCGCCGCGCGTCCGGGCGCGGCCGGCGGTCACGGCCGCTCGCCCATACGGTCGACCACCCCGGTCTCAACCAGATAGCTGTCGAACCGAACCCGGGATGAGCGGAACAGTCGTCCGTTGCGGCCCTTCATGTCCGACGGCCCGAGCTCCCAGCGGGAGCCGAGGTATTCATGGGTGTCGCGGTCGAGGATCAGGTCCGAGCCGAACGGTGGGATGTCGATCACCGCTGCGGGGCGGCCCCGGAACGCGAGCTCATCGTCGATGACACTCGCTTGCGGCGCGTACGCCAGCGCCTCGACCAGCGCGGCGCGCAGGTCGGGCGGCACGATGACCGAAGTCGTGAACAGGCTCACGAAGAACGGGGCCGCGAGCATCCAGTCGTCCTCCGTGAGCGGCCCCGTCGGCGAGGACGGGTCGAATTGCGCCTTGGCGTACAGGATCAGGCGGCTGGGATCGCGGGGGATCCGCTCGAACTCCTCGGCGCTCGGCAGGCCCATGCCCGAGGCCATCCAACACCTGCCGATCTCGCAGGTGCGGGACTCGACATTCGGGTCCACGGCCAGCCACTCCTCCTCGACGAACCTCCTGGGCGTCCCACCCGGATCGAGCGGCGTCCCCTCGGTGATCTCGCGCATGTAGACGTACTGGTCCCTGCGGGCGGTGGCGGTGGGGCCAATCGGCGCCCCGTCGCGCGCCGCCAGCTCCAGCACCTCGGCGGACGGCTCGGACTGCAGCAGGTCGGCGGCGGTGAACTCGTCGTCGCCGCCCATGTCGCGCACGACGACGACGAGCGCGAATACGACGGCGACCGCCAGCCCCACCCAGGCGGCCGTGTGGCCGTTCCACGAGCGGCGCGGGCGGAGCGGCCGGCGCGACCCGCGCGGCCGCCGCTGCCTCGCGATCTCCTCCTCGAGCCGCCCACGCGCCGCCGCGCGCGCGGTCGGGGTGGGCGGGGGAGCGTCGTCGTCGAGATCTCGGAGCAGCGTCAGCTCGTCCATTGGTCCTCCCTGCGTCCCTCCGCCGGCGGCTCCGGAGAAAGCACCTCTCTGAGCACGGCGCGCGCCCGGTGGAGGCGCGAGCGGACGGTGCCCACAGGCACGCAGAGCGCCAGGGCGATCTCCTCGTAGTCGAGCTCCGCCCAGGCGTGCAGCAGCAGCGCGTCGCGCTGGTCGGGGGACAGCCGCGCCAGCGCGGCCGCGAGCTCCCGGCGCGCGGCCTGCGCCGTCAGGCGCGCGGCTACGCGGTCGGCCTCCGGCTCGTCGGTCGCCGCAGGAACCGCCTTCGCTATCGCGCGCCAGCGTCGGACCTCTGTCCGCCGGTGCCCGCGGACCAGGTTCGTGGCGATGCCGAGAAGCCACGGGCGGGCGTCCGGACGAGACAGATCGAAGCTCGCGCGCCGCGCGAATGCGACCGTGAACGTCTCCGCGGTCACGTCCTCGGCCGCGTCGGGGCCGAGCCTCCGCACCACGTACCGGTGGACGTCGTCCACATGGCCCACATGGTCTCACTGTGTATTGGCCGATGGGGCCGATCGAGTTCCGGCCGCTCCCCGCGCGCCGGTACCGTGCAGGGCGCATGAAGGTCTCGCTCCCCGACGGCACCGATCTCGAGCTGCCCGACGGCGCCAGCGGCGCCGATGCCGCACGCGCCATCGGCGAGGGGCTCGCCCGGGCCGCGCTCGGGATCCGGGTGGACGGGGAGCTTCGGGATCTCTCGGCGCCCCTGAGCGACGGCGACCGCATCGAGATCGTCACCGCTCGGGACGACGACGGCCTCTGGCTCCTCCGCCACGACGCCGCCCACGTGCTGGCCACCGCGGTCATGGAGCTCTACCCGGGCGTGAAGATCTCGATCGGCCCCCCGATCGACGACGGCTTCTACTACGACTTCGACTTCCCCGACGGCACGAAGCTCACGGAGGACGACTTCGAGCGAGTCGAGCAGAAGATGCGCGAGCACATCGGCGCGGACGAGCAGTTCGAGCGCTTCGAGGTTCCGGTGAAGGAGGCCATCGAGCGGTTCAAGGCCGAGGGCCAGGACTACAAGGTCGAGCTGATCGAGGACCTCGTCCGGAATGCCGATCCCGTCCACCCCGTCGAGACCGTCTCGCTGTACCGCAACGGCCCCTTCACCGATCTGTGCCGGGGGCCGCACGGACCGGGCACGAAGCGGATCAAGGCGATGAAGCTGACCAGCGTGGCCGGCGCCTACTGGCGCGGCGACTCCTCGAAGCCGATGCTCACGCGCGTCTACGGCACGGCGTTCCCCAGCAAGGACCAGCTGAAGGAGCACCTGGACCGGCTCGAGCAGGCCCGCGAGCGCGACCACCGCAAGCTGGGCCGCGAGCTGTCGCTGTTCATGCTGTCCGACGTCTCGCCCGGGTCCCCGTTCTGGCTCCCGAAGGGCACGCACATCTGGAACGAGCTCACCAACCTGTGGCGCACCACGAACGTGGAGCGCGGCTACCAGGAGGTTCGCACTCCGATCCTGTTCGACCAGGACCTCTGGAAGCAGTCGGGCCACTGGCACGTCTACCGCGACCACATGTACTTCACAGACGTGGAGGACCGGCCCATGGGCCTCAAGCCCATGAACTGCCCCGGCCACTGCCAGATCTACAAGCGCGACCTGCGCTCCTATCGCGACCTGCCGCTGCGCCTCGCCGAGCAGGGGCTCGTCCACCGCCACGAGCCGAGCGGCACGCTGCACGGCCTCCTGCGGGTCAGGTACATCACCCAGGACGACGCCCACGTGTTCTGCACGGAGGAGCAGATCGAGGAGGAGGCGATGCGCTGCCTCGACTTCGGCTTCTACATCTACGAGCAGTTCGGCCTGGAGCCCCGCCTGGAACTGAGCACCCGGCCCGAGAAGCGCGTGGGCACCGACGAGATGTGGGACAAGGCGGAGGCGGCGCTGGCGCGCACGCTCGAGAAGAACGGCCTGGAGTACGAGCTGAACGAGGGCGACGGGGCCTTCTACGGCCCCAAGATCGACGCCCACATCACGGACGCGATCGGCCGCTCGTGGCAGCTCGGGACGGTGCAGCTCGACTACTACATGCCCGAGCAGTTCGAGCTCACCTACACGGGCGCGGACAATGCCGAGCACCGCCCGGTGATGATCCATCGCGCCCTGATGGGCTCGTTCGAGCGCTTCATCGGCATCCTGATCGAGCACTACGCGGGCGAGTTCCCGCTCTGGCTGGCGCCGGTGCAGGCGGCCGTGCTGCCGATCGCCGACCGCCACCTCGACTACGCGCGGGAGACCGCCGGCCGGCTGCGCGACGCCGGCCTGCGGGTGGAGGTGGACGACCGCTCCGAGTCGATCGGCAAGAAGATCCGCGAGGCCGAGGTGACGAAGGTGCCCTACATGCTCGTGGTGGGAGACCAGGAACAGGAGGCCGGTGCGGTGGCCGTGCGCCGCCATCGCGAGGGCGATCAGGGCGCGGAGCCGGTCGCCGACTTCGCCCGGCGGGTTGCGGACGAGATCGCCGATAGGCGCTAGTATCGCCCCCAGATGACGTGCCTCCACATCCGCGGGCTTTGACAGCAGGGCGCCGCCTCTTCACCTAGTGCCGATCCCTCGCAAGTTCGATCGGCGCCCTCCGGATCGCGACGAGACACGGATCAACGAGCGGATCCGCGTGCCCCAGGTACGCCTCATCGGGGAGGACGGAAACCAGGTCGGCGTGGTCGACACCCAGCAGGCGCTTCGCTACGCCCAGGAGCGCGATCTCGACCTGGTAGAGGTGGCACCCGACGCCCGCCCGCCGGTCACCCGCGTGCTCGACTACTCGAAGTACAAGTACGAGCAGGAGCAGAAGGCGAAGGCCGCGCGGCGCCACCAGAAGCAGGTGAACGTTCGCGAGATCAAGCTGCGGCCGAAGATCGCGAACAACGACTACAACACGAAGAAGAACCACGTGGTCCGTTTCCTCAAGGGAGACGACCGCGTGAAGGTCACGATCATGTTCCGCGGCCGCGAGCAGACCCATCCCGAGCGCGGCGAAGCGCTCCTGATGCGGCTGGCCGATGACGTGTCCGACCTGGGCCAGATCGAGCAGCACCCCCAGCAGGACGGTCGCAACATGACGATGTTGCTGGCGCCACACAAGAAGCGTCCGCAGCAGGCCGAGCCCGCGGCTGCGGGATAGCCGGGCGCCGGGGGCCTTCTAGCCGTCTGCTTCAATAGGCGGTCGGCATGCCGAAGATGAAGACTCACTCGGGCTCCAAGAAGCGCTTCCGCAAGACGGGCAGCGGCAAGCTGCGCGCGCGCCATTCCTTCACCAGCCACTTCACCGGCAAGAAGAGCTCGAAGCGCATGCGGCGCCTCGGCCGGCCCGTCGAGGTCGCGAAGCCCGACCGCAAGCGCGTCACGGAGCTGCTCCACAAATGAGCCGGGTCAAGCGTTCGGTTCACGCGCGCAAGAAGCGCCGCGCCGCTCTCGAGCGGACCAAGGGCTACCGCGGCCAGGCCTCGAAGAGCTACAAGCGCGCCAAGGAGGCCCTGCTCAAGGCCGACTCGTACGCCTACCGCGACCGCCGCAACCGCAAGCGCGACTTCCGGCGCCTCTGGATCGTGCGCATCAACGCGGCCGCTCGCCGGGAGGGGCTGTCGTACAGCCAGTTCATGCACGGCCTGAAGCAGGCGGGCGTCGAGGTCGACCGCAAGGTGCTCGCCGACATCGCCGTGCGCGACCCGGAGACGTTCCGACGCTTTGCCGACAAGGCCCGGGAGGCCGTGGCTGCGTAAGAGCGCGAACCACGGATCCAAACCTCTCCCGGGCGCCCGCTGAGGCGCCCGTTTCGTTTCATGATCCGATCCCCCGACAACGACAGGCTGAAGACGATTCGAAAGCTCCGGCAGAAGCGCTGGCGCGAGAAGCTCGGCCTGTTCACGGCGGAGGGCGAGGACCTGGTCGACGCGGCCGAGCTGGCGGCATGGGAGCCGGAGTTCGTGCTCCGCGCGGGCGAGGACGTCGAGCCCGAGCTTCTCGACGCGGTCAGCACGCTGGGCTCGGGGACCGGGGTGATCGGCGTGTATCCCAGGCGGTGGGCCGATCCTAGGGGCGAGGTGCTCGTGTACCTGCACGGCGTGGAGGACCCGGGCAACGTCGGCGCGATCGTCCGCTCGGCACATGCCCTCGCGGACGCCACGGTGGTGCTCGGCCCCGGCTGCGCGGATCCCTTCTCGCCGAAGGCCGTGCGGGCCAGCATGGGCTCCGTCTTCGCACGCCCGCCGGCGCGGGCGCCCCTGGAGGCGCTGCCCGGGCGCCGCGTCGCGCTCGATTCCGGTAGCGGGGACGCGCTCGGGGAGGTGCGGCTCGGCGACGGGCCGACCGTGCTGTGCCTCGGCGCCGAGCGCGAGGGCCTGCCCGCAGAGGTGCTCGAAGCGGCCGACGCCGTGGTCCGGATCCCGCTTCGGCCAGGAGGCCCGGAGTCGCTGAACGTCGCGATGGCGGCCACCGTCGCGCTGTACGAGGTGGAACGTAGGATGCGCGGCCATGCCTGAGCTCGCCCAGCTCCGCACTGAGGCCGAGTCCGCCATCGGGGCGGCCGGCTCCGCCGCCGAGCTCGAGGAGCTGCGGGTGCGCTACCTCGGCCGCAAGTCTGAGCTGACCGCGGCGCTCCGCTCCATCGGCGAGCTTCCGCCCGAGCAGCGCGGCGCGGTCGGAAAGCAGGCCAACGAGGTCCGGCGCGCGCTGGAGGCGCTGCTCGAGCGGCGAACCGCGGAGCTGGAGGAGGCGGAGCTCGACAGCCGCCTGGCGCGGGACCGCATCGACGTGACGCTGCCGGGGGACCCGCCGCAGCCGCCCGGCCACCTGCACCTCGTCTCGCAGATCAGACGCCGCATGGAGGACATCTTCACCGGCCTGGGCTTCGCGGTCGTGGAGGGCCCGGAGATCGAGTACGAGTACTACAACTTCACCGCGCTCAACCACCCGCCCGAGCACCCCGCGCGGGCCCCGCACGACACCTTCTACTTCGCCGAGCGGGTGCTGCTCCGCACCCACACGTCGCCCATGCAGGTGCGCGCCATGGAGCTGCAGGAGCCGCCCATCTACATCGTGGTGCCCGGTCGCGTGTACCGCCCGGACACGCCCGACGCCACCCACGTCCCGATGTTCCATCAGCTCGAGGGCCTCGCCATCGACGAGGACATCACGCTGGCCGACCTTCAGGGCTGTCTGCTCCAGTTCGCGCGCCAGATGTTCGGCGAGGACACGGAGGTGCGTCTGCGGCCCGGCTACTTCCCCTTCACGGAGCCGAGCGTGGAGGTAGACGTGTCCTGCTTCCGCTGCGGCGGAACCGGATTCGAGGGCACGCAGCGCTGCGGCACGTGCAAGGGGGAGGGGTGGATCGAGATCCTCGGCTCGGGGATGGTCGACCCGAACGTGCTCGACTATGTGGCCGGAAACGGCTACGACAACGAGCGCGTGCAGGGCTTCGCCTGGGGCATGGGGATCGAGCGCATCGCGATGCTCGTGCACCAGGTGCCCGACCTGCGGATGCTGTACGAGAACGACCTGCGCCTGCTGGAGCAGTTCGGAGGCGGGCCATGAGGGTGCCGGTCGGCTGGCTGCGCTCGTACTGCGACCCGGGACTGCCGGCCGCGGAGCTGGCCGACGCCCTGACGAGCGCGGGTTTGAAGCTGGAGCGCCTCCACCGCACCGGGGTGGGCGACGTCTCCTCCTTCCTCGTCGGGCGCGTGCTCGAGTCGAAGCAACACCCGAACGCCGACCGGCTCACCGTCTGCCAGGTCGACGTGGGCCGCGGCGAGCCCCAGACGATCGTGTGCGGCGCCCCCAACGTAGCCGCCGGCCAGACCGTGGCGGTGGCGCTGCCCGGCGCGGTGATGCCCGACGGCGCCACCCTCGGCGAGGCGAAGCTGCGCGGCGTGAAGTCCAGCGGGATGATCCTGGCCGAGGACGAGGTGGGGATCGGGGAGGACCACGACGGGATAATGGTCCTGCCCGGGGACCTGCCGATCGGCGGTGCGCTCGCCGAGCACCTGCCGATCGCCGACGACGTGATCGAGATCGAGATCACCCCGAACCGGCCCGACGCGATGGGCGTGTACGGCGTGGCGCGCGACCTGCACGCCGCCACCACGGCGCCGCTGGCCGAGGACCCCACGGCGGCCGACGCCGAGCCGCGCGGCGAGGACGCCGCGGACGACCACATCTCGATCGAGATCGATCCCGAGATCTGCCTCCGTTTCACCGCGCGGGTGTTCGAGGACGTGACGATCGGCCCGTCGCCGCTGTGGCTGAAGCAGCGGCTGATGGCGGCCGGCCAGCGGCCGATCATGAACGTCGTCGACATCACCAACTACGTGATGCTGACCTCCTCGCAGCCGCTGCACGCGTTCGACCTCGACAGGGTGCGCGGCGGGCGGATCGACGTGCGGCGCGCGCGCGAGGGCGAGACGATGGTCACGCTCGACGACGTGGAGCGGACCTTCAACTCGGAGGCGGCGCTGGTCTGCGACGGCGAGGGGCCCAGCGGGATCGCGGGGATCATGGGCGGCCAGATCTCCGAGGTGTCCGAGGGCACGACGCGCGTGCTGATGGAGGCCGCGACCTGGGTGGGGCCGAACATCATGCGCACCTCGAAGGCGCTCGGGCTGCGCACCGAGGCGTCCGCGCGGTTCGAGAAGCAGCTTCATCCGGAGCTGGCGATGGCAGGGCAGCGGTTGGCCGCGCGGCTGATGGTCGAGCTCTGCGGCGCCCGGATGGCGCCCGGCACGGTGGACGTGTACCCGGCGCCGGCCGATCCGCGGGTCGTGCCCCTGCGCTACGCGCGCATGGAGAAGCTGCTCGGCGAGCGGATCGAGCCGGACACCGCCCGCGGGATCCTGAACCGGCTCGGGTTCGCGCCGGCCGGAGCGGCGGAGGGGGCCGCCCCGGAGGGCGCCACGGCCGCGGCCGAGCGCTGGCGCGTTCCGCCCTGGCGGGACAGCGACGTGCAGCGCGAGGCCGACCTGATCGAGGAGGTGGCGCGGATCCACGGCCTCGACAAGCTGCCCACCACCCTGCCCGCCCGCCGAAACGCGGTCGGCCGGCTGACGCGCAGCCAGCGTCTGCGCCGGCGGCTAGAGGACCTGCTGCGCGACCGCGGCCTGAACGAGTGCGTCTCCTACAGCTTCACGTCGCCGGCCGCCATCGAGCGGCTGCGCCTCGGCGGTGTGCCGCTGCTGCGGCTCGACAACCCGCTGAGCGAGGACCACAGCGTCATGCGGCCACTGCTGCTGCCCGGGCTGCTCGACGCCGCCCGCCATAACGCCGCCCACGGCCGGCCGGGGGCGCGACTGTTCGAGTCCGCGCACGTCTACCGGCCGACGGAGCCGCTCGACACGGCGCCCGCGGACACGCCCGGCGGCCGTCTCCCGGCGCTCGAGCGGCACCACCTGGCCGTGCTTCTGACCGAGGCGGCCTCGGGCGGCTGGCGCAGCGAGCGCCGGCCGGCGGACTTCTTCGCCGCGCGGGCGATCCTGGAGGCGGTGCTCGACGTGGCCGGTCTCGAGTGGTTCGCGGAGGAGGGCGGAAGGCCGTTCCTGCACCCGGGCCGGGCGGCCTCGATCGTCGCCGGTGCGAGCGAGCGCAAGCTCGGCTGGGTCGGAGAGGTCCACCCCCTCGTGGCCCGCGAGTGGGACGTGCCCGGCCCTGTGGCCGGCTTCGAGCTGGACGTGGAGGCGGTGCTGGAGCTCACCGCCGGCGGGGAGGACGTGTACCGCGACGTGACGAGCTTCCCGGCGGTGCTCCAAGACATCGCAGTGGTTGTGCCGGAGGCCGTGCCCGCCGCCGAGGTCGAGGGGGCGGTGCGCGCGGGCGGCGGCGAGCTGCTGGCGGGTGTGGAGGTGTTCGACCTCTACCGCGGCGAGCAGGCCGGCGAGGGGAACAAGTCGCTGGCGCTGCGGCTCGAGTTCAGGGCCCCGGACCGCACGCTGACCGACGAGGAGGTGGCGCGCCGGCGCGAGGCGATCGAGGGCGAGCTGGAGGCGATCGGGGGGCGGCTGCGTGCCTGAGCGGGCTCTCCACCGGGCAGCCGTCGTCGGCGCCGCCGGCTTCGGCGGGGCGGTGGCCGCCTCGATCCTGCGGCGCCATCCGTCGATCGAGCTCACCGCCGTCACCGCGCGTTCGGACGCCGGCCGCCGGCACGACGAGATCTACCCCGCGTACCGGGTGCCGCTCGTGCTCGAGACGTTCGAGCCGGACTCGATCGCCGAGCGGGCCGACTCCGCCCTCGTGGCCTATCCGCACAAGGCCGCCGCCCCGGCCGTGAGGGCGCTGCGCGAGCGCGGCCTCAAGGTGGTGGACCTGTCCGCCGACTTCAGGCTCGCCCGGGAGGCCTACGAGCACTGGTACCAGCCCCACGAAGCGCCCGAGCTGCTCGGGGAGTCCGTCTACGGGCTGCCCGAGGCGCACCGCGAGGAGATCCGCGAAGCGGGGCTCGTTGCCGGCCCCGGCTGCAACTCCACCGCCGCGATCCTCGCGCTGCTGCCGCTCAAGGGCCGGCTCGAGGAGGCCGTGGTGGACATCAAGACCGGCGTGTCGGGCGCCGGGCGCGAGGCCACCGAGGAGACGCACTTCGTCTCGGCCACCGACAACGTCAACCCCTACAAGACCGAGGGCCACCGGCACGTGGCCGAGCTCCAGCAGGAGCTTCCCGGCGTGCACTTCTCCTTCGTGCCCCATCTGCTCCCGATCGACCAGGGCCTGATGGCCTCCTGCTACGCGAAGCCAGCCGAGCCGCTCGGCCGCGACGCCGTGCGCGAGCTGTACGCCTCGGCCTATGCCGATGAGCCCTTCGTGGAGCTGGTAGACACGCCGCCCCACACCCGCGACGTGCGATTCACGAACCGGGCGACCGTCTACGTCACGGTGGCCGGCGACCGCGTGCTCTCGTTCTGCGCGATCGACAACCTCTGGAAGGGCGCGGCCGGGCAGGCCGTGCAGGACCTCAACCTGATGTTGGGGCTGCCCGAGACGGAGGGGCTCGAGTGAGCGCGTCGCAGGCCGCGACCTTCTTCCGTTCCCGCTGGGTGGAGGCCCCCGCGCACGCCCGCGAGCTCGAGCCTCATGCGCTGCCCGCCGGCTTCCGCGCCGCCGGCGTGGCGGCGGGCATCAAGCCCGACGGCCTCGACGTGGGCGTGCTCGTCTCCGACGAGCCGGACACGGTCTCGGCCGCGCGGTTCACCACCAACGCCCGGGTCGGCGCGCCGGTGATCGTGTCGCGCTCCGCCGAGCTGGGCCGCCTGCGTGCCGTGGTGGCCAACTCCGGCTGCTCCAACGTGGGCGACGGGCGGCGCGGCATCGAGACCGCCGAGGCCATGCAGTCGGCGGCGGCGGAGGAGCTGGGCGTGGCGCCTGGCCGCGTAGGGGTGGCCTCGACCGGTGTGATCGGCCACGAGCTGCCGCGCGGGCGGGTGCTCGCGGGCGTGCGCGAGGCGTGCGCCGCGCTGGGCGGCGACGCGGCCTCGTTCTCCGAGTCGATCCTGACGAGCGACAGCGGCCCCAAGCGCGCCTGCCTCGAGGTGGAGCTGGGGGGAGGCCCCGTGCGGCTGGCCGCGCAGGCAAAGGGCGCCGGGATGATCCAGCCGCGCTTCGCCACGATGTTCTGCTTCGTGCAGACGGACGCCGCGATGCACCGAGATACGCTCGAGCTGCTCACCGGCGTGTGCGTGAAGCGCTCGTTCGACCGCATCTCCGTCGACGGCCAGCTCTCGACCAGCGACACGGTGTTCGCGCTCGCCAACGGGGCGTCCGGCGTGGACGTGGCGCCGGAGGGCGCCGACGAGCTGCGGCTCGGTGAAGCGCTGGACGCGCTGCTCCGCCAGCTCGCGCTCGAGATCGTGGCCGACGGCGAGGGGGCCAGGCGGGTCGGGCGGATCGTGGTGAACGGGCGGCCCGACGGCGTGGAGCCGGTAGCGCGCTCGATCGCCAACTCGCCGCTCGTCAAGTCCGCCCTCCACGGCGGGGACCCCAACTTCGGGCGCCTCCTGCAGGCGGCCGGCCAGGCCTGGCCGCCCGGCGACCCGTTCGTGGCCGACCTCGAGATCGAGGGCCGGCAGGTCGTCTCGGCCGGGGATGTGGTGGAGCCGGCGCCGTCGGAGCTGGTGAGCGGCCCGGAGGTCGAGTACGTGCTCACCATGCCCGGCGAGGGCGGTGAGACGGAGGTCTTCTTCAGCGACCTCAGCCCCGAGTACGTGCGCTTCAACGCGGACTACACGTCGTGAGGGACGTCGCCACCCTCCTCGAGGCGCTGCCCTACATCAGGCAGTTCCACGGCAAGACGGTGGTGATCAAGTACGGCGGCGCGGCGATGACGGACCCCGAGCTGAAGGAGGAGTTCGCCCGCGACGTCGTGCTGCTCAAGTACGTCGGCATGAACCCCGTCGTGGTGCACGGCGGGGGGCCGGACATCACGCGCTACATGGAGCGGCTCGGCATGGAGGTCCGCTTCGTGGAGGGCCTGCGCGTGTCGGACGAGGCCACAGTCGAGGTGGCGAAGATGGTCCTCGTCGGCAAGCAGAACAAGGACATCGTGCTGCGCCTGGGCCGCCACGGCCAGCCCGCCGTGGGGCTCAGCGGCGACGACGGCCTGCTGTTCACCGTGCGCAAGCAGCTCGCAGCGGGGGACACCGACATCGGCTTCGTCGGCCAGATCGAGCGTGTCGACGCGGACGTGCTGCTGCACATCGCGGAGGACTACATCCCCGTGATTGCCTCGGTGGGGGCGGACACGGAGGGCAACTCCTACAACGTCAACGCCGACGCGGCGGCCGCGGCGGTGGCCGAGGCGCTCGGCGCGTTCAAGGTGATCTTCCTCACCGACGTGGAGGGCTGGAGGTCCGATCCCGGCGATCCGTCCAGCCGGATCTCGGAGGCGACCGCGGCCGAGGTGCGCGAGCGCCTGGGGGAGGTGGGCGGAGGCATGCGCCCAAAGCTGGAGGCGTGCCTCCACGCGCTGGCCGCCGGCGTTGACAACGCCCACATCGTCGACGGCCGGCAGCCGCACTCCCTGCTGCTCGAGCTGTTCACGGACGAGGGCAGCGGCACGAAGCTGTGGCCCTAGCGGAGCTCCAGCAGCTCGAGCGCGAGGCCGTGATGGGCACGTACGCCCGCAATCCGGTCGAGTTCGTGCGGGGCGAGGGCACGCGGCTCTGGGACGACGAGGGCAACGAGTACCTGGACTTCCTCGCCGGCATCTCCGTGGTGCAGCTTGGGCACTGCCACCCGGCGGTGGTGGAGGCGGTGCGCGAGCAGGCCGGCCGCCTCATGCACGTGGGGAACCTGTTCTACACGGAGCCCGGGATGCGGCTGGCGAAGCGGCTGTCGGACGCATCGTTGGGAGGCAAGGTCTTCCTCTGCAACTCGGGCGCCGAGGCGGTCGAGTGCGCGATCAAGCTGGCCCGCCGGCACCACCCGGGCGGCGACTTCGTGGTGCTCGAGGGCGGCTTCCACGGCCGCACGATGGGAGCGCTGTCCGCCACGCCGCAGGAGACCAAGCAGGCGCCCTTCGCCCCGCTCGTGCCGGGATTCACCGCCGTCCCCCGGGAGGGGCCGCCGCTGCCGCTGGTCGACGCGGTGAGCGAGCGCACCGCCGCGATCATCATCGAGCCGATCCAGGGCGAGGGCGGTATCCACCCGATCCATCCGCAGATGCTCGCCGCGGCAAGGGACGCCTGCGAGGAGACGGGAGCCCTGCTGATCTTCGACGAGGTCCAGTGCGGGATGGGCCGCACCGGCACGCTGTGGGCCTGGGAGGAGGCCGGCGTGGCGCCGGACCTGATGACGGTCGCCAAGGGCCTCGGGGGCGGCCTGCCGATCGGCGCCTGCGTGACGAGCCCGGAGCTGGCCGACGTGCTCCAGCCGGGCGACCACGGCTCCACCTTCGCCGGCGGCCCCGTGGTCGCGGCGGCGGCGAACGCGGTGCTCGACACCATCGACGACGACGCGTTCCTGGATGCCGTCATCGCGAAGGGCGCGCGTCTCGGCCGCGGCCTTCAGGACCTCGGGCTCGAGGTCCGAGGACGCGGCCTGATGCTGGCGTTCGCCTGCGAGGACGGGCCGGCGCTGGCCCGTCGGCTGCTGTTGGATCAGCGGCTGGTCGTGAACGCGACGGGCCCGGACACGGTGCGCCTGCTGCCCCCGCTCACGGTGAGCGCGGACGAGATCGACGAGGCCCTGGGGAGGATCGCTGCAAAGACGTAGGGCATCCCCCCTCTCGCTTCCGGTTGGGCACTCACGCGGCGGTCTGCGGTCGAGCGCCGCGACCGGGCAACCGTCCGGCTTTGGTGTTCCATATGAACACCAGGGTCGGACAGTGACCGTTATCGCCGTGCTGGGTCGAACGAAACGCTCGCGCCCCACCGAGAGCAAAAGGGGAGCGACCTAGGTGCGCGCCGCCTGCGGGCGCCGGCCCATCGCCAGCGCCCGAACCGAAGCCGTGCGACTCATCGTGTGCGCGATCTCTCTCGCGGCCCGCTTTCCCTCGCGGCCCATGTGGCCGATGTGGGCGGGCAGCGGCCTGTAGCCGACGAAGCGCAGGCCCGGCGCCGCCTCCTGCCCCTGCGGCACGTGCGGCGCGCCGCGGTCGTTCAGGACGCCGAGGTGGCCGACCAGCGGCTCGAGTCCGGGGCGATAGCCCGTCGCGGCGATCACCGCGCCCGGCTCGATCCGGCTCCCGTCCGCGAGCGTCACGCCGGTCTCGTCGAGTGACTCGACTGCCGCGACGATCTCGATGCGCCCCTCCCTGATCGCCTCGATCACCTCCATGTCCACGATCGCGGGAGCGACGCTCAGGCGCTTCAGCCGGCTGAAGACGCCCTCCTCGGGCACGGGCAGCCCGAACTCGGTCAGGTCGCCGATCTTCTTCGCGCGCACGCGGTTGATGAGCGCGTCCCCCCACCGCGGCGGCAACCGCCGCATGATGTTGGCGAGCAGCGGGCCCGCCGGATCGCGCAAGATGATGTTCGGCGGCGTGCGCACCGCCAGGCGCACGCGCCCGGCGCCGTTCTCGGCCAGGTCGTACGCGATCTCCATGCCCGAGCAACCGGGCCCAACGACCAGCACGTCGGCGGCGTTGAACGGGTCGGGGTTGCGGTAGTCGCCCGCGTGCATGAACGGCTTCTGGAAGCGGTCGCGCCCGGGCCAGTCGGGCATGATCGGGGTGTGCTCGTAGCCGGCCGCCACGATCACCTGGTCGGCCGTCAGGAGGCCCGCCGAGGTGTGCAGGAGCCACCCGTGGCCGCCCCGATCAATGCGCTCGAGCCGGGTGCCGAGCCGCACGTCGATCCGGTTGCGCTTGGCGTAGCCCTCCAGGTAGCTCACCACCTGGTCGCGCGACGGGAAGATCGGCGTGCCGCGGACATAGCGCTCGCCGGGGAGCTTGGAGAAGGGCCGGCTCGAGTTGAGCCGCAGCCGGTCGTAGCGGCCGCGCCAGGACGAGGCGACCGCATTCGCCCGATCGAGCACCGTCACCGAAACGCCTCGTCGCTCGAGCTCCGCCGCGGAGGCGAGCCCAGCCGGTCCGGCGCCCACCACGATTACCCGCGATTCGCCCATGACGTCCTCTCCGTGTTCGAGTCCATTCGAGCAGGCAAGTGTGAGGGGAAACGCCCGCCGTGCGTGTGCGATTGCGCACACGCCGTCGGCTGCCGCGGCGGCTGGTACCGTGGCGGTCGATGTCGGATGAGAACGTCCGCAAGACGGAGGAGTTCATCGCGGCCTACAACCGGCGTGACTTCGACGCCGCCGTAAAGGACTTCCATCCCCAGGTCGACTGGGTGCTACCGCCGCACCAGGACTTCGACTCGTGCCGGGGGCCGGCGCAGATAGTGCGCTTCTGGGAGGGGATCGACGAGACCTTCGACGAGCTGCAGCTCCTCCCGCAGGAGACGGTCGACGGGGGGGACCGCGTGGCGGTTCGGCTTCGCCACCGCGGGCGCGGCAAGGGCAGCGGCCTCGAGCTCGACAACGAGCTGTACCACCAGGTCACGTTCTTCGAGGACGGGCTGATCGTGCGTTTCGAGTACGTGACGACCTGGGAGGAGGCGCTCCAAGCCGTGCGGCTGGGGCGTGACGCTCCGCTAGCGAGAGCGACTGAAGACGAGCTTGCCTAGGTTGTCGGCGAGCGCGTCCGGCGCCTCGTCCCAGCCGAGCACCCGGTCGGTCACGGCCTCGGGCCGCAGCCTGCCGTCGGCCATCAAGTCGAGCACCCGCGGCATCGCCGACCTGGCGTGCACCCGCCCGGTGTGGAAGGTCGTGATCCTCGTGTACATCTCGAGCAGCGGGATGGGTGTCTCCGGCTGGAAGACGATCCCGGCGCACGTACAGATGCCGTCCGCGGCCGTCGACCGCGCCGCGAGCGACAGCGCGGCCGGGTCGGCGGCCACCATCGCGGTGACCGGGAACGGCCCCAGGCGCTCGGGGTAGCCCTCCACCGCCTCGGCCCCGAGCTCCTCGGCCTTTCGCAGGCGCTCGTCCCGCACGTCGCAGTACACCACGCGCGAGGCCCCCAGCGCGACGGCCACCTGCACGCCGTAGAGCCCCACGCTCGGCGACCCGCCCGCGATGAGCACCTCGCCGCCAGGCCATTGCTCGAGGCCCGGCGCGACCAGGCGCCAGCCGTCCGCGATGTTGTCGGAAACGCTGGCGGCGGCCTCCGCCGACACGCCTTCGGGGAGCGGCGCGAGCATGTGGTCGGAGAAAGGCACGCGGACGAGGTCGGACAGAAAGCCGCCCCAATCGCCGCCGGCCGAGCCGAACCCGTACATCGAGAGGAACGGCACGCTCTCGCAGTTCCCCGTCAGGCCGCGGCGGCAACGCTCGCACAGCCCGCACGAGATCTGGAACGGCACGCTGACGAGCGCGCCGCGCCCGGGACCCCCCCGGGCGGGCTCGAGGACCTCGGCGACGCACTCGTGGCCGACGGCGATCGGCGGCTGCCAGGGCGTCCGGCCGCTGATGATCATCGCGTCGAGGTCGCAGGTGGCCACGGCAAGGGGGCGAACGAGCGCGTCACGGTCGTCGCGCCGCTGCGGCGCGTCCACGTCCGCCCACTCGAGGCGACGAGGCTCTACCAGCGTCAGCTCCCTCATGCGGCGGAACGTACCGCGGGAGCCCTCACCGGCCCAGAGTAGTCAGGATGCAGGGATGGCCCGCTACACCGTCAACGAGCGCGGAGTGGCGAGGGCGCGCCGGCTAATCGACGCCCGGCAGTACGTCCTCCAGAGCGAGTGGGGCAGCGTCCAGCCTCGCGCCGACGCCGAGAACGCCTTTCTCGCATCACACTCGTGGGAGGAGTACGCCGAGTGGCACCTCGGGCTGACCGAGGGGGCGGCGGACGGCACGAAGGCGCGCTACGCGTTCGTGTACGGCGACTTCCGCCGCCTCCACCGGATGGGCCTGATCGCCTGTCACTACCGCGCCGCGGAGTGGCGCCACAAGGAGATCGAGCTCGCCGCGCACGAGCTGCTGCAGTACCTCGACGCGAAGAGCGGCCGGTAGGGTCCCGCCCCTTGGCAGACGTGCGCCACACGCTGATCAAGACCGCCTCCTACGAGGCCGACCCGGCGGAGGTGGGCCGCGTGCTGCTGCTCTATTCGGGCGGGCTCGACACGAGCGTGATGCTCAAATGGATCCAGGACGAGTACGAGGCCGAGGTGGTGGCGCTCACCGTAAACCTCGGCCAGCCGGGCGAGGACTACGACGTGGTCAAGGGCAAGGCGCTTCAGCTCGGCGCGCTCGACTGTCACGTGGTCGACGCCCGCGAGGAGTTCGCGCGCGACTACGTGCTGCCGGCGATCAAGGCCAACGCCCTGTACGGCGGCGGGTACCCGCTGTTCACGGCGCTCGGCCGGCCGCTCATCGCCAAGCTGGCCGTGGAGTACGCGCGCCGCGCGGGCTGCGACACGGTCGCCCACGGCTGCACCGGCAAGGGCAACGACCAGGTGCGCATCGAGTCGACGGTGGTCGCGCTCGACCCGGCGATGAAGATCATCGCGCCGGTGCGCGGCTGGCAGATGGGGCGGGAGGAGGAGATCGCATACGCGCGCGAGCACGGGATCCCGGTGAAGGGCGGCACCGAGACGCCGCCCTACTCGATCGACGACAACCTCTGGGGCCGCTCCTCGGAGGGCGGGCCGATCGAGGACATCGAGGAGCCGCCGCGCGACGACGTGTTCCAGCTCGTCACCCGGCCCGAGGAGGCGCCCGACGAGCCGGAGGACGTGGCGATCGAGTTCGAGCGGGGCTGCCCGGTCGCGCTGAACGGCGAGCGGCTCGGCCTCGTGGACCTGCTCGAGCGGGCCGGCGAGATCGGCGCTCGGCACGGCGCGGGGATCGTGGACCACATCGAGGACCGCATCGTCGGGCTGAAGGTGCGCGACCTGTACGAGGTGCCCGCCGCGGCGCTGATCCTGACCGCGCACAAGGAGCTCGAGAAGCTGGTCGGGACGATCCACCAGAACACCTTCAAGCCGCATCTGGACGACCACTGGGCCTACCTCGTCTACGCCGGCCTCTGGTACGAGCCGCTCCTGTCGGACCTGAACGCGCTCATGGATGCCGTGAACGAGCAGGTGACCGGCGAGGTGACCGTGCGGCTCT
>Ga0081538_10000653_pt1 | contig 38436 bp, 44 predicted proteins | sample TabmetS5T2R1_FD_71022 | JGI IMG/M metagenome (GOLD analysis project Ga0081538, IMG submission 71022) | Tabebuia heterophylla rhizosphere microbial communities from the University of Puerto Rico - S5T2R1 | ecosystem: Host-associated > Plants > Roots > Rhizosphere ...
GGAGTGACGTCGTCCGGATTGCCCGGCGGACCGGTTACCACCTGCGCTTCTCGAGGGTGATCTACCGCGGCGAGCGCCTGCGCTGTGTCCGACCGGGTGGGCGCGGACTCTTCGGTAACGCGGTGCTCACCGAGACAGCCATCGAGAGCAGCGACAGTCGAGACTTCGAAGCACAAGCTGGCCTCGAGCGGCGCCGCTGGCTTTGCGTCAGCACCCGAGTAGACGTGGACGTCTGCACCGCCCACCTGAACACACGCTCGCCCATTGAGATCGCCGGGAACGACGAGCAGTGCGTCGAGCTCGCGGCGCTTCTTGCACGTCGCGCGGCCGCACGCACGATCACCTTCGGGGGCGACGTAAACCGTCGCCGCTCCTGCGCCCCCGCCGGCGTGTGGACCCGCACGGACGGGTCCGCCGAGCAGGCCCCCGGACTGCAGCACGTCTACGGAAGCGCCGCGCTCCGCTCGCCTGCGGCGGAGGTCGTGTCGGCCACCCACAGCGATCACGACGTACTGCTGGTCCGCGCACAGCTCACTGCACCTGAGTAGCCCGTTCAAAGGCAGCGGGCGCATCGAAGGCCGTCTGTCACGTTCGATCGTCGCGATTCGTCATACCGGTGACGACCACGAACCGCTGGAGGAACAGCAATGTTGGAAGGAATCGTCTACACGGCCGTGTACGTCAGCGACCAAGACCGGGCGCTCGACTTCTACACGAATGTCCTTGGCTTCGAGCAGCGGGTGGACAGCCCGACAACCGATGGACCGCGGTTCCTGACCGTAGGCGTCAACGGTCAGGACTTCCAGCTGGTTCTCTGGCCGGGGACACCCGGGCAGGCGCAGCCGGTGGACGGCCGAATCCCGGCGGCGTACACGATCGCGACGGCGGATTGCCGGAAGGCGTACGAGGCGCTCAAGTCGCGTGGCGTGAAGTTCGATACCGAGGTGCTCGAGTACCCATGGGGCTATGTCGCGGTGTTCCAGGACCCTGACGGCAACCGGCTGCAACTGCGAGAAGCCCGCTAGTCGAGACTCCATCGGGCGTCGCCGCAAACCGAGCCGCTACGGTGGCATGGTGGCCGACTGGGAAGTGGCGACGCCCCGGGAGCGCGGGGCCGCTCAGATCGAGCTCGTGCGGGATGCCTACCGGTTCATCGAGGACATCCAGGAATTCCGTCGCCACGACTTCGACGACGCGTACGGCGAGTGGTTTGACGAGAGCTTCGAGCTCCTCCCGCCGCCCAGCTATCCGGAGGGGGCACAGGTCTTCCGGGGCCGGTCCGGCCTGAAGCGTTGGATCGCCGTCACCCAGGAGATCTGGGACGAATGGCGGCTGACGGCCGAGCGCTTCCTGGTCGCCGGCGACCAGGTCGTGGTCCTCGTGCGCGTGATTGCCGAAGGCCACCTGAGTGGGGTCCGCCTCGATCGCGAAACGGCGCATATTTGGGACATCGCGGACGGCCGCGTGACGCGCTGCGAGGTTTTCCTCGATCGTTCGAAGGCCCTCCGCACGGTTGGATTTCAGCGGCCGCCCAACTGACGCGCGCGCCCTCCGGCTCGCTACCCCTTCCTACCTCCTGAAGACTTCGTAGACGACGCCCTGCGACAGCGATACCACGAAGAGGTTGCCGTTCGGCCCGGTCTCGATGTCGGTGCCGACGCCGAAGCCGCTTCCGAACAGGAGGCTCTCGCTCTCCGTGATGTCGTTCTTGGCGATGTTGTCGGCAACCCGGTCCTCGAGGCGGGGATCGTCGACAGCGATCTTGCGCCGATTTCCGGTCAGGTTGAACCTGAACAGATGGCCGCCCCTAGTGGCCGGCGTGGCCGCGCCCGCAAACAGATCCCGTGCGTACTGCGGGCCGAGCGCTCGACTCGCCAGGAAGCCGATGCCCGCCGGCGGGACCGCGAACTTCCAGCTGAACTCCGGATCGCTGTAGTGGGAGCCGGGCAGCGCGAACAGGCGCGAGAGAGCCTCTCCCGGAGTATCCGCGATGTTGCTCGGCGGCCAGCGGATCTGCTGCAGCTGTGCGCCGGCCAGCCCGCCCGAGGGGGGCAGTGTCTGCTCGATCTGCTTGAACTGGGCGATCCGCTCGACGGGACCCATGATCTGGATCCAGCCGCCGTTCATGCCGCGCTCCACGAGGTTCAGCTCGTCGAAGGCGTCATCTGTGTTCTGCTGGTCCCAGAGCCTCCCAGAGACGGGGTCGAACGCGATTCCGAAGGTGTTCCTGAGACCGTAGGCGAAGATCCGCTGGACATTGCTCCCCACTTCGCCGCCAATCTGAGTGCCGGCCGTGAAGAACGGGTTGTCCGCCGGGGTTGTGCCATCGTCGTTCAGGCGAAGGATGGCGCCGCTCAGGTGAGCGTTGTCCGGCTGGGGCCCGCCGAACTGGTCGTCCGCGGTTGGCGGAGTCGGCCCCTGCGCGAGGTTCTGCATCTGGCCTCGGCGCCCTAGGTCGCCGACGGCCACGTACAGCTTGCCGTCGGGCCCGAACGCCAGGACGCCGCCGTCATGGTTTCCACGCGCTGGCTGCGCCTGGTCGCCCTGCCCCGCAGGCTCGGGTGCGCCGTCGTGCTGGAACGAACGCAACTTGACGAGGTTGTGGTCGAAGACGAGGCTTGACCCGGTCCACTCGAACCGGTCAACGCGGTTCCCGCGCAGCGGCACCTGCAGCAGGTCGGGCGTGTCGGGTTGACCAAACATCGCGCTCCGGTCATCCGAGCACTCTTGCTCCTCCGGCCGGAACGGGTCGCCGTCAAGGGGCGCAGTGCTCCGGCAGCTCCAAAACAGGTAGACGCCGGGATTTGCAGGGAAGTTGGGATGCAGCGCGATCCCCAGCAGACCCCGCTCCGAGGCGAAGTTGACTGAGAGGTCAAGCGCCACACCCTGGACAGCGCCGTCGACAACGCGCTTCACCTGACCGGTGTTCTTCTCCACCACGAGGAAGTCGTTCGGGCCGAGGAAGGCCATCGTGCTTGGCGTGACGAGCCCGGCGGCGGCCACCCGCACGCCGAGGTTCGGGTCTTCAACCGTGGGCCCCATCTGTGCTCGGGCCGGCGTCGTCACGCTCCCGACTGCGAGCGCAAGGGCAGCCGCCGCGGACAGAAGGATCCAACAGACGAAGCGAATTGCGCGATGCATGGGGTGGCCTCCCATGGTGGTGGGCAGGACTCGCTAGCGAGATCCATCTCGCCGGCTTGGCTATACCCGAGCACCTGCGGCGAACGTCATCGTCCACCCAGCCTGGCGCGATGCCGCTATCCCCAGGCTGTCGCTCTCGGCTCCGGCGATCAATGGCCGAGTGATGAAGGCATCGTGTAGCGTGGCTCAACGGTTGGGAGGCGGTCGACCGCCGAGCGAGGAGCCCCGCTCTCTCTTAGGCGGTCAGGGTGGGAGCGACGCGCTCGAGGGCGCGCACGGCTCCCTCCGCGCTTGCGCTGCGGGCTCGGGCGCGGTGCAGCTCGCCGAGCCGCACCAAATCGGCGAGTTCCCGAGCGGCGACGCCGACGCGGAGATGACCCGCCCCCTGCTGAGCGTGGGTCCTGACGGCAGCGGCGACGGCGCGGCGCGCGCGCTCAAGCCGCTTGCGATAGGCCGCCGTCGTCCCATGCGCGACCCGGGCGCCGACCCGGTCGGGCACGCCGAGCACCTCGCCTAGCAGGTAAGTCCTCCGCGCCTCGGGTGAGAGCGCCGTAAGCACGCCGACCGTGCAGGCCAGATGTAGCTCCTGCTCTACGAGTCGCCACTCCGCCTCGGTGGCCGGGTCGTAATCGGACACGAGCGCGCGCTCCGCAAGCTCGAGCGCGACCGTCGCCTTCTGCGGGGTCAGGGCCGCGCGACGAAGCATGCTGCGGGTGGCGATTGCGTACAGCCAACCTGCGAATGAGCCCTCCCAGCGATAGCTGCCGATCCGCGCGCATGCGAGCACGAGCACGTCCTGTACGGCGTCCTCCACATCGGCCGACCGCCCGAGCAGGCGGCGTGCGTGACGCAAGAGCAGCGGACGCGCCCGAGCACAGACCGCCTCGAGCGCGGCCGCGTCGCCCCGCTGCGCCCGTGCGACGAGGCGATCGATGTCAGGAGGGAAAGGCATCGTCGAGATGATGCAGCACCGGCGCGATCGCCGGCTCAGCGTGCGCCATCAGCGTGGCCTCGCTGTCGATCAGCGCGAACATCGGCGCGCACGACTCGGAGGTCATCGCCCGCTCCGCCGCGTTGTGTGCGTCGTCCAGCGTCTTCCACCACACGAGGTCGATCCAGCGGTCGCCTTCGACGTCGTAGCAGAGGACGCGAGAGACGAACCCGGGCTGCGTGTCGATCCAGCGCGACACGGGGTCGACGGTGCCGAGGAACTGCTCCTTGGAGACTCCCTCGTTGAGTTTGAAGACGACGAACTCCAGAACTGTGCCGCCGCGTGATGCCACCTCTATCTGCCTCCGTTCGTCGTGGTCTCATCTGCCAAGAGGCAGCGGCAGCGGCGACTGTGACATCCACGGCGACATCGGGCGGTGAGCTACGCCGCAGTGGGCGGCCCGAACCAGGTGGCCAGAGCGTCGGAAAGCCCAAGCTCGGTGCCCTCTCCTACCCAGGCGACGTAGCCGTCTGGGCGGATCAGCACGGCGGCGGGGGCGCTGACCATGCCGAGTACGGGGAGCTCCCAGTCGCCGTTGTAGCGCGCGTCGATCAGCTGGACCCGGTCAGCCCAGGGGCTGATGTCAAAGGGGCCGGGCTGACCGAGGTTGACCAGCAGCGGCCGTGCGTCGTGCAGCAGTTCGAAGACTCGGAGCGGGCCGTCGGCGGTCGTCAGGTCGAGATCGGGCATCCGGCGTCCGAGCAGCGGATGTCCCTCGCCGATGTCGTAACGGATGTCCAGCCCGGAGATGAGTCCGGCGAGCCATTTGCGTGCCTCGTCCATGCCCGCCAGCTCCGACACCACGTCGACCACCGCCTGGATGCGATCGTCCCGGCGCTGGAGCGCGGTCTGAGCCATCGTGTACCTGAGCGCGCGGGCAGTGACCGGGTGGCGCTCGTCCTGGTAGGTATCCAGGAGGCTCTCCGGAGAGGTCCCGTTGACCACCTGAGCCAGCTTCCATCCCAGGTTCACCGCATCCTGCACACCGAGGCTGAGGCCCTGCCCACCCGCCGGGTAATGCACGTGGGCTGCGTCGCCGGCCAGCAGCACTCGTCGTTGGCGGTAGGCCGCGGCCTGCCGAGTCATATCGGTGAATCTGGAGATCCAGGTGGGGTTGTGGATCCCGAAGTCGGTGCCGAAGACGGCGATGAGCGCTTCGCTTAGATCGCGGAGGCTGGGCTCGCCGCTGGACCCGATCTGCTGCTCGGTCACGACGACCCGGACCGTCGTCCCATCCTCCATCCGGTGCAGGCCGTGGACGCCCGTGGCGTCGTGACGGACGCCCTGCGGCGGCTCCTCGGTCACCTCGACCTCGGCGATCAGGTTGCTCCTCGTCGGATCCCATCCCGGGAACTCGATGCCGGCTGCTTTGCGGATCAGACTGCGTCCCCCGTCGCACCCGACGAGATACTGCGCCCGCAGCGGCTCGCCGCTCGACCGCTCGACCTCGACGCCGGTGTGGTCCTGCGCGAACCCCGTGACCTCACATCCGTAGTAGAGGTGCGCCGGCAGCTCGGCGATCCAGGCGCCAAGGATCCGCTCGATGTGGTTCTGAAAGAGCCCGAGTGTGTACGGATGCCGCGTCGGGAAGTCGCTCATGTCCAGAACGGTCGTGCCGAACGTCGCGACCTGAACCGTCTGGCCTTCCGCGAGGAACCGATCTGCGACCCCACGCTGATCGAGCACCTCGATCGTGCGCGAGTGGAGACCGCCGGCCCGCGAGCCGGCGAGCACGTGATCGGGACGCCGCTCGACCACCGCGACGTCGACCTTCGCCAGCGCCAGCTCTGCCGCGAGCATCATCCCCGCCGGACCGCCTCCGGCGATCACCACCGCATGCTCGGCCACCGCCATTTCGCACCTCCATTTCCGTAACTTCTGGCTTGCGGCCGGCGATTATGCGGCAAGAGTCAAGGCCTCATGAGGGCCTTCGATTCGGTATAAATTGGAAGTGGCGAGAGGCGGATAACGGGTTCCAGCGATTCGGTCGCCGCACCCGATCCTTCTACCGTTCGACTGGCTGCACGGGCTCGAGGTAGAAGACCTCGGTCGCAACGTCGTGCTGTGTGTCCATGCCGCTCACGAACGACCAGACCTTGCGGCCGGTGATCTGCTCGACCGTGTCGGTGAAATCACGCTCGCAAGCGTGCTGGAAGAACATCCTGATCTCGCGGACCCGCTGGTGCTCGTCCAGAGCAACCATGCTCCGTTCGGCGGGCGTGAGGCTGTTCTGGATGCTCGAAACCACGATATTTGGGCCGGCGTAGTCCGTCCGCGCCTTCGTCGGCCCTCGACCGAACAGCTCCTTGTAGAGCCGCACCATCGCCCTGGTCAGCTCCTCCAGCTCCATTCCGCGCCTGTCGGAATGTCACACGTGAAGGGTCTCCGCATCGTTCACTGTCGACCGCTGCTTTCCGTCCTTCTAAAGCGGGACCGCACGAGAGGAGGAAGGACGTGAGAACCAGACGAGCGGAAACTCGCGCTCAGCGTACTGCAATCCGGCGGTGGTCGTGGTCGGGCAGGTAGTGATGCTCGACCTGCGTCGGGTAGGAGTGGCGCGTGCGGGACTGCGTGATCCTCGGCTGCGGGCGGAGCGGTACGAGCCTCGCCGCCGGCCTGGTCGCCCGAGCGGGATACAACTGCGGCGAGGACTTGCTGCCGGCCGACGAGGGTGGGCCGATGGGATTCTTTGAGGCGCGCGAGGTGAACGCGATCAACGAGGCGCTGATCTCCGCTCACGACGCGGAGCTGCCCACGCGCGGGTACAGCCGGCCGCTCAGCGAGGGCGAGCGCTGGCTGGCGGTCTTTCCCGAGACCGCGGAAGTGGTCCCGACGCCGGAGCTCCGACAGGCCATGACGGTCGCCATCCCGCCCTCGCCTTACTGCCTCAAGGACCCGCGCTTCTCCTACACGCTCGACGCTTGGCGGCAGCAGTTCGACGACGCGCTCGTTGTGTGCGTGTTCCGCCACCCCGAGGCGACCGCCAGGAGCATCGCCAAGGAGGTCCGGTACGGAGACCTCACGGTCGACATGGGCAGGTCGCTCGACATCTGGAGGGCCGCCTACCGGCGTGTGCTCGACCGGCTCCTCCGCCACGGCGACTGGCTGTTCCTGCACTACGAGCAGCTGCTCGACGGCGCGGGGGTGGAGCGGCTCGGGCGCGCACTCGGGGTCCACCTCGATCCCGACTTCGCCGACCCCGCCCTGCAGCGCTCGCTTCCGAGCGGCCCGGTCCCCCCGGACTGCGCCGCGACGTATGCCGAGCTCTGCGCCCTGGCCGGCCATCCCGCCTGATCGACGCTGAATGGACGGCCGGCGTTTGGGTAGCCGAGCAAAAGCCCCATGGAGAACGGCGTCGCCATTGTCGCCACCGATGGCAGCGGTGCCCTTGCGGGCTCTGCCCGGGCGCTTTCGGCATTGGTGGATAACCCCACCGTCACGGTTCGGTCGTGTTCGGGCAGCTTCGGACACGCGTTGCTCAGCCGCTACTCGCTGCGCTGTTTTGCCGACGACGTCGCGATCGTGCGACGGCTGCGGGCGCTCGATGCCCCGCTGCTCCACCTCACGAACCACCACCTCGCACGCTATGCGCTATTCACGGGCGCGCGCTATGTGGTGACGGTGCACGACCTGATGCGCCACCGTGACATGGCGGAGCGGGAAAAGCGGTCGCCCCTGATTCACAAGCCCAACCGGCGCGACACGCTCAACCTGAGGCTGGACGCCGCCGGCCTCTGCCGCGCGGACGCGCTGATAGCGGTCTCGGAGCACACGCGCCGCGAGCTGGTTGAGCTGCTCGACATCGAGCCGGTGAGGGTCCGGGTCGTGCAGGAAGGCGTGGATCCCGACGCGTTCCGGCCGGTTCCGCGGCGCCTGCTCGACGACCCGTACGTCCTGTACGTCGGCTCGGAGCAACCGCGCAAGAACCTCGCAACGCTGTTCCGGGCCTTTGCCTGCCTCGAGCAGCGCTGGCCCGGACTCAAGCTCGTGAAGGTCGGTGCTCCAGGCGGCCCCGAGGCGCCCTTCCGGGAGCAGACAATCGCGCACGCGCGCGAGCACCGCGTCCTGTCCCAGATCGTGTTCGCCGAGCGCGTATCGCACGACGAGCTCCTCGCCTGGTACTCAGGAGCGGTCTGCCTGGCGCAGCCCTCGCTCCACGAAGGCTTCGGCCTCACGCCGCTCGAGGCGATGGCGTGTGGCTGTCCGGTGATCGTGTCGTCGGGCGGCGCGCTACCCGAGGTGAGCGGCGAAGCCGGCGTCGTCTACGGGAGGCCCCGCGACGCCGGGGCTCTCGCGCGCGCGGTCTCGCGCCTGCTCGAGAGCGATGCCGAGCGCGCCGCGCTCAGCCGCGCCGGCCGCCGGCGCGCGAAGCGGATGACGTGGACTCGCACCGCGCGGCTGACCCGCGAGGTGTGGCGCGGGGTGCTCGGCGAACCGCGGCCGGCTGAACGGGTAGTCGGCGGCCTGGCGGGCCTTCGCGGGCGGCGTGCGGAGATCCGGCATGGCGTTGCCAGGCTCAACTCGCTCAGAATCGGCGATCCAGCCGGCGAGGTTCTGCGGCGGCTTGGCTAGCCGCCCCGCCCCGCGTGAGGTTGCCGCCGCGCTGTGGGAACGGGACGCGTCTTTAGTCCTGCCACTTGACAGGACCGCCAAGGTTTGGTCGAATGACTTAGTCGCTTGACTAAGGAGGTCTCGATGACCGAGATCAACACATTCCACGCCTCCCCGGCCGAAGCGCTGGAGGCGCCGCCGGAGCAGTTCCTCTACCTCGCCTGCCTGCACGTGGGCACCGGCGTGGACCGGCCGGACTTCATCGCCACGGTTGATGCGAAGGAGGGCCGAGTGGTGCATGAGACGCCGATGCCGAACATCGGCGATGAGCTACACCACTTTGGCTGGAACCGCTGCAGCTCGGCGTGCCACGGGCCGGATCGCTCGCATCTGATCGTGCCCGGATTTCGCTCGTCGCGAATCCACGTGCTGAACGTGGCGGACGACCCGCACCGGCCGCAGATCGAGAAGGTGATCGAGCCGGAGGAGCTGCTCGAAAAGACGGGCTACACGCGGCCTCACACCGTCCACTGCATGCCCGGCGACAACGTCGTGGTGAGCATGCTGGGCGATGGTGAGGGAGCCGGCGCCGGCGGATTCGCGGTGCTCGACGCGCGCAGCTTCGAGGTCAAGGGCCGCTGGGAGAACGGCGGAGAGCGCCCACCCCTGAACTACGACTTCTGGTATCAGCCGCGTAGGAACGTCCTCGTCTCCTCGGAATTCGGTGAGCCGAACGCCTACGAGGGAGGCTTCGACATCGAAGACGTCGGCGCCGGCCGCTACGGACGCAGGCTGCACTTCTGGGATCTCGGCGAGCGGCGGCTCGAGCAGACGATCGACCTCGGCGAGCAGGGCCTCGTTCCGCTCGAGCTGCGCTGGCAGCACGACCCGGACAGCGAGCAGGGCTTCGTCGGTGCGACGCTGTCCAGCAACATTTTCCGCTTCCACCGCTCAAACGGCGCGTTCCAGGCCGAGCCTGTCATCGCGGTGGAGAACGAGGAGCTCGAGGGCTGGCCGCTGCCCGGCGGCGTGCCCGGCCTGATCACCGATCTGGTCCTCTCCATGGACGACCGCTTCCTCTATTTCTCCAACTGGCTCCATGGCGACCTGCGCCAGTACGATGTCTCGGATCCCGCCAACCCGCGGCTGACGGGGCGGCTCTGGCTCGGCGGGCTGCTCGGCCAGCCGAGCGACGCCGGTCGCGACCTGACCGGCGGGCCGCAGATGCTCCAGTTGTCACTGGACGGGCGACGGCTGTACGTCACGAACTCGCTCTACTCGAGCTGGGACAACCAGTTCTATCCGGAGCTCCGCTCCTGGCTGCTGCGGGTCAACTGCTCCCCTGACGGTGGTATGGAGGTCGACCCAGACTTCTTCGTCGATTTCCATGACCGTCCCGGCGGTCCGGCGCGGGCCCACGAGGTTCGCCTCCAGGGCGGCGACTGCACCACGGAGATCTTCCAGTGATCGGCGCGCCGCTTGCGCACATGGGCGGCATTCCAATCGAGGAGACAATCGGATCGCTCGGCCCCGCGCTACTCGCCGGTCTCGGTGTGGCATACGCGAGCGTTCGTGCACGCCTCCGCCGCGTCGTAGGACCGACAAAGCGCGCGCGGGCCTCAGCCTTGGTGCCTGCCCCAGGCCTGGATGAGCGTGAAGGTGGTTCCCCATCTGCCCGGCTCGGCTAGCTCGGACTCGGCGTCGCGGCGGAGCGTCGCAAGCTCGTCCTCGCTCAGCTTCTCGAGCAGCCGCCCCTCGAGCGCGAGGCTGAACTGAAGGGGCAGACGCAGATAGGGGTGGCCCGGATTTAGCGCGATCACGTGCGCGTCGAGCTCGGGCTCCTCTATGCCGGTGTCGCGCAGCAGTTGAGGAAGCCCGCGGCCCGCCTCACCTCCGCGGGCGGCGAAGATGTCGGCGATCAATCGGACCAAGCGCTCGGCCGCGGGGGCCGGCGGATTGAAGTGCCACGAGCCCAGGTCCCACTCCTCGAGAGCCAGCCAGCCATCGGGCCGGACCAACCGCCGGTACGCGGCCACCTGCTCAGCGCCACGTCCCAGCGGAGCTACCTGGAAGCGGGCGTGGACCAGATCGAAGGATCCCGGCTCCAGCCTGCTCTCGAAGAGATCGTCAACGACAAGCTCCACATTCGAGATTCCCTCTGCGTCCAGAAACGAGCGAGCGCCGTCGAGCAACCTCTGGTCTATGTCGATGCCGACGACCCGGCCCGAAGGGCCGACCCAGTCGCCGAGGATCCGAAGCCAGCCCAACGCTCCGCAGCCGACGTCCAAGGCGCGCCCGCCCGCTCCGCCGCCGAGCTTCGCTAGGAGCTGGCGCCCGGCGGGCTCCCACACCAGCGACTGCAGCTGCAGGCGCGCCAGCTCCGAGGGTTGGTCGGCGAGCAGGTAGCGCTCTCGCGACATCGCCGGCAGTATCCGTCCCCCGGCCGACGGGCGCAATAATGCTCCGAGCTCGTTCAGCCCCCGCTCACGTTGCGTGGGAGACGTGCTGGCGGCTGTGCTCGTCGTCTCTCGCAATCTCGCCGCGCAGGTTCTTTAGCGCGCCAACGTAGATCTCCGAGAAGGTCGGGAATGGCTGGATCGTGTCGCGCAGGACATCGAGCGGCACGCCGGCGCGGATCGCGAGGGTGGCCTGCTGGAGCCACTCGCCCGCCTCCGGGCCGAGCGCGTAGGCGCCCGTCAGCCGCTCGCCATCGCTCAGCAGCGTCAGGAAGCCGTTCGACTCTGCGTATGCACGCGTGTAGGTCTCGGTCTTCGGCAACTCGGCGAGACGCGCGGTTCCGCTGAAGGCAGCGTCCGCCGCGCCGACGGAGGCGGCCTGCGGGTCTGTGTAGACGACGCGTGGCATCGCCTCGTAGTTCGCCTCCCGCGACTCGCCGAGAATGTTGGCCGCGACCACCTCGCCCTGATACTTGCCCGTGTGCGTCAGTGGCCAGATCCCGGCGATGTCGCCGATCGCCCACAGTCCTTCGCCCGCGCGCAGCTGCGCGTCGACTGGAATGCCGTGCGGGTCCGGCTCGATGCCGACCGTCTCGAGTCCGATGTCGTCCACGCGCGGGCGCCTGCCAGTTGCGACGAGCAGGCGGTCGCCGCGCAGCTCGCGACCATCGTCGAGCTCGAGGACGTAATCCTCTCCCTCACGCCGGGCAGCGGCCGCCCGGGCGCCGACGACGACCTCGATGCCGCCCCGGCCCAGCACCTCGCCCAGGGCCTTGCCCAGCGGGGCCGGCTCGCGCGGAAGCAGGTGCTCGGCCCCCTCGAGCAGCACGGCCTCGCCGCCGAACCGGCATACCGCCTGCGCCAGCTCGACTCCGACAGGCCCGCCGCCGATCACGAGCAGCCGGCGCGGCACCGCCGTCATGGCGGTCGCCTCGCGATTGGTCCAGACGCCGTCAAGCTCCTGCAGTCCAGGGATCGGCGGGATGATCGGGTCGGCGCCCGCCGCGATGACGATGTGCTCGGCGGTGTGGCGCACGCCGCCGACCTCGACGGTGCCGTGGCCGGCGAGCCGGCCCGTCCCGCGCAGCAGGTCGATGCCGTTGTCGTCGAGCCAGCGCACCGCGCTGGTGTCTGTGTGCTTCGACACCATGAAGTCGCGCCAGTCGAGGGCCGCCGCGATATCGACCTCCGCAGTGGCGGCCGCCTCGCGCGCTTCGTGCACCGCCTCCCCTGGCCGCAGCAGCGTCTTGGAGGGGATGCAGGCCCAGTACGAGCACTCGCCCCCAACGAGCTCGCGCTCGACCATCGCGATGCGTAGCCCGGCCTCGATGAGCTCGCCCGCGCAGTGCTCGCCTGGTGAGCCGGCGCCGATGATGATCACGTCGTAGTCGGTGGTCCTCGCGGTGCTCATGCGTCGGACCCTGATGGCCTCGCCCGCATGTCGCGCCTGTGGGTCACTGGTCCTGACCCCTGGACCAGGGTGCACACCGGGGTCGTCACGGGGGCGATCGCCGCGCTCGGGGGAGAACCTGCACAGAACACAACCACGGAGGTCACCATGAGCAGCACCGACGTAGGCAGTGGCGCGTCGGCGGAGGCGCCCGAAGTCGGGACCGTCGAAATGAAGCTCGAGGTCGTGACCCTGCCCGTGTCCGACGTCGACCGGGCGAAGAGCTTCTATCAGGGTCTTGGCTGGCGCCTGGATGCCGACTTCGACTTCGGCGAGATCCGTGGCGTCCAGCTCACGCCGACGCGCTCGAACTGCTCGATCAGCTTCGGGACAGGCCTAACCACGGCCGAGCCCGGCTCCGCACAGCGTTTGGAGCTGGTCGTGGACGACATCGACGCGGCGCGTGAGGACCTCATCAGTCGTGGCGTCGAGGTCAGCGAGCCATTCCACCGCGACGGCGCGCAGTTGCTCCCGGGCCCCGACCCGGAGCGTCGCTCGTACCTCACCTATGCCTCCTTCGAGGACCCGGATGGCAACAGCTGGCTGCTCCAGGAAGTCAAGACCCGACCCCCGGGCCGGGTGTGGGACGACTGACGGCGGCCCACTCCGCGAGCGCCGAGCACCCCGCCCCGACCGTCAGTGCTGACGGCCAGGCGGCTCACCGCGCGCCGCGGCTATGGCGTCGGCGAGCGCGCGGCGTAGATGAACGGTGTCAGCTCCGGCGGTGACCATGTCGAGGCCGTCGCGCACGAAGCGCGCGGCGTCATCCGCGGTGAGGCAGTGCACGCCCGCTATGCGTCCCTCCCTGCGACAGGCTGCGTGAACGACGCTGATCGCCTCGAGCACGGCCGGGTGCTCGATCACGCCGGTTGGCTGCAGGCCGAGTCCGAGCGAGAGATCAGACGGGCCGACATAGACCCCGTCGAGGCCCGGCGTGCGCACGATCGAGTCGAGGTTGTCGACCGCAGACCGGGTCTCGATCATTACTAGGCACACCGGGGCGGGGTCTGGCTCTCCACGCACAACCCCCCAGGACCGGACACCGGCGGGCGCGTAGCGGCAGGCCGCAACCGCGGCGGCGGCTTCATCAGCATCATTGACGAGCGGCACGATCACCCCGTGCGCACCGAGGTCGAGCGCACGCCCGATCGGCCAGGGCTCATTGCGTCCGACACGCACCAGCGGCGCAGCGCCGCTCATCTCGATCGCCGCCAGCATCGCCAGCAGTTCCGCCGGCCCAACCACACCGTGCTGCTCGTCCACAACGACATAGTCGGCGCCGGCCATCGCCGCCGCCTGAGCCGTGACGGTCGACGGCACCGCGGCCCACAAACCAACGCTCGCCTCCTGCCCGGCCAACCGGCGGCGGAGCGCCTCGCCCCGGCTCACGCCTCGACCCGCCCCGGCCTCTCCCGCCACGATCTGAATTTCACCACGTCAGCGGGCCGTCCAGTTAGCTGATTCTCGAATCTCAGACGGAGCCGGCCGAGTTCACGCGGACGCAGCGTGCCAGCACTGATCTAATCAAGAGCGTGAGGGCAGCCGACACCGTCATGGTCGACGTCGCCGCGCCGACGTTCGCCGACGTGGTCGCCGTCGCGCGCCGGGGCGCATCCGTCGAGCTCTCAGGCGCGGCACTGGCTGCAATGGAGGCAAGCCGCGAGATTGTGGACGCGTTGGCCGGCGACAGCCTGCCGCACTACGGCGTCTCGACTGGGTTCGGGGCGCTTGCCATCCGTCACATCCCTCCCGATCGACGCCGGCAGCTCCAGCGCAGTCTGATACGCAGCCATTCAGCGGGCACGGGCGCTGAGGTCGAGCGCGAGGTGGTGCGCGCCCTGATGCTGCTGCGGCTCTCCACTATGAGCACCGGGCGAACCGGCGTGCGGCCGGAGACCGCGATCGCGTACGCCGCGATGCTGTCGGCCGGGCTCACCCCGGTGATACCGGAGCATGGCTCGCTCGGTTGTTCTGGCGATCTGGCGCCGCTCGCCCACTGTGCGCTCGCATTGATGGGCGAGGGCGAGTTGCGGGACGCCGCCGGCGAGCTCCGGGACGCCGCGGGCGCGCTCCGGGAGGCGGGCATCGCGCCCGTGGAGCTCGCCGAGAAGGAGGGCTTGGCGCTCATCAATGGCACCGACGGGATGCTCGGCATGCTGGTGCTTGCCATCACGGACTTGAGGGCGCTGCTGGCCGTCGCCGACATCACGGCGGCGATGAGCGTAGAGGGCCTGCTCGGTACCGATCGGGTGTTCGCGGCGGACCTGCAGGAGCTGCGTCCGCATCCGGGCCAGACCGCGTCGGCCGCGAACCTGCGCAGCTTGCTGGCGGAGAGCGACATCGTCGCAAGTCATCGAGGGGTCGAGGACCCACGCGTGCAGGACGCGTACTCGCTGCGCTGCGCCGCCGCAGTCGGAGGGGCCGCGCGCGACACCGTCGACCACGCCGCGGTCGTCGCCGAGCGCGAGCTTGCAGCGGCGATCGACAATCCGTGCATCACACTCGACGGTCGGGTCGAGTCCAACGGCAACTTCCACGGCGCGCCCTTGGCGTACGTGCTCGACTTCCTCGCGGTTGCCGTCGCCGATATTGCCTCCATGTCCGAGCGCCGGACCGATCGCTTTCTCGACGTCGCGCGCAGTCATGGTCTGCCCCCCTTCCTGGCGGCCGATCCGGGCGTGGACTCGGGTTTCATGATCGCCCACTACACCCAGGCGGGGATCGTCTCGGAGCTCAAGCGCCTCGCGGTCCCGGCCAGCGTCGACTCGATTCCTACATCCGCGATGCAAGAGGATCACGTCTCGATGGGCTGGGCAGCCGGACGCAAGCTGCGCCGCGCGGTGGACGGCCTCGCGCGTGTGCTCACCATCGAGCTGCTCACCGCGGCCCGCGGCATCGAGCTGCGCTCGCCGCTTGAGCCGGCCCCGGCGACCGCGGCGGTGATTGCCGGCCTCCGGGAGATCGTGCCCGGCCACGGGCCGGACCGCCACGTGGCCCCGGAGATCGACGCCGCTCTCGAGTTCGTCACCAGCGGCCGCGCCCGAAGCGCGGCCGAGTCCACAACCGGCCCGCTGGCCTAGGAGGCCTGAAATGGCAACCCGCCCCCGCACCGTACGCGCGCCCCGCGGTGCTGACCTGACCTGCGTCGGATGGCCCCAGGAGGCCGCCCTGCGGATGCTCCACAACAACCTCGATCCGGAGGTCGCCGAGCGACCTGACGAGCTGGTCGTCTACGGCGGGACAGGCAAGGCCGCGCGTGACTGGGAGTCGTTCGACGCGATCGCGCGCACATTGCGCGGGCTCGACGACGACGAGACGCTGCTCGTCCAGTCCGGTCGTCCGGTTGGCGTCTTCCAGACCCATGAGTGGGCGCCTCGGGTGCTCATCGCGAACTCGAACCTGGTCGGCGACTGGGCGACATGGGACGAGTTCCGTCGGCTCGAGGCGCTCGGGTTGACGATGTACGGCCAGATGACGGCCGGCTCGTGGATCTACATCGGCAGCCAGGGGATCCTCCAGGGCACCTACGAAACGTTCGCCGCGGTCGCCGAAAGGCGCTTCGACGGCTCGCTGGCCGGCACCATCACGCTCACGAGCGGCCTCGGTGGCATGGGCGGGGCCCAGCCGCTGGCCATCACGATGGCCGGCGGGGTTGCCCTGTGCGTCGAGGTCGACCCCGCGCGCATCGCGCGCCGGATCGAGCACGGCTATCTCGACCAGCAGGCGGACAGCCTCGATCATGCCCTGCGGCTCGCCACAGAGGCTCGCGCCGCTCGCCGGCCGCTGTCCGTTGGGGTGCTCGGCAACGCCGCCGACGTCGTCCCGCGGCTGCTGACCATGGATGCCCCGATCGACGTCGTGACCGACCAGACCTCGGCGCACGACCCGCTCGCGTACCTGCCCGCCGACGTTGCCGTCGAGGACTGGGCCGAGCTCGCCTCCGCCCGCCCCGAGGAGTTCATCACGCGCGCGCGAGAATCGATGGCACGGCACGTGGAGGCGATGGTCGGCTTCCAGGACGCCGGCGCCGAGGTGTTCGATTACGGCAACTCGATCCGCGCCGAGGCCCAGCTCGCCGGCTACGGCCGCGCCTTCGAGTTCCCGGGCTTCGTCCCGGCGTACATCCGCCCCCTGTTCTGCGACGGAAAGGGCCCGTTCCGCTGGGCCGCCCTCTCCGGCGATCCGCACGACATCGCGGTCACCGACCGCGCTGTCGCCGAGCTGTTCCCGGAGAACGAGTCGCTCGCGCGCTGGCTCCGGATGGCGGGCGAGAAGGTGCACTTCGAGGGCCTCCCCGCAAGGATCTGCTGGCTCGGCTACGGCGAGCGTGACCGGGCCGGCCTCCGTTTCAACGAGCTCGTCGCGAGCGGCGAGCTGAAGGCCCCGATTGTCATCGGCCGCGACCACTTGGACTCCGGGTCGGTCGCGTCGCCGTACCGGGAGACCGAGGCGATGCTCGACGGATCCGACGCGATCGCGGACTGGCCGCTGCTCAACGCGCTCGTCAACACCGCGTCCGGCGCCTCCTGGGTGTCGATCCATCACGGCGGCGGCGTCGGAATCGGCCGCTCGCTGCATGCGGGGCAGGTGACGGTGGCCGACGGTACGCCGCTCGCCGCCCAGAAGCTCGAACGGGTGCTGACCAACGATCCGGGCACCGGTGTGATCCGCCACGTCGACGCCGGGTACGAGCGCGCCGCGGAGACAGCCGCCGCGCGCGGCGTGCGCGTCCCGATGACGGAGGACGGGTGACGGCGTACCACGCCGACTATGCGTGGCTCGGCGGACCCGGTGTCGCCGAACGCGTGCTCATCGAGGTCGAAGGGGAGCGCATCGTCACGGTACGGAGTGGCGCCGAGCCGCCCGTGGGTGCAACGCGCCTGCGCGGGCTCACTCTCCCCGGCTTCGCCAACACGCACTCGCATGCCTTCCACCGCGCGCTGCGCGGCGCCACGCACCGCGGCAGCGGCAGCTTCTGGACCTGGCGCGACGACATGTACGAGGTCGCCGCGCGCCTGACACCCGACAGCTACTACACGCTGGCGCGCGCGGTCTACGGCGAGATGACGCTTGCCGGCTTCACCTGCGTGGGCGAGTTCCACTACCTCCACCACGGGCCGGGCGGCGAGCCATACATGAACCCCAACGCTTTCGGCGAGGCGCTGATTGCCGCGGCCGGAGACGCAGGCCTGCGGATCACGCTGCTGGACGCCTGCTATCTGACCGGGGGTTTCGGCGAGCCGCTTCAAGGGCCTCAGGTGCGCTTCGGCGATGGCGACGCCTCGACCTGGGCGCAACGCACCTCAGCGCTCCGAGCCGGCCCGGGAGCGCGCATCGGGGCCGCGGTGCACTCGGTGCGCGCCGTGCCCCTCGCCGACTTGCCGGCGGTGGTGGAGTGGGCGCGCGAGCGCGGCGCGCCGCTGCACTTCCACCTCTCCGAGCAGCCGGCCGAGAACGAGGCATGCCTTGCGGCCCACGGCCGCACCCCGACCGCGCTGCTCGAGGACGCTGGCGCGCTCGGCCCGCGGTCCTGCGCGGTGCATGCGACTCATCTGACCGAGGCCGACATCGCGCTGCTGGCCGGCTCGCGCACGACCGTCTGCATGTGTGCGACCACCGAGCGCGATCTCGCAGACGGCATCGGGCCCGCTCGGTCGCTTGCCGAGGCCGGAGCGCCGCTCGGCGTCGGCAGCGACAGCCATGCCGTCATCGACGCGTTCGAGGAAGTGCGCGCCGTCGAGCTCGACGAGCGATTACGGTCGGGACGACGGGGCCATTGGAGCGCGGCGGAGTTGCTACAGGCAGCGACCGCCGACGGCCATGCCGTGCTCGGCTGGCCCGAGACGGGCCGGCTTGCAGAAGGTGCTGTCGCCGATTTCGTCTGCGTGGCGCTGGGCTCGGTTCGGCTCGCGGGTGCGCGCGCCGAGACGTTGCTCGAGTCGACCGTCTTCGCCGCCGGGGCCGCCGACGTGAGTGACGTCGTGGTGGCCGGCCGGCCCGTTGTGGCTGGGGGTGATCACCTGCTGCTGGGCGACGTCGTGGCGGCACTCGACTCGGCGATCGAGGCGGTTCGCCCGTGACCGGTGTGCTGGTCGACAACATCGGGACGCTCGTGACCAACGATCCGGAAGTCGGCGAGGGCAAGCTCGGCGTGATCCACAACGCCGCGCTCGCGATCGGCGACGGCGTGGTGCGCTGGGTGGGCGAGCGCCGCCGCGTCCCCGAGGGCGCCGCGGAGGAGCGGTTCGACGCGGGTGGGCGCGCGCTCATCCCGGGTTTCGTCGATAGTCATGGTCATCTGGTCTTTGCCGGCGATCGCGCCGCGGAGTTCGCGGCCCGGATGGCGGGCCGCGACTACAGCGCAGGCGGCATTCGGACCACCGTCGCCGCCACCCGCGCGGCGTCCTCGGAGGCGCTTGCGGGCAACCTGCGCCGGCTCGTCAGCGAGGCGCTGCATTCCGGCACGACGACCGTGGAATGCAAGTCGGGATACGGGCTGACGGTGGCCGACGAGCGGCGCAGCCTCGAGCTGGCCGGCGTTTCCGCCGATGAGGTCACCTTCCTCGGTGCTCATGTCGTCGCCCCCGAGTTCGAGGACCGGCCGCACGAGTACGTTGATCTCGTGTGCGGCGAGATGCTCGACGCATGCGCGCCCCATGCCCGCTGGATCGACGTCTTCTGCGAGCGCGGTGCTTTCGACGCAGACCAGACGCGTCAGGTCCTCCGCGCCGGCGTTGCGCGCGGGCTCGTGCCGCGAGTCCATGCGAACCAGCTCGGGCACGGGCCGGGAGTCCAGATCGCCGTCGAGTTGGGTGCCGCTTCGGTTGACCACGCGACGCACCTGTCCGACGCGGACGTGCAGGCCCTCGCCGACAGCGACACGGTGGCGACGCTGCTGCCTGCGGCCGAGTTCTCCACGCGCGGCACGTACCCCGACGCGCGCCGATTGCTCGCAGCCGGGGTGACGGTCGCCCTGGCCGCCGACTGCAACCCCGGCTCCAGCTTCACCACGAACATGCCGTTCTGCATCGCGCTGGCCGTGCGAGAGCTGCGCATGTCGCCCGACGAGGCGGTGTGGGCGGCGACGCTCGGCGGTGCCCGTGCCCTGCGGCGCGACGACGTCGGCCACCTCGGAGTCGGCGCGCGGGCCGACGCGGTGCTCCTCGATGCTCCCTCGCACGTTCATCTGTCCTACCGCCCTGGCGTCCCGCTGGTAGCCGCTGTGTGGCGCCGCGGCAGCCCGATCCGCGCGGTCGGCGTTTCAAGCTGAGCCGGCTTGACCCGGGTAGTCGCCCGATGCGACCATCGCCCGCGTGGCTGCTCACCCGTCGGTGCCCGCCTTGCTCGTCACAGCCCTCGCGCTGGTCGCCGCGTCGCCCGCCAGCGCCGCGCCGGGTGACATCGATCGCAGCTTCGGCGACGACGGCATCGCCCTGACCGACGTCGCGGGGGGCGCCGGGGGCAACGGCGTTGCGCTCCAAGCCAACGGCAAGATCGTCGTGGTCGGATCCGCGAACCTGGGGGCCGACCCCGTCTTCCTGGTGGTCCGCTTCACGCAGAACGGCAAGCTCGATCCGAGCTTCGGGGGCGGCGATGGGGTCGTCAGGACGCCGTTCCCCGGCAACCCGCAGGCGCAATCGGTTGTCGTCGAGCCAGACGGCGACATCGTCGTCGCGGGCGGGACCGGTGCGCAGTTCGCCGTCGCGAGGTATCAGCGCGATGGCGACCTCGACCAGAGCTTCAGCGGCAACGGCAAGCTCGTGACGTCGTTCCCGGGCGGCTCGGCGTCGGCGTACGCCGTTGCGGTTCAGCCGAACGGCCGCATCGTCGCGGGAGGCGACCTCTCCCCGCCGAGCGGCACCAACCAGGTATTCGCGCTGGCCCGCTACTTGCCCGGAGGGCTTCTCGACCCGAGCTTCGGAAGCGACGGCCGCGTCCTGACCCCCTTCGGTGGCCCCGACGACCTCTCACAGATCAACGCGCTGGCCGTGACCCCGCAGGGGATCGTGGCCGGCGGGGTCAAGGACAATCCGTTTGCGGGCGGAGGGGCCCTGGTGCTGGCCCGCTACGGCCTTGGGAACGGCGCGCTCGACCCGTCGTTCGACGGCGACGGCAAGGTCGAGACGCCGCTCGGACAGGAGGCCGGCCTGACGGCTCTCGCGCAGGCGCCCGGCGGCAGGATCGTGGCCGGCGGGCTTGCGCAGCTGCAGCCAGGCCAAGGTGACAGGTTCGTGCTCGCTCGCTACCTCACGGGCGGCTCACTCGACGCCGGCTTCGGCCAGGCGGGAATCGTGACCACCCCGTCGCCCACGGATGACGGCTTCGCTGAGGGCCTCGTGCGCCAGCCCAGCGGGCAGCTTGTGTTGGCGGGAACGGCCAACCGGCCATCCTCGTCGGCCTTCATGCTGGCCCGCTACCTGCCGAGGGGGCAGATCGACTCGAGCTTCGGCGGCGACGGCATCGTCACGACGCAGGTCTCGTCGGGGGGCCTCGACGGCGCTACCGGCGTGGTCATGCAGCCCAGCGGTCGAATCGTCGCCACCGGCCAGACTACGCCGACGTCGGGTCCCGGACAGGTGGCGGCCGTCGGGTACCTGAGCGGACAGCGGCCGCTCGGTCAGCCGAGGCGCCGCCGCTGCGCGAAGGATTCGCCGGCGCCGCGGAGGAAGCGCTGTCGGCGGCCGGTTGGCGGACTCTGATCGGCCTCAGGGAGCGAGGCTACGTCGGCTTCGCCGTCATCGCCCAGATGGCGAAGACGTAGGCGAGGAGACTGATCGCGATCAGCACGGCGGCGACCCGTCCCTGCGTCCCGCCTCCGGTGCCGCGCGCCGCCTTGCGCGCACCGAGGCCGGTGAGGATCGTGGCTACGACGATCAGCAGGAAGGTCGGCTCCGAGGTCATGAAGCCGATGTCGACCCACTGCGGCGGCTCGTCCGCGAGCCCTTCCTCGTCTGCGATCCACTGCGCCGCGAGACGCATCACGATCCACGCCGGGAGGGCGCCGATCAGAAGCGAGCGATACGCCAGCCGCAGGGCCGGCGCGCCGTCGCCGCGCGCCACGCCGGCCAGCCCCGTGCCCGCGAGGACGAGCGTGCCGACCAGCACCATCGCCCCGAGCACGTGGAGGAAGAGCGGGAGGTTCCACTCGTCGGGACGGACGGCGGCGAGCAGGCTCATGCGCCCGGCTTCCAGATCATGAGCACGAGGAGCGCGAGGACGGTGAGCGAGCGCAGCCAGTGCATGGTCGCCGCGCGCCGGGCGGTCAGGTCGCCCCCCTCGCCGGCCGCCCTGCGGACCTCCTGACCGAGCCCGGTGGCGATCAGCCAGAGAACGATCGCGGCGAGGATCCAGCCGTCCCAGACCTCGTAGCCGTCGACATCGATGGCCAGCCAGATCCCGAGCACCAGGGTGGCGAGGCCGCCCACGTCCCACATGATGTTCGCCACAGAGACCGCCCGCGCGCCGGCCGGCGCGCCGAGCACCACCGCGCTGTAGGTCACCACCGTGCTCGCGAGCAGGAACGCCGCGAGCACGTGGAGGAAGAGCAGCCAGTCGTACATCGGGGCGGCAGCTTACGGGCCGGCCGGGACGCCTAAGCCATTGCGGCCCGTTTGACGCGCTTGGCGCGTTGTTGCGTTGAGGCCTTAGACGATCCCCGGGATGGGGGCGGGCCATGGAACCGCGCTGGACCGGGAGCATGCCGTGGTATGACGAACCGCAACGACTTCCTAGCCTGGGTCAAGACCACCCTGTACGAGGCGGAGCTCGCCCTGCACAACGGCGACGCGGCCCCACGCCGGGCGCTCTGGTCCCGCACCGAGCCCGTGAGCGTGCTCGGCGCGTGGCGCAACGCCAATGGGCAGCATGAGCTGGACGACCTCTTCACTTCCCTCGCGAGGAGCTTCTCCGACTGCACGTCGTACGCGTTCGAACTGCAGGCGTATGACGCGGTGGGCGACATGGCCTACACCGCCGGCCTCGAGCACACTTCCGCCTCCGTCGACGGTCAGCCGCGCAACTACACGTTGCGGGCCACACAGGTCTACCGTCGCGAGGGCGGCGAATGGAAGGTAGCCCATCGCCACGCCGACACCGTGGCCGAGTGACGGTCACAAGCTCGTGCGGGAACGGGGCGTGCGGCAATTCCCCCGATCGTCATCTGCCCGGGTGCCGTGGCGGGGCGGGTAGTTGCACCGTGACGCAGAGCCCCCCGGCGGCCCGGGGGGTGAGGGTGAGGGTTCCGCCGTGTGCTTGGGTGATGCTCTTGACGATTGCCAGGCCGAGGCCGATGCCTGCGTGCTCGGTGCGTATGCGGTTGCTGCCGCGCTGAAACGGCTCGTCCAGCGTGGCAACTAACTGCGGGGTGAGCTTCTCGCCGGTGCTCTCGACAGTGAGCAGCACACTCTCGGGGTGAACCCTGGTCGTGACCCACACGGTGCCCTCTTCAGGCAGGTTGTGGACGATCGCGTTGTGCACGAGGTTCGTAGTCATCTGCAGCAGGAGCGCGTGTGAGCCGATGGTGGGGGTCACGTCGCCGGAGGTCTCGATGGTGACGCCGCTTTCTTCTGCGAGGGGGAGAAGCGTTTCAGCGGCTTCCTCGGCTATCAGGGAAAGGTCGACGTGCTCTCGGGCGAAGGACCGCTGGTCGGCGCGGCTGAGCAGGAGCAGTGCTTCCGTGAGATCGATCGCTCGGGTATTGACGACGTGGAGACGGTCGACAAGCTCGCCGTTGTCGTGGCTCGGATCTTTGCGGGCCACGTCGAGAAGCGTCTGCGTGACCGCCAGCGGCGTGCGCAGTTCGTGAGAGGCGTTGGCCGCGAATCGCTGCTGTTCGGCGACCTGTGCTTCGAGCCGAGCGAGCATGGTGTCGAAGGCGTCGGCGAGCTCGCGGAACTCGTCTTTGCGGCCTTCCAACCGGATTCGGTGGGCGAGCGATCCGGTCGCGGCCATGCGTGTGGCATCGGTGATGCGAGTGAGGGGGGCGAGCATCCGGCCGGCGAGAAGCCACCCTCCCACGAGACCGAACACCAGCAGGAACGCCAGGACTATGGCCGCTGGCAGGCCGAAGCCGTTCAGAGGGTCGGAGCGATTGGGTGGGAACCACGGGAGGCCGTAGGTCACCTCGTCGGGTATGTATCGCAGGACGGACAGCCACACGGCAGCGAGCAGCAAGGCGCTTGCCAGCATGAGGAATCCGGCGTAGCTGAGGGTGAGCTTGAGGCGAACGCTCAAACCAGGGGCTCTATCCACGCTCGCCTCCCTCACCAGCGGCGTCTGTTTCTGTATCGATGCGATACCCGGCGCCGGGCACCGTTGCGATGATCCAGGGTTCGCCGAGTCGTTTGCGCAGTGCCGAGACCGTGATGCGCACGGCGTTGGTGAACGGGTCCGCGTTCTGATCCCAGGCCCGTTTGAGTAGCTCCTCGGCGCTGACGACGCCGCCTTCGGCAGCGACGAGGACCTCGAGCACTGCGAACTGCTTGCGGGTCAACGCGACGTAGCGATCGCCGCGGTAGACCTCGCGGCGGAAGGGATCCAGTCGCAGGCCTGCGATCTCTCGCACGGGTGGCCGGTGGTGGGCGCGCCTGCGGTCGAGCGCCCTCAGACGGAGCACGAGCTCCTGGAGCTCGAACGGCTTCGTGAGGTAGTCGTCGGCGCCGAGCTCGAACCCGGAGGCCTTGTCGTCGAGACGGTCGGCGGCGGTGAGCATGAGGATCGGCATGCCGCTGCCAGAGGCGACGATGCGTCTGGCGATCTCGTCACCTGTAGGTCCGGGAATGTCTCGGTCGAGGACGGCGATGTCGTAGGCGTTGACGGTCAGCAGCTTCAGAGCGGTGTCGCCGTCGCCTGCGATGTCGGCCGCGATCGCTTCCAGGCGTAGGCCATCGCGGATGGCCTCCGCCATAAAGGGCTCGTCCTCAACGATCAGCACACGCACGCTCCGATGCTACGAGCTGGCGCATATCGCGGGCATATCGAAAACCGCGTACGTGCTGGCAACACCACGCTGCCTTGACTGGCGGCGTGACCTACAGCAAACCAGCACGGAGAACGACCCGCCGGATTCGCAGGATCCGTATCGCCGGCCTGCTAGTCGTCATCGCAGCGATCGGCGCAGCGCTCGGCTACCAGTTGCTGGCGTCGTCATCCTCGACGGCCACATCACCCACCGACGTCCTTCGCAGCGAGCAGCGTGGCGCGCCTGGCGAGCCTCACCGTGCCGCCCGCGACGGCGCGACGGTCTTCGATGACGCGACTCCGCGCGTAGCCAACCTCGACCCCGATCTGCTCGGTGCCCTGCGCCAAGCTGCAACCGATGCCGCGGGTGACGGGGTCGAGCTCGTCGTCAACAGCGGCTGGCGTTCCCCGGAGTACCAGGAGCAACTACTCCTGGAGGCGGTCTCGGAGTACGGCTCAGAGGAGGAAGCCGCCCGCTGGGTTGCCACCCCGGAGACGTCTCCTCACGTGTCGGGGGACGCGGTCGACGTGGGCCCCTCCGACGCCACGGCGTGGCTGTCTGAGCACGGCGCCGCGTACGGGCTGTGCCGGATCTACGGCAACGAACCCTGGCATTACGAACTCCGCCCCGACGCGATCGATAACGGCTGCCCACTCATGTATCCCGACCCCACCCAGGATCCGAGGATGCAGCCATGACCATGAAACTACGGCCACTGGCCGCCCTTGCCATGGTCGCCCTGATCGGCGCGGGCTGTTCGGACGAATCCGTCGAGAACGGCGGCGCCGGCAACACGAACGCCGCCAGTCGTGGAGCGAAGGCGGTGAAGTTCGCCCAGTGCATGCGCGACAACGGCGTCAGCGAGTTCCCGGACCCGGACGCGTCGGGCGAGCTGACAATCGATGGGGTCCTGAATGGCTCGTCGCTGGACCCGAATACCCCGGCCTGGAAGGAGGCCATCGGCGCGTGCAAGGACCTCCAGCCACCGGGGTTCACGGGCGACGAAAACGTGACCGACGAGGAGCAGAAGGTGCGCCTCGAGTTCGCCCAGTGCATGCGCGACAACGGCGTGGAGGACTTCCCGGACCCCGGCAAAGATGACGCCCTCGTCGACACGCGTCGAATCCCATCCGCCGCAACGAACGGTGGCATGAGCATTCTCAACGCCGCCATGCAGACGTGCGGCGACCTCGCGGCGGAGGCGATCGGCCGGTGAAGCGGAAGACGTGGGTTCTCACCGCAGCGGCCGTCCTGGTTGCCGTAACCGTCACCCTCGGCGTGGTCGTGATGCCCAGTGCGAACCAAGCGTCCCCGGCCCCACAGGAGCCGCCGGCGAACACCGCGACCGTGGACAGGGGGACGCTCTCGGCCATGGTCTCCCTGGATGGGACCCTGACGTATCGGGCGCGACCGGACGGCTCGCCGTACTCCGCGATCAACCAGGCCGGCGGGATATACACCGAGCTGCCCGATGAGGGCGACAGAGTCGACTGTGGCGACGCGCTCTATCGAGTGGACGACGAGCCGGTGCTGCTGCTGTGCGGAACGGTCCCGGCCTATCGCGACCTGAGCAGCGGCGATGAGGGCAGGGACGTCCGTCAGCTCAACCGGAACCTGCACGTCGATCCCCTCGGTGACGACTTCACCTGGGAGACTGTGAAGGCCCTCGAGAAGCTGAAGGCCGACAAGGGCTTCGACGAGACCGGGGCGCTCGATCTCGATGATGCGGTCTTCCTGCCCGGGCCGGTGCGGATCGCCAGGGTGACCGGGGAGCTCGGGGGATCCGCCTCGCCGGGTGCGCCGGTCGCGCAAGCCACCTCAGACACGCTCGAAGTGCAGGTGGAGCTCGACGCGTCGCAGCAGGGCGAGGTGAAGGAGGGCGACCGTGCGCAGATCACCCTGCCAGGCAATGAGTCGGTTAGGGGCAAGGTGGACCGGCTCGGGAGGGTCGCCCAGGTCCCTGCTGGGCAGAACGACGACGCCGGTGCCGCGACCATCCCGGCCTACATCAGTCTCGACCAGCCAAAGAAGGCGAGCGGGCTGGACAGGGCCCCGGTCCAGGTGGACATCACGACCAAGGGAGTGGAGAGCGCCCTGAGCGTCCCGGTTGTCGCGCTCGTCGGGAAGTCCGGCGGCGGGTTCGCGGTCGAGGTCGTACGCGATGGCGGGCCAGGCGAGCTGGTCGCCGTGGAGCTGGGCCTGTTCGACACCGCGGACGGACGGGTCGAGGTCGCGGGCGATCTCGACGAAGGCGATCGGGTGGTGGTGCCGTCGTCATGAGCGGCGAATCAGCTCTGGAACTGGATGGGGTGACCAAGGTCTACGGTGAGCAGCCGCCGGTGCCCGCCCTCCGGGGGGTGTCCTTTTCCGTCCGGCGGGGCGAGCTGATGGCGATCGTCGGACCTTCCGGGTCGGGCAAGTCCACGCTCCTGCACATCATCGGGACGCTGGAGCGGCCCAGCGGTGGCATGGTCCGAATCGGTGGGGTCGAAGCTGCGCGGCTGAGCGACCGCGAGCTGTCGGTGCTGCGGGCTCGAGAGATCGGGTTCGTCTTCCAGCGGTTCTTCCTGGCCGAGCATGCCACGGTGCGGGAGAACGTCGCCGACGGGTTGCTCTACGCCGGCGTCCCCGCCGCCGAGCGGTACAGGCGCGCGGATGAGGCGCTCGAACGGGTCGGCCTCTCGGAACGCGCGAGTTTCAAGCCGACCAAGCTCTCCGGAGGCGAGCGGCAGCGGGTTGCGATCGCCCGGGCGCTCGTCGGGCGTCCGGCGATCGTTCTCGCCGACGAACCGACCGGGAACCTCGACAGCGCAACCGGCACATCGATCATGGAGCTAATCCGCGAGCTGGGCGCCGGCGGCGCCACCGTCCTCATGATCACGCACGACGCGGGCCTCGCCGATCAGCTACCTCGCCAGATTCGGATGCTGGACGGCCGGGTGGTCTCCGATACGGCATGAGTGCGCAGGGCCGACGATTGGGGCTGGAGGACTGGCTGCGGGTGGCGAGTGTCGGGCTGCGCGCCCGGCCGCTGCGCGCCGGGCTCTCCGCGCTCGGGATCGCGATCGGAACGGCGGCGATCGTGGCGGTCCTCGGGTTGTCCTCGTCCTCGCAGGCCGGGCTGCTCGAGGAGATCGATCGGCTCGGCACGAACCTGCTGACCGCCGAGTCCGGACAGACCCTCACCGGGGAGGAGGCGAAGCTGCCCCCCGAAGCGCCGGCGCGGATCACGCACTTGGACGACGTCCAACTGCTGGCACACACCGCGCTGATGGAGGAAGAGAAGGTCTACCGGAACTCGATGATCCCCGAGGCTAACTCCGGCGGCCTCCAGGTGCGGGCCACCAGCTTGAACCTGCCGTCCGTGCTCAGTACCGGCGTCGCACGCGGCAGGTGGCTGGGCGAGGGCACCGAACGCGTGCCGGTCGCGGTGCTCGGTTCGGCCGCCGCCCAGCGCCTGGGCATCGACCGGGTCCACCCCGATCAGCGGATCTGGCTGGGAGACCAGTGGTTCAACATCGCCGGCATCCTGCAGCCCTCACCCCTGGAGCCCGACATCGACAGCAGCGCCTTGATCGGCTATCCGGCCGCCCGGAAGTACCTCGGCTACGTGAGCATGGTCCGCGGCGAGGAGGCGGTGGGCCCGCCGAGCTCGATCTACGTGCGCGCCGCCACGAATCACGTGGTGGAGGTGCAGTCGGTCCTGGCGCAGACCGCCAACCCCGAGGCGCCGAACGAGGTGAACGTAAGCCAGCCGTCCGACGCGCTCACCGCCCGGGCCGCCGCGGCGGGGGCGTTCGACAGCCTCTTTCTCGGGCTCGGGGTCGTGGCATTGATCGTGGGTGCCGTCGGTGTCGCCAACATCATGATCATCTCGGTCCTGGAACGGCGCTCGGAGATCGGACTCCGTCGCGCCCTTGGTGCGACGAGGGCCCAGATCCGGACGCAGTTCCTCAGTGAGTCGATCCTGCTCGCCGTCCTCGGGGGCGTCGTCGGCGTGCTGGCGGGGGCCGCGGCAACGGCCGTCTACGCGAGCTCGAAGAGCTGGACCGTCGTGATTCCCGTCGAGGCGTGGACGGGCGGCATCGCCGCGGCCATCCTGATCGGCGCGTTCGCCGGCCTGATGCCGGCCGTTCGAGCGTCTCGAATGCCGCCTACCGTGGCATTGCGAACGGTATGAGCGGAAAGTGGGATCTCCATCGAGAGGCCACCCTGCGGCCGCGCCGTTCGGGGTGAGCGTGGCCTCGCGGGCGATGGCGATGGAGCGAGCTAGCTGCGTTTGCGTGCGACCACCAGCAGGTACTCGTAGGGGTACTCGGCGGGGCCGCCGGCTGCGCCTCGGTTCGACCTCGTGGCGAACCCGAGGAAGTCCCGGTCGAACGCCTCCGCGCTCTCGGGCTGATCGGCCAAGCCCGCGCGGATGCCCACCGCGGGTCCAAAGCTCTGGTTGAAGAGCTCGCAGTAGTCGCGCGGGCTTGCGGCCCTCTCCACGTACTCCCGGCGGGTCAGCTCGAGCGACGTCACCCGGTCGCCGAACAGCCCGCGCACGTGCTCCTCGCTGCCCCACATCAGCGGCGGCAGGGCCCCCGGCGGGGGCGGCGGCGCGTACTTCCCGAACAGCCGGAAGAAGTCCCCGGCCAGGCCCTCGGGCGTGAAGTTGATCATCCCGATCGTGCCTCCCGGCCGGCACACGCGCAGCATCTCGTCGGCCACCGCCCGATGGTCGGGGGCGAAGATCGCCCCGAGCGAGGAGGTCACGACGTCGAAATCGCCGTCTGCGAAGGGCAGCCTCTCGGCGTCGGCCTCCACCCACTTGAGTTCGACCCCTCGCTTGTCCGCTTCGCGCCGGCCGGCGTCGAAGTTCTCCGGCGTGAGGTCCGACGCCACTGCATGCGCGCCGGCCTCGGCCGCGCGGATGGCGACGTTCCCCGACCCCGCGGCGACGTCGAGCACGCGCTGACCCGCGGAGATCCCGCAGGCCTCGACCAGTACCGGCCCGAGCTCCCAGACGGTCGCGGTCGCGAACTTGTGGTAGTCGCCAAGCGCCCACATCGTGCGCGCCGCAGCCTTCTGATCCGCCGCCTCGGTGGTCATCAGGCCCTCCAGCTCGGGGCGCCACGCTCCATGCCGAGGACCCTAAGCCGATCGACCGGCTGCGACTTCGCCAGCAGCGGCCATCTTTGCCGCCCTCGAATAGCCAGGTCTGGCTATGGGCGCGGTTGGTCCAGGAGGCCGAGTAGAGCGGCGTGGGCGGCGGCCGCGGCGCGCGAGGGCAGACCGAGCTTCCGAAGCAGGTTGGTCACGTGTCGGTGGACGGTGTGCTCGCTGATGACCAGCCGCTCCGCTATCTGGGCATTCGTCAGCCCAGCGGCGACGAGGCGCAGCACGTCCGTCTCGCGCGGCGTGAGCTCGGGAAGCGGCGAGCGGTCATCGCCCCGTGCCGTGGCAATGAGCAGTTCCGGTCCGCGCCTCGCGTCCGCGTCCGCCCCGAGCTCGATCAGGCGTTCCAGGGCAGCGGCTGCCTCGCGCTCGGCCGCCTCGGCTCGACCCAGCGCGGCCAGGCTCGCGGCGAGCGCGGTTCTGGCCTGCGCCGTCTCGAGCGGTGCACCGCTTCGCTCGAAGCCATCGACGGCGTCCTCCAGAAGCGGGCGCGCCCGGTCATGGTCGCCCAGGGCGGCCGCCAGCAGGCCGGCGGCCAGATCGGCACATGCACGCATCGGCGCAGTGCCGACGAGACGCTCGATCTCGCGCAGCTCCGCCAGGGCGAGTGCAGCCTCTTCCAGCTGGCTGTCGGCGATCCGGGCATGGACGAGCAGCACGAGGGCAGGCGTGCGCGCAAGCCTGCGAGACTCGGGCAGCTGGCGAAGCAGTCGCTCGAGCAGCTCGACCGCGCCGAGCGCGTCGCCCGCGTCGAGCGCCAGGCGAGCGCGACAGAGCGTCGCTTCGGAGGAGCCACCCGCTTCGTCGAGCAGTCGCGCCGCGTCCGCCGGCCTGCCCTGCCGCCGCCTCAGCTCGGCGAGTCCCACCAAGGGCGCCCCCACCATGCCGGGACGGGAGTGGGAGTAATCCTCGATCGACGCCTCCAGTACCGCCTCCGCCTCCTTCCAGCGGCCTCGCCAGAGATGGACCGCGCCGTACTCGGCGCGGCAGAAGGCCAGCATGTAGCGGCTCCCGTAGCGATCGGCGAACTCGGCGATACGGTCGCACCACTCGAAGGCACGCTCGAAGTCGAGCACCGCGGTGCAGGCGGTCACGAGGAAACAGCAGGCCCAGGCGCCCGAGATCGGAATCGTGGCCTCGCCGGCGAGCGCCCTGACCGTCGCCTCGTCGAGGCAGCGCATCCCATCCTTCACCTCGGCGCAGGCCACGAGAGTCGCTCCTTGCAGGGCCAGCCCGAGCATCTCGAGGTCGGGAACGCCGAACCGGCGCCCGAGCTCTGCCGCGCGCTCTGCCAGGGTCCGTGCGGCGTCCGTCGCACCGCCGAGGTTGGCGATGTAGCCCTCCTGGAAGGCAAGCCAGCCGTGCTCGGCGCTGGGCTCGAGGGGGTCGAGCAGCCGATGCGCGCGCTGAAGCCACCCGCTCGCCACCGACAGGGCGCCGCGGAAGTCCAGGTTGTCGGCCGCCAGCCAGGTGGCGATCCGTGCCGCGCTCGCCGGATCGCCCGACTCCTCGTACAGCCGGTAGGCCTGCTCGCGAGCGGCGAAGACGGCCTCGGCGTCGTCAAGCCACCAGGCCGACCAGCTGAGCCCCTCGAAGGCCTCCGCGGTCGCGGCGACCCCCAGCGCCTCCTCGAACGTGGCCCTGGCAGCCTCCCAACGCCCAGCCGCCAGCTCCGCCCAGCCGGCGCTGATCAGATCGGACGCAGACTGCTCCGACGAGTCGGGCACCGCCGAGATTCTCGCGCTTCGGACGGCGCCGCCCTACGCCGCTCACGCCCGGGCGTGACCTTCCGGTCGCTGCGAGGTGACCCTCGCCTCGGCCATGCAAACGATCTCCTCCGCGCTCGCCATGTACGCCGCGTGGGAGCGGCGCACGCAGGAGGGGGAATACGCACGGGCGCTCGCGCTCCAGGACGTGCCCATCGGCGAGCAGCAGATCAAGGTCGCACAGGACCCCGTGAAGGTCGCGAACCAAGAGCGCCAGATCGGGCGGCCAGCTGAATCTGAGTGGGTTCGGCCGGCCGGCGGCTCGGTCAGGAGCCCGGCGGCGAGCCGCGGGGAACCCCGAAGATCTCACCGAGCGTCTCGAGCATCTGCTGCTCGCGCTCGCTCACCCGCTCACCGCCGATGCCCAGGAAGCCGCCTTCTTTCGCTGCCAGCGCCGCGCGCTGTGACGCCGTCCTGATCCACTCCCGGAAGTCGTCCACGTCCTCCGGCGCGGCCTTCTCGACCAACAGGGCATAGACGGAACGCAGCTCATTGAGGATCTCCTCCTGCGCCCGGCGGCGGTCCGGAGCGAAGCCGGCCAGCGGGTTCTCGCGCCGCTGCGCCTTGGCGGCGACGTCGTCTGCGACCGACTGGACGAACGCACCGAAGCTGCGCTCGCGCTCGGCCTCGAGCACCGTCTTGAGCGCCGCCCTGGACTCCTTCACCGCCTCGATGGGTCCGCCGGGATCCGAGAGCGTGACCGCCAAGCCTGCCAGCAGGGGGGCGCGGCCCAGACGCGCCCATTCCTCGTCCGTAAAGTCGGCCCTCGAGGTCATGCCCTGACGCTACCGCCTCGACCTCGCCGCCATCCCTCGGCTACGGACAACCGCGCGCCTTCCTGACGCCGGACCCGCGCAACGGAGTCAGGGGTCGGGTTGGAACTCGCGCATCCAGGCGGAAGGTGCAGCGCGCCGGTCGTGCGGCCGACCAGCCGTGAGTGCGACGGGTGAAATCATCCGTCGGGTGATCGACCACTGGTTGCTCGGGGGCGTGACCCTGGTCGGCGGTTTGTACGGCCTCGTGGCGATTATCCGACACCCGGCTGGCTTGGCCGCCGACGTCACACGTCCCGCAGGATGGTGGCCGTTCGATCTACCGAGCTGGCGCGCGCTCGTTCGCATCGCCCCGGTGGGCGCCGCCGAAGGCGTGGTTTGGGGGGCTTGGTTCATCGCCGAGGGGCTTCCCGACTCCGGGCCCGTCGACGCTGTCGAGGCCGTGCTGCAAGTCCTGATGCTGGCCGCGTTGACGGCCCTATTGGCGGTCGCGCTCTTCAACCGTCCGCGGATACTCGTCAGCCCCCCGCTGCGAGCGCTCCCAGGAGCAATCGAGGAATGGCGCTCCCGAGACGCCGGGTAGCTGCTGGCAGGAGACGGCTGTCGCTCTTCGCGCATGCGGAAGCCCCCTTTCCGATCCGGGGGACCTCTCGCGGCGTTCCTGGGTCGGGTTCACGGGCCGGTCACCGATCCCACCTCCAGCGCGACGATCTTCGTGTGGGTGGGAGCGACGCGATCCACACGCTCCAAGAACATGCCCGGAGTGTGGTTCTGGCGCGTGCAACGCAGGGCGATGGTCGGATTGCCGGCCCGCTTTCTTACTACCGCGCTAAGCGATATCCCGCTGTCGCGGGGGAGTGTCACGGCGGCCACGGCCGTGCCACCGAGCGCTACAAACAACGCGAGACTGACGGTGACGTTGGCGTAGCTGAGTCGGGAACGCAGCTGCGCGCGCCCCGTGCCGGTCACCTCTCGGCGTCGCGACGCAGTGAGTGCCGGTCGTCGTCTAGAGCGCAGCGATGCGCGATCGCTTGACGCAACGGTCAGGTCGCCATGGCGACCTGCTGGGTCCGGCGCGCGAGCAGCCAGGCTTGGATGACGAATTCGATCCCGCCGCCGGCCGCGTACAGCGCGAGCATCTCCAGCTTCGGATCGGCAGCTCCCGACATGATCAGGAAGGCGACTCCGAAGAAGGTGGACCCGGCACCCGCGAGCAGCAATGGCCACTGCCTTCCGAGGATCCTGCGCCGACGCACGGCGACGACGATCTGCGCGATACCGGTGAGCAGCGCCCAGGCGCCGAAGACGGCGAGGACGTCACCCTTGTCCCCAGTCGCGGCGATGCCGAGTGCGACCGCCGCCACGACGCTGACCAGGGCGTTCAGCTCCAGCAGCTGGCGAGCCGAGCCCTGCTGTCCGCGCGCGTCGATTGCCGAGGCGATCGCGTCGATCAGCGGATAGAGCACGAGCAGGATCCCGACGCCCGTCGTGAGGTCGTCGGCGGTCAACGCAACAACCACAGCCCACGCGATGGCTAGCAGGCCACGAATGAGAAAGAGGCGTTGCTGCATGAGAGTCTCCTTTTGTCGCCGGGATTGCCTCTAGGCCGCGTTGACGCCTGCCTCGGCGGCCGCGTCACGGGAGATGCCTGGCCCGGACCCGATTGCCCGGACGTGGGTCCATGGGTCGTTGTCGTATGCAGGCTCCGTCTTCAGGCCGCTTTTCGCGCCCGTCATCGCCCTGGGCGAGTCCCTGGTTACCGGCATTCCATGCCTAGCACCAGTGACTGGAGCCGGCGCTCGACCGTTCAGCGCGTGTGGCGCCTCGATGCGGCAGCAGCGTTAGGCTCGGAAGCGCCGCCAGCCACGAACGACGAGCCGTCCGAGGTCCCAGACCGCGAGGCATGCCGACGCGATCAACGCCAACACGAGTGGGGGCAGAATGATCCACTGCGTGTCGCTCGCCCAGTTGCTTTCGCACGGGCCGTCGAGGAGGTCCTCGCACGGCGCCGCGAACGGCTCGAGTCCGAAGAGCAGGACCATCGTGAGGACCACGACCGCGTAGCTGAGGCTGCGAAGCGGGCCTACCCTCGTCCAGATCCGTCGCATCATGTGCTCTGGTTGCAGCTGTGGCTCCGGCTACCCGTCTTACGGCGATCGCCTGCGTCGCTTGCTTAAGTCGGGTGGGTCGATGTAGGCGAGGCGGCTGATCAGGGCGTCGAGCAGAGCGTCGGCGTCGGGCCAGGGGAAGTCGTTGGCGGCGGCTCGCAGGGTTGCGTAGCCGTGGAGCGCTACCCAGAGCTGCACGGCGGAGTCCAGCGGTGAGGGGGTGGTGGAGTGGCCCGCCTCGGCGCAGTCGCGGATCGCCTCGACCAGCCAGCCGAACGCCTCCGCCCCCGCGATGTCCTCGACCGACTCCGCCTGCTCGAGCTTGGGCGCGTCGGGCGCGGGCCGGCGCTGGAAGAGCACGCGGTAGCGCTGCGGTTGCTCGGAGGCGAAGGCCAGGTATGCGGCGCAGCCGGCGCGCAGGCGGGCAACCGGGTCGTCCTCGGCCTCCGAAGCTGCACGCAGTCGGCCCGCCAGGGCAGGGAAGGTGTCGGCGACGACTGCCTCCAGGATCGCCTCGCGGCCGTCAAAGTGGGCGTAGATGGAAGGGGCGGTAATGCCCGCGCGACGAGCGACCGCGCGCAGCGTGACCGCTCCCTCGTCGCCGGTGGCCTCGAGCAGGTCGGCCGCCGCGGAGACGATCTCGCCGCGCAGTCTCTCGCCCTCGCCGCGGCGGTTGCGGGTCCGCGTTGTGGAGCTCATTCCAGCCATTGACTTTACACGCGTTTGGTGATTCTATGTATACTGACGCTCGTAAGTTTACAGTCGTATGCTTAGGAGCACAGCTTGAAAACCACCGCAGCGCCGAAGGCCATCCGGGCTGCCGCCAGATCCTCGCCGCGGCGCTGCTGCCGCGGCGCGTGCCCACTCTCAAACAAGCAGCCGCGGCGGCGTGAGGATTTCCCGACAGACGACCAAAGGAGAATCACTGTGGCAGGTCAGACAGAGCAGAGCGAGCGTTACCAGGGCGGGTGGCAGCGCTTAATCGAGGTCGACGCCGAGGGCGGCGAACGCGTCGTCGAGAGCCTCAAGGATGTCGCTCCCGACCTCGGTCGATACGTCGTCGAATTCGCCTACGGCGACATCTATCGGCGCTCGGGGCTCGATTTGCGGCAACGGCAGCTCGTGACCATCTCAGCGCTTACGACGCTCGGTGGCGTTGAGCCGCAGCTCGAGTTCCATATCAACGCTGGGCTGAACGTCGGCCTGACCGCCCGGGAGGTGGTCGAGGCGATCCTTCAATGCATCCCCTACACGGGCTTCCCACGCGTGCTGAACGCGATCTTCGTCGCCAAGCGCGTGTTCGAGGAGCGCGACGTCGACCCCCTGAACGACAAGGCCTAAGCGCCCGAACTGAGCTACTGATTGAAAGGGAGTCGTATGAGCCAGGCTGGCAACGCCCTTCTGAGAGGCGTCGACGCGGAGGCCGTGGTCGCAGATCTCGACCGCCTGCGTGCCGCGCACGTCGTGGCCGAGCAGTGGCTACTCGCCGTCGAGAACCGCCTCGAAGGTCCCGCCCTCTACCTGCTCGAGGACGAGCTGCCCGAGCAGGCCGAGACGAACCGCCAGGCCGGGACGGTGTTGGCCGACCGGGTGGCCGAGCTTGACGGGGCCATCACGGCTGACCCCACGAAGCTCGTGGAGCTGAGCAAGCTGGGACCGTTCGAACTGCCCGCCGATACCTCGGACCCCGCCGCCATCACCGACTACGCGCTCGAGCGAGTGCGCCGCCTGATCGGCGCCTACGGCGAGGCCCTAGATCGCACGCGCGGCGCCGACGAGCTCAGCCACCGCCTGCTGCTGAAGCTCGTGCGCCGCCAAGTGGAGACCGAAGCCGAACTCGAGGGCCTCAAGACCACCCCGTGAAGGCATACGCCCAGCCAACTCAAGAAAGACGGAAGACGCTCTCTTGTTCTATGTACGGGAGGAGGCCCTGGTGCTTTGGTGGCTCGCAGTTGTGCCACCCGGGGCCCTGGCAGGCGGCGCTCGCCGGTGCCGCCGAGGCCGCCATCGCTGCCAGCCCCACCACTAGCGTCGCTCCAATGGTTCCGATGAGCTTTCGCATTGTCTTTCCTCCTTATGCAGGGTTGATCGACGGCTAGTCGAGGGCGCTGGCGCTGATGCCGGCCAGCGCGGTGGACGCGGTTGGCAGCGAGACGAGCGCCGCGACAAACAGGGTCAGCGCAATACGCCGCAGGTGAGACATGGGTCCTCCTTGGAGGTCTTGCGAGCCAAGCCCGGCAACGGGAGCCCGAGTCGGCGATAGCGAGCCCGAGCCTGCTCGCGGGGTTGATTCGTGCCCGTCTGTGCGTCGCCCCGGCCCGGGTCGGATCACTGACTAAGCGATCCGAACGCGCCGGCGCATTGCCTCGCGCTCAGTGGTGATCCGTCTACAGACATCCGCCGCACTCCAAGGTGTCAACCCCCCAGGAGGAACCATGAAGCGCCGCTTGTTCGCAGTGCTGGCCGTCCCCGCCCTCGCTCTGAGCTTGGCCTTCGCCTCACCCGGCACCGACGACGCACACGCATATTCGGATCCGGGCCTCGGGCCTAGCCTGGTGTGCTCGCTGGCCAAGTGGAAGATGCAGGATGCCGCCCATTACGGAGACCACGAAAGTGAGGGCTACTGGTATCAGCTGGGCCAGGACGCTGGCTGCGACCCATGGTTTCTCATTTCATAGTGAGAGCGGCACTAGAACCGCTTCGGGCACGTCAAGCCGCGAGCGCGGGGCGGTAGACGTGAAGCGCCGCGCCGGTCTTGTATGTCTGCGCGTCGACGAGCTCGAGCCGCAGTGGCGCGGTGAGGCCGACAGTACGAGCTTCCGCACGGCGCCTCCTATTCGCTATCGAGGCCGTTCGACGGTCATGCGGCACATCAAGAGACCCGGCAAACGCAGACAACTCATCGGCTGTGGGACAGGAACATCCATGAGACCTGGATGCACTGGGATCGATGGCAGCCGGTGGCAGAATGACCGCGTTACGGCGTGATGGAGTTGAACACCGCTACGGATAGCGCGGGCGCGGCAGAGTGGATCGGGGCTGTCGGGACCGCTCTCGCGGTGATACTCGCGTTGTGGCTGCAATGGCTACGGGTCTGGCTACGGCGGCCGGCGCTAGTCCTCGAGTTCGACGGCAAGCGCGACAGAGCAGATATCCGCCATGCCGACGGGTACGCCTCTCATTGGGTGCGCCCGCGGGTGCGCAACCGCCCGGGCCGTGACTCCGCCGACGACGTCGAGGTGATGCTGGCGCGGGTGCGCTTACTAGACGAGGCTCCTGGGTCGCGCTCGGAGCGTCCGGAAGAGCTGCTGGAAGGTCTCGCGCTCAAGTGGTCCGAGCTCACGTCGACGAAGGTGAGCATGCCGCCTGGAACCGCTCGGCGGATCGACTTCGTCCACGTCGACAACACGAGAGTGGAGAAGAGTCCCGACGGGGTAGAGGAGCACTTGGAGCGCGCCCCAATCCGCTTCGATGTCTGTCCCCTGCCGGCGGCCAAGTACCACCGCGCCTTTGGGCAGGCGTATGAGGTCACTCTCGCGCTCACAGCCCGCGACACGGACGCGGTCTACTACATGACCCACCTCAGCTACGACGGCGTGCTACGCGACGAGCCGCGGGCGATGGCGGAAGCCTTGAACGTGGAGGCGCTGCGCCGGCTTAGGAAGCCCCCAAGCTGAAGACCTTCGGGGGGACGCCGCTTAGGGCGCTCCCCGTCTCGGTGATCTGCTGAAGCGCGACGGCGACGTCGCCGGCGGCATTGACGGCGGGCACGCTGGTGCGGGTTTGGCCGTCGACCTCGACGAAGGCCAACAACAGCAGGCGGCTGCCGCCAGCGAGGGCGTCTTTCATCGCCCCGACCAGCGTGGCCAACTCGCGCTCGCGGTCAGCCAACGCGCTGCCGGGAGCGCTCACAGCGGGCTCGGGTGAAGTCTGTGCAGCTCGCGCCGGTAGCAGCAGTCCGGGGTCCTGTGCCAGCATCGCCCGCTCTAGGTCACGCAGCCGTTCGCCCGGCTCGATCCCCAGCTGCTCGACCAGCGTCCTGCGCGCGTTCTGGTAGGCCTGCAGCGCGTCCGCCTGCCGC